>Ga0081538_10004969_pt1 | contig 12112 bp, 10 predicted proteins | sample TabmetS5T2R1_FD_71022 | JGI IMG/M metagenome (GOLD analysis project Ga0081538, IMG submission 71022) | Tabebuia heterophylla rhizosphere microbial communities from the University of Puerto Rico - S5T2R1 | ecosystem: Host-associated > Plants > Roots > Rhizosphere ... | reverse complement strand
ACGCGGGTTCGGCACCCCGTTCGGGAGCAGCGGCCGCTCGAACAGCCGGGCGTAGTTGTCGCGCATGACCTGCGCCGCCGAGATCGCCGCCAGATCGGCCGCCCGCTGATGTCGACCCTTGGCGCCCAAAGCCTGGCCGAACGCAAACAGCACCACCAACCCCGCGAGCAGAGCGGCCACCACCCCCAGCAACAGCAGCGAAGCCTGCCCGGCCTCGCCGTTCGACTCGCCCAGCCGCTGCCCGTCCCGTGCCACGAGCCGAGACTGTCGCGCCGCCCGCGTTACAGCTCAACGCGCCCGTGTAACAAGTCCGCGACGGCAACGCGCTCCTCCGCAGATCCAGCGCTGCGCCACGTTGGCTCGACCCCGGGCTTGCGAGCGACACGGGTCATCTCGGAGGCCGGAGGGCGAAAACCGGCATGCACCCGATCGATTAGTCCGGTCAGGTGGGCGGCTTGCTGCCCTGGGCGCAGGACCCATGACCGGCGCGACCGGGATGAGCGTGCTCTCCAGCGTTTCGGTTTGGACGCGCGCGCCGGGGGTCCGCGGGCTGCCAGTGGCCGCCGCTTCGAAGGACGCCCGCGGCACGCGCCGGTTGCATCATTGCGGCCGTTCTGAGAACGTCGCATTCAGCCGCGGGAGAGCACGTCACGACGGTGTTACCGCGTCGCGGAATCGAGTCGAATTGGAGAGGACATGCGCGCGAGCGTCCGCCAGGCTTGGCTGCGATTCAACAGGACCTCCAGGGTCGCGTGAAGTTCATGTACCGCGACAAGGGCCTCGTCAGCACCGGCGTCGGCAATCTCATCGACGCGACGCGCAAACCGATGACGCCGGCCACCCGGGAGCGGGCCGCATCGCAGCAGCTTGCGCGCCGGTTCAACTGGATCCACCCCTCCGCTCGGCTGGGACAGGAGCCCGGCCTCCGGGCCGAGGTCGACACCGCCTGGGTCACGGTGAAGGCCAGCATGAACCTCGCTCCGCAGGTCACGCGGTTACACCTACGCCGACCCCAACGGCCGCTCCGGCGCCGACCCCCACTCTGACTCCGATGGCCACGCCCACCCCCATTTCCGAGCCCTGAGCGCCGATGCGTACCAGTGTCGTCGTCGTCGCGCACAACGAGGGCGACGAGCTGCCCGCCACGGTCGCGGCGCTGCTCGCGACGACGCCGGATGGGACGGAGATCGTGGTCGTGGACGACCAGTCCGAGGACGGCAGCCCGGAGGCGGTGCCTCGGGCGCCCCAGGTGACGGTCGTCCGGAATGCCGAGCGCACCGGGGTCACGAGGTCCCGCAACCTCGGCGCCGCCCGCACCACGGGTGACGTGCTCGTGTTCAGCGACGGGCACGTCCGCCCGGAGCCTGGATGGCTCGAGCCGCTGGTCGGCGAGCTCGGCGCGCCGGGGGTGGGAGCGGTCGCCCCGGTCATCGCGAGCATGCGCGGCGACGGCGATCCCGGCTACGGCTTCACTTGGCGCTCGCCCACGCTCACGACCGCCTGGATCACCCGGCCGGCGGACGCGCCGCGAGCGACACCGATGCTCTGCGGCTGCTTCTTCGCGGTGCGCAGGGACGCCTTCGAGCGTCTGGGCGGATTCGATGCTGGTCTGACGCTCTGGGGGATGGAGGACGCAGAGCTGTGTCTCTGTCTCTGGCGGCTCGGACTGGAGTGCAGGGTCGTACCGGGCGCGCGCGTCCGGCACCTGTTCCGCAAGTCGTTTCCGTACGGGCTCGCCTGGGCGGTCACCCTCCACAACACGCTCAGGGTCGCGACCGTCCATTTCGACCAGACCGCCATGGCGCGCGTCTTCGCCCAGTACGCGCGGCACCCGCAGCTGGGCGAAGCCGCTGAACGCTTGGTCGTGAACGACGCCTTCGAGCGGCGCGCTTGGCTCAACGAGGAATGCGAGCGGAACGCGGGCTGGTTCATCAACCGTTTCGGGATCGAGGTGTTGCGGTGAGCGGCACTGGCGTCGTCGTCCTCGGTATGCACCGAAGCGGGACGTCCGCCGTCACGCGCACGGTCAACCTCCTGGGCGTCCCGACGTGCGTCCCCCACGATCTGATGCGCGACCGCACGGCAAACGTGCGCGGCCATTGGGAGAGCCTCACGCTCGTCGAGCAGAACGAGCGGCTGCTGAAGGCCGCCGGCTCGGACTGGTGGTGTCCACCGCCGCTCGACACCGATTGGTCGGCGGTCGCCGGAGAACGCCAGGCCGACGCGGTCGCCCGGTTCAACCGCGTCCACCCCACTCCGTCGTGGGTTTGCAAGGACCCCCGCACCTGCCTCACCGCGCCGTTCTGGCAGGCCACTCTGCCGCAGCGGCTGATCTACGTGCTGGCGCTTCGCCATCCGCTGGCGGTGGCGGCGTCGCTCACTGCCCGCGACGCCTTCACGACGGCGGCCGGCGTGGCGCTGTGGGAGGGCTACATGGCGCGGGCGGCCCGCGCTGCCGCCGGCTCACCGGCGATCGTGTGCTCCTACGAGGCAATGGTCGCCCGGCCGCGCCGCTGGGCCCACGAGCTGCACGGCTTCCTCGCAGCGCAAGGAGTCGAGCTCGACGGCCGAGGGGGGCCGGCTCTGGCCGCCCACTCGGTGCAGGAGGAAATGACACACCATCATGCGGTGCGAACGGCGGGCGGTCTGAGCGACGAACAGGACGCGCTGCTGGACGAGCTGAGCTCCCGCGCAGGCCCGCACAAGCGCTTCGAGCCGGTGCTGCCGCCGGTGACCGCCCGGACAGAGCGCCTCTTCGCGGAGGGGCGGCGGCTGCTCCTGCCGCCGGAGGAGCGCGCAAGCGTCGCCGCAGCTCCGCCCTCGGGAATCCAGCTCCAACACCGGCGCCCGCGCCGCGCTCCCGCGCTGCCGCCGATCAGCGTCGTGGTCGCGCCGCGATTCCGGTCCGCGCCGGTCGGCGAGACGCTTCGCGCCTTGGCGGCCACGGCGCCGGCATCCGCCGAGATGGTGGCCGTGGGCGATCCCCGCGCGCCGCTCGACGCTCGCGTCAGCGTCGTCGAGCGACCGGCGGGCGGCGGCCGCGTGGCGGCGATAGCGGCCGGCCTCGCGCGCACCTGTGGCGAGATCGTCGTCATCTGCGACGGCGGGATCGTGCCGGATCCCGGCTGGCCGCAGGCGCTCACCGCGGCGTTGAAGCGCTCCGACGCGGGCGCGGCCGCACCGGCGCTGCGCTACCGGGCAGGGAAGGCGGTGTACGGGCTGACGTTCCGCGAGGCCTGCCTCAACCTGGCGTGGATCACGTCGGCGCCAGGCGCCGACCCGTTCCCGGTGGCCGTGGTTCCGGCCGCCATGATGGCGCTCAGGCGGGAGGTGCTGGACGCAGTGGGCAGCTTCGACGCCGGCATGAGCGCCGCCGGCGGCGAGGACACGGAGCTCTGCGTTCGGCTCTGGCGAGCGGGCTGCCTCTGCCTCGCCGTGCCGCGCGCTACCGCGACCATGCGCTTCGACGGCGCCGGCAGGCAGCCGCCCAACCCAACCGACTTCCTCCACAACCGGCTGCGGCTCGGCGTCCTGCACCTCTCGCCGCCGCGCCTGGGACGGTTCCTCGAGTCTTTCCGGCGAGGCGCTGACTTCCCGGAGGCGTTCGCGCGCGTGCTCGCCGGCGACGTCGGCGAGCGGCGCGCGCTCGTCGATGCGATCTCGTGCTTCGACGACGCCTGGCTGCTCCGGCGCTTCGGCGTCACGGCGCTCGAGGACGACAACGACCCCACGGACAGGAGGGCCCATGAGCTCGTTCGACCTAGTGATCGCTAGTTCGTTCCCTGAGCGCGCGACGATGACGGGCTCGCCGGGCCTGGAGGCGGTACGCGGCCTCGAGACGCGCGCGCTGCGCAAACTCACTGAGCATCCCCATCGACGGTGCCGCTGCGGCTCCAGTCGATGGGCTGGGAGAAGGCTCGCAGCAGGCCGAACTCGCGTCCGGGCGACGGGCTCACCCGTGCTCGCCGCCCGCGACCGCAGCCACGGCGCGCCCTAGCCTGTCGCTCGCCTCCACCGTGGCGATCGTCGCGCGCAGGCAGCCCTCCAGCCCGGGCTGGTCGCCGACATCCCGGACGAGGATGCCCTCGCGAGCGCAGCTCTCGAGCAGTTGCCCGACGGGGCCTGGCGATCGGAAGAGCAGGAAGTTGGCACTCGACGGCCATACCTGGACCCCCGGGATCGCCCGGAGGATACGCGCGAGCCGGGTCCGCTCGGCCCGGACGCCGTTGATCCGGCGGGCCTGCTCGACCGGGTCCTCGCGCAGAGCGGCGCGCGCCACGGCCTGGGTTACCGCGCTGACTGCACCTGGGAGCTGGCCGGCGAACAGGGTGGCGACGATCGGGGCGCCGGCGAGGGCGTAGCCGACCCGGGCCCCGGCGAGCCCCCAGGCCTTGGAGAGGCTCCGGACGACGACGAGGTTCTCGGGGCGGTCCGTGAGCTCCTGCATCGAACGCTCCTCGCAGAACTCGACGTAAGCCTCGTCGACAACGACCAGAGCCTGAGGCGCGAGCCGGCAGGCGAGTGAGACGATCGCCGCGTCCTCTGGGCGGCCGGTGGGGTTGTTCGGGTGGCAGAAGAAGACGAGCCGTGGGCGCTTCTCGGCAAGGGCATGCTGGGCGGCCCTCGGCTCGATCTCGAACCGAGGGCCGCGCGCGACCAGCGCGAGCTCGGTGTCCATTGCGTGGCAGAGCCGCTGCAGGCCGGCGTAGCTAGGCACGAAAGCGAGCGCTCGCCGCCCGCGGCCGCCGTAGCTGGCGAGGATCGCCTCCAGGACCGCCATCGAGCCATTGGCCACGAAGATCTCGTCGGCGGCGCGACCCGAGAGAGCCGCCAGCGTGCTGCGCAGCGGCAGCGCACGCTCGTCGCCGTACCGCTCGAGGGCGAGGTCGCCGAGTTCCTCTGCGAGCCGCTCGCGCAGCCCGCTCGCCTCAGAGCTCCCGGTGTTGAGGTCCATCCGAGTGAGCTCGCCGTCGACTTCGTCGCGGCCCCCCAACGCGCGCAGGTCGGGCGCCCCAGCGCTGGCGGCGGGCGGTCCCGTGACGTCATACACCGACACGGATGCCGACCCCACGCCTGGCGTACACCGCGATCTTGTACTCGCGGTATCCGGGAATCGCCGAGCAGACACGGTGCCAGTTCGGATTCCCCTTTTTCTCGAGGCGGTCGTAGCTCGGCGGGCCGGTCGGCTCCTGGTGATACACCGTCAGGCCTGGCTCGAAGCCCGGCACCGCGCCGCCGCAGCTGATCATGCGGTAGGCGAACTCGTCGTCCTCGTATCCCCAGTTGCCATCGAACCCCTCGTCGTAGCCGCCGACCTCGCGGGCGACCGCTGTGCGAAAGCAGCTGTTGCCGCCATGCATGTGGTCCCACGGATGCTCGACCTCGGGGAGGTACCTCAGAGACGGGAAACGGCGGTCGCGGAGGATCCCGTAGTTGGCGGCGCTGCGAACCCGCGGCATCGAAGCGAGGCTGCCGTTGCCACCGAGGATCTCCTCCTCGGTCAGTGCCGCGCCGTCGATGAAGATGCGCTCGCCGGTCAGCATCAGCCGCGGCTCCCGCCGCTTGTTGAGCGCTCTCCGCAGCACCGCCATGTAGCCCGGATTCGGGATGCAGTCGGCGTCGAGGGTCCAGAACCAGGTCCCGCGGGCGAGGCCGAGCGCCCGGTTTCGCGCCCGGCACAGCGACATTGGATGGTCGAGTGGCGGCTGGCGCACGAACCGCAAGTCGAGCGTCTCGCTGTACCGCGCGACCAGCGCGTCGAGACGAGGGTCGTCGCTGTTGTTGTCGACAAGGACGATCTCGAGGTCTCGCGTCCCGCCTCGCTGGACAGCGATCCCGGCGAGCACATTGGCGAGCAAGTCGACCTCGTTGTGGCACGGAATTGCGATCGTGACGAGTGGCGCGGCGTTCTGGCCTTTGTGTGCCTGCACCATGCTCGGGCATAATCTAGCCCCGGTTCGCATTCCGGCGGGTCTAGCTCTCTGGTGCCGGCGGCGGTTTTCAACGTCCCTCACAGATTCCAAGTTGACGGAAGGAACCGCATACACCGATCCTCGCCACGGCAGGCTCTTCGGGACCGGTCTCTCCCGGACCGGCACCCGCAGCCTGCACGTCGCCCTGCGCCGGCTCGGGCTCTCATCGGTGCACTATCCCTACGACGCGCTGACCGAGCGCGAGTTATTCGAGGGCGAACCGAGCCTCTCGATCCTCGAGCGCCATCAGGCGATGGTCGATCTCCCCGCCGCCGGCTTCTTCCGCGACCTCGACCGGCGCTACCCGGACAGCTGCTTCATCCACACCGTCCGTGATCGCAACCAGTGGCTGGAGGCGGTCGAGCGTCACTACCGCTCGCTCGCCGACAATTGGTCCAGCCTCTCCCAGCGCTTCCGCGAGTTCTCCGAGCGGATCACGCAGCACGTGTACGGGGCCTTTCCTTTCGACCGCGCCACGTTCGCCGAGGCCTACGACCGCCACGAGGGATCGGTCGCGTCGCACTTCGTCGGCCGACCCATGGACCTGCTCGTTCTCGACGTGGCCGACGCCTCCGCATCGGCTGAGCTGGCGGGGTTCTTGGGTCGGCAGCCGGCGTCGAACGGCGACTTTCCCCACGTCACGGACGCCGACGAGATCCCCGACTCGGCCCTGCAGCGGACTCACCTGAAAGCGGAGCTCCGCGAGTGAACGAGACGCGCCGCCTCGAGATCCTCGGCCCGGAAGCCCAGTCGCATATGGCTGGCGCGCGTGCCGACTGCAATGCGATCGGCGGCGCGATCGTCTTCGAGCGACCCGACGAGCTCTCGACCTCGGAGCTGATCGGCCGGATCAAGCGGCGAATGGGCTCCTCGCTCGACCTGGTCCCGCGGTCAACGAAGATCGCAGTTCCACTTCCCGGTAGCCGGCCGGCTCACGTACTCGTCGACGGGCCGCCGATCGACCTCGACGCCCACGTGCAGGCGACCGCGCTCGACGAGGTCGTCTCCCGCGAGCGGATGGCGGAGATCCTGATGTTCTTCATGGACCAGCCGCTCGACCTCGAGCGGCCCCTTTGGCGGGCTATGGTGGTGCCGCGGGTCGAGGGCGGCCAGGGCGCTGTTGCCTTCCGCTTTCACCACTTCATCCAAGACGGCGTCCTTGGGATTGCGGCCGGGGCCGTGCTCATCATCGACGACAGACCGGACCGGGCCCTCCGCAAGCCGCCGCCGTACAAGCCGGCGCCGCCGCCGAGCGAGGCGGACCTGGAGGCGGCCCACAAGCAGATCGTCGCTGACCGGCGCTCCGCCGTACGCGAGCTCCTCTCCCACGCTGCCCGCGACCCCGGCCAGGCGCTCCGCCGTGTACGCCACATCGCAGGCACTTACCGCGAGCAGCTCGGCGGGCACCGCTCGCAGCTCCTCAGCCGCCAGAGCAATCGGCACGCGCTCGAGGTGGTGCAACTGCCTTTCACCGATGTCAAGGCTTGCCAGGACGTGCTGGACCACCACGTCTCCGTCAACGACGTCGCCGTCACCCTGCTGGTCGGGGGCCTGATCCGTATGCTCGAGCCCGAGCAGCGCCGAGACCAGACAATCCGGATAGACGTGCCGGTGACGCTCGCTCTGCAGGACCACGGCGCCGACGACTTCGACCAGCGCGCCGCGGCGATGGTCCTGACCGTGCCGCTCGACGAGGACGACCCGCGCAAGCTGCTGCGGGTGGTCAACGAGCAATCCCGGGTCCGCAAGACGACCGGCGCCCGCGACATCGCGGACCTGATGCATGCGCTGATGCTGCTGCCGGCGCCGCTCTTCAACCGCGCCTCGGGCGCGATGTGGTCGAGCGGGAACCTGCTGTTCTCGAACATACCCGGGCCGCAGACCGACCTCTTCATCGTCGGCAACCGGATCACGTCGATGATCGGGCTCGGCAACCTGCGCGGCCTCAGCTCGCTGCGCGTCGTCACCCTTAGCTTCGAGGACCAGGTCAGCATGGGCATTGTCTACGACCGCTCGGTGACCGCGATCGACAAGCTCACCGGCGGGATCACCGAGACGCTCGAGACGCTTAGGTCGGTCTAGCTTTGGTCGTTGCACGGCGACTGGGCCGCTCGTTCGTCCATGGGTACAGCGATGGGTGTCCGGCGCCATGACGCCACGGCTTCCACCCGTCAGCGTCGTGGTCCCGACGTTCCAGCGACGTCAGCGCCTTCCGCGTCTGTTGGCCCCGTTGCTAAGCGACGCGGCGACGCACGAGGTCGTCGTGATCGACGATGGGAGCACCGACGGATCGGCGGAGGTTCTCGCCTGCATCGCGGACGACAATCCACGTGTACGCGTCGTGCGGACGCCGAACCGGGGCCAGGCTCCGGCCCAGGATCTCGGTGCGTCGCTGGCCGCGGGAGACGTCGTCCTGTTCATAGACGACGACGTGGTGCCTCGCGCCAACCTCGTATCGGGGCACTCCCGGCGGCATACTGGGGAGCCGAACCTCGTGGTGGTCGGCTACATGCCGGTGCTGGCCGCCTCCGGCACCAGCATGGACTGGATCGTCCAGCGGTACGCGCGCGAGTACGCGCGAAGGGTGGCCGAATGGGAGCGCGCGCAGGAGCGGATCCTGCTGGGGTTGTGGGGCGGGAACGTCTCGCTGCGAAGGACGCATCTCGACAAAGTGCCCTTGGCGGCTCCGGACTACCACATCCGATACCACGTCGACCTTGACTTCGGGCTCCGGTGTCGGCGTGCCGGGCTGCGAGGGGTGTTCGACCGCAGCCTCGATGCCACCCACGAGTACTCTCGCACGGTCGATGGGTTCCTGCGCGATCAGGCAGCCTCCGCTGCTGATCGAGTCATCCTCCATCGAATGCACGCCGACGTGCTCGGACCGCTCCCGGAGCCATACTTCCGATCGGATGCGTCGCTTCCCGCCCGGATCGCCTTGCGGGCGCTGCGAGGGCGAGGTAGTCGTTCGGCACAGCGACTGCTCGAGTCGGTCGTTGCACGCGCCGGGCGACATGGCCGAAGCCGCGTCGAGGCCCAAGCCTGCGATCTTCTCCAGCGGCTCGCGGGGCAGCAGATCGCTCGAGGAGCTCAGATGGAGGGGCTCCCTCCCGGACCGCGGCGGATAGATCTACAGGCGTAGGTCCCGCAGATCCAGGCGGGCAATCCCCCAACGTCGACAACGCCAGCCGCGGAAAGAAACCGAGCGCGAGGACGGCACGGTGGAGGTGCCGCGCATGCTGCGTAAGTTCGGCGCAGCGGCGACGATCTAAGCGACCGGCGCCGCTGTGGCGTCGTCAGGCTCCGCCGCCACCTGGCGGCGGAGGATCGCCCACGCCGCCAGCCCGGCGACTACCACCACGCCGCCGGCCACCCAGTAAGCGGCTGCGATCCCGTCGACGGTGGCATCCTTGGCCGCGGACGTCACCTGGTGCAGCTCGGCCGGCGGCACGCGTTCGGCGATCTGCCGCTGGCTGGCGGAGTCCTCCGCGAGAACACGCTGCACGCTGTCGATCTCCGATTGGGGTGCGTCGATGCCGAGTAGGAAGTCCTGCAGGCGGTCGTGCTGGACACCGGCCACGATCGCCCCGACGATCGCGAGCCCGACCGAGCCACCCACCTGACGGACCGTCTGGATCACCCCCGAGGCCTGCCCGCGCAGGTGGGCGGGAGCCGAGCTGATTGCGTCGGTGTTGGTCGGGCTCATGACGAACCCGATGCCGAGGCCGAGTGCGACGAAGCCCGGGACGAGCCAGCCGTAGGCCAGCTCGTGCAGCACCGCCGCTGTCCAGAGCAGGCCGACGCCGGCACCCAGGCAGCCGGCGCTAACCAGCATCCGAGGCCCGGCTCGGTCGTAGATCCGGCCGCCCAGCGGAGCGGCGACCAACAACGGAATGGTCAGCGGCAGCAGCCCGAAGCCCGCCTCCACAGGCGAGAAACCGAGCATGTCTTGCACGTAGATCGCGCCGAAGACGGTCAGGGCGATCAGCGAGAACTGCATGCAGAAGAGGACGAGCGAGTCGCCGCAGAAGTTCCGCGAGCCGAACAGGCGTAACTCCACGAGCGGACTGGCCTGCCGGCGCTCGATCGTGATGAAGATCGCCAGGAGCATCAGGCCGCCGCCGAACAAGACGAGCACGGCGGCCGAGTCCCATCCCCAGCTGTTGGACTGCATCAGCGCGAACACGATGGCGGCCAGGCTCGGCACGAGCGTGGCGAGGCCGGCGAGGTCCAGCCGCTGTCCCCTCTCGACCTGTCCCGGCGGACGTGTCCAGAGGACCATCGCGATCGTCGCCGCCCCGACCGGCAGGTTGACCCAGAAGACCCAACGCCAGTCGGCGTACTCGGTTAAGAGCCCGCCGACGAGCGGCCCGAGCGACACTGAGATCATCGACACGCCGGCGTAGATGCCCATCGCCGTCCCCCGCTCCGCCAGCGGGAACGTGTTGATCACGATCGCTGCCGTGGGCGGGATCATCAGGGCGGCGCCCACGCCCTGGGCCGCGCGGGCGGTGATCAGGGCCGCGTCGCTGTCCGCGAGGCCGCACGCGGCCGAAGCCAGCACGAACAGGGCGATCCCGGCGATCAGCACCGCGACCCGGTTGAACAGGTCGGCGAGGCGACCGCCCACGGCCACTAGCGCGGCGAGCGACAGCAGGTACGCGTTGACCACCCACTGGAGCTCGGTCTGGGTAAGGTCGAGCTCGCGCTGAATCGACGGGAGCGCGACGCTCACGACGGTGGTGTCGAGCATCATCATCGACAGCGTCCCCGTCATCGCGGCGAGGATCAGCCAGCGACGCCTGCTCTCGCTCTGCACGACTGCACGCTAACCGGCCGACCAGCGGTCCAGCAACCGGCCAAGCACCAGCGGGGCCCCGGGGAGATGAGCCACCGGTCGCGGTCAGCTTTCGAAGCCCAGACTGTCTCGGCCAACGACCTGGAGATCTACGTCGCCCAGGTCGGCCAAGGTCCCGACGTCCTGCTGATCGGCGTGCGGTCGGTGGTCCAGGCTCGTCCATAGCTGCAGGGCGGCGTATGCGCGCCAAGGCCGCCATCGTTGTTGCAGGTCCTTGAGCGAGTGGGGGTCGTCCGGGTGTCCCAAGGCGTTGAGCGCGCGGCGAAGCTTGGCGTCGCCGTGCGGGAACGCGTCGGGATCGTGAAATCCGCGCATCGCAACGTATGCGGCGGTCGAGGGTCCGATCCCAGGAATGGCGAGTAGCCGGATGAGCGCGTCGCTTGGGTCTGAGCCGGCGTCGATGCGGACGTCGCCGTTGGCGAGTCGGGCGGCGAGAGTCTGTAGGGCGTCGCGGCGTAGGCCGAGCCCGGCGAACGCCTTGGGGTCTGCTTCGGCGAGGACAGCTGCGGCCGGGAACAGGTGTGTGACCGTGCCGAGCGGCTGCTCCAGCGGCGCGCCGAACGCTTCGACGAGGCGGGCTGCTCGCATTCGTGCTGTCCGCAGCGAAGCGCGCTGACCGAGCACCGTGCGTAGGGCGAGTTCGTCGCCGTCGAGGCAGCCGGGAACCCGCAGCCCTGGGCGTGCGCGGACTAGGCCGCCGATCACCTCGTCGTCGCCGAGTGCCTCGGCGATCGCTAGCGGGTCGGCGTCGAGGTCGAGCAAGCGCCGGCAGCGTGCTACCGCTGTGGCGAGGTCGCGCAGATCGTCGAGGCGGAGCAGGCAGCGGACGGTCCGCGGTTCCGGGGTCAGCTCGACGATCCCGGTGCCGTGGGCGAGGGTCAGCGCGCGCCGATAGGTACCGGCGCTGACGTCTTCGAGGCCGGGGACCGCGCGCAGTTCGAGGAATCGCAGCAGGGCGGCGCCGTCGAACGGCTCGCGGCAGCTAAGGCGAAGCTCGACGACGCCCGGCGACCTGGGCCGGGCACGGTTCGCCCGGTCTCGCATCTCGCTCGGGGTCGACGCGAAGACGTCTCTGATCGTGTCGTTGAACTGGCGGACGCTGTGGAACCCGGCCGCCAAGGCTGTATCGGCGAAGGGCATGGCGGTCGACTCGATCAGCAGCCGGGCCGTGTTGGCGCGCTGGGCGCGCGCCAGGGCGACCGGGGTCGCGCCCACCTGCTCGGACAAGAGTCGCCGAAGATGGCGATCGCTGAAGCCCAATCGCTTGGCGAGCCCCGGGACT
>Ga0081538_10004968_pt1 | contig 12112 bp, 11 predicted proteins | sample TabmetS5T2R1_FD_71022 | JGI IMG/M metagenome (GOLD analysis project Ga0081538, IMG submission 71022) | Tabebuia heterophylla rhizosphere microbial communities from the University of Puerto Rico - S5T2R1 | ecosystem: Host-associated > Plants > Roots > Rhizosphere ... | reverse complement strand
CTTTAACCAGGTCCTGAGAGGCCAGAAGGGGCGGTTCGGAGTGCAGGAGAAGACGGTCCTCGACCGCGAGGACGTGCGGCGCACGCTGGTGCGGATCGCACACGAGATCGTCGAGAACACGGGTCGGTCGCCCGTTCCCACCCGCCTCGCGGTCGTTGGGATTCACCGTCGCGGCGCCGTGCTGGGTGCGCGCCTGCGCGACCTGGTTGCCGAGCTGGTGGGCGAGCCGGTCCCGCTCGGGGACATCGACATCAGCTTCTACCGCGACGACGTGGGCATCCGCGGGCCCGACTACCAGCCCGTAGTGCACGCGTCGCACATCGACTTCTCGGTCGAGGACACGACGATCGTGCTGGTCGACGACGTGCTCTACACGGGCCGCACCGTGCGCGCGGCGATCGACGCGCTGTTCGACTACGGACGGCCGAGCCGCGTGCAGCTGGCGGTGCTCGCCGACCGCGGCCACCGCGAGCTGCCGATCCGGCCGGACTACGTCGGCAAGAACCTGCCCACGTCGCGCGGGGAGCGGGTCAACGTGAGGGTGGAGGAGCTGGACGGGGTGGACGAGGTGGGAATCGCGGAGGCACAGCATGCGTAGGCATCTCCTGACGGTGGACGACCTGTCGCGCGAGGACATCGAGCGCATCCTCGGGCGCGCCGAGAGCTTCGCGGAGGTCTCGGGGCGCGAGATCAAGAAGGTTCCGACGCTGCGCGGCCGCACCGTCATCAACCTCTTCTACGAGGCCTCGACGCGGACGCAGTCGAGCTTCGAGCTCGCCGCCAAGCGGCTCTCGGCCGACCTCGTGACAGTCAAGGCGAGCGGCTCGGCGGTCGAGAAGGGAGAGTCGCTGAAGGACACGGTCCAGACGCTCTCGGCCTACGACCCCGCCGTGATCGTCATCCGCACGCCGGACGCGGGCGCCGCCGGCCTCGTCGCGCGCTGGACGCGCGCCTCGGTGATCAACGCCGGCGACGGGAAGCACGAGCACCCGACCCAGGCGCTGCTCGACCTCTACACGCTCAGACGCCGGGTCGGCTCGCTCGAGGGGCTCGGGGTCTGGATCGTCGGGGACGTCCTCCACAGCCGCGTCGCGCGTTCGAACGTGCTGGCCTTCACGCGCATGGGGTGCCAGGTGACCGTCTGCGGGCCGCCGACGCTCATCCCGCGCGGGATCGAGTCGCTCGGCTGCGAGGTGCGTTACACGCTCGACGAGCTGCCGGGCGCGGACGTCGTCTACGCGCTGCGGATGCAGCGCGAGCGCATGCAGGGGAGCTTCGTCCCCTCGCTACGCGAGTACGCGGCGCGCTACCAGATCGACGGCCGGCGGCTGGGGCCAAACCAGCTGCTGATGCACCCCGGCCCGGTCAACCGCGGCGTCGAGCTGTCCGCCGAGGTGATCGACTCGCCGCAGGCGCTGATCACCGAGCAGGTCGAGTCCGGGGTCGTCGTCCGCATGGCTGTGCTCTACGAGCTGCTGGCGGGCCGTGGGGCGCCGAGCGGCGCCCGCTCCTCGCTCGAGTCGGAGCCCCAGCCGGCATGAACCCGGCTCCCGCTCCGAGTGGCGGCCGTCCGGCCGTGGAACTCGATCGCGCCGGCTCGCCCCCGGCGACCGTGCTGCTGCGCCGCGCCCGCTTGCTCGACCCGCGCGCCGGGCTCGACGGCGCCGCCGACATGCTGATCCGGGACGGCCGCGTTGCAGAGCTCGGCGAGGATCTGGCCGCGCCGGAGGGCGCGGAGGTGGTCGACGCCGAGGGCCTCCATGCGCTGCCGGCGTTCGTCGATCCCCACGTCCACCTGCGCACGCCCGGGCGCGAGGACGAGGAGGACATCGACTCGGGGACGCGCGCGGCGGCGGCCGGCGGCTTCTGCGCGATCCTTGCCCAGCCCAACACGCTGCCGGTCGTGGACTCCGCGCCCGTGCTGCGCTCGCTGCGCGAGCGGGCGCGCGTCGAGGCCCGCATCCCAACCGGCTTCCTGGCGGCGATCACGGTCGGGCAGCGCGGCGAGGAGCTGACCGAGATGGCCGAGCTCGCGGAGGCGGGGGCGGTGGCTTTCACCGACGACGGAATGCCGGTCCGCTCCGCCGGCGTCATGCGCCAGGCGCTCCAGTATCAGCGGCTCGCGGGCCGGCTGCTTGCTCTGCACGAAGAGGACCCCGCGCTGTCCGGCAACGGCGTGATGCACGAGGGCGACGTGTCGGCGCTGCTAGGCGTGGCCGGGATCCCGTCCGTGTCGGAGTCGACGATGGTCGCTCGCGACTGTGCACTCGCGGGTTACGAGGAGGGGCGCATCCACATCCAGCACGTATCGGCCCGCGAGACCGTCGAGGCGATCGCGGGCGCCAAGGCAGCCGGCATCCAGGTCACCTGCGAGGCCACGCCACATCATCTGCTGCTGACCGACGAGGACGTGCGCGAACTCGACACGAACATGAAGATGAACCCGCCGCTGCGCGCGCCTGTCGACCGCGAGGCGCTGATCGAGGCGCTGCGCTCGGGGCTGATCGACTTCATCGCCACCGATCACGCCCCGCATGCGCGCGAGGAGAAGGAGCAGCCGTTCGAGCACGCGCCCCTGGGAGTCACCGGGCTCGAGACGGCGTTCGCGGCGCTCCACACTGGACTCGTGCTGCCGGGCCTCATCGACCTCGGCCTGCTCGTCGAGCGCATGACCGCCGGCGGCGAGCCGTTCGGGCTGCTCACGCCTTCGCTCGCGCCGGGCTCGGCCGCGAACGTCTCCCTCGTCGACCTCGACGCCGAGTGGGAGGTGGGGGAGGCGGGCTACGAGAGCCGCTCGGAGAACTGCGCCTTCGCCGGCCGCCGGCTCACCGGCCGCGTGCGGATGACGATTGCGGACGGCGCCGTCGCCTACCGGGAGCGCTCGTTCGCGCTCGGGGCGGTGGTCTGAGGGTGGCGGCCGCCGCTTACCTGTTGCTCGAGGACGGCACGCGCTTCGACGGGGAGGCGGTCGGTGCTGAGGTCTCCGGAAACGGCGAGGTCGTCTTCAACACCGCCATGTCCGGCTACCAGGAGGCGGTCACCGACCCGAGCTACGCGGGCCAGATCATCGTCTTCACCTACCCGCTGATCGGAAACTACGGCGTGGCGACGCCGCATATGGAGTCCGACAGCATCCACGCGCGCGCGGTGATCATGCGCGAGGGGGTCGATCGCGAGGACGCCCCGCACGCCGAGGGCGGCTGGCTCACCTGGCTCGCGGACTGCGGCATCCCGGCGCTGAGCGGCGTCGACACGCGCGCGCTCGTCCGCCATATCCGTGACCAGGGAGCGATGCGCGGCGGCGTCTTCGATGCGCGCGTGCCGGAGTCGGAGGCGCACGAGCGGGTGCTCGCCGAGCCGCCGATGGCCGGGCGCGACCTCGCCCGCGAGGTCAGCCCGGCCAAGGCGCAGATCCTCGCGGGCGACGGCCCGCGCGTGATCGGGATCGACACGGGCATCAAGGGCTCGATCGTCCGCAACCTGCGCGAGCGCGGCGTCCACCTGGAGCTGCATCCCTGCACGACGCCCGCGCCCGAGCTGCTCGCGCGCGAGCCGGACGCGATCTTCCTGGCCAATGGGCCCGGAGATCCGGCGGCGCTCGAGTACGTCGTCGACACGGTGCGCGACGTCGTCGGCAAGGTGCCGGTCTGGGGAATCTGCCTCGGCCATCAGCTGCTCTGCAGGGCGGTCGGGCTAGAGACCTTCAAGCTTCCGTTCGGCCACCGCGGCGCGAACCACCCGGTCAAGGACCTCGAGACCGGCCGTATCGAGATCACCTCGCAGAACCACGGCTTCGCGGTGCTCGGCCCGGGCGGCGAGCGCACCATCGATGGTGACGAGCCGGTCCGCTGGGAGACCGACTTCGGCACCGCCGAGCTGCAGCAGCTGAACCTCTACGACCGCACTGTCGAGGGGCTCGTGCTGCGCGACGTGCCCGGCTCGACGGTCCAGTACCACCCGGAGGCGGGGCCGGGCCCGCACGACGCGGTGCACTTGTTCGACCGGTTCATGGAACGGCTGGCGGCATGAGCGACGCGGAGGAGCTGGTGCGGCGCGTCGTGGACACCCACAACACGGACCCTGACGCGCTGCTCGACGCATACGACCAGCTCTTCTCGCCGGATTTCGAGTTCAGGCCGATAACCGTGGGGGCCGAGCGGCTTCCCTACCGCGGGCGTGAGGGCTTCGAGCAGTACTACCGCGATCGCGCGGAGGTGTTCGGCGGCGGCGAGGTCCGCATACGCTCCGTCGAGACGCTAGGCGAGGCGGTCGTCGTGCACGCGCGCTCCACGGCTCGCGGGCGTGCCAGCGGGGCCAACGTGGAGGAGGACATCTCGCTCGTCTACCGCGTGCGCGACGGCAGGGTCGTGAGCCTGGACGTCTTCCGCTCGCAGCGGGACGCGCTGGAGGCGGCCCGTGCCTAGGCGCGACGACATCAGGAAGATCCTCGTGCTGGGCTCGGGGCCGATCGTCATCGGGCAGGCGGCCGAGTTCGACTACTCGGGCGCGCAGGCCTGCAAGGTCCTGCTCGAGGAGGGCTACGAGGTCGTGCTCGTCAACTCCAACCCGGCGACGATCATGACCGACCCGGAGTTCGCCACCGCCACCTACATCGAACCGCTGCTGCCGGGCGCGGTGGCCAAGGTGATCGAGCGCGAGCGGCCCGACGCGTTGCTGCCGACGCTCGGCGGCGGCACGGCGCTGGACCTCGCCCGTCGGCTTTCCGAGGACGGCACGCTCGCCAGACACCGCGTGGAGCTGATCGGGGCCGACTACGACGCGATCCGGCGCGCCGAGGACCGCGAGCTGTTCCGCGCGACGATGGAGCGCGCCGGTCTGCGCGTGCCGCGCAGCGCCGCTGTGCGATCGATGCGCGAGGCCGAGCGCGCGCTGCCGGAGGTCGGCCTCCCCGCGATCGTCCGCCCGGGCTTCACGATGGGCGGAGCGGGCGGCGGGATCGCCTACACCGAGACCGAGTACCGCCAGGTCGTGGCGGAGGGTCTCGCCGCAAGCCCGATCGGTCAGGTGCTCGTCGAGGAGTCCGTGATCGGCTGGGGCGAGTTCGAGCTCGAGGTGATGCGCGACGCGCGCGACAACGTCGTGATCGTCTGCTCGATCGAGAACGTCGACCCGATGGGCGTGCACACCGGTGACAGCGTCACGGTGGCGCCGCAGCAGACGCTGAGCGACCCGCTCTACCAGAAGCTGCGCGACCAGGCGATCACCGTGATCCGCGCCGTCGGCGTCGAGACGGGCGGCTCCAACATCCAGTTCGCGGTCAACCCGCAGAGCGGTGAGATCGTCGTGATCGAGATGAACCCCCGCGTGTCGCGCTCGTCGGCGCTCGCCTCGAAAGCCACCGGCTTCCCAATCGCGAAGATCGCCGCCCGCCTGGCCGTGGGCTACGCGCTCGAGGAGATCGACAACGACATCACGCGCAAGACGCCGGCCAGCTTCGAGCCCACGATCGACTACGTGGTCGTCAAGTGGCCGCGCTTCGCCTTCGAGAAGTTCCCCGGGGCGGACGGCCGCCTGCACACCTCGATGCAGTCGGTGGGTGAGGCGATGTCGATCGGGCGCACCTTCAAGCAGGCGTTCGTGAAGGCGATGCGCTCGCGCGAGCTGGACGTGACGCCTGGGTTCCCGGACGATCTCGTCGGCGCACTGCGGACGCCCTCGCACGACCGCTATGAGCTGCTTTTCGAGGCGATCCGGCGCGGCCACAGCGAGGCCGAGCTGTGCGAGGCCACCGGCATCGACCCCTGGTTCATGGCCGAGCTCGCCGCGCTCGCCCACGGCGAGGACCCGCAGGCCGACCTGGCGCGCTCATTCAAGTCGGTCGACACCTGCGCGGCCGAGTTCGAGGCGGAGACGCCCTACTACTACTCGGGCTGGGAGCGCCGCCCCGTGCACGAGGTGCGCCGCGGCAGCGCGCCCTCGGTGGTGATCCTCGGCAGCGGCCCCAACCGCATCGGCCAGGGGATCGAGTTCGACTACTGCTGCGTACACGCCGCCATGACGGTGCGCGAGTCGGGCCGCGACGCGGTGATGATCAACTGCAACCCGGAGACCGTCTCGACCGACTACGACACCTCGGACCGGCTCTACTTCGAGCCGCTCACGCTCGAGGACGTGCTCGGCGTGATCGAGATAGAGGAGCCGGAGGGCGTGATCGTCCAGTTCGGCGGCCAGACCCCGCTCAAACTGGCGGCCGGGCTCGCCGAGGCGGGTGTCCCGCTGCTCGGCACGCCGGTCGAGTCGATCCACCTTTCCGAGGACAGGCCGAGCTTCGGCGCGCTGCTGGCCGAGCTCGGCCTGAAGAGCCCGCCCTACGCGACGGCCGGCTCGCCGTCGCGGGCGCTCGAGGTAGCGGCGGAGGTCGGATACCCGCTGTTGGTGCGCCCGAGCTACGTGCTCGGCGGCCGCGCGATGGAGATCTGTTACTCGCACGACGCGCTGGCGAGCTACCTGGAGCGAACGAACGGAGGCCTGGAAGGACGAACGATCTTCCTGGACCGCTTCCTCGAGAACGCCATCGAGGTCGACGTCGACGCGCTCTGCGACGGCCAGACCGTCCAGATCGGCGCGATCATGCAGCACGTCGAGGAGGCCGGCATCCACTCGGGCGACTCGGCCTGCGTGATCCCGGCGATGTCTCTCGGCCCGGAAATGCTGCGCCAGGTGGAGGAGGCGACCACTCGGATCGCGCTACGGCTCGGTGTGGTCGGCCTGATCAACATCCAGTTCGCCGTCTACGGCGACGAGGAGCTGTACGTGATCGAGGCCAACCCGCGCGCCTCGCGCACGGTGCCGTTCGTGTCGAAGGCGATCGGCGTGCCGCTCGCCAAGATCGCCTGCCGGCTGATGCTGGGCGAGCGGCTCGCCGAGCTGGAGCTGGACATCCCGCGCAACCCGCGCCACGTGTCGGTGAAGGAGGCGGTACTGCCGTTTGGCCGCTTCCCGCGCGCCGACGCTCTGCTCGGACCCGAGATGAAGTCGACCGGCGAGGTGATGGGGGTCGCCTCCGACTACCCGGCCGCCTTCGGCAAGGCGCAGGCGGCCGCGGGCGCGGAACTGCCCGGCTCCGGCACGGTGTTCATCTCCGTCACGGACGGCGACAAGCCAGCCGCGACCCAGATCGCCGCGGGCTTCCACGACATGGGCTTCAGCGTGCTCGCCACCGGCGGCACCGCCACGGCGATCCGCCGCATGGGCGTGCCCGTCGAGCGCATCCGCAAGCTGTCGGAGGGCTCGCCGAACGTCGTCGAGCGGATCGAGGCGGGCGAGGTCGACCTCGTCGTCAACACGCCCACCGGCTCCGGCGCCCGTGCGGACGGCTACGAGATCCGCCGCGCGGCCGTGGGGCGGGGCATCCCCTGCATCACGACGATGTCGGGCGCGAGCGCGGCCCAGCGCGCGATCCGCGCCCTGCGCGCCGGCGAGACGTCCGTCATCTCGCTGCAGGAGCTGCACGGGGAGCGCGCGGCGCTCGGGGAGATTTCCGCAGAGAAGCCCCGGAGCGCGTGATGGAGCGGACGCTCGCGCCGCCCGGACGGCGCGTCGCGCGAGTATCCGGCGTCGAGCGGCTGGGCGCATACCACGTGGTCGGGGCCGAGGACGCGAACGGCCCCCTGCCCCAGCCGGGGCAGTTCTACATGCTGAGCTCGGAGCGCAGCTGGGGCGGACAGGAGGGAGAGCGGCCCTATTTGCCGCGGGCCTTCTCATACGCGCGCGCACGCGCGAGCGGCGCCGGCGTGGCGCTCGACTTCCTGCTGGAGGCAATTGGCCCAGGGACCGGACGGCTCGCTGGGCTGGCTCCCGGCGACGGTCTGTGTCTGGTGGGGCCGCTCGGGATCGGATTCGAGCTCGAGGCAGCGAGCCGCCGGTCGCTGCTCGTCGGCGGCGGGATCGGCGTCGCGCCGCTCCTCTGCCTCGAGGAGCAGCTAGTGAGCGCCGGCGAGGAGGCGCGCGTGCTGGTCGGCTTCCGCACGGCCGCGCACGCCCAGGCGGCGGCCCTGTTCGCGGGTGAGCCTGCGGTGGTGACTGATGACGGCTCGGTCGGCCGCCAAGCCCTCGTGACGGAGCTGCTGCGCGAGGAGCTCGACGCCGATCCGGAGGCGCGGGTGTTCGCGTGCGGGCCTCCGCCGATGCTCGAGGCCGTCAGGGCGCTCTGCGCCGAACGCGAGACGCCGGCCCAGCTCGCGCTCGAATCCGGCATGGCGTGCGGCTTCGGCGCCTGCTTCGGCTGCGTCGTGCCCACCCGCGAGGGCTACCTGCGGCTGTGCGTGGACGGACCGGTGCTGGACGCCGAGCGGCTCGAGAGCGCGCTCTTCCCGGGGGCCGGGCACTGATGGAGCTCTGCGGGGTCCCGTTGCGGGGCCCGATCCTGAACGGCTCGGGCACCTTCGACGCGATCGCGGCACGGCGCGCCTTCGGCGATGCGCTGCTCGAGCGCTTCCCGTTCGACGCCTTCGTCTCGAAGACGATCACGCTGGCGCCGCGCCAGGGCAACCCGCCGCCGCGCCTGTGGGAGACCCCGGCGGGCATGATCAACTCGATCGGGCTGCCGAACAAGGGCCTGGAGGGCTTCCTCGCACAGGACCTGCCGCAGCTCGCCGAGTTGCCCGTGCCGCTGGTCGTCTCCGTGATGGGCTTCAGCCGGGACGAGCTCGCGACGCTCGTCGAGGCCGTCGGGCAGCGGCCGGAGGTGGCGATGATCGAGCTGAACGTGTCCTGCCCGAACGTGGAGACCGGGCTCGTGATGGGTGCCGACCCGGCTGAGACCGCCCGGGCGGTCGAGCGCGTGCGGCCGCTCTCCGATCGGCCGCTGATCGTGAAGCTGACGCCCAACGCGACCGAGCCCGAAGCGGTTGCGGCCGCCGCTCAGGCGGCGGGCGCGGACGCCGTGTCGCTGATCAACACGCTGAAGGGCCTGGCTTTCGACCCCGACGACGGCGGCCATTGGCTCGGCGGCAAGACCGGGGGCGTCTCCGGCCCGGCCGTGCGCGCGATCGCGCTGCAGCAGGTCCACGCCGTGGCGGCGCGCGTCGCCATTCCCGTGATCGGCATGGGCGGCATCTCGAGCGGCAGCGACGCGCTCGATTTCCTCCGAGCGGGGGCCGCCGCCGTCGCGGTCGGCACCGAGAGCTTCAGAGATCCGGGCGCCGGCCACCGGATCGCCTCGGAGCTCGCCCAGCTCGAGGCTCGCGAAGCGCCGAATCGAGCGGCTGCCCCAGCACCCGCCATGGACATAACCCAAACGGGTGATTCTCCACCGACATTTTTCCGGAGATAGCGGGATGTTCACAGTTGCTCGAATGGCCATCGGGAAACAGGGGTGAAAACCCCTGCAAACATTGGGAAAACGCTTAACCACCCCCAAGCCGACTAAAGCTCAGGTCGAGGTCTAGCGAAATTCGCCGATTTTTTGCGTCTCACGGCCCGCGCGGCCCGGCAGAGCGTGTACTATCGCCGCCCATGCCGGCCGCTCCCCACTCGCCCGCGAAGACTCAGTCCGCGGGTCTGGCACCCGAGCGCTCGCTGACCCAGCGGATGGACGCACTCAAGCGCGCGAACGAAATCCGCACGCGGCGAGCGCGCCTGAAGCGCGATCTGAAAGCGGGTCGCACGCAAATCCACGGGCTGCTGCTGGACCCCCCTGAGTACCTGGCCACAGCCAAGGTTTTCGACCTGCTCCTGGCGGTCCCGAAGTACGGGCGCGTCAAGGTCAATCGCATTCTCACCCACTGCCGCATCTCGCCCAGCAAGACGATCGGCGGCCTCTCCGAGCGGCAGCGCAACGAGCTCGTCTCGTACCTGCGGCGATAGCCGAGCAGAGCACCCCGATCCTGGTGGTCACCGGCCCCTCGGGGGTCGGCAAGGGCACGCTCATAAAGTCGCTTCTGGAACGGGTTCCGGGCCTGGAATTGGCCGTGTCGGCGACCACCCGCGCCCCCCGCGAAGGCGAGCGCAACGGGGTTGACTACCACTTTCTGAGTGACGAGGACTTCGATCGCAGGGTCTCCCAGGGGGAGTTCGTCGAGCACGCCGTGTACGCCGGAAACCGCTACGGGACGCTACGCACCGAGCTCGCGCGGCCGGCCCGCGGGATCGTGCTCGAGATCGACGTACAGGGCGCGCGCCAGGTACGCGAGACGCTCCCGGACGCCGTCCGCATCTTCATCGAGCCGCCCTCCTTCGAGGCGCTCGAGGAGCGCCTGCGCGGGCGGGCCGCGGACACGCCCGAGCAGATAGAGCGCCGGCTCGCCGCCGCGCGCGCCGAGCTCGCGGCGGCGCCCGAGTTCGATCATCGCGTCGTCAACGACGACCTGAAACGCGCCTCCCAGGAGCTCGCGGACCTGATCGCTACCATGTCTTCGCCGTGATCAAGCCCCGACTGGACAAGCTGCTCGAGCAGGTCGATAGCCACTACGCCTGCGTCCTGGTGTCCGCGAAGCGCGCGCGCCAGATCAACTCGTACTACCACAACCTCGGCGAGGGCACCTTCGACGAGTACCCGCCGCCGATGGTCGAGACGGGCTCGAAGAACTACCTGAAGATCTCCCTCGAGGAGATCGCCGCCGGCAAGATCAAGTACAGGTACCGCTAGGGACCTGGCATGGCGCGCATCCTGCTCGGCGTGACCGGCGGGATCGCCGCGTACAAGGCGGTCGAGTTGGTACGCCTGGCCACCAAGGCCGGCCACGCCGTGCGCGTGGTGCAGACGCGCACGAGCCTCGAGTTCGTCGGCCGCGCCACCTTCGAGGCGGTCTCGGGCGCGCCCGTCCTCGTCGACGAGTTCGAGCAGGACCCGGCCCGTGGCGCCTATCCCGGCGACCCGCTCCCGGATCACGCGCCGATCTCGCACCTCGAGCTGGCGACCCGCGCGGACGTCCTCTGCGTCGCGCCCGCGTCGGCCAACACGATCGCGAAGCTCGCCCACGGGCTCGCTGACAACCTGCTCACGAGCTCCGCTCTCGCCGCCGGCGCGCCGCTCGTGGTGGCGCCCGCGATGAACAACCGGATGTACGACCACCCGGCCACCCAGCGCAATCTCGAGCTGCTCACCGAGCGCGGCGCGCGCATCGTGGCGCCCGGCACGGGGAGCCTCGCGTCGCGCGGCGAATGGGGGGTGGGAAGGCTCGCCGAGCCCGCCGAGATCCTCGAGGCGCTCGAGTCCACGCTCGCCGTCGGGGGCCCGCTCGACGGCCTGCGCGTGCTCGTGTCGGCGGGCGGCACGCGTGAGCCGATCGACTCGGTGCGCTTCGTCGGCAACCGCTCCTCGGGCCGGATGGGCCTGGCGCTGGCGCACGAGGCGGCCCGGCGCGGCGCCGAGGTGACGCTCGTGTGCGCCAACGTGTCGCTGCCGGTCCCCGCGGGTGTGCGGGTGGTCGCGGTGGCGACGGCGGCGGAGCTCGAGGCCGCTCTGCGAGCGGAGTTCGGAGCCGCCGACGTGCTCGTGATGGCCGCCGCGCCGGCGGACTTCCGCCCGGCGAGTCCCGACCCCGGCAAGATCGCGAAGAAGGACCGCGACGGGCTCGTGATCGAGCTCGAGCCGACCACCGACATCCTCGCCGCGCTCGCCTCGGAGCGGCGCCCCGACCAGACGCTCGTCGGCTTCGCCGCCGAACACGGCGAGGGCGCCACCGGGCGTGGGCGCGACAAGCTCGCGCGCAAGGGCCTCGACGCCGTTGTCGTCAACGACATCTCACGCTCCGACATCGGATTCGACGCCGATCAGAACGAGGTCACGATCGTGCTCGCCGAAGGCGAGCGGCCGGTCGCGCGCGCTCCCAAGGCCGAGATCGCCGGCGCGATCCTGGATGTCGTCCAGGAGCTGAGGACGGGCGCCGGTGGGCGGAGTACCGTAGAGGGCAGGCCATGAGCGAGAGCGCATACGAGCTTTTCCGGAAGGGCAGCGAGCTGCTTGAGCGCGGCGACTTCATGGCGGCCGCGGTGCCGCTCGAGCGGGCCCGAGAACTCGAGCCGGACAAGGGCTCGATCCGCGAGGCGCTCGGGCGCGCCTACTTCCGCTCGTCGCGCTTCGAGCAGGCGGCGGAGGAGTTCAAGGCGCTGGTCGAGCGCTATCCGGTCAACGACTACGCCCACTTCT
>Ga0081538_10004967_pt1 | contig 12115 bp, 10 predicted proteins | sample TabmetS5T2R1_FD_71022 | JGI IMG/M metagenome (GOLD analysis project Ga0081538, IMG submission 71022) | Tabebuia heterophylla rhizosphere microbial communities from the University of Puerto Rico - S5T2R1 | ecosystem: Host-associated > Plants > Roots > Rhizosphere ... | reverse complement strand
AGAAAGATATCCGCTTCTATCATCCCTACCGCTATCAAGACTACCACGCCTACAGGACCGTAGAGACACCACATCACCAAAAGGGGTCGGAATTTATCGACATGAAACCCCTGGAGCGCACGGCGGCATGGGCTCCAGAATCGTTGTCCACCCATTTCCCTCGCCCGCCGCTTCCAGTCGAGATAGAGGCAACTTCTCGAAGTAGCAACCTTTCCATAACTATTCATACCATGCGTTTTCTTGATGATATCGGCGCTCAAGCCGCCAATACGAATATGCACTTTCTTGTCGTAGAGCTGACATTAGCAAACTATGCAACTTCCCCTTATGTATTTTATCCTGAAAAAGCTGTGGTCATGATGGATGAAGAGAGTGATTACGATAGAGCGCTGATTTCTCTCATTAAATTACCAAATAGTATAATAGAAGAAAGTAAGATAAAATCTGTAGAAGAAGTCAATACATATAAATATCATATGACAACGGGTCAGATGGCAGGAGGAGTGACCCAGGATGAGCTTATTCCCCCAAATGGTACATACAAGGGAGCTTTGGTTTACCAGATTCCATTAGGGGAGGGAAGCTATATTTTTAAATATGTTGACTCTATGAATGAAATTATGATCCCATTCAAAAAGCCTTCGGGGAGCAATCATGCTTAAAAGGCTGATTGACATATTGTTGTCTCTTGTTGGTATCATTCTTTTTGCTCCTTTCTTTCCTGTGATCGTTCTGATCATCAAGTTAGGTTCCAGAGGGCCTGTGTTCTATCTCTGCGACAGGCTAGGAAAAGACGAAAAGCTTTTCAAAATGTATAAGTTCCGGACGATGTACACCGCTCCGGCGCCGATTGGTCCCAGCGTCTGCCCTCAAGGTGATCCACGTGTCACGCCTGTCGGCCGCTTCTTGCGCCGTACGAAGCTGAACGAGTTGCCGCAACTGCTCAACATTCTCAAAGGTGAGATGACGTTTGTTGGCCCCAGGCCCGAATCGCCCGATCTCGCTGCGCGCTACCCAGAGCCAGCACGGGCTATCTTCACCATCACGCCAGGTCTCGTGGGGCCTAACCAGATTCTGGGTCGTAATGAGGAAGAGTGGTATCCGCCGGACGTTGATCCACAACAGTATTATATCGCGACCATCCTTCCCAAGAAGCTGCCCCTTGACCTCGAATACGTGCGACATTCTTCGGTCTCTACCGACTTGAAGTATCTCTTCCTCGGGGTAAAAGAGACCATTTTCAAGGTGGTGAACTGGAATCTTGTCCTGCAAAATCGCTCGCAGCTCTACCTTCTCGTTGCAGATGTGGTCTTGTGCCTTGTCTCTTATGTCTCAGCTCCCTTGCTGCGTTTTGCTGGGGTGTCCACAGGATTCAACTTCGCCTTCTTTTTCCATCTCTTGCCGGTGGTGATCGTCGCAAGGCTTGTGTGTTTCGTCTATTTTGGTCTGTATGGTACGCTTATCCGCTATCTCTCTTTCCATGATATTATCGTGATAATCAAGGGTGTATCGGTCAGTAGTCTCTTGCTTGTCAGCTTGACATTCCTATTTGATTTCCGTAGTTTTCCGCGTACCGTCTTTTTCCTCGATTGGGTCTGTTTAATCCTGCTCATGGTTTCTCTACGTATCGCCTTGCGTCACCTCTGTGACTGGCATGACAAAAACCAACTCAACGAAGAGACCCGGGTACTTATTTTTGGCGCGGGCGATGCAGGTGCCTTAGCGTATCGCTCGCTCATGGCGGAAAAGGAAAATGCCTTTACCATTATAGGCTTTCTCGACGATGACCCGGCGAAACGTCACAAGACCCTCTATGGGAAAAAAGTGCTCGGCAACCGGTATACCATTGAAGCCGTGGTGAAACTCTACCAAGTACACGAGATTTTTCTGGCTATCCCGAGCGCACCTACGTATGAGATCGACAGGGTGATACAAGCCTGTCAGCACGCAGGGGTTCGCTACCGGGTGTTCCCCACATTGAAGGACGCGACTCTTGTCGCCAGCCTCCCTGTTCATGACGTGCCTTTGGCCGCTCTCCTCAAAACCCAAGACGTGCGTATGGACACGGACGCCGTACGGACCCTGTTACAAGGCAAAAGTGTGCTCGTGACCGGCTCGTGTGACGCCTTAGGTCTGGAGTTATGCCGTCAGATCCTCCGCTTCTCACCCCATAAGCTCGTGATCATTGACCGCTATGAATCGTACCTGACCGAACTCGTAGCCCGTCTGCTCAATACCACTGCTGCAGAACTAATCGTTCCGGTCCTCTGCTCCCCGATCAACAATGAGGAAATCGCCAGGGTGTTTGAGGAGCATCAGCCGCGGATCGTCTTTCATACCGCAACGCGTAAATATGCCCCCTTTTTCGATATCAAGGTCGAAGATATTGTGCGGGTGAATTATCTCTCCACGTTTGCGCTGGCCAAGGAAGCGGCGCGCTGTGGCTGTGAATATTTCGTCATGGTGTCATCTGAAGAAGCAGCAAAGCGTGGGAACTCCGTCTCAGATTCCCTCAGAGCTGCAGAAATCAGTCTCAGACAGTTTTTCTCTGCCCAGCAGACGAAGCTTGTGATTACCAGGCTCTGTGACATCCTGGAAAATCGGGGCAGTATGGTTTCCCTCCTGCAAGAGCAGATTGCCCACCAGGAACCCGTGACCTTACCGTCTCCCAATGCCAAAGGCCACTTTCTCTCCAAGCGTGCTGCTGTCCATTTTATTCTGCAAACTTTGGTGCTGGCGAACTCGGACTTGCCGGGTGAGGGAATCTTTGTCTGTGAGAAGGGCGAGCCTATCACGCTGATGGAGGTGGTCAGCAAACTGAGGGCTCTCAATGACAGACGGCTCGCGTCACCTAATCTTCAGATTAAATTTTTAAATGGCAATACGCCAGATGACGACTTTGTGGCTATGGCTGGTTCGCATCCGGCTCCTGAAATTCTCTTACCTGTTGGGCATACGCACATTCGTTTGCTGCACGATGCGCAACTTCCGAATTCTCCAGAAGTTAGCATGGCAATTCACCATATCTTTGATCTCCAAGAGCAAGATTTAGGGCGGACAGCCTGGAAGGAATACACCCGCAACTTGCTACGCCTAGCAAGTGCTTGCTAAAGCGTGCAGTAACGCTGTGCGGTGCGCATACGCACCATCCTGTCGCACACAAGAGGGAGCGTCTGTGGATTGGTCATTGCGAAAAGTCCTTGTTACTGGAGCTGGTGGTTTCATCGGTAGTCACCTCACCGAACGCCTGGTACAAATGGGTGCACACGTCCGAGCTGTTGTCCACTACAACTCTCGCAACGATTGGGGATTGCTCGAGCACCTGCCTGAGGAGAGCCGCAAAGCCACCGAGATTTTCCCAGGCGATCTTACCGACGCCACCCTGGTCCGCCAAGCCGTGGCCGGTTGCCAGGTCGTTTTCCACCTGGGAGCCTTGATTGCGATCCCCTACTCATATCAGGCACCACGGCAGTTCATCGACACCAACGTGGTAGGAACGCTTAACGTGTTGCAGGCGTGTTTAGAAGCCCAGGTGGAAAAAGTTGTGCATACATCTACCAGCGAAACCTACGGCTCAGCCCGCTACACACCCATGGACGAGGAGCATCCCCTGCAGGGCCAGTCACCCTATGCTGCCAGCAAAATTGCCGCTGATAAGTTGGCTGAAAGCTTTTATTGTTCCTTCGCGTTACCCGTCGCAACGATCAGACCGTTCAACACCTTCGGCCCCCGACAATCGGCACGCGCAGTCATTCCCACGATTATCAGCCAAGCTCTCACGGATGACACGATCAAACTCGGCTTATTGACTCCCATACGCGACCTCACGTTCGTTGAAGACACGGTGTCCGCATTTCTCAAGGTGGCGGAGTCGGCCACGAGTATTGGTCAGGTATTTAACACGGGAACCGGACGTGGCGTGAGTATCGGTGAGTTGGCTGCGATGATCCTCAAGATGTTTCCTACGAACAAGCGGGTTCTCGCCGATAGCGAACGCCTTCGCCCGGCGAAGAGTGAAGTGATGGCCCTGGTTTGCGATAACACCAAAGCCAGAGATGTCCTGGGCTGGCAGCCACAGTATACCCTCGAGCAAGGATTGGAACGCACTCTTGACTATGTGCACCAGCATCTGTACCGGTACAAACCGACCATCTTTAATCGGTAACGTTTCCAGAGAGGGAGTGTCAAGGGGCATATGCAAGCAGTTATTTTAGCCGGAGGCAAAGGAACGCGGTTACTCCCCTTCACCAAGGTCTTTCCAAAGCCGCTTGTCCCTTTAGGCGAAAAGCCGATTATTGATACGATTATTCGTCAGCTCAAGCACTTTGGATTTATGCGTCTGACGCTTGCGGTTGGTTATATGGCGGAGATGATCCAGACCTATGTGCGCCATGGAGAACAATACGGGATTGACATCGATTACTGTTTCGAAGAGGAGCCCTTGGGGACCGTGGGCCCTCTTGCGCAGCTCCGTAATCTTGACCAGACTTTCTTGGTCATGAATGGCGATATCATCACCAATCTTAATTACCGAGATCTGGTAGATTTTCATAAGCGGCGAGGCGCTATTGCCACCATTGGCACGTTTCAGAAACAATTCAAAATCGAGCTCGGCATCATCCACAATGATGGCGATCACGCTATTGTTGATTACATAGAAAAGCCTGTCTATACCTTCAATGTCAGCATGGGGATTTATGTCTTTGACATCGAGGTGCTTGCTTACATCGAACCGAAGAAATACCTCGATTTTCCTGATCTTGTGAAACGGCTTCTGGCCCATGGCCAATCTGTGGTCAGTTACTCCTTTGATGGATATTGGTTGGACATCGGTAACCATCGTGACTACGAAACAGCTCTTGAAGAGTACGCATTAATTAAGGGGAGCTTACATCTTGACTAACTGGAAAATCCCCCTAGCCGATATCGACATCGGCCAAGACGAAATTGCTGCCGTGACCGACGTGCTCCGCTCCCGCTGGTTATCAATGGGACCCTTGACGACCGAGTTTGAACGGGACTTTGCCGCGTACGTGGGTGTGAAATACGCCTTTGCGGTAACCAATTGTACAGCGGCTCTCCACTTGGCTCACCTGGCGCTCGGTGCCGGTGCTGGCGACACCATTGTCTGTCCATCGCTGACCTTCGTCGCCACGGCCAATGCGATTCGGTATACCGGCGCCACACCGGTGTTTGCCGATATCGCTGGAGAAGATCATCTGAACGTCTCCCCCGATGACATTGAAGCCAAAATTACCGAAACCACAAAGGGGATCTGTATCGTGCATTATGGCGGCTATCCCTGCGATATGGATCGCATCATGCACCTCGCCAGACGCTATCAGCTTTACGTCGTTGAAGACGTCGCCCACGCCCCAGGGGCGGCATGTTGGATGTCTGACGGCTTGAGCGGCCAACGGGTGCTCAAGAAATGCGGCAGTATTGGAGATATTGGATGTTTTAGCTTCTTTGCCAATAAGAATATGACCACGGGTGAAGGCGGAGTCCTGACAACGAACAGGGACGATTTGGCAGAAAAGATCAAGCTGCTGCGATCGCATGGGATGACGAGCCTGACGTGGGATAGGGAAAGAGGCCATAGCTTCAGTTACGATGTGACTGCACTCGGCTACAATTATCGCTTTGATGAGATGCGAGCGGCTATAGGTCTTGTGCAGCTTCGCAAACTCGATACAAACAACCAAAAACGAAAAGAATTCGTCAATGTTTATAGAGAACTTCTAAACAATATTGAAAATATTTTATGTCCATTTGCCAATGACAATGGTCTCTCTTCCTATCATCTTTTTCCTATTCTTCTGGGAAAGGATGACATGAGGGAGGGTTTTATGACATTTATGAAGAATAAAGGAATTCAAACGAGCATCCACTACCCATCGATTCACAAATTTTCATATTACCGTTCCTTTAATAAACCGGTGACGGTTCCAATTACTGATAGTATCGAGAATAGAATTGTCACGTTACCTCTTTATCCGAGTATGAGCAGAGAAAAAATAGAGTATATTATTGCCTCAATCAAAGACTGGATTGATTCAACACCATGAAAACGTTATCAGAAGTTCCGGTCATCGTTATCAAACCCTCTCGTGGTTGGGTATCCCTCAAACTTCTGGAGATGTGGGAGTATCGTGAACTCCTGTACTTTCTCACCTTGCGGGATATCAAGGTACGCTATAAGCAAACCGTACTAGGGGTCGCCTGGGCGATCATTCAGCCGTTCTTTACCATGGTCGTCTTCAGCCTGTTTTTCGGAAGGTTGGCCCATGTGCCCTCCGATGGCATTCCCTACCCCATTTTCAGCTACGCGGCACTGGTCCCTTGGACCTTCTTTGCCAATGGATTGATCCAATCGTCTAACAGCATCGTTGGGCATGCGAATCTCGTGCGCAAGGTCTATTTTCCCCGCTTGACCATCCCAACCGCCGCGGTTCTCTCGGGTGTGGTGGACTTCATCCTGGCTTTCATCGTGCTCCTTGGCATGATGCTTTTTTACGGCATCGTCCCAACCCTCAACATACTCTGGCTGCCGTTTTTTCTGGCACTTGCTCTGGTTACTGCGCTAGGAGTGGGTCTTTGGCTTTCGGCCATGAATGTGCAGTTTCGCGATGTGCGCCACATTGTGCCTTTTCTCACGCAGTTCTGGCTTTTCGTGACCCCGATTGCGTATCCCAGTAGCTTGCTCTCAGAGCCTTGGCGGACGTTGTACGGGATTAACCCGATGGCCGGGGTGGTGGAGGGTTTTCGTTGGGTCCTTCTGGGTGCGGACACGACTCCTGGTCCTATGGTCATCGCGTCCTCTTTCGTTGCGGTGGGATTGCTGGTAAGTGGAGCGTTCTGCTTCCGTCGTCTGGAAAAAACCTTCGCAGATGTGGTGTGAGCCCTTGCTATGAGTAAGACTGCTATCCGTGTAGAAGATCTCAGCAAAGAATACTGCATTGGTGCGAGACAGGAGGCGTACAAGACGCTACGTGATACGTTGATTGATGCGTTTGTGGCTCCGTTCCGTCGTACCGGCAAGTTATTGCGCGGTCAGGCCACGGGCGCCGCAGAGCTGGATGAGAAGATCTGGGCCCTCAAAGGGGTCACCTTTGAGGTGCAGCCAGGTGAAGTCGTAGGCCTCATTGGTCGCAACGGTGCGGGGAAGAGTACATTGCTCAAAATCTTGGCACGGATCACCGACCCCACAGATGGCCGTGCCGAAATTTATGGACGGGTTGGCTCGCTGCTAGAGGTGGGAACTGGCTTTCATGGTGAACTGACGGGACGGGAGAATATCTACCTGAACGGCGCCATCCTGGGCATGAAGCGGGGGGAGATTATACGTAAGTTTGATGAAATCGTGAGCTTTGCGGAAGTGGAGAAGTTCATTGATACCCCCGTAAAGCATTACTCCAGTGGCATGTATCTACGCCTGGCATTTGCCGTGGCAGCGCATTTGGAACCCGAAATTTTGCTTGTCGACGAGGTGCTGGCCGTCGGCGATGCACGGTTTCAACGAAAATGCCTGAATAAAATGCAGGATATCGGACAGCAAGGACGCACTGTACTCTTTGTATCGCACAATATGCCGGCCCTGACTCGTCTGTGTGAACGCACCATTTTACTGGAGGAGGGACAACTGATCAAGGATGCCCCTTCGCACCAAGTGGTCAGCGCGTACTTGAACTCAGGTTTTGGGACCACAGCAGTACGCGAATGGAGTGATCCAGAGCGCCGACCTGGTCGAGACATTGCGCGTTTGTGTGCCGTGCGGGTGCGTGGGCAGGATGGCAAATTCTCAGATGCTGTAGACATCCGGGAGCCAGTTGGTATTGAGATGGAATATGAGGTGCTTAAGCCAGGCTACATCCTGATGCCCCACTGGCATTTCGTGAACGAGGAAGGCATCAACATCTTCTCAGCCAACGATACGGATGTCGCCTGGCGACGGCGCCCACGTCCGACCGGGTGCTACGTGAGCACCATCTTGATTCCTGGGAACCTTTTGGCTGAAGGCACAGTCTTTGTCGACGCTGCTCTAACCACTTTGAATCCGGACCTCCATCAATTCACTGAACGTCAAACCGTGGCCTTTCAGGTCATTGATACCCTGGAAGGCGATTCGGCGCGCGGGGACTGGGCTGGGCGTATGAAGGGCGTCGTCAGACCCCTGATGCAGTGGCGTACACAGTTTAGCCCGAACGGCTACGCATCTGCCACAACGATGGCTGAGGGAGAAGTTTAATCATGAAAGCAATCATTCTAGCAGGTGGATTTGGTACACGTCTATCAGAAGAAACCGTTTTGCGCCCCAAGCCCATGGTAGAAGTGGGTGGAAGACCGATCCTGTGGCACATCATGAACATTTATGCCGTACATAGCGTCAACGAGTTCATTGTGGCTCTTGGGTATAAAGGGGATGTCATTAAAAAGTATTTTCTCAACTTCTATGCAATCAATAACGACATCTCGATCGATTTGGGTAGTGGAAAAACCACGATTCACGATGGCAATCAGCCCCACTGGCAAATTCACTTGGTCGATACGGGCTTGCATACGCAGACTGGAGGACGTCTCAAACGCTTGCGAGGGTGGGTGGATGATGACGAGACATTTATGTTCACCTATGGTGACGGCGTCGCCGACCTGGATATCAACGCCCTCCTGGAATTCCACTATGCGCACGGTAAGCTGGCCACCGTGACCACAGTGCGCTCCCCGGAACGATTTGGCCGAATCGTGTTTGATCGAGATCAAGTGGTGAAGTTTTATGAGAAACCACATGCCAGCCAAGGGTGGATTAATGGCGGCTTCTTTGTTTTAAACGCCAAAGCCATCGATTATATCGATGGAGATGAAACCATTTGGGAACGTTGTGCCCTCGAGCGACTCGCTGATGATGGCCAGCTTATGGGGTATCGACACTATGGGTTTTGGTCATGTATGGATACCCTAAAAGAGAAAAATATTCTGGAAGAACTCTGGCTTTCGGGTAAAGCTCCCTGGAAAATATGGTAGTCAGAACAGCATTGGGAAATACCAGACGAGAGGTGAGTGAGCTATGAAGGTCCTGGTGACCGGGACAGATGGATACATTGGCGTCTTGCTTGCCCCCCTATTGCTTGCACGCGGGCATGATGTTGTGGGTCTTGATACTGGATTCTATCGGGACGGTTGGCTCTACACCGATGGGATTGGTAAATTCCCTAGTTGTATTACTAAGGATATACGTCGCATTACCGAAGAAGACCTCCGAGAGTTTGATGCCGTCATTCATTTGGCAGAACTCTCCAATGATCCTCTCAGTGCGCTGCATCCTGAGGTTACTTACGAAATCAATCACCTTGGGACTGTGGCGTTGGCAAAAAAGTGTAAGAAAGTGGGCGTGGCCAGATTCGTCTATAGCTCCTCTTGCAGCGTGTATGGAGCGGGTTCTGACGCCTATAAGACGGAAGACTCCGAGGTCAACCCCCAAACGGCATACGCCGTGTGTAAGGTGCGGGTCGAGAACGACCTCTCGCAGATGGCCGACGATGACTTTTCGCCGACATTTCTTCGCAACGCAACCGCGTACGGCCCGTCTCCTCGTATGCGGTTTGACATCGTTCTCAACAACCTCGCCGGTCTAGCCTGGACAACCAGAGAAATCCGTATGACCAGTGACGGGACACCCTGGCGGCCATTGGTGCACGTGCTCGACATTTGTGAGGCCTTTGCCTGTGCGCTCGAGGCGCCCAGGGAAGTCATTCATAATCAGATCTTTAATGTTGGAGAGACCGAGCAAAACTACCGGGTTAAGGAAATCGCCCAAATCGTTGCCGAAATGTTCCCTGGATGTGACCTGACATTCGGCACGAATGACGGGGATAATCGTAGCTATCGCGTATCGTTCGAGAAGATCAATACCCGCCTTCGAGGATTTAGATGCCAGCGTGATGCTCGTATGGGAGCACGCCAACTCCTCGCATTATTTGAGAGGATTGCAATGCCACAGGAGGTATTTGCATTCCGAGCCTATACGCGGCTTCAGCAACTTAGATATCTACTGCAAACGAATCAAATTGATAATCATTTTTTTTGGAGATAGATCGCCGCTTATGATACCGATAATGGATTGTCAAGCGTGTCGATTTTGTGGCATGCCGTTGCAACATACTTTTGTTGATCTTGGGATGTCGCCCCTGGCCAATTCCTACCTCAAGCCCTTTCAACTCAACGTCATGGAACCATTCTATCCGCTGCATGCGTATGTATGTGACCATTGTTTTTTAGTCCAACTCGCAGAATTTGAAAGTCCAGACCGAATATTCAGTGAATATGCCTATTTCTCGTCTTACTCCGATACGTGGTTGCAGCATGCTAACGCCTATGTTGACATGATCGTGGCGCGTTTGAGCCTTAATAGCCAAAGCCAAGTTGTCGAAGTCGGTAGTAACGATGGATATTTGCTCCAGTTCTTCGTCGACAAGGGCATCTCTGCTCTCGGTATAGACCCGGCAGCCAATGTGGCCGAAGCGGCCCGCGTGAAGGGGGTGCCGACGCTCGTGCGGTTTTTCGGTGAAGAGACGGCTAAGCAGTTGGTTGCCACAGGCATAAAAGCCGATCTGTTCATCGGGAACAATGTCTTGGCCCAGGTCCCCACGCTGAATGATTTTGTCAAGGGTATGAAAATCCTGCTGCAACCTCAGGGTGTCATCACCCTAGAGTTTCCTCATCTCATGCGGTTGATAGAGGACCATCAGTTTGACACCATTTATCATGAACACTTTTCGTATTTTTCCTTTACAACAATCAAGCACATCTTTGCCGAGCATGCCCTGACGATTTTTGATGTTGAGGAACTTCCGACGCATGGTGGCTCGCTGAGAATCTATGCCTGCCATACTGGGGACGCCTCGAAGCCAATTGGTCAAAGGGTCTCCAATCTCAGCACTCGAGAAGCGGAAGCAGGCTTTACCCGGTTGGAATCCTATCTGGCATTTACCGAAAAGGTCAAGCAAACGAAGCGCAACCTTCTGGAGTTCCTGATTGCGGCTAAGAGCGCGGGCAAATCCATTGCGGGTTATGGCGCTCCTGCCAAAGGGAATACTCTGTTGAACTACTGTGGTATCCGGTCCGATTTGCTTGATTACACCGTTGACCGCAGTCCTCACAAGCAAGGGCATTTCCTTCCGGGAACCCACATACCCATCTTGCATCCAGACGTCATTAAAAAGACCAAACCGGATTATCTGCTTATCCTGCCCTGGAATATAAAGGACGAGATCATGGAACAGTTGGCCTATATCTGTGCATGGCATGGCCAATTTGTTGTCCCGATTCCTGAAGTCAGGAGCTATGCATGATATTTACTGCCACCAAGCTAAAGCACGTATTTATCGTGGAGCCCGAAAGGCTGGAAGACGAGCGGGGCTTTTTTGCCCGCACCTGGTGTCAGCGAGAGTTTGCCACCTATGGTCTCAATCCTCAGTGGGTTCAGTGCAACATTTCCTTCAACTCCAAGCAGGGAACGCTCCGCGGCATGCACTACCAGAGCGCTCCCCAGGAAGAAGCCAAGCTGGTCCGCTGTACGATGGGGGCGGTCTATGACGTCGTCATCGATCCCTGTCCTGCTTCTCCTACCTTCGCGCAATGGCTAGCAGTGGAGCTGACTGCCGAGAATCGACGGATGCTTTATATTCCGGAAGGGTTCGCGCATGGCTTTCTGACGCTGGCGGATAACACTGAGGTCTTTTACCACATGTCAGCGTTTTACGATCCGGACTGCGCTCGTGGCATCCGGTGGAGCGACCCGACATTTGCCGTGCGGTGGCCAGCCGAGGTGCGGGTCATGTCGGCGAGGGATCAAAACTATCCGGACTTTATCGCATAAGCAGGTTCTACCTAAAGGAACAAGCCGTTGAAAGTCTTCGTGAAGAAAGTTATGCCAGCGGTCGTATGGGACGTCCTCAGACGTCTATGGTACAAAGCGAGAAGGATTTCTGATCTTGCTATGATAAGATGGCTCAATCGGAAACTTCTCAAAATCACACTGAGTCATCTGCAAATGGATGCGCAAGTAGTAAAGCTTTTCAATGACTACGGTCTGCATGTGTCTCAGATATCAGATTTT
>Ga0081538_10004966_pt1 | contig 12116 bp, 9 predicted proteins | sample TabmetS5T2R1_FD_71022 | JGI IMG/M metagenome (GOLD analysis project Ga0081538, IMG submission 71022) | Tabebuia heterophylla rhizosphere microbial communities from the University of Puerto Rico - S5T2R1 | ecosystem: Host-associated > Plants > Roots > Rhizosphere ... | reverse complement strand
GCACCGACCCGGGCCAGCGTCGTTCCAGCTCAGCAACCCAGGCCCGGTGCAGCCCACCAGTGGCCTCCACGCCAATGATCGGTGGACCGGCCACCCCGCTGGCCACGACCAGCCTGCTGAGGGGTCGACGCCCTCGCGCAGCACCGGCAACGACACGGGCTCCCCGATCAGCCCACGCTCCCCGCTGGTCAACCACACCCGGTGACTGACCTTGCCCGGGTCGACCGCCACCACCAGCGCCGACATGGGCACCGCTTGGCGCAACAGCTCCACCAGCCACCTCCTCACCACCGCAAGGGACCTCCCTGCTCAGGCCAAGTCCCTCACACCCAAGGTGACTCAGCAGCTATCAGCTCAGCCAGGCTGGTCTCGGCGTTGCCGTAGCAGACGTAGTCGGCCAGCTCACGGCTTGGTGTGGAACCCGACCTGGTCAGGATCCCAGCCTCACGGCAGCGCAGCCGGTCGTCGGTCAGCTCTCGGCAGGTACAGCTCCCAGTCCACCAGCGCAGGCCCCTTGGGCAGGCCCTTGGGGCCGGCGTAGGCCACAAACACGCCGATCTGGCAGTTCTCGATCCGACCCGGCCGTGCCCGAATACTGCCGCTGGACCCCAGCCGACTCGGTGCCCTCCTTCAAGAACCCGGTGTCATCCACCACCAGCACCTCACCCGGATCGCCCAGCTGCTCGACCACCTAGCCCCGTAGGTTGTCGCGGACCTCATCGGGGTCCCAGCGGGCATGGTTGAGCAGCCGCTGCATCCCACCGGGGGTGATGTCGCGGGCCTGTTCGGCCAGCTGCCAGCCATTCTTGCGCTCGGCTGCGCTGAGCGGACGAGGCAGGAACGCGCTGGCGCGGTGCGGACCTCAATGCGACCAAACCGGGGCGCGCCACCTTCTCCCACAGTGTCTCCAGCTCGGCTGTCCAGTCCTGGATCTGCTTGAGTGCGGTCTCCATGCCTCGCTCGCTTTGGGGTACACGAAGCGGGCAGGCTACCCCAGCAAAGTGCGGCTTTCGTACTGGTGTCTGGCCAGAGGCATCAGGATCTAGCTGCTATATCAGTGGCTGAATCCCAACCGGTGGGTGATGGCGGCGTCGTCCGGCCTCGAGGTCGAGCTCGACGCCGACCTCGACATGATTCTCGGTCCGCCGCGACCCGCGGGTACAGCTTGAGAAGGCGACCAAGGCGGCTAGGGGTTATTGGAAGCGCTGGTGTGCATCTGTCGCGCGACGGGATGGCGGCCACCCCGGCCCGAATGGCACGTGCCTGCGCCGAACTGTTTACCTTGCGTCCTTTCCTGGCCGCGCACTTTCCCAATGAGGAGCACTACGAGATTCCGCAGGAATCGCCGCCAGGGGTGGGCCTCGATCGTTGAGGCGAGGGTTACCTTACACGCAGCCTCGGGTCAGCGGCGACCTGCGCCAGGTCGACAAGGGCGTTGACGATCACATACACCGCCCCCATCACCAGCGTGACGCCGACGATCGCCGGGAAGTCGACGCTGGTGATGGCACGGGCGGTATATAGGCCGAGCCCAGGCCAGGCGAAGATCGACTCGATGACGACGACCCCGGCCAGCAGCATGCCGACCTGCAGGCCGGTCATCGTCAGCGGGGCATTCAGCGCCGGCCGCACGCCGTGGCGCAGCAACACCCCACGCTCGGTGAGGCCCTTGGCCCGCGCCGTTCGGATGTGATCGGAGCCGAGGACCGTTTGCAGTGACGACCGCAACGTCCGTCCCAGGGCGACCGCCGGCGCGAGCGCCAGACAGAAGGCCGGCAGCGCCAGATGGGCCAGGGCATCGCGGACGACGTCGAGGCGACCGGCCAGCAGACCATCGACGGTGAGCAACCCGGTGGGGCCGGTTGGCGCCTCCAGCTCGGCGGAGATGCGTCCCGATCCCGGGACCAAGCGGAGCTGGGCGTAGAGGACGACCAGCAGCACCAACGCGAGCAGAAACGTCGGCACCGACGCGCTGGCGACCAGGCCGACCCGCAGGCTCGTTCCCCGACCGCGAGCCGTCAACAGGCCGAGGGCGCCGCCCAGGACGATAGCCATCGCCAGGGCGGTCGCCGCGAGCTCAAGGGTTGCTGGGAGGAACGCGGCGATGTCGGTGCGCACCGGCCGGCGGGTGTGCAGTGACATCTGCAGGTCGCCCCGCACCGCCCGGCTGAGGAACTGGGCGTACTGGGCCGGCAGCGGCTGGTCGAGGCCGAGCTCGTGGCGTTTGGCCTCGACGATCTCGGGCGTGGCCGATGCCCCGACCATGGCCCGCACCGGGTCGGCGGGCACCACGGCCTGGAGCAGGAACACGACGACCGAAAGGCCGAGAAGGATGCCGACGAGTGAGGCCAGCCTGGTCAGGGCGAACCGCGCCATGCACCACCCCTATCCCTTCTGCAGGGTCGCGAAGTTCAGTGCCCACGGGTAGTTGGGGACGTGCTCGATCCCGGTCAGGTTCTTGCGCAGCACCATGACGTCGCGGGGGTCGGCAATGAAGATGATGGCGGTGTCCTGGGCCACGATCTTGCCCGCCTGGCCATACAACTGATCGGCGGTGGCCTTGTCGGTGGTCTCCAAGGCCTGATCAAGCGCCTTGTCGGCCCGTGCGTTTTTGTAGCCGAGGTAGTTCAGGCCGCCCGTGGAGTACCACTCGATCCGGGCCCACATGTCGGGGTGGGCGCCGTCGGGGGTGTTGGTCTGCATCACCAGGTCCGGGGCGGCCTGGAGGTCACTCACGTACTCGAAGACCTGGGGCAGCTGCACCTCGTTGATGGTGACCGAGAAGCCGGCGGCGTCCAGGCGCTGTTGGATCAGCTCGGCCATGCGACGGTGCACGCCCGAGTCGTCGGCGGTGTAGGCGAAGGTGAGCTTGCCGGTGTTGGCCGGAGCCGTGGTTTCTCCTGGCGGGTAGCTGACCGGGGCCAGGGCCGGATCGAGCAGCCCGGAGGGGTAGGTCGAGGACGACGGCTTGGCGTAGGGGCCATACACCTCGGTCACCAGCGTGTCCCGGTTGATCGCGCTGGCCAGTGTCTTGCGCAGCGCCGGGTCAGACAGCGGCTTCTTGTTGGTGTTGAGGTACAAGATGTTGTTCAGGAACGCCGAGAAGTCCCGCACCTGCAGGTCGGGGTTGCTCTTGGCCGCCTCCAGCTCGGCCTGGGGGAACGAGTGCAGGATCGCGTCCAGGTCGCCCGACTGGAGCTGCAGCCGCTGGGTGCCGATGTCGGGAATGATGCGGATGTCGACCTTGTCGAGGTGGGCCTTGGCGCCCCAGTAGTCGGCGAACTTGGTCAGCTCGTAGCGCTGGCCGCGCTGGAAGGCGGTCAACTGGAACGGTCCGGTCCCCACGGCGTGCTCGTTCAGCCAGGTCTGGGCGTGGTCCTTGCCGGCGTGGTCGGCGAGGGCCTTGGGGCTGATGACCTTGGGGCCCCAGCTGGAGGCCATGTAGTGCAGGAACGGCGCCACCGGGTGCTTGAGGCGCATCACCAAGGTGGTGGCGTCGGGGGTCTGCATCGACGCGACCGGCTCGAGCATGTACGAGGGGGCCGCGCCCACGTCTAGGCGCCGCTGGAACGAGGTCTTGACCGCCTGGGCGTCGAGGGCGGTGCCGTCGTGGAACTTGACGCCGCTTCGGAGCTTGAAGGTGTAGGTCAGCCCATCCGGGCTCACCTCCCACGACTCGGCCAAGGACGGGGCGACCTCGGTCGAGTCCGGCTTGTACTTCAGCAGGCCTTCGTACACCGAGAGGATCACCGTATTGCCCTCGATGTCATAGAAGACATCGGGGTCGGCCTGGGCCATGTCGGCCAGGTAGCCGATCCGTAAGGTCCCCCCTTCAGCCCCTTGCTGGGGTGGTGGGGTCGACGAGCAGGCCGAGCCCAACAGGATGGCGACGGCAAGCACGCTCACCAGTGGCAGCAAGCGACGTGACATGGGACTCCTCCCTCAGTGGTCTTCGAGGAGATCGCGCAGGCCGTCGCCGGCCAGGTTGGCGGCGAAGGCGAGCAGGAACACGGCAATGGCAGGGGCCAGCGGGATCCAGGGATGGCCGAAGAGATAGGGCATGCCGCGGGCGGTCATGGCGCCAAGCTCGGGCGCGGGCGGCGGCGAGCCGAGCCCGATGAACGATAGCCCGGCCAGGATCAGCACCAGGCTGCCGACATCCAGGCTGGCGGTGACCAGGACCGCCGGGAACGCGCCCGGCAGCAGGTGCCGCAGCGCCAGTTGGGTCCGGCCTACGCCGGCCAGCCGGGCGGCGTCGACGTGCGAGCGCACGGCCTGGGCCCGGACCTCACCGCGGACGATCCGGGCGTACCAGGGCCACCAGACGATCGCGACGGCGACCAGGGTGTGGGGCAGGCTGGGGCCGAGGGCAGCGACGACCGCGATGACCAGCACGGCTGCCGGCAGGGCAAGGAACAGGTCGGTGAAGCGCATGAGGGCGGTATCGAGCCATCCGCCGGTAAGGCCGGCGACGGTGCCGATGAGGCCGCCGATCAGCACCCCGCTGACGATGACCACCAGCGCCGAAAGCCAGGAGGCTCGAATGCCATACAGCACGCGCGAGAACAAGTCACGCGACAGCTCATCGGAGCCGAGCAGGCCATGGGTTCCCGGGGAGGCGAACGACTCGGGGTGGACGGCGGTGGTGGGCGAGTAGGGGGCGAGCAGCGGCGCGAGCAGCGCCACGGCGGTCGTCAGGGCCAGCACGGCGAGGCCGGCGCGCTCCAGCCTCCCCAGCCGCACCCATCCGGCCCAGGCCCGGCGACGACGGGTGAGCTCCAGAGGGGACAAGACGGGCCCTGTGGCGGCCATCACGCGCTCCTCAGCCGGGGGATCGCCGCCATCAGCGCCTGGGTCTGGGAGTGCTGGGGACGCTCCAGCACCGTCTCGGGCGGGCCTTCCTCCACGATCTGGCCGGCGTGCATGACGGCGACGCGGTCGCCCATGAACCGGGCAACCGCCAGGTCGTGGGTCACAAACAGCAGCGCCATGCCAAGCTCGGCTCGCAGCCGGCACAGCAGGTTCAGCACCGCCGCCGCCAGGGACACATCCAGCGACGAGATCGGCTCGTCGCAGGCCAGCAGGGCCGGCGGCACCGCGATCGCCCGGGCGATCGAGACCCGCTGACGTTGCCCTCCCGAGAGCTGGCGGGCCCGCAGGCTGAGCACCGAGATGGGCAGCCCGACCAGGCCAAGGACCTCCCGAGCGCGTCGGGCGCGCTCGGGCGCGCTGAGGCCTTCGGCGCGAAGTCGCTCCTCCAGCTGCTCACCCACGCTCAGCCAGGGCGTCAGCGAGGCGCCGGCATCCTGGAACACGAGCTGGGGACGCCCGCCCTCGCCGACCTCGACGGTGCCGCTGTCGGGCCGCTCCAGGCCGACGGCCATGCGCAGGGTGGTGGTCTTGCCGCAGCCGCTCTCCCCTACCAGCGCCACCGCCCCACCCGCCGGCACCGCAAGCGTCAGGCCATCGACGGCCACATGTCGGACCCGGTGGCCACCGAAGGCCTTGGTCACCTCCTGGAGCCGCAGCGCCGGCGGTTGGCCGTCCGCCGCGGCCCGGTCGGGGAAGCGATCCTGGACCTGCAGCAGTGGCGGCGGCGGTTCGCCAGCCCGCAAGCAGGCAACCAGCCCCGGGTGGTTGGGCGCGGCCGTCACCTGGGGCAACCGCTCCTCACAGGCCGGGGTCACCAGCGGACATCGCGGCGCGAACGGGCAGGCGTCGATGTGGGCGCGTGGGTCCGGCGGTTCACCAGGAAGGAACGGGAGCGGCCGCCCCCGAGGCGACTGTGGCGACAGACGCGCCGCCAGCAGCCCGGCGGTGTAGGGATGGTCCGGCTGCTGCAGCACCTCGGTGGTCGGTCCCGCTTCGGCCAGCCGGCCGCCGTAGAGGACGACCACGCGATCGGCGAGGCTGGCCGCGACCGCGAAGTCGTGGGTGACGAACAGCATGGAGGAGCCGGTCTCGTCCCGCAGCTCCGACAGCAACCGCAGGATCTCGACCTGAATGGTGACATCCAGGGCCGTGGTCGGCTCGTCGGCGACGACCAAGGCGGGGGGGCCGGCCACGGCCATGGCGATCATCACCCGCTGGCGCAAGCCGCCCGACAGCTCGTGCGGGTACTGGCCCGCCCGCCGCTGGGCGTCGGGGACCCGGGCGCGCTCGAGCGCTTGGATCGCCGCGGCCGTCGAGCCCGTTACCTCCGCGACCTGGCGGCCGACCGTCATCGTCGGATTCAGCGACGTCATGGGATCCTGGAACACCGCGCCTGAGAACCGCTTGCGGGCGACCCGGCGCTGCTCGTCGGTCGCGGTGGCCATGTCGACATTGCCCAGGAACACGTGGCCGTCCAGCTCGGCCGAGCGCGGGAGCAGCCCGAGCGCGGCCAGGGCGAGCACGGTCTTGCCCGCGCCGGACTCGCCCACCAGCCCGACAATCTCGCCTGGGGCGACCTCCAACGACACGCCTCGCAGCGCCTGCACGCCACCGGGAAACGAGACTGCCAGGTCGCGCAGCGACAGGACCACGCTCGTGGTGCGTTCGCCCCGCGATTGCGCTGCCACCCTCCCCCCGACCCGGCGCCGGAACCTCACGTGCCCCGGGCGGCGGCCGGCTGGCCCAGCTCGGTGAGCGCCGCCAGCACCTCCTGGCTGGTCCGGCGGGCGCCGTGCTGCAGGTACTCCATGGCCGAAAGCGACGCGTTGTGGCGCTCGGCGGTCGAGCCGAGGACGCAGTCTTTGAGCACCCGGACGTGGTAGTTCCACTGGTGGGCGTCCGCGAAGGTGTAGTGCACGCAGACGTCGGTCAACCCACCGACCAGCAACAGGGTCTGCACGTCCAGGCCCCGCAGCAGGATCTCCAGGTCGGTGCCGAAAAAGCACGAGTAGCGGCGTTTGGCGATGAGGTAGTCGCCCTCGCGGGGACGGAGTTCCTCGACGAGCTCGGTGCCCGGGTCACCCTCCAGACAATGGATGCTCTCGTCGCCGTCCAGCTCCCGACCGAAGTCCACGAGGTCTCGGCGGTGCACCTCCTGGGTGAAGACAACCGGTACGCCAGCGGCCCGGCAGGCCTCGACGACGCCGACGACCCGCTCCACCTGCTCGGCGAAGCCCGGCATGAGCGGAATCCCCGCCTGCTCGGCCGGCTGGGAATAGCCTTGCTGCATGTCGATCACGATCAGGGCCGCTCTGCCCTCGATCAGCGTCGCCATGGTGTCTCCCTCGGAACTGAGCCGTCCGTACGCCTTTGTCCTGTGAGTGATGATATGACAGTCTTGTTCCACAACGCGATCGTAGTCATTACGGCTTAGTCCGCTTCCCCATGTCAAGGGAGGGGCGGCCCACAGCGATCGGTAGCGGCATCCCCTGCGCCACCCGAAGTACTCTGGGTGACCTGCCCTGACGCGCAGTCTTGATCCCTGCTGAATCCCAGATGCGGAGTGTTGATTCCTGCAGAATCGCCGGGAGACAGGCTCTGCCGGGTCGGCCGAAGGGCAGCTTCCCGTGTCGAGCCGCTGAGAACCGATCATCCTGGCTCGCAAGTGGAGGTTGGCACCTTCCCGGACGGCGACGACGTGCTCGCGGGCGATCAGGGAGTTAGCTGGACTGCCGGGTGTGCCGCCGAGCTTGTCGACACTGGTCCGCGCCACGACCGTTCACGCCGCGGCGAAGCCCCGCGTCGTGTGCTGGTGTCGCTCCTCGCTGCGCGGCCGGCGGAGCCCGGCCACCGCGGTGACCTCGACGCCTGCACCCCGGCCGCACATTTGTCTGGATCTGCCGCTGGATGGTAGAACGCTTCGGTTGGCAGGCCCTGTCCAGGCGATCCTCACCTGGCCGGTGTCTGGTTGCGGCACTTCCTCCCAATCCCGGGCATTGCTCCCAGGAGGGCGCCATGCGCACCGTTCCGCCCCCCACCGTTCCGCCCCATACCGCTTCGCCCACCATCAACCCCGATGACCGACTCCTCGGGCGATTCGGCTACCGCCAGCGGTTCCAGCGGTCGCTGAAACCCTTCGAGTCTTTCGGGATCGTGTTCTCGTTCATCTCGATCACCATGGCGCTGTTCGTGAGCTTCGGGTTCCTGCTCGGCGTCGCCGGTCCCCGGGGCATCTGGATCTGGCCGATCGCCTTTGCCGGTCAGCTCCTGGTGTGCCTGATCTGCGCCGCCATGGCCGCCAAGATCCCCGTGACTGGCGTTTCCTACCAGTGGGGCTCGCGTCTGGCCAACCCGACCGTGGGCTGGTGGCTCGGCTGGCTGGCGTTCATGACCCTGGTCATCCTGACCGTGTCAGTCAACTACGCCTTCGTGGAGCTCGCCTTCCAGCCGATGCTCGGCATCGAGTACACGCCGCTGGGCGCCGCGACCCAAACCTTCATCCTCCTCGCTATCGAGGCCGCGCTCATCATCGGGTCGACGATCATCACCACGCGGCTCAACAACGTGGCCGTGGTCTTCGAGATCGTCGGCATGGTCGAGCTGTCGATCGTGCTGTTCGCGGCGGCGCTGCTGGCCGGCCAGGGCGACTGGGGCAACCTCTGGTCCACCGGGACGCTGCCGGAGGCGGGCTGGTTCTCGTGGCTCGGCCCGGTCATGCTGGCCACAGTGCTTGGCTCCTTCACCCTGCTCGGCTTCGAGTCGGCCGCCAACTTTGCCGAGGAGACCCAGGAGCCACGTCGGGTGGTGCCCAGGGCGATGATCCGGGGGCTGTTGGCAGCCGGCGTCCTCGGCATGATCTTCCTCATCGCGGCGGCCGTGGCCACCCGGGACGTGGCCGCCACGACCGCGGACCCGGCGCCGCTCGCATTCATCCTCCAGGACGTCCTGGGACCGAGCATCCAGAAGGTCTTCCTGTTCTTCATCTGCGTCTCGATGTTCTGCTGCGGGTTGATCACCATGGCCACCAATTCCCGGCTGGTGTGGGCGATGGCTCGTGACCGGCGCCTGCCCGGCCACCAGCTCCTCTCACGGGTGCCCAAAGCCACGGGCGGGCCGACCTGGGCGACGATACTGGTGGCGGTGGCGCCCATGGTCCCCCTGGTGTACGTGCGCAGCAACACCGACGCCCTGCTCGACATGTTCACCGCCGGGACCCTGATGCCGGCCATCACCTATACCGGGACGGTGCTCCTCTACGCCACCGTCGGACGCCGCATTCGGCCCGAGCCGGGCTACTTCCAGCTAGGCCAGTGGCGGCCGCTGGTCGTCGCCGGCGCCCTGGTGTGGCTCGGCTATGAACTCATCGTCCTGCTTGCGCCGGATATCTTCCGCGCCGCCCAGGGCTACGCGCTCGTCACGATCCTGCTCGGGGTGATCGTGTTCGGCCTGGTATGGCTGCTGGAGCCGAGGGCCATGCGGCGCCAAGCCGACCCTCTGGGGGAGCGGGCGCGCGAGCCGATCGACAACGAGCCGTCGACCGGACAGGAGCGCGACCACGCCTACACCGGGCCGGGTCGAGGGTAGGTTCTTCTTCCTGCACCGTTGTCGGGAGCTGGGGAGCGGGTCGTCGCGTCCGCTCGATGCGGACGCCAAGCACCGACCCTCCGGGCCGCTGGAGGGCGGCCGGTCGCTGATCGGGCTCTTCAATGCCGGCCCCGGCGCGACCCGCGCAGCGCCAACCGCGGGCGACGTCGGGCGCCCAGTACTTGCTGACCAGGTCGGCCGACTAGTACTGCCGTTGGCGTGACCACCCTCCCAGAGCGTGTTGGACTTGACACCGGCCGGGGTCACTGCCGGGTCGGCCGGTACGGGTCCATGGACGGCGAGGACCTGCCCGCATCGCCGTTTGCCGCTCCCACGGCGGCGCCCGCGCGGACCACGGCGTGCTGGACCAGCTCGATCAGGATCGTCTTGGCCGACTTGCGCTTCCGGGCGTCGCCTACCAGCAGCGGAATGTGGGCAGGGATCATGAGCGCATCGCGGACGTCCTCGACCGCGTGGACCTGGATCCCGTCGAAGCAGTTGATGGCGACCACGAACGGCAGTTCGCGCTGCTCGAAGTAGTCGACGGCGGCGAAACAGTCCCCCAGTCGCCTGGTGTCGACCAGCACCACGGCGCCGATGGCGCCCCGGCACAGGTCGTCCCACATGAACCAGAACCGGTCCTGGCCGGGGGTGCCGAACAGGTACAGGATCAGGTCGGTGTCCAGGGTGATGCGGCCGAAGTCCATCGCCACCGTGGTGGCGGTCTTGTGGGGCAGCGCGGAGAGATCATCCACCCCGGCGGAGGCCGTGGTCATGGCCGCTTCGGTGGTCAGCGGGTCGATTTCAGAGACCGCGCCCACCAGGGTCGTCTTGCCGACGCCGAAGCCGCCGGCGATGACAATCTTGACCGGCGTCGGCCGCTGCTGGGGAGACCGGCGAGTGCGGTCAGATCTGGTGGAGTCCATAGAGCACCCTTTGGAGAAGCGCTAGGTCCGGGCGGTCGCCGACGCTCGCGGGGCGGTGTACGATGACCAGCCCTTCGGTGGCCATGTCCCCGACCAGGACACGGGTGACACCAAGCGGCAGGTCCAGGCGGGCCGACACCTCCGCGACCGACAGCAGATCACGGCAGAGCGCGATGATCGCCCGCTGCTCCACCGTCAGCTTGGGCGAACGCTCCCCCAGCGCGGTGGTCGAGACGAGCGCCTCGATCTCCAAGTCGACTTGGGTAGGTCGGCCCCGCCCACCGGTCATGTAATACGGTCGGACCAGCCGGCCCGGCTCCTGCCGGTGGTCCCGCGGGTCCTCGCTGCTCATCGTCGGGGTCCCCCAGCTGTCACTAGCGTGGCAGCGCCGCTTGCAGCTCGGCCCGTAACTCGGGCGTGAGGACCTCTCCGGTCCTGGCCACAAGCAATGCCATTTCGTAGCCGATCAAGCCGATGTCGCAGTTCGGGGCGGCGAGCACGGCCAGGCAGGAGCCGTCACTGACCGACATCACCAGCAGGAAGCCCTTCTCCATCTCCACGACGGTCTGGGTGACGGTTCCGCCGGCGAAGATTCTGGCTGCGCCCTGGGTCAGGCTGGCCAGACCCGAGGCGACGGCTGAAAGCTGGTCGGCTCGGGCCCGGTCCAGACGCTCGGACACGGCCATCAGGAGTCCGTCGGCCGACAGCACGATGGCATGGGCCGCGCCCGGGACGCTCCTGGCGAAATTGGAGACGAGCCAGTTGAGGTTCTGGGCTTCCCTACTGAGTTGGGTCATCGTCGCTCCTCGACGACCTAGAGGGGTCGACGGCTGACTCCGGGTCGGCCTGTGATCGGCCGCGCTCCACACCGGATCGGTAGCTGGACAGCATGCTTCTGACTTGCTCCGGGGACCGAGCTCGAGCGGTCCTCAGGTCGGGAGCGGGAGGTGGGTCGGGAGTGACGGGCGGCGGTGGCTCCTGCTCGGCCAGCATACCCGGGGCCAGGTTGGCCCTGGGCACTCGGCGCGGTAACCCAGCGGGCGTCAGCGGTGCCGCCGGGGCTGATGGTGGACTGCCCGCCACCGTGGAAGGTTGGTCGGCACGCAGGTGCCGGGCAGCTGTCGGCGGTGGCGGCCAGGAAGGCTCTTCCGGGCGAAGATGCCGGGCGCCTGCTGGCGGCGCCGGCGCGGTTGGCGGCGGATGCTGCAGGGGGTCGGCGGCGCTGGCGGGCGGCGGATGCTGGAGGGGATCGGCCGCGTCGGCGGGCGGCGGCTCCGGTCCGACGCCGTCCTCAGCCCACTCGGCCTCCTCCGGCGCCGTGCGTGGCTGCTCGGCCCCGTGGCGCCGCAGCGGCAGATGGTCTCGGTGAATGTCTGGCTCATCGAACCAGTCGGAGCGGGCCGCCTCGAAGATCGGCAGGTGGACGCCGGGCTGGCCGTCCTCTGTGTCGTCAGAGGGGTACGGTGGCGCAGCCGCCGGCGGGGTTACCTGGTTTGAGGAGCCGTCCAGGCTGGGCCGGGCCGGCGGAGCCAGCTGCGGCCGCTGGTGGCCGTTGTGGGCTGTCTCCAACGACTCAGGAACCGGGACCCCGACCGTCAGGGTCGGCGGCAGGAGCACCAGCGCGGTGATGCCGCCGTACCAGGAGTGCCGCAGCTGCACCTTGATGTTGTAGCGCTGCGCCAGCTGGGCGACCACGTACAGCCCCAGCATCCGTGACAGGGCGAAGTCGACCAT
>Ga0081538_10004965_pt1 | contig 12116 bp, 9 predicted proteins | sample TabmetS5T2R1_FD_71022 | JGI IMG/M metagenome (GOLD analysis project Ga0081538, IMG submission 71022) | Tabebuia heterophylla rhizosphere microbial communities from the University of Puerto Rico - S5T2R1 | ecosystem: Host-associated > Plants > Roots > Rhizosphere ... | reverse complement strand
CGCCAGAGCGCCGTTGTCGAGGCGTGGCCCGGCCTGCAGGAGCCGGGCGAAGGTCTCCTGGACCAGGTCGTCGACCACCTGCGGGTCCCTGACCCTGGCGGCCACCACCCGCCGGATGAGCGGAGTGAGGGCCAGCAGATCCTGCTGCCGAGTGTCAGAGATTGGCGTGCTCAAGCCCGGTACCTCGGAGCCGGACGGGGATGTCGGCGTCCCAGCGTAGCCCGCCGAGGGCCCTCCAAACGTCCGGCGGCCGGTTCGGGGCCGATTGGGCTCCATTCCCCCGAGGTGCTTCCCGGCATCCGGTTGGCGCGTCATGGCGGATCGGCTCGCGCGATACAGGAAGTGAGCGGCGGGGGGCGGCGTGGGGGGAGCCGTGGGGGCGCCGCTCACCGCCCGGTCCGGGGGAACGGCTTCTGGCCCCCCTCGCCACCGTTTGGCTCACGCCGATCCAGCCATGGGAACTAGGCAGCCCCTGAGCCCGAGCGCCTTGGAATCAGGGTGGGTAGCGGGTTCCCGGCGCCAACCCGAGCCTCAAACAACGGCAGGGCGCCCGGGGTCGGCGTGTGACGGCCGGGCACCTCGCTGAGCTGGCTGGCCACGATCTGGAGGCTGGTCCGGGTTTGGGCGACGTCTGGATGGTCGGGCCCGAACCGCGCCTGGAGGACGCTAAGGGCCCGGGTGAGGGCGGCGCGGGCGGCGGGGAGGTCGCCAAGGTCCCGGAGCACGGTGGCGAGGTTGGCGAGGGTGCTGGCGGCATCGGGATGGTCGGCGCCGAGTCGCGCCTGCTCGCCCCAGGCCGCCCAGGGCGGCGGCGAGGTTGTTGAGGGCGCGGCCCACGTCCAGGTGATCGGGGCCCACCCGCGCCGCAAAGATGGTTAGGGCGCGCTCGTAGTGGGTTCGGGCGGCGGGCAGCTCGCCACGGGCGCGCAGGGCGTTGCCGATGTTGTTCAGGCTGCGGGCGACGTCGGGGTGGTCGGGCCGAGCTGCGCCTCGAGGATGGTCAGGGCACGCTCGAACAGCTGCCGCGCCTGCTCCGGTTCGACCCGCCGCCAGAGGTAGGCGCCCATCCGGGTCAGCAGACCAGCGGTCGCCTCCGGGTCGGCTGCCAGACGGCTGGCGTGGTTGGTGGCGGCGAGGGCATGGGGGAGCAGCCGGGCGCAGGTCGGATAGGTCGCCGGGTCGTCGGCGTCGGGCGGGCAGGCGGCCCATACCAGCTGGACCGCGATCGCGGCCCAGTGATCAGTCAGCTCCCCCAGCCCCAGCACCTCCCCAGCCCGCTCCCCAAGCAACCGCAGATAGTCGCGGACGGATGTGCCGGTCTCCTCGAGGTAGGCGGCCGCCTGCTCCAACGCCAACGGCAGATCGCCAAGGGTGTCGGCAAGCTCATCGGCGGCCGCGCCGTCCTCGCCGGTGCGGCCACACAGGAACGCCACCGCTCCCGCCGGCCCAACTCCTCCCAGAGCACCCCCAGCTGGGTCTCCTGATCGGTGAAGGCGGGTAGCCCCAACCGCAGGGCCAGCGCCGCCAGCCGGCCCGGAATGGCCAACGGCAGCCGACCCGGATACCGCGAGCCCCCGGAAGCGGTCGCCTGGCCGAGGAAGGGACGCCTGCCGGGCGGTCGGGCCCGCCCTTGCTGGATCCCGGCCCGCAGCCGGGCAGCGGCGGCCTCCTCCTCCAGCCCGACCAGGTCGACATGGACTCGGCTGGCCAGCAGCCCTGGTGGCTGGAAGTCCTGCACCCGTACCGCAGGAAGTCGCCGCCTGGCCGGAAGTCCCAGGCCTGCAGCAGCGTGCTGTAGCCGGCGGCCTCCAACTGCTCGGCGATCCACCCGGCCCACGCCTGATCGGCGCCGGTGTAGCTGACAAAGAAGTCCGCGGCCGCCACCGTCACCAACCGCCCACCTGGATGTGGACGCGCCAGGGCCACCCTGTCGCTGGCCCAGGTAGCGGCGCCTGTGCCGCCGACCGACCCGGCGGCCCAGCCGCCGAGCGATGCGGATCGGGTGGCGCGGGGCGACTCATCTACCTGTCCGTGGTCGCCGTCAAGGCTTGCTGTTCACCAATGCGCTCTGGACCGCGAGGTCCTGCAGACCCCACTTGGCCAGTATCTCCTCATAGGTTCCATCGGCGATGATGGCTTGTAGTGCCGACCGGAGCGCATCCCTGACCTGGCTGTTGCCCTGGCGGACGGCAATCCCGTACGGTCCCGTCTCCAGCGGCACGTCGACAATCGTCAGCTGCTGTCGGATCCTCGACGCTTTCATGAGCTGCTTGGCCACGGGCAAGTCCAGGACCGCGGCGTCGGCCCGCCCATCAATGACCAGCCGCAACGGGTCGCCGCGGGGAGGGCAGTCTCGCACGGGGACCTGCTGCTCGCCGTCGGGTGGCGGGCCGCTCACCTTGGGGCAGCTCACGAGCGTGATCGGGGGCTTGCCGCTGGCCTCGCATCGATGGCTGAGGGCGATCACCGCGTCGGCGGCCATCTCGAGGGGGCGCGCGACCGTCTTCCCGCAGAGGGCGTCGGGTGACTGGATCCCGTCCCGGTTTCCTCTGGGGATCAGGAGGACGGCGCCCGGGTTGAGGTAGTCGATGAAGTCGACGGCCTGCCGACTCTCGACACGGTCCTGAAGAACCGACATCCCGATGTCGGCGTGCTTGTTCCTGACCGCTCCGAGGCTCCGCAGTCGCCCAACATCTTTGAACACGAATTTGACATCGAGCTTCTTTCCCAACGCGTTGGCGAGGTCGACGTCGAGCCCTCGCCAGCGGTTCTCGGAGTCGAGGAACAGGATGGGATCGAAGCCCTTGAGGAGGCTGTCGGGGTTGTCCTCGGCGCTGGCGAAGCGGTCCAGGGCGGCGACCTCGAGCTGCCGGGTGCCAGGGGGGAGCGGGGTGATGGTCGGCTCCGCGGAGGCGTTGCCCGGGTTGGGGATGGTCGGGGAGGGCTGCAGCGTCAGGGCGACGACCAGCAGGGCAAGAAGCGCCGCGGCGGCGCCGATCCCGACCAGGAGTCGCGGCCGCCTCCGGGGGTGGCGCTGCTTGGCGGGCGGCTTCGGCTGCTGCTGCGGCGGCCGCGTTTCCTTGCCGCCCGTTACGTCGGCCTGGAACTGCTGGGTGCGCACCTCGGCGAGGGTGGCGTCGAGCACCTTGAGCAGCCGGCTGGTGTCGTAGTCGAAGCGGTTCGGGCTCAGCTCAAGGGCCTGACGGCGCACCAGTCCAGCGAGGCTGGGCGGTAGCTGATCAGCACGGGGCATGCTCGCGTCGTCGATCAGGATGGGAATGACCCGGATGCTGCGTGTCAACGCAGTCTCGATCTCCAGCCGCACGAAGTCATCGGGACGATCAAGCCGACGCCGCCCATCCGCGTCGGTGACGGTGAGCCACTCGTTGCCGATCAGCGCCAGCAGCACATCGCAGGACCCGACCGCTCTCGTGATGGTCTCGACGAAGTCGTCGCCAAGCTCGATGGAATCCACATCCTTGAAGACCTGACCGCCTCGAAAGTGGACCGTGAGCCGATCGAACAGCCAACCAGCCGGATAGGCGGCGTCCTCCCGCCGGTAGCTGATGAAGATCCGAGCGGGGACCTCTGGAGGAGACACAGCCATGATCTCTGCCTCGCTACTCCTATTTTCTTCTTCCTAGCGAGGAGCCGCGACCACCGAGCTGTCCACGTCAGCGGCCTCTTCCTTCTCGGTGGAAGGGAGCCCCAGACGAGGCCGAGTAAATCGTAGCGGTGCAACCAGGCAGCACGGAAGCGCTTGTGTCGCATGACACGCTCAACCTGTGTCGAAGAGCACGCCCAGACGCTTGATGGACACCGGTTGCGACGATGCTGGATAGTGGGCGGGCTGCCCGGCCGTCGGTTCAACCTGACCCTCCAGGAGGGCGCCCGCGAGATCACTCGGGGAAAGCGGCTCCAGCCCTTGGTGAGGTATCCGATCACGTTGGTCCGTGAAGATGGGAGTCCCGTGGCCGCGACGCTCGGATGTTCGATCTCCGGCTCCTGACGTGGCCTATTCGGCGGCAAGGGCTTGGTTGGCCGGGACGCGTTGGGCGAACAGGGCCGGGACGGCGCCGGCGGCGGCGGCGATGGCGATGGCGGCCAGGGCGATGAGGGCAAGGGGCAGCGGGGGCGGGGAGCCGGTGAAGCCGCCCCCGGACATGGCTTTGAACAGCAGGTAGGTGCCTAGGCCCAGGGGGAGGCCGAGGGCGGCGCCGATCGCTCCGAGGGCGCCCTGGCTAACCGCCGAGGCACCTGTGAGCTGGGCTGTGGTGCAGCCCACCGCGTGGAGCACGCTGAGCTCCCTGAGCCGCTCCTGGATCGACATCGACGCCGCCGCCAGCAGGGTGACCACGGCGACCCCGCCCAGCAGCGCCTGCATGGCGGTGATGAGCGTCATGATCCGGCCGATCACCTGCTGGCTGATCGCGGGGGAGAACACCGGCAGCCGAGAGATCTCGGCTGGATCGGCCGGAAGGCTGGCGGCCCGGGTGGGTGCGATGGCGGGATCCAGCTCGGAGGTCCCCAGGCCGATGACCGCGACCGCGATGGTGACCGCCAGGGCGACGCTGAGCATGGTGACGGCCGCCCGCCCCCGGCGGGTGGCGATGTCCTTGAGGCCGAGCACCAGCGTCGCCCACGACGTCGAGCGCATGGCGAGGGCGGCGGCGCGGGAGCGACGGATCCGGCCGGAGCCACCCCGGGCCACCACGGCCAGGCTGCGCCGCCCGGCGCGCAGGCCGCCGAGGGCGCTGACCAGGGCGCTGACGGCGACGGCGGCCGCGCTCACGACCATGACGTCGCGAAGCGACAGCCTGGGGGACACCGACCCGAACACGGTTGCGGCCGACTCGGCGATGCGCGGCGCCACCACGCGGGCAACCAGGACTCCGGCGGCCGCGCCGGCAGCGGCCAGCAGGGCATGCTCGGCGGCGATCAGCAGCGCCAGCCGTGCCGGCGTGGCCCCGGCCACCTGCAGCAGGGTCAGCTCCCTGGCCTCGCTGACCAGCCGGGAGCCCAGCAGGGTGACGATCAGCAGCACCGCCGCGATCAGCATCAGCACCGCGAAGAACAGCATCACCCCCGCGAACTCGTCGATCCTGGAGGGGAAGGCGTTGTCGCGGATGTCGGCCGCGGTCCTCGCGCACCAGCCCGCGGCCGGGCAGTTGCCGGGCGGCACGGGCCCGCTGGCGTTGAGGCCGGCGACGACCGCGTCCGCCTGCGACGGGTCGCGTAGGCGGAGCGCGATCGACCACCGCGGCGCCCCGACCGGGTCGATCGCGTCGAACACCGCTCCGCCGGCGAAGACGCTGCCCGGCAGCCGCTCGGGGTAGTTGGGCGCCATGGTGGTGGCCGCCGTGCCCACCACCCGCACCGCGCGGCCGTGCTCACCGTTGAGGACGACCGTGTCGCCGACCTCGACGCCGAGCGTATCGGCCAGGGTCGCCTCGAACACCACCTCGTCGTCGGCGGCGAGCCAGCGGCCGGCCATCACCAGCGGCCGTTCCACCTCCATCGCCTCCAGCTCCGCCGGCATGCGCTTGAGCGACACCAGCAGGAGTTGGCCGTGGACCTGCAGGGCGGCGTCGCCGCTCTGGATCAGCGACCCCACGGTCGTGACCTCGGGCAGGGCGGCCAGCGCCCGCGGGTCCGGGCGAGCCGGTGCCGAGTCGATCTGGACGTCCCCGCCACGGGTGGCCGCCGCCAGGGGCGCCCAAGGGTCGTCGGCCACCCGCAGGACGGCCAGGGCGCTGAGCGCGATCCCGGTGGCGACCCCGACGACCACGACCAGGACCAGCGATCGCCCCAGGTGCGAGCGCAGCCGGGCCAGCACCAAGGCCGCCTGCAGCATCCCGTGTCCTCCCGGTCAGGTCTCGATCAGGTCCCGCAGCGCCCGCGTCGCACCGGTGCCGCCGTCCAGGTGGACGTCGTCGACGACTCGGCCGTCCCGCATGGCCAGCAGGCGCTGCCCGGCGGTGGTCGCCACCCGGGGGTCATGGGTGACCACCACGACCGTCTGACCGCCGGCGTGGAAGCGCCGAAGCAGCCCCAGCACGTCGGTGGTGGTGGCGCTGTCGAGGTTGCCGGTGGGCTCGTCGGCCAGCAGCAGGGGCGGCTCGTTCATCAGCGCCCGGGCTATCGCCACGCGCTGGCGTTGGCCGCCGGAGAGCACCGCGGGAAGGGCCTTGGTCTTGTCGGCCACGCCCAGCTCCTCCAGCAGGGCGAGCGCCCGGCGCCGGGTGGCGGCCCGGCCCCCCGGCCGGCCGCCCAACATCCCCTGCAGCTGGACGTTCTGCAGCACGGTGAGGTTCTCGACCAGGTTGAAGGTCTGGAACACGAACCCGATCTGGCGCCGCCGCAGCCGTGCCCATCGGGTTCGTGACAGGCGGTCCACGCGCCGCCCGCTCAGGTGGATCTCGCCGCCAGTGGGCCGGTCGAGGCCGCCCAGCAGGTAGAGCAGCGTCGACTTGCCGCAGCCGCTGGGACCCATGATGCTGACGAACTCACCCTCGCCGACGCTCAGGTCGATGCCGTCCACGGCCCGCACGACCGTGTCGCCCATCCGGAACTGCCGATGCAGGCCGGTCGTCCGCAGCAGCTCAGCCATGGGTCAACCTCCGGAGCCGCCCTCGCCCGCGTCGACAGCCTGCTCGCAGAACTCCAGCAGCTTCAGGTCGGCCTGCACATGCAGCGCCGCGGCCTCCACCGCCAGCCGGCCGACGAGGCTGGTGGTGGTATCGGCCAGCCCGCCCAGCTCCCGGAGCTGGCGCAGGTAGGCCCGGCGTTGCCGGTCGATCAGGACCACCGGGTCGGCCAGCCGGGTCTTCCAGGCCACCAGCAGCTTGCTGAAGAACGTGTCGCGGATCCGAACCGCCGGCAGCGGGTCGTCGACCCACTGCTGTAGCTCCTCGCGACCCGCCGGAGTCAGCTCATACACCCGCTTGTCGGGCCGGTTGCCCTGGGTCACGGTGGCCGACCGCACCAGCCCAGCCCGCTCCAACCGCCCCAGCGTCTGGTAGATCTGGCCGATGTTCACCGCCGGCCACAGCTCCCCGAACATCGACTCGATCGCCAGCTTCAGCTCGTAGCCGTGCGACGGCTCCTTGTGGAGCAGGCCGAGCAGCACCTCACGCACCGACCTGTCACCTCCTCCGGGCAGCTACATATGTAGTATACATATACCATAGGTATACCCTCCGTCAAGTAGCACCATCAGGCAAGGTGCCTCCGGGTTCGCTGCCATCCGGGGCACCGCACCGTCGGGGGGGCGGGCTAGGGTCTCGATATGACCCGTGGAGTCCCTCAGCAGTCGGCCCTCGCCTCGCGGGTCGCGCGGCTGGTCGAGCGGGCCATGGCCTTCGCCATCGAGGAGCACGACGACGACGTCGCGCTCGCCCGCCTGGCCTGGCTGGCCCAGGCCGACCAGGCCGCCTTGGAGGAGGCTGGCGAGGTCTGCCTGGCCCACACCGAGGTGAACCTGGTCGTCCGCGACCGGGCGGCCGCGCTGCTGGCCCGGCTCGGCCACCACGACGTTCCAGCTCGGCCACTTGGCAGTCCGAATGCTGGTCTGACCCGGCAGCCGGGCAGCTCCCGAGCCGCCCGGGGCGGGCGGCCGGCCCCACCCAGGACCAGGCGCGGCCCTGCTGGCATGCAGGACCAGCGGGTGGTCGGCTACGGTGAGTGGTCAGCCATCCAAGCAGGGATGGGGGGTCGGGGAGACCTCGAGGGGGCCACCGAAGCTATGTCGACCGAGGTCGGCGACCTGGACGCCGCCCTGGCCGCCCTGTACCAGCTGCCGCTGGAGCAGTTCGTCGCCACCCGCGACCAGCTGGCCCGCCGTCTGCGGGCCGCCGGCGACCGGGTCACCGCCCGCCAGGTCGCCGGCCTGCGGCGCCCACCGGTGAGCGCCTGGGCGGCCAACCAGCTCGCCTCCGCCGCCCCGAATGCGGTGGCCGAGCTGCTGGAGGTCGGGGCGGCCCTGCGCCAGGCTCAGCAGGACGCGGTGGCCGGCCAGCCGGGCGCGGCCCGGCAGCTGCGGACGGCGACCGCGCAGCTGCGGGCGGCGATCACCCGCCTGAGTGCCCGGGCCGAGACGCTGCTGGTCCGGGCCGGGCATGCGGCCAGCGACGCCACCTTGGCCCGGCTGGCGGCCACCTTGCAGGCCGCCGCCACCGCGGATGCGGCGACCCGGGCGGCCCTGGCCCAGGGACGCCTCCCAGGGGACCTGGACCCGGCGGGCTTCGGCCTGGACCTGGTGGCCGCGGCAGGGCCAACCGCCTCCGCCGCCCTGGTCCCGGAGGCGCCGGCGCCGCCGGTCGACCGGGCGGCGACCCGGCGAGCGGTGGAGCGGGCCCGGGCGGCGGCCCAGCGGGCGGTGGAGCGGACCCGGGGGGCGGCTGAGCAGGCCCGGGCCGGCCTGAACCAGGCCGAGGGGCTGGCAGCCAGCCGCGAGCAGGCGGCCCAGGCGGCGCACCAGCGGGCCGAGCAGCTGACGACGGTCGCCCGGGACCTCGCCGACCGGGCGGCGGCGGCCGCCACCGCCGCCGATGCGGCCCACCAGGCGGCCGAGGGTGCCGACCGCGCCGCCGAGGAGGTGGCCGACCGGGTCCGGGTCGCCCAACAGGCAACGGAGGCCGCCGAGGCCGCCCACGCCGCCGCCGTAGCCGCCCTGGAGGAGCTGGAGGATCAGACGTAGGTCCTGGCCGCTCCCACGCCACCAGCGCCAGCCTGTACGTGATCCATCGCACGCCTTGCGGGTGACGGGCGGCACTGACCAGGTGAGCGCCCACGAGTAGACCGGCACGCGTACGACCGCGCGTCCCGGGAGGGGGGACCGTCATGTCGGAGCACGTGTCGGGGTGTCTGGAGGACGCTCGCGAGCTGTGGGAGCGACGGGTGTGTCTGGAGCCCGTCTCCAAGAATCTCCGCGGCGAGCTGAAGCTGCTGGAGCGGGAGCATCAGGAGTGTGAGGAGCCACGCTGCCTCACCCTCAAGACCGATCACCTGCTCAAGCTGGAGGTCGAGTCGCACGAGCCGTGCGACTCCGAGCTGGGCCGGCTGCTCGACGGCACCCTGGTCGTCCGCCGGCTGATCCATGCCCTGGCGAACGGCACCGGGGAGGGACGTGGCCTGCACACCGGTGAGTTCCAGTGGGCCGGCGCCGGGGCGCGGATCGCCGGGCAGCTGTCGGGCATGACCAACGTCGGGACCCATCGCCAGCCGCCCTTCGATCCCTGCCAGGAGTGCCACGCGCCCGGCTACATGGAGGGCCGGCTGTGCGGCAGCATCGTCCAGGCCAAGGACCAGCGGCTGGTCGGCTGCCGGGTGACGGCCGCCTATCGGCTGCGGTTCGACCCGAGCGAGGGGTTCCTGGACACCGGCGTGCAGGGGACGCTGGAGGGCCTGGTCGTGTGCGCCTGCGGAACGGGCAAGTGCCTCGACTTCACCGGCTTCCCGCTGGGCTCCCACGCCAATCCCTGGACGGTCGGCGGGCACTCGTTCCATGTGGTCGACGGCAGCGGGAACCCCGCCCCGTCGGCCGACGTCATCACCCTCGGCGGGTTCAGCGGTCTGCACGCGGGCTTCCAGACCAAGATCAGCCTGGCGGCCCCGGCCAGCGCCGTCGACATCACCCTGGTGCACGGCGCCCAACCGGCAACCGTCACCGCCTTCGACGCCAGCGCCAGCGCCGTCGACTCGGCCACGATGACGGTCGCCAACACGCCCGAGACGCTCCACCTGAGCGGGAGCGGCATCACCACCCTGGTGGTCGACGCGCCCCGGGACGAGACCCTGATCCTCGAGCTCTGCGCCAGCTGAGCGCACCGCGATGCGCTACTGGACCTCGAGGTCCACGACCAGGGCGCGGTGGTCGCTGACCGGGGCGGCCACCACCTGGGCGCCGCGGGGCTGGAGGGCGCCGTTCGGGACATGGCGCAGGATGTGGTCGAGTTGCTGGGTGGGACGGGAGTTGGGAAAGGTGCGGCCCCGACCCGCCTCGGGCCAGCCTGCATGGGAGGCGAACCGCAGCAGCGTCGAGGGCAGGTTCAGGTCGCCCAGCAGCAGCCGCGGGGCCGTCCGGGCCGCCATCAGGTCCTGCAGTTGCCGGAGTTGGCGGACGTTGTGGCCCTGCTTGTTCGACAGATGCGCGCAGGCCACCGTCAGGGGCCGCGAGCCGACCTGGAGGGTGGCCAGCAGGGCGGTGCGCTGCTCGCCGCCACCGGCCGGCGGGAAGCGCAGGTGCTCGACCGCCGCCAGCGGGAGCCGGGACAGCAGCAGGTTGCCGTAGGCCGGCCCGCCCGGGTCGGGTCCCGACAGCGGGCGGAAGTCATCGCCGACCAGCGCCGGCGCATATGACCAGGCCCAGCCCGGCCCGAGGGCCTGCGCGATCCGCTGCGGTTGGTCGGCTCGGGCGCTGCGGGCGAGCAGGCGGTCCACCTCCTGCAGGGCCAACACGTCGACACCCAGGGACCTGACGCCGGCCAGGACCGCCTCCAGGTTCAGGATGGTGGACCGCTCGCGGCGGGCGCCGGCGATGTTCCAGGTCGCTACCCGAAGCCTAGCCATCTGCGCGGCCGGCGGTGCCGCGGACGACGAGGCGCCGGCGGGGGCGGCGGTGGCGGGCCCGCCGCCGCGCCCTGTCCAGATCGGCCTTGGGCCCGGCGAGTTGCGCCGCGTCCTCCTCGGCCCAGAGCTCCTGTAGAGAGCGCGCCATCACACTTCCTCCCGAGCGGCGGCACCAGCGCAGCCGGCCTGCCGAGATGATGGCACCCCAGCCTGGCGCGCCGATGTGCCGCCGGTCACCGGCGGGAGGTGACGCTCATCAACTCGGCGAGCCATCCCGGAGCTGACCGCCGTCACCAGCGGCGGCTCCAGCGCCTCCTCGCCTGACCCGGCCCGGGTTGGCCGGGCAACTATAATGCGGTCCCCGAGCTCGGAGGTGTCCCATGAATCTGCGCACGCGACTGGTCACCGCGTCGACCGCCTTGCTGATCGGGGTCGGGGTGCTGGGCGTGGGGGGCGGCGCCATGGCCGCTCCGGGCGATCCAGGCGGGCGCGGGTTCCGTCCCGGCGCTCCCGGCGCCGGTGACGCCTACTTTCCCTACGCCGGAAACGGCGGCTACGACGTCCAGCACTACGACCTCGACATCACCTACACGCCGCCGGCGCCGGACCCCGCGCCGCTCGTCGGTCGGCTGCGCGGCGTCGCGACCATCGACCTGGTGGCCACGCAGAACCTGGACCGCTTCAACCTCGACCTCCGCGGCATGGACGCGCGAGCGATCAGGGTCAACGGGAGGCGGCTCCGCGAGGTGACGCCACCCGCTCCCGGGGACGCCGTCGGGGGACCCGCCTACTGGCAGGTCCAGGACGACGAGGCCCGCGTGTGGGAGCTGATCGTCCAGCCTCGTCCCAAGCTCAAGAGGGGAGAGAGGGCGCGGGTCGTCGTCACCTATGGCGGCCGGACCACCCGGCCGGAGGACATCGAAGGCGCCCTCTACGGCTGGGTGACCGTGCGAGACGGCGCCATGGTGGTGGGCGAGCCCGAGGGCTCGATGACCTGGTACCCGGTCAGCGATCACCCGACGGACAAGGCCACCTACAGCTTCGAGATCACGGTGCCGAAGGGGAAGGTGGCGGTCGCCAACGGCCTGCCGGCACGGGACCCGATCACGAGGAAGGGCTGGACCACCTGGTTCTGGGACGCCCCGGATCTGCAGGCCAGCTACCTGACGACCGCCTCTGTCGGCGACTACGAGCTGCGGTACTCCAAGACGGGGGACGGGCTGCCGATCATCGACGCCATCGACGACGGGCTCACGCCCGCGAATGCCGCCACCACAGATGCCAGCCTCGAGCTGCAGCCGGACATGATCGCCTTCCTCGAGGAGACGTTCGCGCCGTACCCGTTCAACTCCTTCGGCTCGATCGTGGACGACGACAGCGTCGGCTACGCGCTTGAGACGCAGACCCGGCCCGTCTACTCCGAGGTGGCCAGCGAGTCCACCGTCGTCCACGAGCTCGCCCACCAGTGGTTCGGGAACGCCGTGAGCCCGGAGCGGTGGCAGGACATCTGGCTCAACGAGGGCTGGGCCACCTACGCCGAGTGGCTG
>Ga0081538_10004964_pt1 | contig 12117 bp, 12 predicted proteins | sample TabmetS5T2R1_FD_71022 | JGI IMG/M metagenome (GOLD analysis project Ga0081538, IMG submission 71022) | Tabebuia heterophylla rhizosphere microbial communities from the University of Puerto Rico - S5T2R1 | ecosystem: Host-associated > Plants > Roots > Rhizosphere ... | reverse complement strand
GCAGCATGGCGGCCCGCGGCGTCGACAGCGAGCGGTAGACGGCGCTGCGGATCAGCTCGTGGGTGAACCGACAGGACCCGCCGGGCGGGAAGGTCAGCAGGCCGGCGGCCTCGGCCTCCTCGACGGCGGCGACGAAGCTGGCCTCGTCGGCCCCGAGGCCGAGGGTGAGGGCCTCGGCGTCCAGCTGCTCGCCGGCGGCGACCATGCTGACCAGCTTGCGGGCCTCCGGCCCGAGCTGGGCCAGGCGGGCGGCGACGAAGCGGGCCACGACGTCGGGCACGGCCACGCTGTCGAGGTCGAGCTCCTCGCCCCGGACCCGGTCCCGGAGCATCTCGGTCACCAGGAACGCGTTCCCGCCGGTGACCCAGTGGAGGCGGGTCGCGTCCCGCTGGGCCACTTCGAGGTCGCAGTCGTCCACGGCGGCCACGGCGGCGGTCACGTCCTCCACGTCCAGCCCGTCGACCGGCAGCATCCGCACCGCCGGCAGGGCCGCGAACCGGCGCAGCTCGTGGGTGGAGGTCGAGGCCGCGTCGAAGGCCTCGTTGCGGGCGGTGGCCAGGACGAGCAGGGTCAGGCCGTCGGCGTTGCGGACGACCGCCTCCAGCATCTGCAGGGACTCGGTCGTCGCCCAGTGCAGGTCGTCGACCACGAAGACGACCGGCCGCAGGTCGGTGAGCTGCTCGATCAGGGACCGCGTGGCCGCCAGGAGCTGGTACAGCTCCGAGACCGGGTCGGCCGGAGGCGGCAGGGTCAGGCGGAACGGGGGCGAGGCCAGCTCGGGGACGAGCCGGACCAGCTGCCCGGACCGCTGGTCCAGGCCGGCCCGGAGGAGCAGCTCCGGCGCCTCGCGGACGACCCGCTCAAGGGCGTCGGCGACCGGCTGGTAGGCCTGGCTGGCCGGGTCGGTGCAGCGCCCCGACAGGACCGTCCAGCGCTGGCCGACCGCGCGCCGGGCCAGGGCCGCCGCCAGGCGGGTCTTGCCGACGCCGGCCTCGCCCCGCAGCATCACCACCCGGGCGCCGAAGCGGGCCGCGGCCAGCTCCTCGTCAAGGGCCGCGAGCTCCTCGTCGCGGCCCAGCAGCGGCAGCAGGTGGTCGCCGTCCAGCCAGGCCGGGAGGCGGCCCGTCTCGGCCCGGTCGTGGTGGCGCCAGAGCAGCTCGTAGGTGGGCATCGGCGACGCCAGCCCCTTGCCCGGCACCGGGTCCAGTTCCTTGAACTCGTGGCCGCCCCGCCCCTGGGCCAGGCGCTGCACCAGGTCGGTGCAGAGGACCTGGTCACCCTGGGCGGCGGCGAGCAGCCGGGCCGCCTGGACGGTGGGCAGGCCGCGGATGTCGTCCTCGGCCCAGCGGACGTCCCCGGCGCTGAGCGCGGCCCGCATGGCGATCGCCTCGATGGACTGGTCCTGCTCGCCGGCGACGGCGTACTGGATGGCGGTCACGGCGTCGAGGGCGGCCGCGGCCGACTCGAACACCGCCATCACGCCGTCCCCGAGGCTGCGGTTGAACACCGAGCCGTGGACGGTGGCGACGGCGCGGATGAGCTGGTCGTAGTGGCGCAGGTGGCATTCGGCCAGCTCCTCACCGAGCCGGGTGCGGGTCAAGGTGGAGTCGACGACGTCGGTGAAGAGGATGGTTGCCGTGGTCAGCGTTCCCGGAGGGCGGGGCGTCATGGGGCACCTCCCTGCTACTCGGCTCGGGATGGTTCGCCAATGCGGGCTCGCACCGCGCGGTAGTAGCGATGGACCAGCTCGTCCATCTTCGGGTCGGCCCGGCAGTGGAGCTCCTCCAGGCGCTCCTCCCACAATCCCTGCGACGTTCTGGCCATGGCAGCATGCCCCCCAAGGTCAGAGAGTCCGACAAGAGGGCAGGCGTCAGAAGGGGGTCATGCGAAAGGTCACGGCGGCACCCCTACGGCACGGCTACCCGTGAAGTGAACGTTCCACCCGGGGAGGATGTCAGTGACGCACGTCACGAATCGGCCGTGACGCGCGACACACGCCCTGGGCGGGAAAGAATCGGCTCGGACGCGGACCACCCTCCGGGAAGGATCGAGATGGACCTCGCCGACTTCAAGGTCCTCAGCTTCGACTGCTACGGCACCCTGATCGACTGGGAGGCCGGGATCGCCGCCGTGCTCGGTCCCTGGGCCAGGGAGGCCGGCCTCGACCTCGACGACGAGCAGCTCCTGGCCGCCTACGCCGGCCATGAGGCGGCGGTCGAGCGCGACCGGCCAACGGCGCGGTACCCCGAGGTGCTCGCCACGGCCTTCCACCGTACCGGGGAGGCGCTGGGCCGCGCCGTCGACGACACCTGGGCGGCGCGGCTGGGGGACTCGGTGCCCGACTGGCCGGCCTTCCCCGACTCCGCCGCCGCCCTTGCCTCGCTGGCCGCCCACTACCGGCTGATCATCGTGTCCAACGTCCACCGCGACGGCTTCGCCGCCAGCAACCGGCAGCTGCGCGGCCGGTTCGCGGCCGTCATCACCGCCGAGGACGCCGGCGCCTACAAGCCCGCCGGCAACCACTTCCAGGCCCTGTTCCGCACCCTCGACGATTTCGGCGTCGCCCGCGGCCAGCTCCTCCACGTCGCCCAGAGCCTGTTCCACGACCACGTCCCGGCCCGCGCGGCCGGCCTCCGCTCGGTGTGGATCAACCGCCGCCACGACCGCCCCGGCTGGGGTGCCACCCCCGAACCCTCCGAGGCCTGGACCTACGACCTGGAGTTCCCCTCCATGGCCGCCTTCGCCGCGGCCGCCGACGCCGCGTTCGCGCATGGTTAGCGGCGGATGCGGGTGGCGCTGCGGGCGACCCCCGACAGCAGGGAGCCGATGGCCAGGCCGACCACAAGGGTGATCGCCGAGGTGGCGATCTTCTCGTCCAGGTCGGCGGAGGTGAGGAACGGGACCAGCGCGGCGGCGATGGTGGCCAGGGTGATGATCCAGGTGAAGAACTGGCGCGGCTGCGGGGTGCTCAGCAGCAGCAGGTGCAGCAGGCCGGTGGCCAGCAGGGCGGCCAGGGCGGCGAACAGGGCCAGCCGGAGGGTGCTGGCGTTGCCGAGGGTGCCCTCGTCGGTGGGGGCGAGCACCGGCACGTCGAACAGGCCACGGGCGATCAGGACGCCGACCAGTGTGACCAGCGCGGCCACGAGCGCGGTGGCCACGCCGCCGGTCCACAGGCGGCCGGCGTCCACGGAGCGGGGCGGCCGGGCGCCGTCCTCGTAGTTCCCGGTGCTGTAGGGAGGGACGGTCACATGCGGCTCCTTCCACGAGGCGAGCGTGGCCATGGTCCTCACTGGCGCGTGACGGTACATCATCCACAACGGGTGAAGTGGCACGCCGACGGCCGGGCCGCGCTACCACCAGCCCTGGCGCTTGGTCCAGCGCAGCAGGGTCGCCGACATGGCCGCCATCACCAGCAGCAGCGCGCCGAGGTGCAGGAATTGGGTGCGGTCGTTGACGATCAGGTTCATCCCGTAGACCGACGAGAGCGCGGTGATGGGGAGCGTGACGGCGGCGATCACGGCCAGGCGCTCGGCGGCGATGGTCATCTTGGTGTTGGTCCGGGTCTGGTAGAACTCGATCACGCCCTGGAGGAAGTCCTTCTGGCCGTCGGCCAGCCCGGTGACCCGCGCGAACTGGTCGGCCAGGTCGGCCACGAGCTCCTGGGAGGCACCCGGGACGAACCGTTCCAGGGTCATCATGCGGCCGTAGATCTCGCGGCTCAGCGTGGCCATCGTGCGCACCACGAGCAGCTCGTGGCGCGCGCGGAACAGCTCGTCGAGGAACTGCTCGGGGTCACCGATCTCGTCGGCCATCACCCGCTGCTCCAGCAGCCCCGCCTCCTGGGCCAGGGTCGCCACGAACGCCTCCTGATGGCGGGCCAGGGCCGAGACGATCGCATACGACAGCTCGAACGACGAGGACGGCCGGAGCCGTCCCGACTCCAGCCGCCTGAGCACCGCCCGGGTCTCCCGCAGGGCGACCTCCTGGGCGATCGCCGGGTCGAGCGGCCCATGCACGGTGACCACGAACCCGGGCCCGACGAACTGGTCGAGCTCGACGTAGTGAACCGTCCCGCCCTGCCCCCGCTCGGGAGCGTGCAGGACGAGGAACACGTGGTCCGAGTAGGCGTGGATCTTGGAGACCTGGCTACGCTCCACGCAGTCCCGCACCGCCAGCGGATGGAACCCGAACACCTCGGAGAGCACCCGGACCCCCTCGGCGTCGCAGGTGGGGATGTCCACCCACACGAGCCCCTCCTGCATGGCGATCAACAGGTCGAGCTCCTCGGCCGCCTTCCGCTCCACCCCGCCGCCGGTGATCAACCAGATGTCCATGGCCCGCCACCTCCGGTCAGGCTTCAGCCGCGGTCTCGTAGTGGCGGACGCGCTCGTCGAAGCGGATCAGCACCTTGCGGGCTTCCCCGGCGACGACGGCGGTCTCGTAGTCAGGCCCGGCGAAGCCGCGGATCGCGTCCAGGTCGTCGAAGAAGGTCAAGGACACGAACTCGGTCTCCTCAGCGGTGGTCCGCCGCAGCAGCCGCGCTCCCCGGAACCCCGGGACCTGCCGCAAGCTGTCCACGACCTCGGAGCGATAGTGCTGCTCATAGCGATCCGCCTGGCCAGCGCGCGTCCAGCCCCGCCACATCCGTGTGATCACGACAGCCTCCCGTCAAGGTCGCCTACTCCCATGCAACAAGGTACTTGCTCTGGTCACGCCGGCTGCTCGCCCATAGGATCGGAGCGCTGCGGGCGGGGGAGGCGGATGGACGAGCCGGGTCACGGGATCGGCATGGAGCCAACGACAGCGACCGCGGAGCTCCCCGGGGGAGGTCTGGCGCCGCGTCGTCACCGTCGCGGCCATGGTCTCCGCCCTGGTGGGAGGCGTGGTCACCGTCCCGGGCGCACGACGGCGTCAGAGCCGGCACCGGGGATCCCCCCATCCGGGCGTCCAGGCGCCTGCGCTCGGCCCGTCGTGCCGGCAGCTCATCGCCTTCCCGAAGCGGGGATGGGACTGCGTGGACCACCGCTGACCCGACCGTATGGCGTCACCCGGCGCGGAACTGGCGGAACCTGGCGGTCGCCGGGTTAGCATGGTCGGAGACGGACAGCTCGGCGGCCCGCAGGCCCGGGGAGTGCAGCCATGGCCACAATCGTCCCGCGTTGGGAATGGCGCGCCTTCGGCGACGACCTCGCCACGGTGGAGCAGGCCTTTGCCGAGCTGGCCCCGGGACCGGTCGTGGAGAGCGACGAGCTCTACCTCCTCGCCGCCACCCGCGCCAACGTCAAGGTCCGCAACGACCTGCTGGACATCAAGGTGCTCCGGGAGGTCGACGACGACGGCCTGGAGCGGTGGGAGCCGGTGCTGAAGGAGGGCTTCCCGCTGCCGGCGGCCGAGGTCTCCAAGGTGTTCGACATCCTTGGCGTCGAGCCGCCTCCGCTCGACCGGGACGCCTACACGCTCGACCAGCTCCTCACCGAGGTGGTCGAGCCGGCCGGCGGGGTGCGGCCGATGAAGGTCCACAAGCGGCGCGTCCGCTTCACCATCGGCGGCTGCATGGCCGAACTCTCCGACGTGGAGGCCGAGGGACACGTCACGCGGACGGTCGCGGTCGAGTCCGAGGACGCCTCCGCGGTCATCGCCGCCGTCCGCGGCCTCGGCCTCGACGGCGAGGTGAACACGAGCTATCCGCTGGGGCTGGCGGCCCTCGTCGGCGCCGGGCCTCGCCGCTACGCGGTGATCGACGTCGGGACGAACTCGATCAAGTTCCACATCGCCGAGCACGACGCCACCGGGCGGTGGCACACCATCGTCGACCGGGCCGAGATGACCCGTCTCGGCGAGAAGCTCCAGGAGCGCGGGACGATCTCACCCGAACCGCTGGAGCGGACGCTGACCGCGATCGCCGGCATGGTCGAGGAGGCGAATCGCCACGGGGTGCGGGAGACCGCCGCGGTCGGCACGGCGGGACTGCGGATCGCCCAGAACCGCGACGACGTCGTCGCGGTGATCCAGTCCCGCACCGGCGTCGCCGTCGAGGTGATCGAGGGCGAGGAGGAGGGACGGCTCGCCTATCTCGCGGTGCGGGCCGAGCTGGGCGTTGGCGAGGGGTCGCTGGCCGTGTTCGACACCGGTGGCGGCAGCACCCAGTTCACCTTCGGGCAGGGCGAGCGCATCGACGGACACTTCAGCGTGAACGTCGGCGCCGTGCGCTACACCGAGCGCTTCGGCCTCGACGGCGCCGTGACACCCGAGGTGCTGCGCGACGCCATGGCGGCGATCTCCGCCGACCTCTCCCGCATCGACGGCCGCCCGCCGCCGGACGCCCTGGTGGCGATGGGCGGCGCGGTGACGAACCTCACGGCGGTCAAGCTCGGGCTGGCCACCTACGACCCCGACGCCGTCCAGGGCGCGGTCCTCGACCGGGCCGAGATCGACCGCCAGATCGAGCGCTACCGGTCGCGCGACGCCGACGCCCGCCGCCAGACCGTCGGGCTCCAGCCCAAGCGGGCCGAGGTCATCCTGGCCGGCGCGTGCATCGTCCGGACGGTCATGGAGAAGCTGGGCCAGCAGGCCCTGACCGTGAGCGACCGGGGCCTGCGTCACGGGTTGCTGATCGACCGGTTCGGCGGATAGCCCTCGGCGGGTTCACCGCATCCACCCGCCTGCCCGTAAGATCACGCTTGCACTGGTGGGAGAGGAGCCATCGATGATCCTGTTGTTCATCCTTGTCTGGGGCATGTTCGCCGGCTGGATCGCGCACCTGCTGCTGGCCCGGAACCAGCCGATCAACTGGGCCGAGCTGCTGGTCGTCGGCCTGGCCGGATCGTTCGTCGGAGGGCTGCTGATCAGCCTGCTCAGCGGAGACGGGCTGGCCCTGCGACCGAGCGGCATCATCGGGTCGATCATCGGCGCGATCCTTCTACTCGCCGCCTGGCAGGCCATCCGGCCCGCCTCCCGCCGCCGAGCCAGGTAGCGGACCTCACGGCCGTCTGGTTGTCAGGAGGCGGCGGCCGAGCAGGACCAGGCCGGCCAGGATCAGCAGGGCCGCCAGGCTGTAGCGGCCGGCCCCGCCGGGGCTGCGGCCGCCGAGGCCGATGACGGCCTCGAACAGCACCGCGAAGGCCAGGAAGGCGGCCAGGCCGGTCGCGATCAGCCAGCCGCCGCTGGCGGCCAGCTCCCGGCGGCCGCGGGTCATCCCGGCCAGCCAGCGGCCGGTCCCGGCGCCCACGACGAGCAGGGTCCAGGCATAGGCCCAGGTCTCGAAGCGGTCGGTGGTGTGCTGGGCCAGCAGGACCAGACCGACCATGGTGACCACGCCCCCGGCCATGGCCAGGACCTCACCGGGCCGGCCGTCCATGGTCAGGCCGAGCCCGAGCAGGCCCAGGCCGGGCAGGATCACGAACACCGGCCAGCCGACCCCTCCCAGCTCCAGCTCCAGGGCCTGGCCGGCCAGGACCAGCACCCCGAGCAGCAACAGCAGCCCGCCGAGGGCCGCCTCCCGGTCGCGCCAGCGCCGCCCTCCGCCGTCGTCTTCCACCATCGCCTCCCAGCCTGTGGTCAGGGTCGGGTCGTCGTGGCCGGGGCCGCCTCGTCCAGCCGCCCGGCCAGGTCGTCGAGCAGCTCCGGCCAGAACGGGTAGCCGGTGTCCCGGCCGAAGCGGACCAGGACCAGATCCGAGTCCGGGACCACATAGAGGTACTGGCCGTACTTGCCCAGGGCGAACCGGGCGCGGGGCCGGCGCTGCTCCTGGACCCACCAGAAGTACTGGTAGGAGCCGGCGGGCCCCCGGCCACCGGTCGGGACCAGGGTCGGGTCCCCCACCCAGGCCCGCGGCACCAGCTGACGGCCCCTGAAGGCGCCCTCTTGGGCGAACAGCAGCCCGAAGCGGGCGAAGTCGGCCGCCCGGGCGTTCAGGCCGCTCTCCATCTTCTCGAACCCGCTGGCCCGGCTGTCCAGGCTCCAGGAGCCGTCGGCCTCCATCCCCAGCGGCCGCCACAGCCGGGCCTCCAGGTAGGCCGAGACCGGGGCGCCGACCGCCCGTTCCAGGGCCAGGCCGACCAGCAGGGGGTTGAAGTTGTTGTAGTGGAACCGACCCCCCGGCGCCTCCACCACCTCAGTCTCGCGCAGGGCCAGCGAGCGCAGGTCGGGGGCGTAGTAGGTGGCGGTGTCGTCGCCCCAGGGCCCGCCGTCCTCCTGGTAGCGGAGCCCGGAGGTCATGGTCAGCAGATGGCGCAGGGTGACCCGCTCGAAGCGCCGGTCGCGGGCGGCCAGCTCGGGCACATAGCGGGTGATCGGGTCGTCGACCGCGCCGATCCGGCCCTCGCCGATGGCGATCCCGACCAGGGCCCCAAGCACCGACTTGGCCACCGACATCGAGGTCTGGACCGTCTCGGGGCCGGCCCCGTTGAAGTAGCCCTCGTACACCAGGGTGTCGCCCCGCACGATCAGGAACGCGGTGGTGTCGCTGGCGGCCAGGAACTGGGTCAGGTCGCGCTCGACCCGCCGGTCGCCGTCCTGCACGACGACCGTGCGGACCACCGCCGGCGGGACCCGGCCGCCACCGGCCGGGCGGCGGAAGTCGAACCGGTCCGGCCCGGCCGCCACCAGCCTGGCCGGGAACCGCCGATGGTCCCCGGCATCGGACTCGCCCCACACGATCGCCCGGGCCAGCTGCGACCGGGACGTCGCGGCGACCAACCCCACCCAGCCGACCCCGGCCACGACCACCACCACGACCGGCACCACCACCAGCCACCGCCACACGCGCATGGCTCACTCCTCGCAGGTCATCCCTTGCAGGTCACCCTGGTGTCGCTGCCCAACGGGTGACCTACCGCCTTGGCGTTCATCGCCACCGCACCGCCGTGCAGGTAGGTTGAACGCCTGGCGGACGTGGAGCAGGGACGACCGGGAGGGGTGGAAGGATGCGGATCGGGCTGACCGGGATCTACGTCGACGACCAGGACCGGGCCGAGCGGTTCTACACCGAGGTGCTCGGCTTCAAGGTCAAGACCAGCGCCGCCTACGGCCCCGGGGAACGGTGGCTGAGCGTCGTCTCACCCGAGGACCCCGACGGGGTCCAGCTGGTGCTGCACCTGACCGACGAGCCGGCCCGGGCGTTCCGGGCGGCCAGCCGCGAGCAGGGCCGGCCGGTGATCTCGCTGACCACCACCGACTGCGCCGGCGAGGCCGAGCGGCTCAAGGCCAAAGGGGTGGTGTTCGTCAAGGAGCCGGGGCGGATGGCCTACGGCGGCATGGACGCGGTGTTCGACGACACCTGCGGCAACCTGATCAACCTGCACCAGGACTGACGGGAGGCTCGATGGGACGCCTGGTCATCAACAACGCCGTCACCGTCAACGGCGCCTTCGAGGCGCCCTCACCGGACGAGTGGCTGGTCCTGGACCCCGACAGCAACAACGTGTCACTGGAGCAGTTCCTGGTGGCCGACGCGATGGTGCTGGGCCGCAAGACCTACGAGGGCCTGGCCGCGGTCTGGCCGACCCTGGCCGACGACCCGGCCCTCGGCACGTTCGCCGACCGGTTGAACAGCATGCCCAAGTACGTCGCCTCCCGGAGCCTCCAGGAGCCGTTGGAGTGGAACGCCACCCTGCTCAAGGGCGACCTGGCCGAGAGCGTGCCCGAACTCAAGGAGCGGCACGGGCTCCTGGTCGTCTCCGGCGCCGGCGAGCTCGCCCATGCCCTCACCGACCAGGGCCTGGTCGACGAGTTCTGGTTCTGGGTGAGCCCGTACCTGTGGCCGGCCGGACCGCGGATCTTCGACGGTGCCGGGCCGGTCCGGCTGGAGCTGATCGGCTCCACGACCTTTGCCTCCGGCGTGGTCCGGCTGGCCTACCGGCCCGCTTCCGGTTAGCCGGGCGGCGGCGCCGTCGCCGGGTCGACCAGCTCCGAGAGCACCCGGAGCAGCTCCAGCCACCCCTCGAAGCGCAGGGGGTCGCGTCCGTCGGTCGTGGCCGTCCCGGCGAGCGGCTGCGCCTGCTCGACCACGATGCGGATCAGCATCGGCGCCACGCCCATCACGCCTCCTCGCCGGAACGGTGCATCCCGGCAGGTTGGCGTTCCCCGCCACTGCACGACGGTTCAGGAACGCTCCCAGGTGATCGGGACGCGTGGGTCGGGGGTGTAGGAGCAGTACCGGCCGGTCCGGATGGTGGAGGACAGGTGCCGGCCGAGCGCGGGGTTGGCGCGGGCGAGGTTGGCCATGGCCGTGCGGATCGCCCTGGTCGCGTTGAGCCTGGCCCGCTCGGCGTGGGACGCCGCCCGGCGGTCGCGCCCGCCCAGCCCGACCGCCCGGGCCAGCTCGTCGGTCAGGAAGTCCAGCTCGGCCCGGACCTTGGCCGCCCGGGCCGGGTCGTTGAAGCCCTCCGCCTCCTCCAGGTCCGCCCGCAGCTCGTCCAGCCGGGCCTTGTAGGCGGCCTTGGCGGTGGCGTCCAGCAGCTCCCCGGCGTCGCCGAGGTCCGGGCGCAGGGCAAGCTCACCGTCGCCGGCGAGCGACCTCGGCCCCATGGGCGCCGCCGTCGCCGGCTGGCCCTCGGCCGCCTCCAGGTCGATGGCGTGGAGCTCCTTTCCCGGATTGGCCAGCAGCCGGGCCAGGTGGTGCAGGCCCTTGGCGTCCTTCAGCCGCACCACGACGCCTTCGTAGCTGACCGTCCAGTAATCGCCCTCCTGGCGGAACAGGTTCCCGGCCGCCGCGGGCGCGGCGACCTCGGCGCCCGTCCCCGCGCGGGACGTCTCGCCGGGCTGGAGGTCCCGGATCTCCTCGGCCAGGGCGGTCATGCCCAGGATGCCGGCGGTGGCCAGGGCCTGGTCCAGGAGCTCGGCCGCCCGCCGCCCGTCGGTGCCCTGGCCCCGGGCCAGCAGCATGCGGGCGTACTCGTAGCGGGTGCGGGCCAGCAGCGCGCTGGCCCCGAGCCGCTGGTGGACGGCGATCGCCGCCTCGAAATGGTCACCGGCCTCCGCCCAGCTCGAGGTCACCGTCGCCAGCAGGCCGAGATAGAACGACGCCGACCCCAGGCACACCACCGGGTGGGGCATCGTGACCACGACGACCTGGTTCCGGTACGGAACCAGCGCCGTGTAGAGGTGACCGGCGGCGCCCGGCTCGCGGAGCCGGGCCGCCGCCAGGGCGGCGACGGCCATCGCCGGCGGCCACCGGCCGTCGCGGGGTCGCCCGATGAGCTCATCGGCCAGGTGCCGGAGCGACCGGCGGGCGGCGGCTCTGTCGCCGTGGTCGGCGTCGGTCAAGGCAAGCCAGAGCCTGGGCCAGACGAACCACGGCGTGCGGGCCATCTGCTCCTGCCATACCGGGCGCAGCTCCTGAAGGCGACCCTGGGTCCAGCGGAGGGCCTCGATCAGGTCATCGTAGGCATAGCCGGTGGTCGGTCTGCCCGACTGCAGGGAGCGGGCCTGCTCAGCCAGCGCCTCGGCTTCGCCCAGGGAGCCCTGGAACAGCGCCAGCATCGCCCGCATCGTCGACGCCATCCACCGATGGGCCGGCAGGCGGAGCTCCTCGGCCAGCCGGGCACAGGCCACGACATCGGGCTCCACCACCCGGATGTCCCCCGACTGCAGTGCGCTGGTCGCCCGCCGGCTGCGGCCGGCCAGCTCCAGCTCCTGGTCGCCGGTCTCCCGCGCCAGCCGCAGCAGCTCCTCGGCAAGGGCCGCGCGCTCCTCCAGCCCGTCCGGTCCCCACACGGCCATCCACCGCGCGCGCAGGGCGCCCGCGAGGACGGCGGCGTCGCCGAGGCGCCGGCCCAGCTCGACCGCCGCCCGGCTGATCGGCCCGGCCGGCTCCGTCTCGTCCGAGAAGGTCAGCTCCAGCGACAGGCGCGCCAGCAGCCGGGCCCGCACGGGACTGTCGGACGCCGGCACCGCGTCCAGGGCCTCTCGCAGGAGCCCGACGAGCCGCCGGTTGACCGTCCCTTCCCCGAGCTCGCGGGCGCCGAACACCAGCGCCGCACGTGCCAGCAGCTCGCTCGAGCCCAGCCGCCGGCTCAGCTCCGCCGCCTCCAGGCAGCTCTCCTCCGCCTCCCGGTAGCGTCCCGCCCGGGCCAGGGCCGCGCCGAGCCGCAGCAGCAGGTCGCAGCGAACCGGCTC
>Ga0081538_10004963_pt1 | contig 12120 bp, 13 predicted proteins | sample TabmetS5T2R1_FD_71022 | JGI IMG/M metagenome (GOLD analysis project Ga0081538, IMG submission 71022) | Tabebuia heterophylla rhizosphere microbial communities from the University of Puerto Rico - S5T2R1 | ecosystem: Host-associated > Plants > Roots > Rhizosphere ... | reverse complement strand
ACCGGCGCCGGACAGGCGCGCGCCCGCGAAGCCGTAGAGGCCGATCAAGCCGAGCCCGGTCCACTTCGCCGCCGTAAACGCGGCCTCATTCCCCAGGACGCCGGTGGCTGCCAGAAAGAAGAACACGGCGGGGAAGGCGATTCCAAAGGCGACGGCGGCGATGTCTGCGCCCAGATGGCGCAGCTCAGACAGGCCCGCCCTGCGGCGCTCACCAGTCTCGAATCCGACGAGCTCGCTGTACAACTCGGCGAGCGCGACAGCGACGGCCGTTCCGAGCAGCGTGGCGATGACCACGCCCGCCGCCGGCGGATGCGCCTCGAGCGCCACGACCAGCGCAAGCCCAATGATCGCGCCGTAGATCACGCGCGACACTTGGCGCGACCCAAGGTGGGTCCTGACAAAGCGCCGGACCGGGCCGCCTGCGGCCCGACCGACGACACCATGGGTGCTGTCGGGTACCTGCACGGCGACCGAATTCTCCCCGCCCCGGGATTCTCGTTCCACCGTGCCGCGGCGCCGCCCATCGAACTCCCGTCGCCGCGGATCGTCGGCGGCAACCGGAGAACCGTACGGCGAACAAAACGCAGCCGGCGACCATGATCGGCTTCAAGCAGCGATCCCGACTAGCGCTGTGGACAAGGAGCGAGGCGTCGCCCCCGGCCAGGCCAAAATTCGCATTCCATTTCAAGGAGCGGCTTCCGCGCTGCTGTTTAGCACCGCCTCGAGTGAGAGGCAGGGCGATGGTAGTTCTCGCCGCCTTCGCCCTCGTCGGCCTTGCCGCCGCGACCTTTCTTCCGACCAACCGTGAGCAACGGGGCGCGCGCGGCACACTCGCCGCGCCCGATGCGCTCGATGCGGCTCGCCACGGGTAGCGCGACGAGTCTCTGTCCGACCGTAGTCGGCAAATCATGCGTCGGGTGGGCCGAAGCCGCGGCACGCTCGGGAGCGTCACCCGTGACTCGTCGCTCCGGGTCAACAGCACGTAAAGGATGAGGAAGGTGGAGGAGGCGGGGAGGGGCTTCCGTTCACAGCTACAGGCCACGGCTCAAGACGTGCGGCGTGAGAGCGTGCGCACCTCATGGCCACGATCGCACGGCATGGGGCCGCATGCACCCCGACCGTGCCGCTGCCGCCGGTGACGACGACGGACGTCAGCTGAACTTACGCCTGAATAACACTCCGGCGATCGTTGCCGACACGACGGCGATACCGACGCACCAGATAACGGTCACCCAGACCGAGTCTCCGACCGGCTGACCAAGGAGCAGCGCCCGGGTGGCGTCGATGGCTTGGGAGATCGGCTGGTTGGCCGCAAAGGCCTCCAAGGCGCTCGGCATGCTCTGGGTCGGAACGAACGCGCTGCTGACGAAGGTCAAAGGCCAGACCAACGCGCTCATTTGCCAGGCTGCCTCCTCGCTCCCGGCGACCACGCCCAGGATGGCGATCAACCACGAGAAGGCATAGGAGACGAGGAAGAGCAGGGCGATGACCGCCAACCACCCGCCGAGGTCGGCCTCCGGGCTGAACCCGACCAGTACGCCCATCAGCACCATCGCGACCAGCGCAAGCATGCTGCGGAAGGTGTTGGCGAGAACGGTGCCCCCGAGGATCGCCGATTGCGCTATCGGCAGCGACCGAAACCGATCGACGATGCCGCTGGAGATATCGGTCGCGACGCTGACCGCTGCGGTGGTGCCGACCAGAGCACAGTTCGCGCCGATCACGCCGGGAATGAGGAAGTCTGCGTAGCTGGCTTGGTCCGTCTCGACCGCGCCACCGAACACGTACCGGAAGAGGACGATCAGCAGGACTGGCTGCATGATGACCAGCGAGATCACCTCACCCGGGGTCCGGCGGATCTGGATGATGACCCGCTTGCACAGCTCCCAGGTGTCGCTCAGGGCCCAATAGAGCATGGGTCGTTGCTCGGCGCGAGGAATCGCGGCGGCGGCGTGGGTCACCCTGAGCGCTCCTCGCTCACGGCTGGCTTCCTCTCGTCGGCGCCAACGAGCTGCAGGAAGGCCTCCTCGAGCGTCGGGCGCTGGATTGCGTAGTCGTCGACCTCGACCCCTTGGTCGATCAGGGCCTGAAGGATTGAGGCCACTTCGCCTAGCCCGCCATCACCGTTCGGAATAGCAAAGCTGAGCGCGCCCCCCTCGCCCTCGACCGCCAGCGCCCGCTCTTTGAGCTTGGAAATCCTCGCGACCGCTGCCGGATCTGTGAGGGTGATGTCCAGCCGCCCGCCGCCGAGCGCCGCCTTCAGCCTGGTCGGCGTGTCGCTGGTGATGATCCGGCCGTGGTCGATGATCGTGGCCGTGTCGGCGAGCTGGTCGGCTTCCTCGAGGTATTGGGTGGTCAGGAGCACCGTGGTGCCAGAGCGCGCCAGACCACGGATGACCTCCCAGGCGGTGTTGCGGCTCTCGGGATCAAGTCCGGTGGTCGGCTCGTCGAGGAACAGGACCGGCGGCGAGGCCATGAGGCTGGCGGCCAGATCCAGGCGGCGGCGCATCCCCCCGGAGTAGGAATCGACCGGCCGGTTGGCGGCGTCGGCCAGCCGGAACCGCTCGATCAGCTCCCGTCCTCGGCGCCTAGCGTCCCTGCGGCTGAAGCGATAGAGGCGGCCGATCATCGTCAGGTTCTGCAGGCCGCTCAGGTAGCCATCCATGGTCACCGACTGCCCGGCTAGTCCGATGCTTGCTCGCACCTCGTTCGGCTCCCGCAAGACGTCATGGCCGGCGATGACCGCAGTTCCGTGATCCGGCTTCAGGAGAGTGGTGAGGATCCTGATCGCGGTGGTCTTTCCCGCACCGTTGGGCCCGAGCAGCGCCACAATGCTTCCCTGCGGAGCGACAAGATCAACATCCCGTAGGGCCTGGGTCTTTCCGAAGGCCTTTGAGATGCCGTGTGCTTCGACGATCGCCAAGGTTGCCCCGACTCGCAGCTGATGGGTTTCAAACCTCTGTCTCTATGACAAGGCACAAGCGAGGAATGTGACTGGACGGACGAAGGCCTGCGCTCCCGTGGAGCTTCTGGGCTGATCAGATCGACTGCTGAAAGGATGGTCACATCCGATCGATTTCGACTGTCTATCTCTATGACAGGGCGCGAGCGACGAAAGTGACGGATGAACGAGCAGGAGTGGCTGGCGCAGCGCTTCGAGGAACACCGAACCCACCTCCGGGCGGTCGCCTACCGGATGCTCGGCTCGCTGAGCGAGGCCGACGATGCCGTCCAGGACGCTTGGCTCAGAGTCAACCGAGCCGACACCGCGGAGATCCCGAATCTACGCGGATGGCTGACCACGGTCGTCGCCCGGGTATGCCTCAACGCCCTCAAATCACGGAAGTCGCGCCGCGAGGAACCACTGGGCCCGCACCTGCCGGAGCCGATCATCAGCCCCGAGGACGGAGTCGACCCCGAGCACGAGGCGCTACTCGGTGACTCGGTGGGGCTCGCCCTGCTCGTGGTTCTCGACACCCTGAGTCCCGCCGAGCGACTCGCCTTCGTGCTGCATGACATCTTCGCCGTGCCGTTCGACGAGATCGCGCCAATCGTCGAGCGCTCGCCTGCCGCCGCACGGCAGCTCGCAAGCCGCGCCCGCCGACGGGTGCAGGAAGCCACGCCGTTCCCCGATGCCGACCTCAGCTCGCAGCGAGAGGTCGTCGACGCCTTTCTCGCCGCCTCCCGCGAGGGCGACTTCGGGGCCCTGATTGCGATTCTCGACCCGGACGTTGTCTTGCGAGCTGACGGGGGCGCGGTGGCCCCGTCGAGGGTGGTGCGCGGGGCAGCGCCCGTGGCCGAACAGTCACTGGCCTTCGAGAGAGCCCGCGCCGCTGGCGATGCCAGACCCGCGGTCGTCAATGGAGCTGCGGGAGTCGTCTGGGCGACGCGCGGGCGGCCGTTCTCCGTGGTGGGCTTCACCGTCAGGAGCGGCAAGATCGCCGCCATCGACATCCTCGCCGACCCTACGCGCCTTGATCAGCTCGACTTAGATGTTCAGGGGAGCTGGCGAGACCGAGGCAGTGAGAAACAGCCGAGATGACCGGAGTCGTCGAAAGCATCCATGTCACTGGAGCCGCTCGGCGCCCGCGATCCACCATCCGACGTGGGCGGTGCGGACCCGAGCGAGTGCGCCGCGCCGGTCGAGACGACCGCCTACGTTCCGCGCGACGTACTCCCCAGCGAGCCGGGTGCGTCGGTGCGGATCTGATCAGCTTGCCTGCCTGGTCAAGGTGATATCCATCCAGGGCTGCCAGTCCCCGCTGTCGTCCTGCAGCTCCCAATTGCCGGTAATGACGTTGCCGTCCTCGCTGAACGTGCCCGTGAACCTGGTCGTCTTGCTTTGCATCCTCCAGGTGAGGCCCTCGGCTTCCTCCGTCAGGCTCGCCTCGTACGCGGTTAGCCCATCGGTGCCGAAGGATTGCGTCGCATAGGTGTTTCGATCAGCGTCGTGGCCGATGAGCTCAGCGCCTTCGACCTTCTGGTCTCCTACCCGGGCGTCGACGAGGTGCAGCAGCGCGCCCCCTGGTAGCCGCTCGTAGGTGTCGATCGCATCGATCTGGTCCGGCGCCGCGCCGGAGGCATCGATGGTCTGTCCCTCCGTCTTCCACCTACCGATCAGCACTTCTAGGCGTCCCAGTGCGGCATCGGATTCATGGGTCATTTCGGATCTCCATTCGCTTTGTGATTCAGGCGGTCGAGGATGCGGCCCCAGCCGCCCTCGAAGGCGTCTCGGCGCTCCGGGCTGGGGAAGCCGCGCTGGACGATCCGAACCCGGGTCTTGCCGTTCTCCAGCTCGAAGGTCACTGACACGCGGGTGTGGATCTCGGATCCATCCGGCATCTTCATCATCGAGGTGAAGACGAGGCGCCGCGGCCGCTCAACCTCCTCGAACACGTTCGTCTCGCGAGCCGGTTCGCCACCCGGAGCGCCGAAGGTGATGGTCCACCGGCCGCCGACGCGCAGTTCGCAATCGGATTCGACGAGCCAGTCGGGGGCCTCGGCGTAGAGCTCCTTCTGCGCTTTCGGGTCGACGAACGCGTCGAAGGCAACCTCGGGCGTCGTATCGAGCAGGCGCTCGACCGTCAGGTCGTGGCTCACTTCGCTGCTCCGCGCGTCGTCTTCTCGATGAAGCGGTCCAGTCGGTCGAGTCTGCGCTTCCAGTGAAGGCGGTAGGTGGAGATCCACTGCGCTGCGTCGTCCAGGCGTTCGGGGCCCAGCCGGCACTCGCGTGACCGGCCGTTTCGTTCCGTCGTTACGAGCCGAGCTCCCTCGAGCACGCGGACGTGCTTCAAGACGCCCGGCAGCGTCATGTCGAGCGGATCCGCCAGTTCACTGAGAGTCGCGGGCCCGTGCCCGAGGTGCTCGAGAATCTCACGGCGCGTCGGATCAGACAGCGCGGAGAACACCCGATCGAGCGGACGAGACTTTACCATCAGGTTAAGTGTAGCCCCCGCGCGAGTGCCGGGGATCACCTCCGTCGCGCGATCGAGCCTTCTTCCGTCCACGAAGCGGGCATCTCGGCTCCGACGTACACGATTGGGGGGCCGGCGTCCGAGCAGGTCGGAGGCGCGACCCCCGAGAAAGGGAGCCGGCCGATGCCACGGCGTGAGCGCTGACCACGGCCTGCAGCGTTTGGGCCGAGAAGTCCAGACAATCTCATCGAGGCCGCGCGCGAGATCGGTGAACCGCCGGGGGCCAAGCAACAGGTCGCCTCACGGCGTGGTCAAGCGCCGCCTCTATCCGGCTCCACTGATGGGTCGTCGAGAGCGAGGAGAAAGCGAACGACCGCGTCGGCGGCCTCGCCCCTCATCCGCGCTCGCCCTCCAGGCCGAGCTCGCCGAGCCAGCGCAGGACCTCGCCGACCGCCTTGCTGACAAAGGGGTCCTGGTCATAGAGCTCGATGTGGTTGTGGGTCTCGATCCAAACGAGCCGCTTCGGCTCGGACGCCGCGTCGAACGCCGCCTGCGCCTTCTCGGGCAGAAGCGTCGTGTCGCCCGTGCCGTGCACGATCAGAAGCGGCGTCGGCGCAACCAGCGCTGCCTGCGAGATCGCGTTGAAGGTCAGGTAGGGCTCGAGCGATGCGGCGGTCATCCGCCACGACCAGTTCGGCGCCTCCTCGCGCGAGGTGCGCGCGTAGTAGCTGTAGGCCTCCTCCACGGGCATCGCCGCGAGGGGCTCGTCCTCGGTGAGCTCGTGCGCGATCGTCGGGATGTACACGGTCTCGCCGGTTTGGCGCTCGCGATCGCGCGCCCCGTTCACGAGGCGCAGATACGAGGCGAATCCCTCCGCCCCCATCGCCTGGACCAAGGTGCCGCCGATGTCGTAGCCGCCGGCGACGCTCGCGCAGGCGACAACGCGACGCTCACGCGCGGCCACGCCGACCGCGTAGCCGCCGCCCATGCAGACGCCGACGACAGCGACCCGGTCCGAGGCGACGTCGTCGCGGCTCATCAGGTAGGCGCTGGCGTCGACGTAGTCGGAGATCACCCGCCACGGGTCGTAGTGAAAGCGCGGCTCGCCCTCGCTCTCGCCGAAGCTGCTCGGGTCGAACGTGAGCACCGTGTAGCCCGCGTCGGCGAAGCGCTCCCCGTAATGCGGAAGCGTCTGCTCCTTGACACTCGAGATCGGGCCGCACATCACGATGCCGGGCGTGGCCTGGCCCGGATCGGCGCCAGGGGGACGGTAGAGATGGCCGGCGAGTCGGTTGCCGCTCGCCTCGAAGGACACCGGATCGCGCCGCGCCGGGTCGGCGACGAGGAGGTTCGAGGGGTCGTCCGGGAGGAACGGATCGCTCGGCGCCATGCGACCATCATCGGCGACCAATGGCCGCTCATCCAGTGCGGCTCGGTCCTGGTATCGCCGGTACCACCCGACGGAAAGGAGGACAATCGCGCCATGAGGCGCGCGGATGAGTTCGGCCGCTTTCTACGCTCGCGCCGCGCCCGCGTCGAGCCCGAGATGGTCGGCTTGCCGCCGGGCGATCGCCGCCGCGTCACCGGACTTCGACGCGAGGAGCTCGCGCAGCTCGCCAACGTCAGCGTCGATTACCTGATCCGCCTCGAGCAGGGCCGGATCGAGCGGCCCTCGCCGGAAATCGTCGACGCCCTCGCGCGCTCGCTCTCGCTCGACCCTTCCGAGCGCCGTCACCTATTTCGCCTCGCCGGGGCGAGCGAACCGACCGCCGGGCTCGGCGACGGGACGTCGGTGCGCGCGGGCATCCGGCTGCTCATCGACACGCTCGACCGCACCCCGGCCGTGCTGCTCAGCCGCCGCCTCGACCTCTTGTACTGGAACCCGATCGCCGAGGCGCTTCTCGGCCCGTTCCCCGACCACCGCAATTACGCGCGCATGATCTTCCGAGACCCGGCGCAGCGGGCGCTTCACGCCGACTGGGAGGAGGCCGGACGGCAAACCGCCGCCCTCCTGCGCTACGCCGCGGCGCGCCACCCCGAGGACGGCCGGCTAGGGGCGCTCGTAGCCGAGCTCGACGGTGCCGACCCCCAGTTCACCGCGTGGTGGGACGCCCTCGACGTCGAAGAGAAGCACCACGGTGCCAAGACGTACCTTCACCCCACCGCCGGCGAGCTGACGCTCGCGTACGAGGCGTTGCCGATGCCCGACGACGGCGACCAGATCCTCACGGTCTACGCCGTGGAGCCGGATACGGGCGACGCCGAGCGTCTGGCAGCGCTGGCGCTCACAAGCACGCGTCCCGACGTTTGACCGGCGCTGGGGCCGAGAGTGTCGTCCACGCGCGGCCGCGCCGCTGAGGTAACGGTCACTTCTCCTTTCGCGCTAGTTGCGCGAGCGACGGCCACGCTACGCGTAGAGTCGGCCCCGATCCCAAGTGCCTGATCGCGAGGACCCGCCCCCCGATGCCGACGACGTGGAGCGGCTCGTCCGCCTAGGGCCGAAGGAGCTGACCTGGCCCGAGGTGTGCGCCCGGGCCGGGATCAGCCACGAGGTGGCGGATGCGCTCTGGCGGGCCCTCGGCTTTCCCGACATCCCGCCCGACGAGCGGGCATACACCAGGGACGACGTGCGGGCGCTGCGAATCGCGGCAGAGGGCATCGAGTCGCTCCGAGGTGATCACCGCCGCGCCGCGCTCGACGCCATCGTTCGCGAGGCGCGCATGGTCAGCTCTCACATGACCCGGATCGCGGAGATCGAGATCGAGTCGATGGCGGAAGTGAGCGCGCTCGGGTTGCGCGAGCGGGTCCTCGCCGAGGCGTCGCAGCGGGGCTTGGAGCACTCGGACGTCGGTTGGGTTCTCCTCTATGCATTCCGTCGCCGGCTCGAGGAGGGACTGCGGCGCCGTACAACCTTGGAGGCGGGCGATCAGCCGACGCTGGCCGTCGGGTTCGTGGACCTTGTCGAGTTCGCCCGCACGAGCGGTTCCATGCAGGCGGACGATCTTGGACGCCTGCTAAGCCGTTTCGAGGGGCTCGCGTCCGACATCATCACCGAGGCCGGCGGCAGGGTCGTGAAACTCATCGGTGACGAGGCAATGCTGGTCTTCCCCACCCCCGAAGGGGCTGCTCGGGGCGCGATCGGACTCGTGGATGCCTGCGCCGTAGGCGACCTCCCGTCCGCCCGCGCCGGCCTGTCGCTGGGGCCGGTCCTCGCGCGCGGAGGCGACTACTTCGGGCGCGCCGTCAACCTGGCGAGTCGGCTCGTGGACGTCGCCCCTCCCGACACCTGCCTCGCCGATGAGCGCTTCGCCGAGGCCATCGCCGACAGCTCGGCGCTGGCGATCGAGCCACACGGACGCAAACGGCTCAAGGGCCTCGGTAGCGTGCACGCCTGGCGCCTGCGTTCAGCCGGCGGCTAGCCCCACGATTAGAGTCGCCGGCGAGCGCTTCGGCGCGCGGACCGATGTCCCTCGGCGTCCCTTCGGCTGTACCGGCGAAGCGGGCGCCAGCCCATCATTCGACGACAGGCTCGCGGCCGTCCAGAGCGCAAGTCTCGGCCTCGACGAGCGACAGGCTCGCTTCCACGCGAAGCGTCTCTGTCGGGCAGACGGTCACACGGAACTGTCGAGCGACGGCGGGCGGGTGACCGTCTCGGCCACGCGGGGGTGCTCGAGCTCGGCCCCGCGCTTTCTCCGCTGCCCGCCGGGACCTTGAGCCGACCGGTGCGCGTAGTAGCGGTATGAGACTCTGGGTGCTGGCCTGTGGGCTCCTTGTCTTGGGCGGACTGCTGGCTGCGAGGCCGGCAGCCGATGTCAGGGGGGCAGGGGGTACGACGCAGCCGGGCCTGTACGGGGTTAACTGGCAGGGTTCGCTCGGTCTGGTTCGCGTTGACCCGGACACGTTGCGGCCGCTTTCCGGCCGGCGGGTTCCGATCGCCGGCGAGCCCTTGGGCTGGAGCTTTTCTCCCGACCGCTCGCGAATCGTGCTGGGCTCGGCTGCGCGCGGCGCCAGCCTTCGTCTGATCGACCTGCGCGCCATGCGCGCGCTGGGCGACGTGAGGGTCACGCGTCGCGGGTCGGGTGTCGCCACGGCCTGGGCAGGACCGAGGCGCGTGCTGGCTGTCGTGGTCACCCCGGGGTGTTGCGGCGCAGGCGACACGATCGTCGCCGGCGTCGACGCCGGGCGCGGCCGCGTGATCTGGCGGCGAACGCTCGGGGGGTCACTGCAAGCCGGCGAGCGCTTCCGCCGCGGCCTGCTGCTGGTGCTCGGCCCACACGGCCGCTCGCTCGGCGGGTCGCGGCTCGTCCAGGTGGGGCCCCGCGGCGGCATCCGCTCGGCAGCGCTTCCCGAGATCCGCTCCGGCAGTGAGTCGAAGGGCATGGTTACGGAGAGCTGGAACCCGGGACTCGCCGTTGACCGGTCGGGCGGCCGCGCCTTCGTCGTCCAGGCGGAGGCGCGGGTGGCCGAGGTCGACCTCGCGACCTTCCAGGTTCGCTCGCACCCGCTCGAGCCGGGGGCGCTGGCGGCGGACGCGGTGGCGGGTCCGGAGCGCGAGGCGCTCTGGCTGGGCCGCGGCTTGCTGGCGGTCACCGGCACCGATCGCCAATCCTCGGCCGACGAGCCCGAAATCCGGGAGACCCCGGCCGGTCTGACGCTGGTCGACACCCGCCGCTGGCGTGCGCGCACGATCGATCCGCGCACGACCGACGCTGCGCTCGTCTCCGGCACCCTGCTCGCCACCTCGTTTCTCTTCGACTCCCGTCGCCAAACGACCTCCGGGAGCGGACTCACCGGCTACTCGGTCAACGGCAGGCGCAAGTTCCACCGCTATGGCAACGCTCCGATCACCGGCGTGCAGCCACTTGGTTCGAAGGCCCTCGTGGGCGCACTAGACGGGACAGCGCTCGTCGACGCCCGGACCGGTCGCCAGCTGCGTCGCTACCCCCGCTTGACCATGAGCCTGCTCAGCGAAGACGCGCCCGTTTCCTACTGACCCCCCGCACCTGCAGGCCCGCCGGGAACCCACAGCCTGCCCCGGCGCATACGGCAACCGATGAACCTCGCTTGCCGTGCAATCGCGCTACGCGGCGCCGGGCCGTCCTGCCCCCCGTCGCCCAGCAGAGGGCAGCCCGCCCCTGCGACCTCCACTCTCGGCGATCGGCAGCATGCGAAGACCTCCTCGGGGACGACGCGATATCTCAACGCTCCCTAGGAGCGTGGCCATCTCTCCTCCTTCGTGGGGCGTTCCTTCGGATCGTGCGCCGGGAAACGCAGCTTCTGCGGGTCTGCGATGAGGTCGAGTTCGGTGATGCGGCCGTCGGCGATTGTGAACCCAAGGACGCCGACCGGCCGCCCACCGGGAGCGACGACGAGCCCTGCCGCGCCGTTGACGATGGCGGGCCGGCAGTGGGGCAGGAAGGCAGCGCCGTGCGTGAGCACCTGCTCCGCCACCTCGGCGGCGCCGCGAACGAGCCCTGGTCGCCGCCGGGCCGCGGGCAGCCTGCCTCTGTCGGCGCGAGCGACGACGTCGGGGTCGAGGACGGCGACGAGCGCGGCGAAGTCGCCCTCGCGTGCGGCCGCCAGGAACGCTCCGATGACCGCTCGTTGTTCGCTCAGATCGGCATCCGTGTTCGGTGCGGCGCCTTGCACGCGGCGCCGGGCGCGGCTTGCAAGCTGGCGCGTCGCGACCGGCGTCCGCCCGACGATCGGGGCGATCTCGACGAAGGGCAGCGCGAACAGGTCGTGCAACACGAACACCAGCCGTTCGGCCGGCCCGAGTGTGTCAAGGACGACGAGCAGTGCCAGGCCGATCGAGTCGGCCAGAAGCGCCTCCTGCTCGGGATCGTCGTTGCTGTCGATCGTGACGACGGGCTCGGGCAGCCAGGACCCGACGTAGTCCTCCCGGCGTGCCTGGCGCGTCCGTAGCTCGTCGAGGCAAAGGCGCGCAACGACGGTGGTGAGCCAGCCGCCCATGTTCTCGACCGAGTCGGCGTCCGAGCCGTGCAGCCGTAACCAGGCCTCCTGGACGACGTCGTCCGCGTCGCTCAGCGAGCCGAGCATGCGATAGGCGACCGCGTGTAGGTGCGGCCGCTGCCGCTCGAACTCCTCAGTCTGCGATTCGGGCCCGTTCACCGTCACATTCTTCGGTTGTCGTCCGTCATCTAGATGACGGAAGAAACGCGGCAAACGTGACCGCTTCGACAAAGGACACCCAGTGACACGTCTCCTAGCGGGCCTCGCCGACGTCGCCTATCGCCGCCGCGGCCGCGTGGTGTTGGCCTGGATCGTGGCGGCGGTGGTGATCATCGGCGTCGGCTCTGCGCTTGCCGGGGACTACACGGCCGACTACGACACGCCTGGATCGGAGTCGGAGGCGGCGAGCGACATCACGCAGCAGCGCTTCGACGGCTACTCGGGCCAGGAGATCTACGTGGTCTGGAAGGACGATGCGGGTGCCAGAAGCCCCGACGCGATGCGGCGGCTCAACGGGTTCTTCGCGGAGGCGGAGCGGGTCGATCACGTCGCTGCGCACACCCCGATCCGCGTGTCCGAGGACAACAAGATCGGGTCCACCACGCTGCCGCTGACGGTCCCCGGCTGGGAGGTCCCGAAAGAGGACGGGGAGAAGCTGATCGACGCCGCCGAAGCGAACGACGGAAACGGGCTTGAGATCAAGCTCGGCGGCGATCCGATCTACCAGGCTCAG
>Ga0081538_10004962_pt1 | contig 12124 bp, 11 predicted proteins | sample TabmetS5T2R1_FD_71022 | JGI IMG/M metagenome (GOLD analysis project Ga0081538, IMG submission 71022) | Tabebuia heterophylla rhizosphere microbial communities from the University of Puerto Rico - S5T2R1 | ecosystem: Host-associated > Plants > Roots > Rhizosphere ... | reverse complement strand
GTAGGTCGTGTAGAGCTGGGAGAGCGACTGGATCGGGTCGAAGAAGCTCTGCAGGTAGAACACGAACGAGGCGAGCACGCCGACGGTGACCGCGCCGTCGATGACCTGGTTGCCGCCGTAGATCAGGATCGCCGCGGTCGCCACCGCCGACAGCAACTCGACCGACGGGAAATAGGCGGCGTTCAGGTAGACGGTCTGCATGTTCGCGTCGCGGTGCTCGTCGTTGAGCTGCGCGAAGCGGCTGCGATGGCGGGGCTCCTGCCCGAAGGCGCGGACGATCCGCACGCCCGAGAGGGTCTCCTGCAGGTACGCCGTCACGACCGCGATCTTCTCGCGCGTGAGCCGGTAGGCGCCGGTCGACGCGATCCGGAAGATCACGCTGCCCACGAGCAGCACCGGGAAGGTCAGGAAGGTGACCAGCGCGAGGCTCGGGTCGAGCACAAGCAGGATCACGGCGGTGCCGATCAGCGTGAGCGTTGCCGAGAAGAGGGTCTGGATGCCCTCGGTCACGAGCTGGTCGAGGGCCTGGACGTCGTTCGTGATGCGCGAGATCAGCACGCCGGCCTTGTTGCGCGAGTAGAACCCGATCGACAGGCTCTGCAGGTGCTCGAAGAGCTGAATGCGCAGGTCCTGCAGGGCGCGCTGGCCGACCCAGTTGATCAGGTAGGTCTGGACGTACGTCGCGCCCCAGTTGAGCAGCGCAGCCACGATGAATGCGATCAGGATCATCGTCAGCGCGTTCAGGTCGCCGTCCTGGATGCCCTCGTCGATCGCGAGGCCCGCCAGGTAGGGCGGCACGAGCGCGGCGGCCGTGGCGATCAGCAGTGCGATCAGCATCAGGGCGACGCGGCCGCGGTACGGGCGCAGCAGCGTTACGAGGTGTCGCAGCTTGCCGATCCGGCGCGGCTCGCCGCGGACGGCGCTGATCAGCTCGCGCGCGCTCACAGGCCCGCCACCTCGCGCTCGGGATCGACGCGGTTCAGGAAGACCTGGTCGGGCAGGCCCTTCTCGGCGATCTCGCGGTAGAGGGGGGAGTCCTCGAGCAGCTCGTCGTGCGTGCCGCGCGCGGCGACGCGGCCGTCCTCCAGGACGACCACCTCGTCGGCGAGCGAGATCGTCGACAGCCGGTGCGCGATCACGAAGGTGGTGCGGCCCTCCATCACCTCGCGCAGAGCGGCCTTGATACGGCTCTCGGTGGTGGCGTCGACGCTCGACGTAGCGTCGTCGAGGATGAGGATGCGCGGCTCGGCGATCAGGGCGCGCGCGATCGCCACGCGCTGGCGCTGACCGCCGGACAGGGTCAGGCCGCGCTCGCCGACGAGCGTGTCGAGCCCATCCGGCAGGTCGTCGAGCAGCTCGGCGAGACCGGAGCGGCGCACCGCCTCGAGCACCTGCTCCTCCGAGGCCTCGGGCCGCGCGTAGGTGATGTTGTCGCGCAGGCTCGCCGAGAACAGGAAGGCGTCGTCCGAGACAACGGCCACCTCGCGGCGCAGCGAGCTCGGGTCGACCGTGCGCACGTCGACGCCGTCGACGAGCACGCTGCCCTCGTCGGCGTCATACAGGCGCGGGATCAGCATCACGAGCGTCGTCTTGCCGGAACCGGTTGGACCGACGAGCGCCACGGTGCGCCCGGCCTCGACCTCGAGGTCGACGTCGCGCAGCACGGGCTCACCGGCGCCGTAGCCGAAGCTCACCCCGCGCAGCTCGACGCGCCCGTCGCCCGCCGGCAGCGGTGGTGCATCGGCGGGTGCGGTCATCTCGGGCTCGCGGTCGAGCAGCTCGAACACGCGCGCGCCGGACGCGACCGCGCGCTGCGCCATGCCGAGCGCGATGCCGAGCATGCGCATCGGCGAGGTGAGCAGCAGCACGTAGCCGTAGAAGGCGACGAAGTTGCCGACGTCGAGCGAGCCGTTGATCGCCTGGCGCCCGCCGACGAAGAGGACGGCGGCGAGGCCGAGCTGGGGGAGGAAGCCGATGAAGGGCCCGTAGAAGGCGCGCAGACGCGTCGAGACCATCGATTGGTCGAACACGCGGGCGACCGCGCGGCTGAAGCGCCGCAGCTGACGCTCCTCCTGCGCGAACGCCTTGACGACGCGGACACCCGAGATGTTCTCCTCGGCCTCCGCCGTCAGCTCGGCGATGCGCTGCTGCACCTCCTGCTGCGCGGGCCGGTTGCGGCGCCCGTAGCGGAACGACACCCAGATCACGAACGGCATCGGCGCGAGCGCGATCGCGGCCAGCCCGGGGTCCACGACGAGCATCACGCCCGCGGCGATCAGGATCGTGAGCGCCGACTGCATGATGAAGATCAGCCCGTAGCCGAGGAAGAAGCGGACCGACTGCAGGTCGACGGTGGCGCGCGACATCAGCTGGCCGGTCTGCTGGCCGTCGAAGAAGGCGAGCTCGAGCGAGTGCAGGTGCTCGTACATGCGGTTGCGCAGGTCGTACTCGACGCCGAGCGAGACGCGGCCCGCGACGAGCCGGCGCGACACGCTGAAGGCGAGCCGGAAGACGCCGGCGGCGACGACGGCCAGCGCGAGCGGCCAGAGGTTGACGCCGCCGTTGTCGATCTCGTTGACCGTGCGCCCGACGAGGTAGGGGATGAGCACGCCCGTGCCCATCGCGAACGCCGCCAGCACGAATGAGACGATCACCCCTCTGCGGTAGGGGCGCAGGAATCCGAGCAGGCGCCAGAACGTTTGCACGCCCTATGACTTTACTTTATGAAGTGAGGCGGGTCATGCGCACGTTCACCTCGTGACCGGTGGTACCGCCGGCCCCGCGATAGACGCCGCGGATCGGCGCGACGTCCCCGTAATGGCGGCCGTGGCCGATCTTCACGTGCTCGTCGCCGACCAGCTTGCGGTTGGTCGGATCGGCGCCGACCCAGGCCGGATCGTCGCCGTTCCGGCCCGGCACGAGCGCCTCGACCCAGGCGTGTGTGTTCACCTCGACCGAGTTGCCGCCAGCACCGTTCCCGGGAGCGGCGAAGAGATAGCCGGATACGTAGCGCGCCGCGATCCCCGCGTCGCGGAGCAGGATCAGCGACAGGTGCACGAAGTCCTGGCAGACCCCGGCTCCACCCTCGAGCAGGTCGTCGACGGTCGACCCCACGAACGTCGCGCCCGGGCGGTACTCGAAGCGATCCGGGATCACCCGACACAGCGCCTCAAGGGTCTCCCGCGGCGAATCGGCGGCGATAGCCGCGCGCAGCTCGGTGAGCTTGCCGTTGCCAGGCTCGTCGTCCGTGTGCAGCAGGAACTCGCCACCGCGGCTCGTGTACGCATCCGTCTTGACGAGCTCCCAGGCCCCCTCGGGCGGCGGGCCGGGGTCCTCCCGCACAACCTCGCCCTCGGCCGTGATCGCGAGCCGCTCGTGCTCGCCGGGCACGTTGAACTCGACCACCTCGGTGCCGAAGTAGTCGCTGTACGTGCGCGTGCGAGCGGTGGGCTCGACGACCACCCGGAAGCCGCGCACGCGCTGGAGCGGCGTGGTCGCCGGGGTCACGCGCAGCACGTTGTGCTGGTCGAAGACCGGCCCCGAGTAGCGGTACTCGGCGTGGTAGCGGAGCAGGTACCTCATGCAGTGACGGTCTGCGCGACGACGGTGCTCGGGTGGAAGTAGCGGTCGTGGATGTCGTGATCGAGCCGCTCGAGCTCCTGCTGGATCGGCCGCAGCGCCGGGATCACCGAGTCGGGCCCCGGGGCAACGCGGGCGCGGAAGTCGAGGTCGGCGAGCATGCGCCGCACGCGCAACACGGGCGGCGAGTCCTGCGCCTCGGCCTCGACGCGCTCGAGCGCGTCGTCGAGCGACATCACCGAGGCCGCGACCGAGTCGGGGAACTCGCGCTCGTAGAGCATGAAGCGGGCCACCGGGGCGGCATTCGGCGGCGCCGCCGCGGAGCGCATGAAGGCCTGAAAGCCGCCCACAGCTCGGAGCAGCGCGAGCGCGTTGCCGTCGCGGCGGGGGGTCTCGGGCCCCTCCTGGCCGTCGGGCGAGGGGTTTGGGGGGAGAGCCACGCGCAGCATTCTGAGCACCATGTCGGCTGCCTCGAGGCGACCGCCCGCCTGCAGGAACGCGCGGGCGTCATCCTTCTGCATCGTGCGCCCGGTCAGGCCCCAGAACAGGGCGCTGCGCTCCTTGACGAACGAGTAGATCGAATACGGCCCGGCACGCAGGCCGGCGTTCAGATCGCGCCGGGCCAGCTGCAGCTCGAAGGTGTTCACGGACTCCCACATCTCTGCGGAGATCGTCTCCCTCAGAGTGCGCGCTCCCTCGCGCGCGGCCGTGACGCAGGAGACGATCGAGACGGGGTTGTCGACCTCGGTGGTGAGCAGGCGGACGACGTCGTCGCGGCGTGCGGGACCGTCGACCTCGCCGGCGCCCATGATCACAAGAAGCGACTCCCACGACAGCGTCACGGAGGCAGGATCGTCGGGGCGGCCCTGGAGGTCCGCGTGGAAGAGGCCGTCGAGCATGCGCGCCGTGTGCTCTGCGCGCACCAGGTGGCGGCCGAGCCAGTAGAGGTCGTGGGCGATGCGGGCGAGCATCAGGCGCGCCCCTGTTGTTGCTGCTGCTCCTGGCCGCGCCAGCCGGCCTGGCGCATCCCCGGCAGCGCCGGTGGCGCGAAACCCATGCCGTCGGCGAGCGCCGAGTCGCCCTGGCCGTCCGCGAGCACCCAGGTGTCCTTCGAGCCGCCGCCCTGTGAGCTGTTCACGATCATCGAACCCTCGCGCAGCGCCACGCGCGTGAGCCCGCCGGGGATGATCTTGATCTCGTCGCCGTAGATCGCGAACGGGCGCAGGTCGACGTGCCGGGGGGCGAGAGAGCCGTCCGGCAGCGCGGTCGGCACCGTCGAGAGGGCAACCGTCTGCTGCGCGATCCAGCGCTCCGGCGCCTGCTCCACGAGCGTCCGCTGGTCGGCGAGCTGCTCCTCGCTCGCGTGCGGGCCGATGAAGACGCCCTTGCCGCCCGACTCGCCGGTGGGCTTGACGACCAGCTCGTGCATGTGCTCGAGCGCGTATGCGCGCTGCTCCGGGTCTGCCAGCAGCCAGGTCGGCAGGTTGTCGAGGATCGGCTGCTCGCCGATGTAGAAGCGGATCATCTCCGGCACGTAGTGGTAGATCGCCTTGTCGTCGGCGACGCCGGTGCCGACGGCGTTCGCTATCGCGACGTTGCCGGCCCGGTAGACGCCCATCAGCCCGGGCACGCCGAGCAGCGAGTCGGGGCGGAACTCGAGCGGGTCCATGAAGGCGTCGTCGATACGCCTGTAGATCGAGTCCACCTGGGCGAGGCCGCGCGTGGTGCGCATGTAGCAGAGCCCGTCGCGCACCACGAGGTCGGACGCCTCGACGAGCTCGACGCCCATCTGGCGCGCGAGGAAGGCGTGCTCGAAGTAGGCGCTGTTGGCCGCGCCGGGAGTCCACACGACGACGACTGGGTTCTCGCCGCCGCCCGGCGCCGCCGACTGCAGCGCGTCGAGCAGGAGCGCCGGGTAGTTGCTGACCGGGCGGACGTCGTAGCCCGCGAACAGCTCCGGCAGCAGCCGGCTCATCGCGATCCGGTTCTCGAGCACGTAGGAGATGCCGGAGGGCGTGCGGACGTTGTCCTCGAGCACCTTCCAGCGTCCGTCTGCGTCGCGCACGATGTCGCAGCCCGACACGTGGCACCAGACACCCCCGGGTGGGCGGATGCCGTGCGCCGCCCGCTCGAAGTTCGAGCGCGTGAGCACCAGCTGCCAGGGCACGATGCCCTCGCGCACGATCTCCTGGCCGTGGTAGACGTCCTCGACGAAGTAGTTGAGCGCGCGCACGCGCTGGGCGAGCCCGCGCTTGATCGTGCGCCACTCGTCCGCGGGCATGATGCGCGGGACGAGGTCGAGCGGGAAGGGCCGGTCGCGCGTCGGGCCCTCGGGCGTCGAGGCGTCGAAGGTGATCCCCTGCTGGACGAAGATCGCGTCCCGGCGCTCACCCGCGGAGCGCAGGCGGTCACGGCCGAGGCGGGTCAGCGAACCGACGAGGCCGGAGGCCGGCGGTCGCGGCCTGCCGGGCGCCTCGAACAACTCGTCGAAGAAGCCGGGCGCGGGCGCGTAGTCGGATTCGCTGACGTGCTGGGCGCCGATGCTCAAGGATTGAGTTGTACATCAGCCCCGAACGCCTCGGCCACCGCCAACCGCCGGTAGTCGAAGATGCGGTCCAGGTCGCGGCGGACGAACAGCAGTCGCGCGAGCTCGCCGAGGAGCCCCAGCGGGATCTCGTAGCTCACGCGGTCACGCACGAGCGCGCCATCGGCGTGGTCCTCGAAGACGTGGGTGTGGCGCCAGAGCCGGTACGGGCCTCGGACCTGCGCGTCCACGAAGCGGCGCCCCGGCTCCCAAATCTCGATGCGCGTGAGCCAGTCGACGCGCCGCCCATGCAGCCTGAGCCGGTACTGAATCAGCGTCCCGGGCGCCATCGCGATCGGCCCGGGTGTCATCACGCGGAAGCCGAGCCAGGGCGGCGTGATCGCCTCGAGGTTGAAGGCGTCGGCGAAGAAGGCGAAGACCTCACTGCGCGGGCGCGGCAGGAGCTGATCGCGTTCCAGTACGTGAACCACCGGCCGCGTATCTTCATGGCCGCGCATGGCGGTCTACGTTGATGAGCCGGTTTGGGAGGGACGCGGCAGGCGCTGGTGCCACCTCGTGGCCGACTCCCCGGAGGAGCTGGCGGAGTTCGCGGCCCGGCTGGGACTGAGGCGAGCCTGGCTCCAGGTGAAGCCCGATCGGCCCTGGAAGGACCATTACGACCTGCCCTCCTGGGCCCGTGACGAGGCGGTCCGGCTGGGGGCGGTCGAGCTCAGCATGCGCGAGATGGGCGCCCATCTTGCAAGGCGTCGTGCGGCCCACAGGGAGGAGCTTGGAGAGGTAGCTGGAACGAAGAAGCGATGAACCTGAGCCCGGCGCAGCAGCGCGTACTCGACTCCTTCCTCGCCGGGCGGCTCCCCGCCGGGCAGCTGCACGCTCAGCTGCGCCGTGCGAGCGGCTCGAGCGCGCCGCCGCCCCCGCTGCCTGCCGACACGGCATCGATCCCCGTGCCGGTGGCGCGCGCGGCCTGATCAGCGCCCGAGCGTGCGGGTGAACTCGCGGGCATTGCCCGTGACCCCGGAGATCCGGTCGCGCACGGCGGCCAGGCCCGCCCGCAGCTCCTCGTCGCCCGCCTCTACCGGCAACATCGAGTCCTGCAGCGTCGAGAGCGTCAGCTCGGCCTCGGCCACGGCGCTCAGCGCCAGGTCGATGAATCCGCGCGCCCCCGCGGGCGACACGCCGGCGGAGGCCTCCTCGATGCTGCGTGCCCCGATGCCGTGGCGCTGCGCGAAGCCGGTGTAGGTGCGCTGCGCGCGGCCGTAGGCCACCTGCACGGGACGAAAAACCGCCTCCTCGAGGCGCTCGCCGCTCGTCTCGTCGAGCTGGTCGTAGGCCTCGCCAAGGCATGCGAGCGCGAAGGAGAGCGACTCGATCGCGTCCGCGAGTGCCTCGAGCAGCTCGTGCCTGGCGTCCGAGATGGAGTAGGCCACGTGTCGCAGAGTAGCCCGCCGCACCTTGCTAGAAGTTGCCGCGATGACGCCGCACGTTTGGACCGCCGGGTCGGATGACGCCGACGACGTCGCGCGGCTGATCGCCGGCTTCAGGGACTGGTGGAACAAGGACGTGCCGAGCGACGAGCTGATCCGCGCCACGGTCGGCAAGCTGATCGAGGACGGCAACACCGAATACCTGCTCGCCGCCCCGGCCGAGGGCGACCGTGCGGGCGGCGTCTGCCAGCTGCGCTTTCGTCTGAGCGTTTGGAGCGGCGTAGGCGACTGCTGGCTCGAGGACCTGTACGTCGACGCCGGCGCGCGCCGTGCCGGCCTCGGCCGGGCGCTAGTCGAGGCCTCCTTCGAGCGCGCCCGCGCGCGTGACTGTGGTCGCATCGAGCTCGACGTGAACGAGCAGAACACCGACGCGCTCGCGTTCTACGAGGCGCTCGGCTTCGACCTCGAGCCGAAGCCGCCCGGCAGGACGCTTTTCATTTCCCGGAAGCTTTGACGCCAAGCAGCGCGGCCTCGACTTCGCGCAACCGGTCGACGTCGCCACGGATCCCGGCGGCGACGTCGTTGAAGAGGAACGCCTCGGCGAGCCGCACGATCGCGTAGGCAAGCGTGCTGGGCTCGACGGGCGACTCGTAGTGCCCGTCGCGCGCCTCGTTCCGGATGAGCTCCTCGATCGCCGCGACGATGCGCGGCTGGACCGGCCCGTCGCCGCCGGTCATGATCCGCAGAGCCGTCTCACGCTCCTGCTCGAGGAAGTGGCGCAGTGAGGAGGACTCCGCGAGCCTCCGGTTGAAGCGGTCGAAGGTCTCGAGCAGCATCGGCCCGCCGCGGCCGCGCGCCTTGGCGTGCGCCGTGTGGAGCAAAGGCAGCGCGGCGCGCAGCAGCACCGCGCCGATCAGATGCTCGCGACTGCCGAACCAGCGGTAGACGGTCGTGCGGCCGAGGCCCAGCCCAGCAGCGATCGCCTGGACGTCGACGCGCTCCCCGCTCAGGTACTGGCGCATCGCCGCGCGCAGCACGTCGTCGCGGCTGGCCGCAGCCGGGCGGCCGCGCCGCCGGCCCCGGGTCCTGGACGACGAGTTTGGGACATTCTCGCCAAGATGTTTTGTAATCGGCACGCGCTGTGCCATGATCGCACGGAGTCCGCCGTCGCCCTGGAGGGAGCGCATGACGAGCAGTCGGATCGTGGTGCTGGTGGCTGCCCTGATCGCGGGGCTGGCCCTGAGTCCGCCCGCGCAGGCGGGGCAGCCGAAAGCGAAGAAGTCGAAGCTCAACCCGGTGATCTTCGTGCACGGCTTCGTCGGCTCGGGCGCCCAGTTCGAGTCCCAGCAGCAGCGCTTTACGAGCAACGGCTATCCGCAGCGGCTGATCGCCACGCTCGAGTACGACTCCACGTTCGCGCTTGCGACGCGCGAGCAGGTCTATGCCCAGCTCGACGCCCTGATCGGCCGCATGCAGAAGCGCTCCGGGCGGCCCAAGGTCGATTTGCTCGGCCACTCGCTGGGCACTTCGCTGATGCAGGAGTACCTCGCGACGCCGGAGCGTGCCGCGCGCGTGGCCCACTACGTGAACATCGACGGCCGCACGGCAACCGCGCCTCCCGGCGGCGTCCGCACGCTCGCGGTCTGGGCGGGCGTCGGCACTCCCGGTAGGGAGATCTCGGGCGGGACCAACGTGACGATCCCTAACCAGACTCACGTCCAGGTGGCCACCTCGGCCGAGACCTTCGCAGCGATCTATCGGTTCTTCCGCGGCCGTCGGCCCGACACCACGCGGATCGTCCCGAAGCGGGGCAGGTTCGTCAGGGTCGCCGGCCGCGCGGTGCTGTTCCCGCAGAACGCCGGGGCAACGAACGCGACGCTAAGGATCTGGAAGGTCAAGCCCTTGACTGGCCGCCACCTCGGCACGGTCGCCGCGACCAAGCAGCTCACCGGTGATGGCTCGTGGGGTCCGTTCAGGCTCGAGCGCGGCGCGCACTACGAGTTCGCGATCACGCGTCCTCAGAGCGGGACGCACCACCTCTACTACGAGCCGTTCCGCCGCGACGACCACCTCGTGCGGCTGCTGACCGCTGAGCCGAATACCGGCCTCGACGCCCTCACCACGAAAGGTGACCGGCACGCGGTCGTGATCGTCACGCGCAACAAGGAGCTCTGGGGGGATCAGGGGCCCCAGAACGACGTGCTGTCGATCAACGGCACCAACGTGATCAACCCCGCGACGAGTCCGCAGTCGAAGCGCACGATCGGGCTGTTCGCGTTCGACTCGGGCGCGGATGGTCAGAGCAACGTCAGCGCCCCGCTGCCCGCGTTCTTCTCGCTGCCGTTCATCAGCGGCGTGGACCTGGCGATCCCCGCCGAGCGCCCGCCCACGGGACGTGTCTCAGTGCGGTTGCGCTCGCGCGGCAGGGGCCCAGTGCGGGCGATCAACTTCCCGAACTTCCCGTCCTCGACAGACCGGGTCTCGGTTCAGTTCAACGATTACCAGTAGGGGCCAGGCGCAGCCCGGGAGCGTTTTTCTTCGGCCGTGATCGGGTAGGGCCTCGATCGGATTTGCCCTTCTAGATGGGAGTCTCGATGCGTCCAAGGATCCGGGCCTGGCTGGCAGTCTCTGTCGTGGCAATCGTCTGCTTGCTCCTTGGAGCGACCAGCGCGAACGCTGCCATCGAGCCGCCCTGGTGCGTCACGCCGCAGAACCCCGGGACGCCGCCCGCGATGCCGGACGCCGCGGAGAACCTGCCCGACGGCACCGACCCGGCTGATCCGCCCGGGAGCTTCCCGCACATCCCGTACTACGCGATCGGCTGCACGCTCGAGGACATCGAGAGCCGCAGCAACGGGCGCATGGAGGTCGAGGTGATCGGCCAGTCAGCGCTCGGCCGCGACATGTACAAGGTCACGATCAACGCGCTCGACACACGCGCGCAGCGCAACGACGAGGCGCGCACGCGGCAGGTCATCGGGCTCGCGCGGCGCGATCCGCGCCGGGCGCAGGAGCTGATCGAGCGCCGTGACCTGAAGGTGCCGATCTTCATCCAGTCCGGGATCCACGGCAACGAGTACGAGGGCGTCGACTCCAACATGCGCCTCATCGAGCGGCTCGCCACCACGCCCTACGGCGAGGACCCGCAGGTAGACGCATGGCTCGACCACGCCGTGCTTGTCTTCAACGTGATCCAGAACCCGGATGGCCGCATCGCCGGCCTGCGCGCGAACGGCAACGGCTTCGACCTCAACCGCGACTACATCACGCACTCGCAGTCGGAGACGGTCGCGTCGACCGGGGTCATCCAGGAGTGGTTCCCGATCGCGACCTACGACCTGCACGGCTACGTCGAGCCGACGCTCGTGGAGGGCACGACGGTCCCGCACAACCCGGGCATCGAGTACGACCTCTGGACGAAGTGGAACCAGCCGCGCATGGACGCGAACCAGGCCGAACTCGCGAGCGAGGGCTTCGGCATCACGCGGCCTATCAACAACATCCCGCCCGTCTGGATCCCCGAAGGTGAGACGCTGCCCCAGGGCTGGGACGACTGGGGGCCCTTCTACACGGGCCAGTACGGGCAGCTGCGCGGCCTCGACGCGTCGACCGTCGAGATGTGCAACGAGATCAACGGGCTGTGCGGGCTCGACGGCACGGAGGACGGCCCGCCGGCGGAGACGGTTGGCCGCGCGGGCGCCATGCGGGCGACGGAGCTCGTCGTCAACTCGACGCTCGACTTCCTCGTCGAGAACCGCCGCGAAATGCTCTTCGACCAGTACGAGATCTACCGCCGCGGCAAGGAGGACGCAGCGCGTCCGACGCTGCCCGACGAGCTCCCCTTCCCGGGCAGCGGCGCGGACCACGACTACATGACGCCCTACCCGCGGGCACACGTGATCCCGGTCGGGAACGGTCAGCGCAGCGACGCCGAGGCCAAGCGGCTGGTCGACTTCCTGCTCGACAACGACATCGAGGTGCGTCAGCTGCGGAGCGACTACCGCTTCGGCAACCGCACCTTCCAGGCGGGCTCGTACGTCGTCTTCCTGAACCAGTCGCTGCGTGCGCTCGCGAACACGATGCTCGACGTCGGCGACGACATCTCCGACCGCGTGACCCAGCTGTATGCGCCGCCCGGCGCGTGGAGCAACGGCTTCCTCTGGGGCGCCGACGTGGTCACGATCGCACGCAACCGCAGCTTCTCGCCGGGCACGAGGGCCGTCAGCGAGACCGACCCGGTCGAGGGCGGCGTAAGGAGCGGCCGCTCCGACTGGCTCGCCCTCGAGGTGGATTCGCGGACTGCGGTCCGCACGGCCAACGAGCTGATCGGCGACGGTGTCCCCGCTCGGCTCGCCCTCGAGCCGTTCGAGACCCGCTCCGGTGACCTGCCGGCCGGCAGCATCCTGTTCGCGGACAGCGCGCGAGGACAGCTGCGTCGCGCCGGCGAGGACGCAGGGATCTGGTTCGAGCCCGTCGAGGGCTTCCTGCCGCAGCGTGAGGCGATCGATCGGGTGCCGCGGATCGCCTGCCTGTGCTCGGCGCTCGAGAGATGGGCGCTCCGGACGCAGCTTGGCTT
>Ga0081538_10004961_pt1 | contig 12124 bp, 13 predicted proteins | sample TabmetS5T2R1_FD_71022 | JGI IMG/M metagenome (GOLD analysis project Ga0081538, IMG submission 71022) | Tabebuia heterophylla rhizosphere microbial communities from the University of Puerto Rico - S5T2R1 | ecosystem: Host-associated > Plants > Roots > Rhizosphere ... | reverse complement strand
CGAGGTCGCCCCGGCGGGGCTCGGCTTCGTCACCGGCCGCGCGCTCGGGCCGCAGTACAACGGCGACCTCTTCATGGGCGGCGCCCGCGACTTCCTCTTCAGCGGTCACATCTTCCGCATGGAGATCAGCGGAAACCGGCGCACGGTCGGGGTGGACGACCCGCGTATCGAGGACCGGGTCGCCGACAACCTCGGCAAGTTCGAGGCCACAGAGAGCGAGAGCCTCGTGTGGGGTCAGAACTTCGGCCTCACGACGGACATCCTGCAGGGCCCCAACGGGAACCTGTTCGTCCTCTCGAACACCCACGGCGCGCTCTACGAGGTCTTCCGGACGAATTAGCAAGGCCGGGAGTCGAGGGGCGCGGTACGAAACCCGCGCCCCTCGACCCGTTTCCTTACTCGTACTGGAGCGCCCGGGAGGACGTTCAGCTTGTCGGTGCGCCGCCCGTCGGAACCGCCTGGGATCGTTGACGAAGAAGAGGGACGAGCTCAAGCGCGTCCGGGAGGCTGACGAGGTCGAGCTCGCTGGCGCGGGATCAGAGCCCGGGCGGGCGAGGCTGTGTGGACGACGCCGAGCGCGGCCGCAGCGCGCGCGCTCTCGCTCGGCGTCAGCGAGTCGAGGACGGCGTCCCGGCTCGCGATGTAGTCCTCTTGGAAGTCCGTGAGCACGACCGGGTCTGGTGCGACCGCCTCGCTCTGCACCTTCACCTCGGCTCGCAGCGCGTCGGCCTTCCAGTCGCCGAGAGCGGACGCGAGCCTTTGGAGGCTGGATTCGTCCGGCCGCGCGATCCGTGCCTCCGTGTCGAGCACGGCGCCGAGGTGGCTCGCCGCGGTGACTCGCGCACCCAGGTCCGGGATGACGTTCCCGTCCCGCCGGCAGAACCGGACCAGACACGTCTTGATTATCGACGTGTGGTCGAAGACCACATGCGACACGCCTGCGCCGACGCGCGGAGAGACCGCCAGCGTGGGGACTCGCGGACCCAGGGCGTGGAATTCCGGGCGGGGATCGTCGTCCTCGGCCGCCGGCGGCGGCACATGGTCGAAGAAGCCGCCGTGCTCGTCGTACGTGATCACGAGCAGCGTTCGCTCCCATACGGGGCTGCGCGCGAGCGCGTTGAACACGCGCAGAACCAATTCTTGCCCTCCACGGACATCCGCGGGGGGATGGTCGTCGTTGGAGCCCACGGCTCCCCCGACATCGACGAAGTTGGGGTCGATCCACGCGAAGGCGGGAAGCGTTCCCGCTCTCGCGGCCGAGAAGAAGTCATCGGAGCGGAACGGCGACGAGAACGGCCGCACATTGTCGAACGTCTTCGGCAGGTAGTCGCGGTCGACTGCCCAGATCGTCGCGAAGAGCTCGTGCGTGTACCAGCGCCAGTTCACGCCGGCCGCATCGAGCTGGCGGACGAACGACGGCAGGTGATAGACGGGTGGGCTGGCGTTGTCGCGGCTCCCTGCAGACCGACCCGCGACGGCGTACAGCCGGTTCGGAAAGGTCGCTCCGCGCACGGAACAGAACCACCGGTCGCAGACGCAGAAAGTCCGGGCCAGGTAGTCGTAGATCGGGAGCTGCTCGCCGTCGTAGTAGCCCATGACGACGACGGGATCCTTGGCCTTTGGCTCCTCGCGCGTTCTAATGTAGTTGCTCGCGAAGCCGCCGTTCCCGTCCGCGACCTGCTCGTCGACGCACGCGCCCGAGTGGCACGGATCCTGTCCCTTCGTGAGCGCGGTCTTCTCAAGCCGGAAGATCGAATGCGAGTGACCTTCATGCGTGTTGGCCATTCCCGGCTCGAGGCCGTCGATGTCGAGCCCGTTGTCCTCGAGCCCGAGGTAGCCGAGCATGTGGTCGAACGAGCGGTTCTCGAGCATGAGGACGACGATGTGCTCGATCTCGTCGAGCGCGGCGACGAAGTCGTCGATTTCGATCTGGACGAAGCCGGCCGGGACCTCGGTCCGGCCGCCGAAAACGGACCGAATCAGGTCCACGAGACGGGCGATCGCTGCGCGGACGGCTCGCACGAGCTCGCCGGTCAGCGTAGCGCGACGCCGTATTAGTGGTGAGCCCTTTGGGTCAGGCCCCTGATCGAGCTGGAGTGGCGCAAATGGAAGGTGCTCGACGATCGTGCGCGGCGGCCGCCGAACTGACGCAGCTAGATCCTGGCCGGGAGCTCAGACTTCTTGGCGTCGAACTCCTCGGGCGTGAGGACGCCTGCGTCGCGCAGTTCAGCGAAGGCGAAGCTCGGGCGCGACGGCCCTAGCACTACTCGCGCGATTCGTCACAACGCAGCGCTCAGCCTCGGATTAGCTGACAAGCTCCACGAGGACCGAGTCGGACGAGGGGGGCGGTGTCCAATCCGTGCCCAAACATTCGAGAATCGCCGGACGGAGCCATGCGGCGGTCTGAAGGTCTGAGAGGTCGTAACCCCTAGGCGGCAAGCCACTTCGCGCCACCCACCGACACTCGGCACCCGAAGGCCTGAGAACCCCGTGGAGGTTCTCATCCGCACTCATGCGAATTGCAGGGAGAATGGGAGCATGAGCCGAGAACGCGGCGTGCCCGCAGCTGCCGATCGAGCAGCTGCCCTCAAGCCTGCCGCCGGATGCGACGCGGGCAGCCGCAGCCGCCGTCGGACTCGAGCAGGCCAGCAGCTCCATTCGCCGAAGTTCTTCTCGATTTCGACCGATCCGCTCCTTGAAGCGCGCCGCGAGGCGCGAGGTGAGGCGATCCTGGTCGTCGTCACCATGGCCTTGCTCATCGTGTGCTGGCGGTGACGAGTTTGCTCGCCGGCTGGGAGCTCATTGGGCTACCCGGCTGGGTGTGGCTCGCCCTCTGTCTCCCCGAGGCGATTCTCATCGGGGGACTCTTCCTCAGTGCGCAGTGGGTGACGACGAGCGCCACCGCCGCTGGCGGCACGCGCCGCACCACGCCTGGGGCCAGCCGGGGATCGTGACGTCGAGGAAGCGAGGGCGGGGCCCCGCCTGCGGCATGCGGTGAACCCCGCCTCGCAACCCACCGTGTTCGCGGCGTAGTGCCCGTGTCCCTCCTAGCCATCTAGGCAGTGGGCAGGGTAGTCCTAGGGGACTTACGGAATGGCGTTTCCGAGACCGCAGCCCTGAAGGTCAGCTGTTCCGGGTGCGTACTCGGCGGGCCCGCTCCTCTGCGGCGAGGGCATTCTCTTCCCGACCGTCTTCGCGTTCGTGGCGTGCATGCACCTCGTGCAGTCGGACGATGTCCTCGACGCTCGGCTGATTTCGCGGGTGTGCTCGTCTGACCACGGAAAGCGTCTCTTCGAACCGACGCACTCGCTCAGACCAATGACTGTCCACACCGGACAGGTACCCAAGGACTGCATCGACAAACGCTCGAACCGCGATACGCCGGTTCCGTACGCTCACCTTGCGGCCCACCCCTCGGCCCTGAATTGGAAGGGCGGGCGCGAGCGGTTCCAATCCCGTCACCGTCGCGGTTGCGGCGCCGCGCTAGGTGCTTCCTCTAGGGAAGGGGGTCGTCTTCCCCGGATGGGTTCGGTTTCGGCGCCCGCCCATTGCTGATCCTCGCAGGCAACTGTTTCGTGATCACGGATGTCTTGGGGTGAAGATCGGGGTAACTATGGGAAGCTCGTTCGCTAACGGAACACGGTGGCTAGACTCGGCGATGCATCTAGCGGTCGCCGACATCTTTGACCCTGCAGCGGCCAATCTGGCCTGGAGGGCAGGAAAGGAGAGGTCGTGGAGACGGACAGCCACAGGCAGGGCGTGCCCCGGATCGTCAACGACCACATCTACAACGGCTTGTGGGGCGTCGCGGCGGAGGAGGGAGTCTTCCTCTGTGAATGCGCCGGCTCGTCCTGCCCCGATGTAGTCCCGATGACGCCTTCGGAGTACGTGCACCTGCGTGACCGGGGAGAGCTCGTCTACGCACCAGGCCACGACAGCGCGGCACCGCACGCTGTTTCGCCAATCGCTACGTAGCCGACTCGGCCCAGTAGTGATCGCCAGACTGGCCGAAAGAGCCGTCTGGTCGAGATTGTCGGCGCGGTATCTGTCTACGTATAGTACTGTGCAGTCATGAACTCAGCCGTCGGTTATGAGCACGATCCCCAGCTCCTGAAGGGACTTCTCGGGTTGATCCTGCTGCGGCTCTTGGCCGAGGGCGAGTCATATGGATACGAGCTGGTGACGCGAGTCCACGACCTCGGGCTCGTCGAGGTGGCGGATGGCTCGATCTATCCGGCTCTGACCCGACTCGAGCGCGAGGGTCATCTCGAGTCTCGCCTCGTCGCGTCCACCTCAGGCCCGGCTCGGAAGTACTACCGACTCTCTGAGCGTGGGCGTGAGGCCCTCAACTCCGGCACACGCGCTTGGCTCTCGTTGGCCGAGCTCGTGACGCCCCTTCTCACAGGCCCCCAGCTCATCCGGCGAAAGGGGATCGCATGAACCTCACCAGCGAATGGACCGTGTGGCGAATCAATCAGCGCCTGCGTCGGGACGTCCCTTTCTCCGCCCGTCGAGCAATCCGCCGCGACGTGCGCGCAAATCTTCGCGCGGCCGCGGAGGAGGTGGGGGACGAGGAGGCGCTGCGCCGCTTCGGCGACGTAACCTCCGTTGCCGAAGACTACCGTGCTGCTTTGTCCCGGCCGGACGCCGTCCGCGTGGATCGAGGGCTCATCGCAGGCGCGTGCACCCTGTTGGCTCTTCTCGTGCTTACCGTCGTCCGTGTCCCGACCTTCGGGATGGTCACGAGGTTCGATGCGTTCACGAACGAGCAGGAATGGCACCTGCAGCTTTGGCGCCTCGGCGAGCTCTCGGGAGACATCACGACGAGCACTTTGTTCGAGGCCACGGTCTATAGCTATTCCCTCGTTCTCTTCCCGCTGCTGGCCTTTCTCGTCTGGTCGCGTGCCTGGCGCTACGTCGTGCGCAACCGTCAGCGGGCGCGTGCGTAGACGCCCGTAGGCCTGGCGTAGGGGAGGAGCTCGGGGTTGTAGTAGACGAGCTCCATCCGGTCCATGGCCTCCTTCCTCAGCCGCGTGCTGCCCGTACCCCTCGCGCTGGGGGTGTGGAAGTCGTATTCGCGGAGCTCGCCGAACCTGACCTCCCAGACGGCGGCCGTGTCGCCGCGTGAGCCCCTGCCTCGGGTGAAGGTCCCGTCCCTCTCCGCCAGCACGTATCGGAACGTCAGGTAGACACCGGCTTTCCCCGCGGCGATCGCCGGCCGGTCCGTCTCGAGCGCCGTCGCTACGTCCAGCTCGGGGAGGCCCTGTCGCAGCGGCAGCAGGCTCGAAGAGTGGTCCGGGCCGCTCTGGACGTAGAGGCCGTTCGAGGCCCTGGCGATGCCGGCGCTCAGCAAGTTGGCGAGGAGCGACGAGAGGTCCGAGGACTCGACGAGGCCGACGATCGAGCTGGAGCCCGATCCCCGGATCTGCTCGTCGACGAGGTCGAGCTTGCGGTAGGCGAGGTCGGTCGCCCGCGTGACCGTGTCGCCGGCCAGGCCGGTAACCGCGGTCAGCTGCGAGGACTCGCGGAGGTTCGCCCGATCCGTCTGTCGCCTCGGCGGCGCGGGCACGAGCTCGATCTCGGGCGCGGAGCCGCCGTCCACGTCGTGCTCCGCTTCGGCAACGAGCTCGGACAGGCTGAGGCCCAGGGCCTCGGCCAGGTTGGCGGCGACGGCGATGGTCGGTTGTCGCGAACGCCGCTCGAGCAGGCCCATGTACGTTCGGTCGACGCCGGCGCGGTCGGCAAGCTCCTCCATGGTCAGACCCTCCCGGCGGCGCGTTTCGGCGACCAGCTGGGAGACGATCTCGCTGAGGACGATCCCGCGCTCTGACATACGGCATCGGCAGGTTGTCAGATCGGGCGGGCGGCGTGACGGTTCGAGCGGTGAGCGCCGCGCCGGATCCGTACAATCCTCCGAACGGAGACGGGCGCGCCCGCCTTGTCTTCGCCTCAGCGGGGCCCCACGAGGCTCGTCTGCGGGTTGAGACCGTCCCCGTCGAACCTGATGCGGCAGTCGATCAAAAGGATCCACGAACTGTGCCGCTCCCCGCGGGGGAAGCTGGGCCTCAACCTCGGGCTCGGTCTCTTTGCGATCACGACCTCGGTGCTCGCCGCGCGCCATTTCGCAGGGATAGGCTGGCCGTTCGCGGGGGCAAGCCTCGGGCTCGTGGCGGCGGCAGGTGTCCTCTTCCTCCTGGCTTACGCGTTCAAGGCGTACGGCTGGCACCGGCTCTTCGCCCCGCACGAGCGCCCCGAGCCGCTGACCCTCGGCGCAGCCTGCGGAGCGGCGAGCGTCACCGGCGCCGCCCTACCGGGGCGTCTCGACGACGTCGTCCGCGTTGCCGTCGTCCGCCGTGCGACCAACGGACGCGCCGGCGTCGGCCCAGTCTGCCTCTCGCTGTTCATGCTGGGCCTGGTCGACACCGCGGCGCTCATGCCGCTCGCCGGCACCGCGGCCGCCACCGCCGACGCGTCGGGAGCCGTGCGCGTGGCGCTGGGAGTCGTCGCGCTCGCAGGCTTCGGGGCGGCAATCGTCATCGGAGTCCTCCCGCGCCTGATCGCGAGCGGGCGGCTCATCCGCTTCCGGCTGGCCCGCTGGCTCGGCGAGCGGGTGATCCCTCCGCGCGACGCCTGGCAGGCCTGGGTACTCGTGCTGGCCTCGTGGCTTGCTCGCGCCCTCGGCCTTTTCCTGCTCCTCCACGCGCTCGGCTTCTCCCTCTCCTTGCCCCTTGCGATTGCTTTCCTGTGCGCTGCGGCAGCATCGAGCGCGCTACCCATCGCACCGGCAGGAGCAGCCACGCAGGCCGGCGCAGGCGCCGCGATCCTGATTGCGAGCGGCGTCGGCACCGCCGACGCTGTCTCGTTCGCCCTCGGTGCCCAGGTGCTCCTGATCCTCGCCGGCGCGGCGGTGCTCGTCTTTGCCGCCCTCTGGCACGGTGGCCGGCGGCTCGCGCTCGCGGTTCTCTAGCCCAGCTCGGAAAGAACCAGGTCGGCGTGGTCCTCGGGGCTGACGCCCAGCATCGCCTTCGCCACGTTGCCGTCGGCGCCGATGACGAACGTCGAGCGCTTGATGCCCATCGACTTCTTCCCGGACAGATTCCTCTCGACCCAGACGCCGTAGAGCTCGGCGACCTCATGCTCGGGGTCGGCCAGGAGCGTGAAGGGTAGGCCGTACTTCTCCTTGAACTTCACGTGCGAAGCCTCGGAGTCCGGGCTGACGCCGAGGATCGTCGCGCCGCGCGACTCAAACTCGCCGTAGGCGTCGCGGAAGCTGCACGCCTGCGCGGTACAGCCGGGGGTGTCGTCCTTCGGGTAGAAGTAGAGGACGACCGGGCGTCCGCGGAGCTCCGAGAGGCGAACGTGCTCTCCGCTGTCGGCGGCGAGCTCGAAGTCGGGCGCCTGCTTCCCTTCCTCGACCATGGGGTGCGAATTGTAGGCTGAGAACGGTGCGCGAGCTGCATGCGCTCAATGCTGTGCTCCTGATCGTGGCCAACGGCCTCGCCGCCGGCTGGGGTCTCGTCTACTTCTGGCGGAAACGGACGCCCGGCCGCATCTTCGCCCACGCCCTCGCGCTCGCGCAGGCGCTCTTGATCGCGCAGGTCGCGCTCGGGCTCCTGCTCCTCTCGGACGGGAGCCCGTCTCCCGACCGGCTGCATGCAGTCTACGGCGTTCTCGCGCTCCTGGCTGTCCTGTCACCGTGGGTCTACGCGCCGCCCGTGCCGGCGCGGCGGCTGCTCTGGTTCTCGGGCGCGGCGCTGGTCGCCACCGCGCTTTCGATCCGCGCCTACACGACCGGGTTGTGAACGTCTCCCCGTCCCTTCGCGCGTTCGGGATCCTCGTGATGATCGCGGCCGTGATCACGGCGCTCCAGCTCGGCTTCGGGCTGATCGTGATCGTCCGCTTCCTCCAGGTGCTCTTCCTGGTGGCGATTGCGTATGTCCTCTTCGTGCTCTGGCGCCGGAACCGCGAGGACATTGCGATGTGGTCGGGGCGCTCTCGGGCCGTCTTCTACGGCGGCGCCGCGCTCTCGATCGCCGCCGTCGGCCTGGCTTTCACGCCGTGGTTCCCGACCAGTGGGCTCGAGACGATCGCCTGCATCGCCGCCGTCGCGGCGGGAGTGTTCGGAATGTGGCGCGCCTGGCGCGACGAGCACACGTACGGCTACTGATCCACCCGCACCTCTGCGCTGAGGAACACGCGAGCGTGCGCGACGTCGTCGCCGGCTAGTTCGGCCATGCCCCGGGGTCTGACCCCGAAGGCGTCCGCCGCGGACAGGCGTTTGCCCACAGCTGCCGACTTGTCGCTTCCCGAGCGCCTCCGAGGCGCGGCTTGTCCACAACACGGCCGTCGTGGAGACGCCCTGGGGTCTGACCCCTGGACTCGGCCGCGAGGGACGCTGCGGCTAGGAGGCGACGCGCGCAGAGGCGCCGTCGAGCGAGTCGAGAATCTCGCGGATCTCCATCGCCGTACCGACGAAGATCGGCGTGTCCCGCTCGGTGTAGCGGCTGGCCTCGGTCTCGCGCAGCGTCTTCATCAGCTGGAGGAAGTCCGACGGCGCCTCGCACTCGAAGGCGGTCATGAACTCCTGGTCGTCGATCCCGAAGGAGTACGTGGTGTGGTTCGTGATCGAGACGAAGCGGCTGCCGACCGCGGCGTGCTCCTGCATGGCCCGGCGGCGGTCGTCCATCGGCAGCGAATACCACTCGCGCTTCTTCACGAACGGGTAGACGACGAGATACGGCGCTCCGCGCGGCACGACCCGGCGCGGGCGCTTGCTCTTCTGCTCGAAGTACTGGGACGGCTCGCTCGCCGCGAGGTACGAATACGGCGTCGTCAACCAGCCCGCCAGCGGCGTGCCGTTGAGCGCGGTGCCGAGCTCACGGAGGTCGTCGTAGCGGTCGGTCAGCTTCCAGAGCATGAAGTCCGCCTCGGGCCGAACGCCGACGAGGCTGTAGGAGCGCAGCTCCATCCGCTCGGCCCAGTCCTCGACCACCTCGGCGAACGCGTCCTTGGCGGCGCTCCGCTCCTCGATGGGACGCCGAAGCCACGTCGAGTCGGCCTTGTAGAGCGTGTACGCGACGTATTGAGTCGAAGTCTCCTCGGCCACGACTCAATCGTACCCACTCATGTGACGGGTTCCTGCGTACGCTCGAGGTCGGGCGCGGCGCGTCCGCCGGCGGGCAGGCGGGCGCGCCCGCGACCTCTGCCCGCGACCGCTGAGGGCTCAGTCCTCAGCGGCGACCGCGAGCGTCAAGCCCGCCTCGGGCATCTGAGTAACCTCGGCGCTGCGCGTGAACAGGCTCTCGCGCGACATGAGGAAGAGCTCCGGGATGATCTCCGCGCGAACCTCGCCCCGTGCGAACACGCGCACTACCGAGCTCTGGGAGACGACGACCGCGATAGCCTCGGTCGTCCGCGAGATCGAGGCGGCGGCCGCGTGGCGCGTGCCGAGGCCGGGGAGGAAGTTCTCCGGGGCGCTCACGTCGACGTCGATGAAGCGCCCGGCCGAGACGAACGTTCCGTCGTCGGCGAGCAGGAAGGCGCCGTCGAGCTGGGCAAGCTCCTTGATCGTCTCGCGAAGCTCGGGCCGCTCGATTTGGAGGAGCTCGACGTCGTGTCCGAAGAGGGGGTCGAGGATCAGGGGCCGCGACTGCCCGGAGACGACGTCGACGTCGCCGATCACGAACAGCGTTCCGATCTTGCGCCCCTCGCGTCCCTCGCGCGCAAGCTCGACCGCGAGGTTGACGACCTCTTCGAGCGTGCGCCGGCGCTCGAGCGAGCAGTGCGTCGACTCGCAGACCGCGCCGAAGGTCGCGTCGAGCAGCTTCTCTCGCCCGTTCAGGCCCATCGTGGACTCTGAACGACCGACGCGTCCGATCTGTTCCCCCAGAAGGCGCGACGTGGAGATGCGAGCCCTTTTTGGCTCAACCAAGCTGTTCGGAGGGACTGCAGACCCTGTTTACGTGCCGAGGAGTCGGGTACCGGAAGGGCAACCGACTCAGGGCGTGCAGCCCCGAAGGAGGTAGAGGCAATGGCAGTTGTTGAGCTGTGGACATTCACGATCGAGAGGCCGGGGGTCGACCTGTCGACCGTCGACCTGACGGGCTTCAAGGTCGAGGCGCTCGACGGCGGCATCGGCAAGGTGGACGAGGCGATACACGAGGCCGGCGGCAGCTTCATCGTCGTCGACACGGGCCCGTGGATCTTCGGCAAGAAGGTCATGCTTCCGGCCGGCGTGATCCGCGACGTCGAGCTCGACGACGAGACGGTCTACACCGATCTCACCAAGGACGAGATCAAGAACGCTCCGGAGTTCGGCGAAGAGACCTACCGCGAGCAGAGCTACCGGAACGAGCTCGGGGAGTACTACCGCGGCCGCCGGGAGGCCCGGATCGGCGAACGCATGTAGGTTCGAATCCGTCCCGCAACGTCTCGGAGCCCCGCTCAGGCGGGGCTCCGCCGTGCGGGGCTCACTCCGGGCAGACTGGCCATGTGCAAAGCGCTACCGGAGAGACAGGCAGGCTCGCGGAGCTCGTCCTCGAGCACCGGCCCTGCGTCGTCCTCACGGGCGCCGGCGTGTCCACCGAGAGCGGCATTCCGGATTTCCGCTCGGCGTCCGGGATCTGGGCCGAGTTCGACCCGCGGGAGTACGCGATGCTGGGTGCCTTCCGCCGCGATCCAGAGAAGGTCTGGCGCTTCTACGCGCCGCGCTTCGCGATGCTCACGGCCGCCGAGCCGAACCCGGCGCACCTGGCGCTCGCCGAGCTCGAGCGACGAGGGCTCGTGCGCGCGGTCGTGACCCAGAACATCGACCCGCTCCACGAGCGCGCAGGCTCGCGGGACGTGATCGAGGTGCACGGCTCGATCCGGACCTCGACGTGTCTCGGCTGCGGGCAGCGCTACCCGCTCGCCGAGGTCATCCCGCTGATCGAAGCCCACGGCGCGCCGCCGTGCCCCGCGTGCGGGAGGATTCTGAAGCCCGACGTTGTCTTCTTCGACGAGCTCCTGCCCGAGGGCGCGATGGAGCGCGCGACCGCCCTCGCCCAGGAGGCCGGGCTGCTCCTGGTGGTCGGCTCGTCGCTCGAGGTCTACCCGGTCGCCGACTTGCCCCGCTCGACGCTGGCGGCCGGAGGGAAGGTCGCGGTGGTCAACCGCACGCCGACCTGGGTCGACGACCGCGCCGAGCTGGTCCTGCGTGAGAGCGCGGGGGAGACCTTGGGGGCCGTCGCAGCGGCTCTGCGCGAGCCTCCGCTCGAAGTAGTCGAGTACGACCCCGAGTGGCCGCGACGCTACGAGGCCGAAGCGGACCTGGTGTGCGCGGCGCTCGGCGCCGACGTTGTCCACGTGGAGCACATGGGCTCGACGGCCGTTCCCGGCCTCGCTGCGAAGCCGGTGATCGACATCTCGGTCGGACTTCGCCGTGTCGAGCTTGCTGCGGAGCGCATCGCGGCCATGGACCAGCTCGGCTACGAGTACCTGGGCGAGAACAATCTGCCCGGCCGGCTCTTCTTCCGTAAGGACGACGCGGGGAGGCGCGCGTACCACGTCCACGCCGTAGAGCACGACGGAGGGCATTGGCACCGGCATCGGGCATTCCGCGACTACCTTCGCGCTCATCCCGAGGAGGCCGTCCGCTATGCGGCCGAGAAGCGGCGCCTGGCAGCCCAGTGCGAGACGCACGAAGAGTACTGGGCGCGAAAGCAGGCCTACGTGGATCCGCTCTTCGAGCGCGCCTGGAGCTGGTACGGCCGCGGCTAGGCTTGGCCGTATGGCCACGGCCACCCAGACCACGCGCGAGGAGCGGATCGAGGAGCAGCTGAAGGGGCTCCCGGCGAAGCCGGGTGTCTATCTGTTCCGTAGCGGAAGGGGCAGCGTCCTGTATGTCGGCAAGGCGAAGTCGCTGCGGTCCCGCGTGCGCTCCTACTTCCGTGGCGGCGACAGCCGGCTCGGTCTCGACCGGCTGATCGAGCGCGTCGAGCAGATCGAGGTGATCGTCACTTCCACCGAAGTGGAGGCCTTCCACCTCGAGCAGAACCTGATCAAGCGCTACCGGCCGACCTTCAACGTCCGCCTGCGCGACGACAAGAGCTACCCGTACATCGCCGTGACGGTCGAGGACGAGTAC
>Ga0081538_10004960_pt1 | contig 12125 bp, 10 predicted proteins | sample TabmetS5T2R1_FD_71022 | JGI IMG/M metagenome (GOLD analysis project Ga0081538, IMG submission 71022) | Tabebuia heterophylla rhizosphere microbial communities from the University of Puerto Rico - S5T2R1 | ecosystem: Host-associated > Plants > Roots > Rhizosphere ... | reverse complement strand
GACGGGCCCGCGCTGCGGGCCCGTCGCCATAGAGGCTGCATAGGATGGCCTGGACCCGCCGATGCCCGCCAGGAACATCGAGATCGTCAGACGCGGCTACGACGCCTGGAACCGCGGCGACCTGGCCGCCGTCCTCGAGCTGGTCGATCCCGCCTTCGAGTGGCACGAGGCCTCGGAGATCGTCGGCGGCGTCCACGTCTACACGCGCGAGCAGTTCGAGTCGTATCTGATGAGCATCGAGCGCCATTGGGAGATGTTCCAGTTCGAGACACGGGAGCTGCGCGAGGCGGGCGACCTGGTGGTGGCGGACGTGCTCGAGCGAGCCCGCGGACGCGCCTCCGGGGTTGAGGTGACGCAGCCCTTCGTGCACGTCTGGACGATGCGAAACCAGCGCGCCTGCCGGATGAGGGCCTACCTCGACAAGGGCCAAGCCATGCGCGCCGCCGGCCTCGTCCGCGACTGATCAGTCGATGCAGGCCGAGCCGGCGAGGTGCGCCAGAGCCATCACCGTGAGCTGCGGGTTGACCGTGATGGCGCTCGGGAAGACGCTGGCATCGCAGACGTAGAGGTTCTCGTGGTCGTGGAGGCGGAAGCGTTCGTCGACCACGCCCAGATCGCGGTTCCGGCTCATCGGGTTTCCCCCTTGCGGGTGGCCGGTGTTGACGGAGATGTCGCCGGCGTCGGTGACGATGCCGCCCGACCCGCGCCTCAGCTTGTCCAGGTCGCCGTCGCGAAGCTCCCAGTAACGGAAGGTTGCGGGCATCACGCAGGTGGCTCCGCTGTCGAGCAGCAGCTCGCCCGCCTCGCGCAGGCCGGTCAGCAGGCGGTCGAGATCGCGGGCCGTCGGCGTGAAGTCCAGCTGCGCGGCATTCAACGCGGCGCGCCGGCGAACGCGATTGCTTTCCCGGCGCTCGCTTCCCACCAGCACGCCGAGGCAGGAGAGGCGCCGGTAACGCTCCATGTTCGTCTGGTGGTCTGCGAGCCATCCGGGCATGACGAGCGCCTGTGACATCACCGGGTTGAACCAGGTCTCGATCACGTGGCTGCCGACGTGGCCGTTCCCCGCATAGTGGGACATCTGCAAACCGTCGAAAGCGTCCAACGGCTCCCCCTTCGCGAAATAGGCGGTCAGATGCGAGCCGAGGTTGGCGCACAATCCGCGCCCCACGTGCTCTCCGCCGATGCCGCTGCGCATGAGCAGCAGGCTCGAGTGCACGGCCCCTGCGGCCAGCACTACCGCCTTCCGGGCGCGTATGTCGACGGTGCGGTCGCGCCAGCGACCGATGCGTGGCCGGCAACGCACGCCCGTCGCCCGCCCCCTGCTTACGAGGATCCGCTCCGCCGCGGTGTCGGGCAGGATGCGGAGGCGGTCGCCGTGCCGGCGCTGGGCCTCCGGCAGCACCTTGTCGAGCATCGACAGCTTCCTCCCGTAGCGGCAACCGATGTTGCAGTTCCCGCAGCCGAGGCAGTCGTGGAGGTTCGCCTCGACCGGCCGCAGGGCCCCGACCCTGCCGGCGATCGGGTTCGGCGGCGCCGCGCTCTGGCTCCCCACCGAAACCAGCGAGCGCACGGCGTTGAACGACCGCCGAAGCTCGTCGGGGTCGAGCCCAGCATCGTGGCGCTCGTTCCATTGCTCGAGCACGGCCTCCGGCAGGTTGAAGCTGACGCCGTTGTTGACAACGGTGCTCCCGCCCACGCACATGCCCTGCAGAACCTGGACGCTGAAGTCGCGCGAGAGCTGTAGGGCCCCGTCGGAGTAGAGGCGCGCGTACATCTCCGGCTCGTCCTCCGTGAACTCCGACCGGTCGACGTGAGGCCCACACTCGACGATTAGCACGTCTAATCCGCGGGCCGTCAGCTCGTGGGCGACTATCGAGCCGCCGGCCCCGCTCCCCACGACTATGACGTCAGCCTCGGGCGGCTTGACGACCGCGTCACTCGGCGCCAGGGTGCGCAGCCGCTCGCGGGGCTTTGGACTACCCGGCCAGGACGACCGTTGGCTGAACCGCACGTAACCGGTCGCCGGGTGGCTGCGCTCGTCCCCGTAGTAGCCGATATAGACGAGCTGCATCGCGAACCGGATCGAGGCCTGGAGACCCTTACGGAAGGGGCCGAGCTCGCCGCGCGCAATCTCCTCGAGCAGATGCCGCTTGATGAACTCTCGTCGCCGCGGCCGGGCCATCAGCGGCAGCGGTGCCTTGAGGCGCACGACCGGGAAGAAGCAGACGGCAAGGAGAGCGAAGTGAATCCGCCACTTGGCTCTGATCCGCAACCTCCCCCAGTAGGCGTCAACCGCAGTCGCGATCTCCCGTGGCGCGAAGGCGGGCCGGTCGAGGATGGCGTCCGCGACCGCGCTGAGGGTGTCGTGCTCGATCGGCCAGAGGTAGCTCAGCTGGTAGCGGGCGCGCAGGGCCCTGCGGTAGAGCCAGATGAGGACCCCGGTCATGGCGAGCGCCAAGACGAGCCAGCCGGCGAGCGGCCACGGGCCCGACGTGGCGCCCTGCCACTCCGGCGGCACGAGATTGGCCTCGTATCGTCCGCTGGCGAGGGCGACGGAGAGCAGCGCGATGATCGCCAGATGTCCTGCGATAACGAAGCCGATCAAGCGGCTGAACCGCCGCACGTCGGCGGCGGCTATGCCGGTCAGCGCGCAGAAGACGGCGTCCTTCGCGAACGAGTTGATCGCGAACGGCCGGGCGTCCGCCGAGCCGCTCCAGATCTCGGGCACGTAGACGAGTGCCTGCGCCGCGAAGAAGATCGCCAATACCAGCAGCCAGCGGCGAAGGGCCTTCTCCTCGCGTGTGAGATCGCTCACACCCAGCGACGCTAGGTGCCCCACACAGGCCGGTCAAGACCTGTGTGGGGCATCTCACACTTGCGTGTGCGGCACGGCCAGGGCAGCGGAGCGCCTGCGGCGGGGAGGCGGGTAGCCCACGAGGCAGCCGCGCTGCTCGTCCCACAGCTTCAGGCGCAGCGCGACGATGCCGCTCCGGACCGTTACGACGGGGGTGTCCGCGAATATCGCCTGCTCCTCGTGCGCCGCGCGAAGGTGGTAGTTGGGGATCTTCGCGCTGAGGTGGTGCACGTGGTGGTAGTTGGCGTTGCCTACCGCCCAAGCGAGGGCTCTCGGGAGCTTCAGGTACGAGCTGCCCCGCAGCGCGGCGAGCTCGAAGTTCCAGTCATCGGCGGCCTTGTAGTAGGTGTCCTCGTACTGGTGCTGGATGAAGAGCAGCCAGGCGGCGATGGCGCCGCCGGCCACCAGGGTGGTGCCCTGGATCAGCAGGTAGCTCTGCCAGCCGACGAGCGCGCTCCAGCCGATCGCCCAGGCCGCCAGTGCGAGGTTGGTTACCACCACGCTGAAGAGGATCCGGCGAGACATGCCGCGCTGCGGGAACCGGCGCTCGAACAGGAAGACGAGGCTAGGCCCGACGAACAGCATCAGCAGCGGGTTTCGGTACGCCCGGTAGCCGAGCCGGCGGAGGCGGGAGGCGTTCTCGTACTCGGCGAGCGTCATGGTGTAGATCTCGCCGGCCCCGCGCTTGTCGAGGTTGCCCGTGTGAGCGTGATGGAGGCTGTGCTGGCGCTGCCACCAGCGGTAGGGCGTGAAGAGGAGAAAGCCGAGCAGATAGCCCCAGCTGCGATTGGCCTTCCGCGACTCGAACAGCGAGTTGTGGGTGAGGTCGTGGAAGAACGAGTACATCCGCATGAGGAATACCGTCGCCACGAGGCCCAGGCCGATGCTGAGCCAGGCGCTCGGCCCGACGATCGCGGCGAGCACCCACACCGCCACGTATGGCAGAACGACACTTGCGATCTGCCTTAGGCTGCGGCGGCGGTCGACCTCGAGGTAGGCGGCGAGGTCGCGCTTCCAGGGCCGGGCGTGGGGCGTGTCGGTGCTCACGGAACGGTGTTCGGTTTCCACGCCGGTACGGATCACGACGGGACGCCCGGCTGCTTTGCTCGCAGCCGCCGGCCCTGGGACACTCCGTGCGGCCGCGCCCAGTCAGAGGGAAGGATCACGTGGAGGGCTTTGAACCGAGCACGAGCTTCGGGTATGAGGTGTCGAAGCGCTACGACGCCGAGTCCAACCGAGGCGACGAGGAGGAGACCGTTTCCTTCCTGGCGCGGCATGCCGGCGGGCGAGACGCGCTGGAGTTCGCCGTCGGGACTGGCCGTATCGCCCTTCCTCTCGCCAGAACGGGCCTGCGCGTGGACGGCATCGAGCTGTCGCAGGACATGGTCGACCGGATGCGCGAGAAGCCGGACGGCGACAACCTCGAGGTGACCATGGGAGATATGTCCCGCGTCGCCACCGGACGCACCTACGGGCTCGTGTACCTCGTGTTCAACACGATCGGCAATCTGCTGACGCAGGACGACCAGGTCCGATGCTTCCAGAACGCCGCGCAGCACCTGTCCGACGACGGCGTGTTCGTTCTGGAATGTCGCGTGCCGACCGCTCCCACCTGGCACGACCACCAGCGCGTCGAGGTCGAGCACATCGCGGTTGATCAGGTCGGGCTGGACGTCTGCCGGTACGACCCCGTGACGCAGATTCTGGACGAGAACCACGTCAGTCTTGCGGCCGACGGCCTCCTGCTCAGCCCGATCAGGCTCCGCCTGGCCGCCCCGCCCGAGTTCGACCTCATGGCTCGCCTCGCCGGGCTACGGCTGCGCGAACGATGGGGAGGCTGGAACGGTGAGCAGTACACGGCCGCCAGCTGGCGCCACGTGAGCGTCTACGAGAAATCGCGTGATGGATAGTTCAGGGTGTCTCCTGGAGGGCGGCGGCCACACGTTCCCGCGCGCCGTACAGCCTGGTGGTCAGCGTACGCCGGCGGATCCGCAGCGCCCGAGCGGCGTCGCGATGGGCGAGCCCGAAGACATCCACCGCGGCGATCGCCTCTCGCTGCTGCCGCGGCAGTTCCGCGATCGCCTGGTACGCGCGCTGCACGTCCAGCGCGAGCACGTGGGGATCGCCGCTTCGGTCAACGACCCAGCCGATCGGCTCCCCAGGCCCGGCGGTGGCGGGGCGGATGGACCTCCCGCGCTCCCGGCCGGTCCAGCTGCGGTGTAGCTCCCGCATCAGGTGGACGGCGTCGCCGCCCCGGCGCACGAACCGGCGCCGCCCGCGGGCCCTCGCAAACGTCTCGAGCACGAGCTCCTCCGCGCCTTCCCGCGATCCGCACAACGCGTACGCCGCGCGGAAGAGGCGGTCGGGCTCAGCGATTCTCAGCCAGCCGGCGGGGCTGGATGCGGCGAAGTCCTCCACCTTGGCTGCGTTCGGCGGAACGCGCCGAACGACGCGAATCACGTCCCGAGCGCTGGTCGCGCGCCGCGTGCTGGCGCAGCAGCTCGACGAGGTGCAGCGACGGGACGAAAGGGTCTGCGACGGCGCGCCCGGTCGACAGGCATAGCGCGGCGACAATCGCGCCGTTTTCCTCGGCGATGAGCGCGGGACCCGTCAGCGGGCGTGCGTCGTCGAGCTCGGCCAAGCGGACGAGGTCGTGGTGGTCGTCGGCGCGCGCCCTGCGCAGCAGCACACCGTCTAGGCGGGGGGAAATGGGCGGAAGGGGCACGAGCCCACCGTGCCACGGCAGGACCCATCGCGCAATGCGAAGATGTCTTAGCACCCAGAAGCAGGTGCGATAAGTTGTCCGGCGGCATGGAGCTCCGCCAGCTGCGCTACCTGGACGCGGTCGCCCGCCGCCGCTCGTTCACCCAGGCGGCGCTCGATCTCCACATCGCACAATCCGCGCTCTCGCAGCAGGTGGGCCGCCTCGAGCGCGAGCTGGGTGTCGAGCTGCTGCGCCGCACCACCCGTCGCGTCGAGGTGACTGAGGCGGGTGAGCTCGTCCTTCAGCGGGCGCGGCGCGCGCTCGCCGAGGCGGACGGCGTGCGCGGCGACCTTGACGCCCTCCAAGGGCTGGTCCGGGGCACGCTGCGCCTCGGCGGCGGCTGGGTGAGTCGCGGTCCGGTCCACCCCGCCGCGCTGATCGCTGACTTCGCACGCGCCCACCCCGGTGTCGCCGTCACCGTGCGCGAGGACGTCGCCTTCGCGCTGCTGGGACAGCTCCGCAACGGCGACCTGGACCTCGTGATGGCGCTTGTAGACGCCGATACCCTCGACGGGCTCGACGGCGTGCGGCTGCTGGACGAGGAACTGGTCGTCGTCTCGACCCTCGACCATCCGCTCGCGCGGACCAAGCGCGTTCGCGTCGAGAGCCTGGCTGACGAGCCGCTGGTGATCTACGCCGCCGGCTCGGCGCTGCGCGAGGCGCTGCTCGCGCTGGTGCCGGGGGGCCACGTCGTCGCCGAGGCCAATGAACTCGAGACCGTGCGGGAGTTGGCCGCGCGCGGGCTCGGCGTCACACTCATGCCGCGCTCGATCGTCGAGTCCCACGGCGACCGCCTGGCGATCCGTCCGCTGAGCCCGCAGCACACGGTGCCCTTCTCCCTGGTGTGGCGAGCGGGCGAGCGCCCGACGCCCGCGGCCGAGGCGTTCCGGGAGCACGTGCTCTCGACCGTGCGTGCCTGACGGGTATCGCAAGTCGCGATTACTTCCTTTACAAGAACATGTTGGTGCGACCGGTCTGCGGGGCCACACTTGGCCCGTGCCCCGTGTGCACATCCGCCGCCATCTGCGGCCGGGCGACCTCGGCGCGATGATCGCGCTGCACGGGCGCCTCGTCACAGGCGAATACGGGCTGGACTCGACGCACGAGGGCTACGTCGCCGCCAGCGTCGCTGAGCAGGCGATCCGGGGCTGGCCCGGCGAGCGCGAGTCCGCTTGGATCGTCGAGTGCGATACGGAGCTCGCCGGCGGTATTGCATTGACCGATGACGGCGACGACACCGCGGGGCTGCGCTGGTTCGTTCTCGACCCGTCGCTCCGCGGCCGCGGCCTAGGGCGACGGCTGGTCGGTGAGCTCGTGGCCGCAGCGCGCATTCACGGGTTTGCGCGATTGCGCCTGGAGACGTTCAGCGACCTGCGTGCCGCCGCCCACCTTTACCGCGAGTACGGCTTCGACCTGGTGTACGAGGAGACTGGGCCCCGCTGGGGGCGCGAGCAGGTCACCTACCAGCACTACGAGCTGCAGCTGGACACGACTATCGCTCCGCGGCCGCTCGCGCGCTAGGCGCGCGTGAACCGGCGGCCCGCCGTGGGTGAGGCGTCCTCATCGAGCGCGATTCGCTTCGCCTTCGCGGCTCCCGCCATCGGCAGCGACTGGCCGTTCTCGAGCGCCGCGCCCGTAGCGGCCGCAGCCTCCATCGCGGCGATCCGCTCGGGCGTCAGCTCGTCGGCGTTCTCCTCCTCGATCCGCTCGAGCCAGGCTGCCCCCTCGGCCGCCTTGCCTTCGTCCACGACGACGCGCCCGGCGTCGATCGACTTGTCGATCTCCGCGAAGAGCTCATCCACCAGGCGCTCTTGCGGCACCTTACGGAGCGGCTTGCCGTGGGCGAAGATCAAGCCCTCGTTCTTGGCGCCGGTGATTCCGAAGTCCGCGTGAGAGGCCTCGCCGATCCCGTTTACGGCGCAGCCGAGCACGGCGACCTCGATCGGGTCGTCGTAGTGGCGCAGCCGGTCCTCGATCTCGGCGACAACGGTGTCCATGTCGAACTGAAGCCGCCCGCAGGTCGGGCACGCGATCAGCACGGGGCCGCGCTGGCGCAGCTTCAAGGCCTTCAGGATCTCCCAGGCGACCTTCACCTCCTCCTCCGCGTGGAAGGTGGACAGCGAGATGCGGATCGTGTCGCCGATCCCGTCCGCGAGCAGCGTGCCGAGGCCGACCGCCGACTTGAGCGAGCCCGACCACTTGGTTCCGGCCTCGGTGATTCCGAGGTGGAGCGGGTAGTCGATCCGCTCCGACAGCAGGCGGTTCGAGGCGATCGTGTTCGGCACGCTGGTGGACTTGACGGACACCTTGAAGTCGTGGAAGTCGAGGCTCTCCATCAGCTCCACGTACTCCACCGCGGCGCGTACGAGCGCCTCAACCGGGTTCTCGCGCTCGAGCTCGTGTAGGTGCTTGGGCAGGGAGCCCGAGTTCACCCCCACCCGCATCGGCACGCCCGCGGCGCGGGCCCGGTCGACCACGAGACCGGTCTTGTCGTGGCCGCCGATGTTGCCCGGGTTGATCCGGATGCAGTGGGCGCCGGCGTCGATCGCCTTTAGCGCCAGCGTGTAGTTGAAGTGGATGTCGGCGATCACGGGGATCGGCGACTCCTGCACGATCCGCTCGAGCGCCCGGACGTCGTCGTCGCGGGGGACGGCGCAGCGCACGAGATCGCCGCCGGCGTCCGCGATCGCGCGGATCTGGCGCATTGTGGCGTCGTAGTCGGCGGTCTCCGTCTTCGTCATCGACTGGACGGCGACGGGCGCGCCGCCGCCGATCTTCACCCCGCCGACGTCGATCTGTCGCTTGGAGGCCAAGTCGGCCCTAAAGCGTAGCTACGCGTAGAGCTCCTCTATCTCACCCTTGTACCGCTCGTTGATGGGCTTGCGCTTGAGCTTCATCGTCGGGGTGAGCTCGTCCCCACCCGGCTGCCACTCGGTCGGCAGGACCTTGAAGCGCTTGATCTGCTCGAATCGGCCGAGGTGCTCGTTCGCGGCGTCCACGCCGCGCTGGACCTCGGCCAGAACCGCCTCGTTCTGGGCGAGGGACTCGGGCGAGGCGTCTTCGACCCCGTGCTGCTGGGCGAAGGCGGGCGCCACGTCGGGATCGAGCGTTATCAGAGCGACGTTGTAGGGCCGGGCGTCCCCGATCGCGACCACCTGGCCGATCAGCGGGCTCGAGGCCTTGATCCGCGCCTCGATGTTCGCCGGCGACATGTTCTTGCCTCCGGCGCTGATGATGAGCTCCTTCTTGCGGTCGACGATCTTGAGGTAGCCGTCCTCGTCGAACTCGCCCACGTCGCCGGTGTGGAGCCAGCCGTCGTCGTCTAGTGCCTCGCGGGTCTGCTCGGGTTGGTTGCGGTAGCCGGGCGTGACCATTGGGCCGCGCATCAGCACCTCCCCGTCCTCGGCGAGCTTGATCTCGCAGCCGGGCGCAGGCGGTCCCACCGTGCCGATCTTGATCCGCTCGGGCGGGTTGCAGGCGCCGTAGCCGGTCGTCTCGGACATCCCCCACAGCTCGGCCAGCGGGATGCCGATCGCATGGAAGAACTCGATCACCTCCCGCGGCGTCGGGGCTGCGCCGACGTTAATGGACTCGATCTGGTCGAGGCCCAGCCGCTCCCGGATCTTCGACAGCACGAGCTCGTCCGCCCGGGCGTACTCCTCCGCGAGTTCCGCCGGGACCTCCTCCCCGGCCTGTTCGGCCCGCACCCTGCGCAGTCCGACCTCGAGCGCCCAAGCGACGGCCGCCTTCTTTGCTTCGTCCTGCTCGGCGGCCATTCCCGCCTCGAGCGCCGCCTTCAGCTTCTCGTAGATGCGCGGAACGGCGAAGAACCAGCTGGGGCGAACCTCCGGCAGGTAGGCCACGACCTCGCGCGGGTTCGGACAGCAGGTGGTGGTGAACCCGAGCAGCATCGGCAGGTAGTGGCTGCAGGCGCGCTCGGCGATGTGGGCCATGGGCAGCCACGAGACGACACGTCCGTCGGCGGGAAATGCGATCACCTCGTCGAAGCCGCGCACTGCGGAGATCTGGTTTCGGTGCGTCAGCTGCACGCCCTTGGGCGGGCCGGTGGTGCCCGAGGTGTAGATCAGGGTCAGGATGTCGTCTGGCTGCACCGCGCGCCAGGCGGCCTCGAAGTCGAACTCGGGATCGCCCGCCGCCTCCACGTCCGCAATCGTGAGCGCCTCGTCGAGGTCGTCGGCATCGACCACAATCAGGTGCTCGACGCCCTCCACCGAGCCGGCGCGGTCAAGGAAGGCCATCTCGGTCACCAGGACGCGCGCGGCGGCGTCCCGGACCTGGTACTGGATCTGCTCCGGCGCGTAGGTGTTGTAGATCGAGAACGGCGTCGCGCCGAGGTGCAGGGCGGCCGCGTCGAAGAAGTGGAACTCCGGCCTGTTGGTCAGCATGATGGCCAGTGTCTGGCCGCGCTCGAGGCCGAGTGCGGCGAGCCCCGCGGCCACCGAGGCGACCCTGTCGGCGTAGTCGCGCCACGACATCGTGAGCGCGTCCTCCTTGAGGCGCAGCGCGGTGCGGTCGGGATGGGCGGTGGCGGTGAGCTGAAACGCCTCGGCGACCGTGTCGGCGTCGAGGCCCGGCGGCCGCTCGGTGCGGCGTGGAGAAGCGATGCTCAAGATGACCTCCCTCAGGCCAATGTGCGAGATCAGCCTATCCGGAAGCGCATCACTTCTCGACGAAGACGATGTCGAGCAGGTCGACCGGGAACTCGATCGTGGTCCCGCGCTGCTCGACGATCTCGCTCAGGCGAGTCTCGCGGCTGCCTCCCACTACCGCCTGGTCGTCCTCTGGGCGCTCCGGTGGGCCGTGCGTGCGCAGCCAGTCGGCCAGGGTCTCGCCCGGCGCGCGTGTGCGCAGGTAGTCGGAACAGCGCCGGAAGAGCTTCGGAAGCACGAGTTGGCCGTCGGGGCCGATGGATTCCTGGTCCACTAGCTCGAAGGCTGCGGTCTCATCGCGGCCCCAGACGCCGAAGCGCCGCTCGCGCGCGTCGGCGGCGATTTCCCTGAGAACGGCGCGGATGGGCGGTGCGCAGGAGTCGTAGAGCGTGAGATAGGCGCTGCCGTCGCCTAGAAGGGCCGTGTTGGCACTTCGGCGCAGGGTTTCTTCGTCGACCTCGACGTACTCGCCGTCGGGCAGCGCCTGGTCGACAAGCAGGATGCACACGGGGCGCCCGTTTGCGTCGACGAGCTCGCTGAGGATGGCGGTCGGCCTGCGCTCAGGTGTGGCGGCCACGACCTCCTCTCCCTCGCGCCGGATCTCACGAAAGCCGCAGAGGTCGAGCAGCGCGTCCCGGGCCTCGGCGCCGAGCGGCTGAGCGAGGGCCCCGTAGTGCGTCTCCGGGGCGTCGATGCCCTCAAGGCGCAGCTGCACGCTGCCGTCGCTCGAGCGCCGGATCCTGAAGCTCCGTCGCAGGGAGTCGAGCAGCTCCGGGGTGTCCGGTACGAAGCGGATGGAGTCCCCGTCGGGCTGCTTGCCGATCACGACCAGATTCCCCCGCAGGCACAGCAGCGAGGGGAACCGCACTTAACGGACCTGGAAGCCCTCCCCGGAGAGCCTGTCGATGTCGTTCGAGAGGCCCACCAGGAAGATCAGGATCACCAGCATGAAGCCGATGACGCCGGCGCGCTCCATCACGCTAAAGGGCACCGGCTTGCGCCGGATCTTCTCGACGATCGCCCAGAAGATGTGGCCGCCGTCGAGCGGGAGGAACGGAAACAGGTTCACGATCGCCAGCGAGAGCGAGATGATCGCGAGGATGCCCACCACCGAGGCGAGGTCGTTGAGGATCGTCTGCCTGGTGACCTCGTAAGAGCCGACCACCCCCGAGATCTCCTTGCGCTGCTGGGGATCGATCAGGCGCGCCGGCAGCTCGATCGTCGCCTTGGTGATGAACCAGAAGCGGTTTGCAGTCAGGTCGAAGGCCTGGCCGAACGGGAGCGGGTCTCGCGGTCCGGCCGCGTAGGAGAACCCGAGCCGCGTGCGGCCCGGATTGTCCGGGTCGGTGGTCGGGGCGCTCGGGTCGTAGATCGGGGTGAGCTCGAAAGTGCGCTCCCGCCCATTGCGCTCGACCGTGACCTTCGCGGGCGTGGCGGCCTCGCAGCCCCTGGTGGGCGGGCGCTCGGGGCATTTGTGGCGCGCGATCAGAGCCGACAGCTCCTGCGGCGTGCCGCGCTTGCCGTCGACCGCCACCAGATCGTCGCCGGGGCGCAGCACGCCGGCGGCGGGATAGTGCTTCTCGATAACGCCGACGCGGCTGGTGCCGGTCTCGGCGCCGATCGCCCAGAAGAAGACGAGCAACAGCAGGAACGCCAGGACCAGGTTCACCGCTGGTCCGGCGGCGATCACCACGATCCGCTTCCACACCGGCTGCGAGTAGTAGGCCCGGGTCCTGACCTCGTCGGGCAGCTTCTCGTCCGGGTTCATGCCGGTGATCTTCACGTAGCCGCCCGCGGGGATCGCCCCGACCGCATACTCCGTTTCCCCGATCCTCTT
>Ga0081538_10004959_pt1 | contig 12125 bp, 8 predicted proteins | sample TabmetS5T2R1_FD_71022 | JGI IMG/M metagenome (GOLD analysis project Ga0081538, IMG submission 71022) | Tabebuia heterophylla rhizosphere microbial communities from the University of Puerto Rico - S5T2R1 | ecosystem: Host-associated > Plants > Roots > Rhizosphere ... | reverse complement strand
TGCTCAGCCGTCCGGATGAATATGACGCCGTGCTGACGGAGCCGGAAATGCTGCCGCGTGCTGTTCAAGAGTGTTTGCGCTTTGAGAGCCCGGTGCAGATGGTGGATCGCTGGGTGCGTGAAGACATGGAGCTCTGCGGCAAGACGCTGCGCAGAGGACAGCGCGTTTACTTGGTGTTGGGTGCCGCTAACCGCGATCCCGCACGCTTTGAAGAGCCCGACAAATTGGATTTCCGCCGCAACGGACAGCACCATCTTGCTGTTGGAGCGGGCACACACTTCTGCTTGGGCGCGCGTCTGGCACGCATCCAGGCAGAAATCGCATTTCGTCTGCTGCCCCGACGCCTGCCGGGACTGAAACTCAACGGCACTCTGCCGCGCTGGCAGTTGGATGCAAGCTTTCGATCGCTGCAACTCCTCCACGTCTGTTACCTGCAACACGCAAAAGGAGCTGGCCATGCTTGACTTGAATTCGATCGATTCACGCGAGGACTTCAAGTGGGATTTGATCAGCCGGGCCTTCAAAGACCCTGAATTCAGTTCTTCGCTAAAAGAAGATCCCCATTCCGTGTTGGAGCAGGAACTGGGACGGGACGTCGCGCGGGGCATCACGCTGGCGGTCCATCAGGAGTCGCCCAAGGACATCTACTTCCTGATCAACTACAACCCCGATCTTCCGCAAAAGGCCGGCCAGATCAAAGTCGAACCGGATGACAATCCTGAAGCGGTGCTGGTGAAGAAAGCCTGGAAGGATCCGGAGTACCGCAAAGAACTGCTCGCCGATCCGCATGACAAGTTCCTGCAGGAATTCGGCAGCCCGATTCCCGGCGGCAGAACCCTGCGAGTTTTGGAGGAGGACCGGGACCAGTTGCACCTGATCCTGCCCGCTGCGATTCACGTGCAGGAACTCGGTCAGGATGCATCTGCCTTGACCGATCAGGACCTGGAGCAGGTCTCCGGTGGTGGGATCGTTGGTTGGATTCTCAAAAAAATAGGCATCGACCCCTATACCCATACCGGATCCAGTTGTTCATCGGCCAGCGGTGTCAGAGGCTAGGCCCAGTCCGCAGGCCAGTGGTCCTGCGAATGAGCCAAGCGGGGTTCGACATTCCCGCGCAACAGCTGCGAGAACTCACCTTTCGCGCCAGCACGCTCTATGAGCGGCTGAAGTGGACGGCGGTTCTCGCAGAGGATCCGGCCGATACCAAGCGAATCGATGCCAGATTACGCACGTGGTGCAAGAACAGCGCGGCCGGAGATCAGGATCGCTTTGCCAACCGGCTGGCCCAACTGGGTCACACTGTCGAGACGATCCGGCCGTATCTGGGATCCAGGCCGCCGCCATTCGCCACCGTTCCGGTCAGCAACGCGGACGTGACGTCCTGGGCCGCCTTGCTGCGAGAGTGCATGGGCTGGGTCATGTTCCATCGCCCGCCCTCAAACACAGCAAATTCGGCGTTTGAATTTCTCGACGCTGCCGAGCCCGTCGCCTTCGAACATGTCCTGGCGCTGCTGACGGAATTTGCCAGGCTGCGGCTGGCCGAACAGCACGGCGTCCTTCTCCATCTCCTCTCCGAAAAGAGCAGGCACGTCTTGTGTCGCTATTTGCTGAAGCTGCTTAGCTTCGCGGCATCGGCCCCCTTGCTGCTCGAGTTCTCCTTGTTTCGTCACCGGAGACGGCTTCCCGCATCCCGTCATTCTGGCCGACTTGCTGCGCCGACGAGCAGCTTCAACGAGACGAACCAGAATTACCTGCGGTTTTGTGACAAGCTTTTGCAAGACGGGTTGCAAGGTTTTTTCCGCGAATACAGCTTCCTGGGCCGCCGCCTCGCAACCTTCATGGAATTCTGGCTTGAGGCCACCGGCGAATTTCTACAGCGGCTGGATGCCGATCTGCCTGCCCTGGCGGCGCATTTCAACGAAGGCCGGCACCCGGGAAAGGTGGCACTCGTCAAGCTGGGCCTCTCTGACCGTCACAACCGCGGTCGTTCGGTGATCCTTGTTCATTTCGAGGACGGGCTCCGCGTGATTTACAAACCCAAGGACATCGGGCTGGAGCGGGCGTTCTTCGAATTTGTGCACGTGTTTGGCGGCGGACTTGAGTTGAGAACACTACGGACCTTGGTTCGTCCCGACTACGGCTGGGTCGAATACGCGGAGGACAAACCATGCGAAGATCCGGTCCAGCTTCCGCGCTTTTTTCAACGGTCGGGCCGGCTGCTGGGGCTGCTCTTCGGCCTCAACGGATACGATTTCTACAGTGAGAATCTCGTCGCTTCCGGCGAGTATCCGGTGCCCGTGGATCTCGAAACACTGCTCAATCCGGATGCCCGCCGTGCCGAGATTGCGAACCTGGGCGGGAACGAAAGGACAATCCATACGCGGCAAGACTCCATTCCATCAGAACAGCCTTTCACCGTGCTTGCTTGCGGATACCTGCCCTACTGGTCCACGGGTCCTAACCAGCAACCCTTTGATCAGAGCGGCTTTGGCGGTTTTCAGGATCAGCACACGGGCTACCAAGTCCGCGAGTTCACCGCGGTCAACACCGACGATATGCAGATGGCGCTCAAGCCGCTGGAAATGGAGAAGCCGAAGAATCTCCCGCACATTGATGCAACAGCGGCCCGCCCGGATGATTACGTCGACGCGATCGCGCGAGGCTTCGAGGAAGGTTACCGGTTCTGGCTTTCCGTCCGACCAACAGCGTACGACGGCCACGACATTCACGCTCGCTTCAAAAAGCTGAGGGCGCGGCATGTGTTTCGCCGCACCAGGATCTACGCAGCTCTGCAGGAGCAGACGAACGGAATTGAATATCAGCGCGAGGGAGTGGATGCGAGTCTGGTCTGGGATCGAATGAGCCAGGCATTCCGGCTTGTGCAGCCCAATGATCCGCTGCTGGCCATTCTTGAGGCTGAGCATCGCGACATGGCCTGCGATGACGTACCGGTTTTTTATATGAGCACGAGCTCCCGGTCGTTGGCGATCCCTGCCGGTCCGCGGTTGCAAAACTACTTCCGCCGTTCCGGCTGGAGCACTTTGAAACGGCATCTGCGGGGCCTGAACCGGAAGGACATGGACCGACAGTCGAGCCTTATCCGCCACAGTTTTCACGCCCGACAAGCCGGTCCGCTGGGGTGGTCGAACCATGTGCAGCCCATTGTGGAAGCCGACGGACCAATGGAGCCTTGGGCGTTTGACGAAAGGCTGTTGAGCACAATCCCGGTCGCCGTCGCGGAACCAATCCTTTCAGGCGCGTTCGCTGACGGTGCCGGCCATCTCGTCTGGTCAGGTCTGGGTCCCGACCCCGCCATCAAGCGGCTCACGGTGGGATTGCTTGGCACGGCGTTCTATCAAGGACAGGGCGGCATCGCCGTTTTTCTTGCGGCGCTGGAGCGAGCCTTTCCCGGCCAAGGTTATGGCGAAGCAGCCGTGGGTGCCCTCCGCCTGCTCAGCCAGCAGCTGCGACTTCTCGGCCGGCCCCATGACACACGTGACAAAATCAGCCTTGGAGGAATGAGCGGCCTGGGATCGCTGGTCTACAGCTTCTTGAGAGCAGGCGAACTCCTGGGGCGCGACGATTTCATCGGTGATGCCAGAAAGCTGGCCGGGTTCATCGGTGAGCCATTGATCGAAACGGACAAAGAGCTGGATGTCATGGCCGGATCGGCAGGCGCGATCCTGACTTTGCTCGCGCTTTACCGGCACACCGGCGGCGAAGCATTGCTGGAGACAGCCGCACGGTGTGGGCGCCACCTGCTGAACCGCCGGGTGCCGGCTGCGGCGGGGTTCCGTGCCTGGCCGACCGTGGATGGAAAGCTGCTGACCGGATTCTCCCATGGCGCGGCGGGCATTTCCTACGCCTTGTTCAAGCTATTCGAGCAATCCGGTCTGCCCGAGTTTCGCGAAGCCGCCTGCGAGGGCATGGAATACGAGCGGCACGTCTTTGTCCCAGAACAATCCAATTGGCCTGATTTCAGGAACAGCGAGCAGGAACCCACGTTCCCCAACCAGTGGTGTCATGGCGCCACCGGCATCGGCTACAGCCGCCTGGGCGTGATGCAGGCTGGACCGATGCCGGGGATTGAGAAAGACATAGCTGCAGCTGTGGACTTGACCCTGAGGCAACCGCTCCTTCGAGTGGACCAGCTATGTTGCGGCAACGCGGGACAAATCAGTTTCCTCTTCGACGCGGCACGCCGGATGAAACGGCCTGACTGGGAAAGCGCCGCGCGTACCCGGCTCGGCCGTCTCCTGGCGCTTCGCGGGCCTGACAACGCCTATCGATATTTTCCCAATTTGCCGCCATCGGCCTTCAACCCCGGCTTCATGCAAGGCGCGGCCGGCATTGGTTATGCCTGGTTGCGCCTGGCGCGGCCCGATTTGGGCCTGCCGTGCTGTCTCCTCCTGGATTGAGGCGAATACAGTGGGTGGGCGCACGACGTCTCCGAGACCGAGGCGCCGCGGAGTCGAGGGCGACATTGGATCGGGAATCTCTGCGTGGTTCTCACGCCGCGTGCTGGCCGAGCTTGATCTTCTCCAGGCGCTTTTCCTGCGCGACGTATTCCTGCCCGGCCTTGGTCTGGAACATCTCGTGGGTCGCTATCTCGTCGTCGGTCACGGGCGTGATCGCGAGGTCGGTGTACTCGAAGCGCCGCGGATCGTGCTTGATGCCGAGGTAGATCTTTCGCAGGCGCAGGTAGAGCATCCCCCACTTCACGGTCTTCACTACGGCTTCGGTGATGTACTTCGGGTAGAACTTCCAGCGCGGCAGCATCGGCAACGTGGGCCGGCGGCTGCGGCGGTCCTTGATGCGCAGGAACCCGCCCTCGACCGGATGCACGTCCTCGAGCTCGATGCAGCCCTTGAACCAAGTGATGATGAACAGCGTGTTGCTGTAGGGCCGTAGCGCCCCGACCCGGCGCATGATGGTCTCGCAGTGCTCCCAACTGTAGTAGCGCCGCCACGCTTCCTCGTAGGCGTAGGTCCATTCCTCGCGCGACATGCGCGGGTGCTCGGTGGTGATGTGATAGAGGTCGTACCGGTTGAGGTCCGCATCCATCGCCACCCCGGCGCGGAACAGCTTCTGGTGATCTTCCGAGCCCGGCAGCGGCGTCAGATAGAAGATCTCCAGGACGTCGATCGGCAGCTCCTTCTTGATGATGTCGATGTCGCGCAGGATGGTCTCGGCGGTGTCGTGCGGGAAGCCGGTGATGTAGCCCGCATAGGTGAGCACGCCGGCCTTCTGCCACTCAAGGAACATCGTGCGGTATTCGGTGATCTTGTTCTGCTTCTTCTTCGCCGCCATCAGGTTGTCGGGATTGATGTTCTCCATCCCGATGTAGACCTTCTTGACGCCCGCGCGCCGGCACTTGTCGATGAAGTTCGGCAGCCTGTGGCACAGCGTGTCGACCTGGATGAAGAAGCTCAAGTACATCCCCTCGACTTCGCGCAGGTAGATGATGCGGTCGAGGATCGGCTCCCAATCCTTGTTGCGCGCGAAATTGTCGTCGCTGATGAAGAAGCGGAACAACCCCTGCGCCACGTTCTCGCGAATGATCTTCTCGATGTCGTCGGGCGTGCGCCGCCGCGACTTGCGGCCCTGCACGTTGATGATGGTGCAGAACGAGCACTGGTACGGGCACCCGCGGCCGGCATCGAAACCGGTCACCGCGCCGCCGACGCGCCTGATGCGCTCGCGCGGGAGGAACGGGATCGGTGCGCCGTCGATCGCCGGCAGGTCGCTCATGAAGTTATAGAGAGGCTTGAGCTGCCCGGCCATGGCGTCGCGCAGCACGATGTCGAGCCGCCCTTCGGCCTCGCCGGCGAAGATCGACAGGCCCATGGCCTGTGCCTCGCGCAAGCCGTCGTCGTCGCCGTCGATCATCGACAGGACGCCCGACACGTGGAACCCGCCAATGCCGACCTGGATGCCGGCCGCGCGCAGCGGTCGCGCGATGTCGAGCGCGCGCGGCATCTGATTCGACTGCACGCCGATCAGCATCACCATGCCGGCGCCGGCGCGCTTGATCTTGCGGATCAGGCGCTCGGGGCGTACCGCGGTATTGGCTTCGTCGACGGAATGGATGTCCAGCTCGACGTCACCGAAGGCGCCGCGTTCGCACAGGTCCATGAGGATGCCGTGCATGCAGGCGAGCGAATTGGACGGGACCGCGTTGCGGAACCAGGTGATGGGATAGCCGTCGTCGCAATAGTGCGTGGGCTTGACCAGCATCAGGCAGAAGCGCCGAGGCGCTGCCTGCGGTGACGACAACGGTGCCAACATGAATCCCCGTCCCCCTGCTACGACCACGTGCATTACAGCGCGAAAAAGGCCTCAGGGAAAGCGAAAACCGGCTGCGACACCCGCGCCCGCGGTCCCGATTGCCCCGCAGCTGCGCCGAGGCCCTTCCGTCGATTGAGGAATCCCCTTACGCCGCCTGCTGGCCGTGCTTGATCTTCTCCAGGCGTTTTTCCTGCTCGACGTACTGGTGCCCGGCCTCGGTGTGGAACATCTCGTGGGTTTCGATCTCGTCGTCGGTCACCGGCGTGATCGCCGCGTCGGTGTATTCGTAGCGGTGGGGATCGAACTTGATCTTGAGATAGATCCGGCGCAGGCGCAGATAGAGCCATACCCAGCGCAGCGTCTTGACCGCGAACTCGGTGTAGAACTTCGGATAGAACTTCCACACCGGCTCCATCGGCCAGGTCGGCCGGCGATTGCGGCGGTCCTTGATGCGGAACAGCCCGCCCTCGACCGGATGCACGCCCTCGATCTCGATGCAGCCCTTGAACCACGTGAGCGCGAACAGGGTGCTGCCGAACGCCCGCAGCGCCCCGGCGCGCTGCATGATCGTCTTGCAGTGGTCGAACGAGTAGTAGCGCTTCCACGCCTCGTTATAGGCGAAGGCCCACTCCTCCTCCGACATCTTCTGGTGCTTGGCAGTGATGTGATAGAGGTCGTATTTGTTCAGGTCCGGATCCATCCAGGCACCGGCGCGGAACATCTTCTGGTGATCCTCGGATCCCGGCAGCGGCGTCAGATAAAAGAACTCCAGCACGTCGATCGGCAGTTCCTTCTTGATGATGTCGACATCGCGCAGGATGGTCTCGGCGGTGTCGCCGGGAAAGCCGGTGATGAAGCCCGCATAGGTGAGCACGCCGGCCTTTTGCCAGTCGAGCAGCATCTGGCGGTATTCGGTGATCTTGTTCTGCTTCTTCTTCGCGATCTTCAGGTTCTCGGGATTGATGTTCTCGAGCCCGATGAACACCCGCTTCACGCCGGCGCGACGGCACTTGTCGACGAAATTGGGCATCCGATGGCACAGCGTGTCGACCTGAATGATGAAGCTGAAATCCATCTTCTCGACTTCGCGCAGGTGAATGAGGCGATCGAGAATGATCTCCCAGTCCTTGTTGCGCGCGAAATTGTCGTCGGTGATGAAGAAGCGCGACAGCCCTTGCGCCAGGTTGGCGCGCATGATGCGCTCGATGTCGTCGGGCGTGCGCCGGCGCGATTTGCGTCCCTGCACGTTGATGATGGTGCAGAACGAGCACTGATAGGGACAACCGCGGCCGGCATCGAAGCTGGTGGTGTTGGCGGCCACGCGCTTGACCCGATCGGCGCCGAGGAACGGAATCGGCGCGCCGTCGATGCCCGGCAGGTCGTTCATGAAGTTGTACAGCGGCTTGAGCTGCCCGCCATAGGCGTCGCGCAGGACCTGATCCAGGCGCCCCTCGGCCTCGCCGGCAAACACCGAGAGGCCCATGGCCTGGGCCTGGCGCAAATGCGGGTCATCGCCATTGATCATGGAGATGACGCCGGACATGTGAAACCCGCCGATGCCGATCTGGATTCCCGCCTCGCGCAACGGCTTGGCGATATCGAGCGCGCGCGGCGTCTGGTTCGACTGCACGCCGACCAGCATGACCATGCCGGCATCGGCTGCCTTGATCAGCTTGATGATCTTCTCGACGCGGATGGTCGTGTTGGCTTCATCGAGCGCGTGGATATCGATGTCCACGTCCTCGCCCAGCACATTCTGTTCGGCGAAATTCCTGGCGATACCATAGATGCAGGCGAGCGAGTTCGACGGGATCGCCGAGCGGTACCACGTGATGGGATAGCCATCGTCGCAGTAGTGCGTCGGCTTGACCAGGACCAGGCAGAATCGTTTACGCGCCGCTTCAGCCGCCACCGACATGGGCGATACGTCCCCCGTTTTGACGACTGATATCACACGAAGAACAGCGGGGAAACCCAACCAAGTTGAGAAATTGTTGCGTAATCTTACAGTTTTCGAGCACGCTGGACCGCGTCACGGCGTTGGCTTTCCGCCGCGATAGACCGCGGCGGGGTCGAAAGCCCGTTCCTCGCGGAATTCGAGCGTCACGGCGCCTGGGCGGCCGAGCGGAACGGCGCGATAGAAGCACGACCGCCGCCCGGTATGACAGGCGCCCGGGCCGGCCTGCTCGACCCTGATCCACACCGCATCCTGGTCGCAGTCGATGCGCATTTCGACGACCCTTTGGGTGTGGCCGGAGGTTTCCCCCTTGCGCCACAGCGCACGGCGCGAGCGGCTGTAGTACCAGCCCTCGCCGGTCTCGATGGTGCGTGCGAGCGCCTCGGCATTCATGTGGGCGACCATCAGCACCTCGCCCGAGACCGCATCGGTCGCCACGCAGGTAACGAGACCGTCGGCGTCGAATTTCGGCGCGAGCGTGCGGCCCTCCTCGGCCTCTGCGGTCGATTGAGCTGCGGAAAAGACTGATGGACCGGGCAATGGGACCTCTCATTCGGACGACAGGCGACCGACGACGGACGACAGGAAGAAATGCCGCTCTGCCGGTCCGTGTGCTCCGTCGTCAGTCCTCTGTCCTCTGGTCCTAGCGCTCGCCTCCGCGCACCAGCGTGATGAAGCGGACCTGCTCGGCCGGCTCGTCGCGGAACGAACCGATGAACTGCGACGTGATGGTCAGGGCTCCCGGCTTCTGCACGCCGCGCATCGACATGCAGGTGTGCTCGGCCTCCATCAGCACCGCCACGCCGCGCGGCTTGAGGATCTCGTCGATCGCGGTCGCCACCTGCGAGGTCAGGTGCTCCTGGGTCTGCAGGCGGCGCGCGTAGACCTCGATCAGGCGCGCAATCTTGGACAAGCCCACCACCCGCTCGACCGGCATGTAGGCGACATGCGCCTTGCCGGAGAACGGCATGACGTGATGTTCGCAATGCGAATGGAACGGAATGTCCCTGATCAGCACGAGGTTGTCGTAGCTTCCGATCTCGGAGAACGTGCGGTCGAGCACGTCGACCGGGCACTCGCGATAGCCGCGAAAGAGTTCCTCGTAGGCGCTGACGAAGCGCTGTGGGGTGTCGCGCAGGCCCTCCCGGCTCGGATCGTCGCCTACATAGGCAAGCAGCGTCCTGACCGCGGCCTCCGCCTCCTCGCGCGAGGGCTGCGGCACTGTCGGCGTCGGCGCGGCACGCACGTGGTCGGACAATGTCGGCTTGGGAAACGACTTGACGATGGCGTCCATAACGGTCTCCGTTCGACCGGCACCGCGACGCTCGGTCGGGCACCGGGGGTGTCACCGGGCGGCCGCGTCAGTTCTAGGCCCAATCCGGGGAGCCCGGGACAACGGACGCTGCAATCCCACTTTTCACAATCCGCATGGCTTTCGGGGAGCCATACACTTAAGCGGCGGCGCCTTCTCGCGCCGCCCGAGCACTCCCTATATATTTGTCCAGAGCCTGCTTGCAATCAACCGCTTCCGTGAAGGCACCCGGTATTTCGATTCACCATGATCAACGAGGTCTACAATCAAAGGATCCTCGCGCTCGCCGCGGACATCCCGCGGCTCGGGCGGCTCGAGGTCGCCGACGCTAGCGCGACCGCCCATTCCAAGCTGTGCGGGTCGACCGTCACCGTCGACCTCAAGATGGAGGGCGACGTGGTGACGGATTTCGCCCATCAGGTGAAGGCCTGCGCGCTGGGCCAGGCGTCGTCCTCGATCATGGCGCGCAACGTGGTGGGCGCCAAGGCCGGCGAGCTGCGGGACTTGCGCGAGAGCGTGCGAAAGATGCTCAAGGAGAACGCCAGCCCGCCGGGCGGCAAATGGGACGACATCGCGGTGCTCGAACCGGTGCGCGACTACAAGGCGCGCCACGCCTCGACCATGCTGACCTTCGATGCGGTCGTATCGGCGATCGATCAGATCGAGGCGAAGCGCCGCGCCACGGTGGCGGCCGAGTAGGCTACCTGGCGCACGCCGCCGCGAACCTGGGAAAATGCCTGGCCAAGCCGGTATTGCCCACCCGGATCGCGGTTTCCTGGTTGTTGGTCGTCGCCGTCTCGATCGTCAGCGCCCGCGTTCCCCAGTCGGCAAACCCCTTCATGAGCGAGGCGGTGACGATGCCGCGCGCAGACGAGACCAGCTCGAGCGGCTTGCCGGCCGATTCCGACGAGACGATCCGCAGGATCGCCTGCTCGCGGCCGACCGAGATCGCAACGTCCTTGAGGGCGACCGGATTGCGCCGGGCGCCGGGCCGCTTGCGGTTCTCCGTATAGGTCGCCGTATAGGTATGGGGCTGTCCGCTGCAGGCAATGGTCAGGTCGAACGTGCCGATTTCCTCGCCGTCGCTCGTGAGCGGATGCCGGCGCACCAGCATGGGACGCCCCAGCCGGTCCACCAGCGACCATCCCCGTTCCGTCGGCAGCGCCACGTTGGGGGTGGCGGTGGTCGAGGCGGATGACGCGGCCGGAGGCTCGGCCGAAGTGGGCTCGAACACGCTGTCGCCGGTGTCGAGCTTGGCGCGGGTCAATTCTTCGGGAGAGAGCGGCCGCAGCCGCTCCCACGGCGGGATGCGCAGCGCGGTCTCGATCAGGTCGGCGCCGCCGCCCATCTCGGCGGTGTACTGCACCAGCCGCCCGATGTCGCGCTGGATGACCATGATGTCTTCGGCCGAATAGCTGGCCGCCGTGGCATCGTCGCGCCGGTCGCCAAGCCAGATTTGGTGCACCAGCACCTTGGCTTCCACCGGGACGTAGCGGCGCGTTCCCGCCAGCAGCAGGAACGCGCACATCGATTCGCAATCCGCCTTGGGCGAGATCGTCACCCGCGACTCCTGGCCCTTCTCGGCCGGAAGCGAAACGGTCTTGCCGACCGTGGTCGCGACGTCGAACCGGCGCAGCATGCGGCCGAGCTCGAGCGTCCCCAGCACCGACCCGCCGCCGGAATCCAACACGAGAACCGCGCCTTGCACGTCGCGGGTTTTCGCAAAGGCCTCGAATTTGCGCGGTGTGTCGGACGTGATCGCGCCGATCGCCGAAATCCAGCTACGGCACTTGGTGCCGCATGCGTCGGCCGGCCCTTCGCGGCGCCACTCGAAAGTCATCGGCAGGCTTCGGGCGTCTTCCCCGGTGGTCGACGCCGCAGCGAATGCTGGGAGCGATGAACTCGCAAGCAGCACTGCGCCGATCACGATTCGGATCATGCTGTCTCCCCTGGTCCAGCCTCCCGTTTCGCCGGCGCCGGCCCCGATCAATGTCGAGACGTCTATTGCCGGAGAAGAGAGAATGGCGATTTCCCTGGGCCAATTTGTACCGGTAGAATTCTGCGGCGTCTAGGCGATTTATTTAATTCGGCGAACTACCTAGCCGTATTTTCACAGGTTCGCCCGATCGTTAGGAGTTTGTTATCAATTCGTGGCGGCGGCCCGGCGGACGCGCGACCGATTCGGCGCTTATTTCGGGCAGCTTGCCGTCATGTCGCGGAAGCCCTCGGAGAGGCCGGCCGGCCCGACCCTGATCGCGGTCCGCTGCTTGTTCGCCGTGATCGTCTCGACCAGCAGCGATCCGCCGCCCGGCGCGGCAAACGCGCTGGCGAGCGATGCCGCCACGAGGCCGCGCGCCGAGGAGACGAGCTCCCCCGACGAAACCGACGAGGAGTCGATCTTGAGGCGCACGGGTTCCCGACCGATCATCATGCGCACGCCGTTGAGCCGGTCTGTGGCGCCGTCGACCTCGTTGAACCGCTTCTCGCGGTAGATGACCTGGTACATGTCGGCCGTGTCGCTGCAGCCGAGTGCGATTTCGAAGATGCCGATGTCCTGGCCTTCGATCG
>Ga0081538_10004958_pt1 | contig 12130 bp, 7 predicted proteins | sample TabmetS5T2R1_FD_71022 | JGI IMG/M metagenome (GOLD analysis project Ga0081538, IMG submission 71022) | Tabebuia heterophylla rhizosphere microbial communities from the University of Puerto Rico - S5T2R1 | ecosystem: Host-associated > Plants > Roots > Rhizosphere ... | reverse complement strand
ATCCGCTTCATCGCCGATTTGTGGCGCTTGGCCATGTTCTCTCCCCCCGCTTGCCAATCATGTGCTGATGTATCTCGAAACGGTTGTCAGGCATCTAGGAGCGCAGCCAGCTGGCCGCCACTCGGTGCATAAGGTGGGTGCAATATACTCAACTGGCGATGACGCGTCAAGAGCCTGGCCTGATGGGGGTGCGTTTTAAGCGTTGCAGGACACAACGACCCCTGTTAAAATTAGCATCTATGCGGTCTTGTTGAGTTTCATCCTTACGAAGACCTTGATGAGACCGCTCAAGCATAACATTTTGGCCCCGGCCACCTCACTGGTGGCAGGTTTTCACCCTGGGCTGCGGGGGGCTGTGCCGGGAGAGGTGGCTTGCGACGGTGGGCTGAGGTTGATGGTGCACACTGAGGAAGCGGAATTTCGCATGGAGGTTGTCCGACAGCGGCTGGTGCGCAGGTCAGGGGAGGGGAGATGTCGCTGGAGCGCTGGGTGACCGGATTTACCCACTATCTGGCGGTCGAACGGCGCTTGTCCCGGCACACCCAACGCGTGTACGAACGCGATGTGCGAGCTTGGATGGGAGCGTTGCCACAGCGCCGCAACGACGAGGTCGCCGCGCTGCTCACGCGGGACGGCGTGGTCACGTTCTTGGCCCGGAGCCGTGCGTCTGGATTATCCCCACGTTCTCTGGCGCGGCGCATGGCCGGCCTGCGGGCCTTTTGCCGCTACCTCAAGCAGGAAGGGGTGCTCGCCGTTGATCCGCTCCTGGACCTGCAGACCCCGCGCCCGCCGCAGCAATTGCCACATTTTCTGAGCCTCGATGAAGTGGACTTCCTGCTCCGGCAACCCCGTTTGGATAGGCCACGGGGTCTCCGGGACGCGGCGATGCTGGAAGTGCTCTATGCCACAGGGCTGCGTGTGTCAGAATTGGTGTCGTTGCCGATGAGCGCCCTGCACCTAGCCGAAGGCTGGCTTAAAGTTCGGGGCAAGGGTGGCAAAGAACGCCTGATCCCGCTCGGAGAACAGGCGGTGACGCGCCTGCATGCCTATCTGACCAGTGCCCGCGAGCACCTGATGCGCGGTGGGCGCACCACGCATGTGTTCGTCAACGGTCGGGGCGGGGGCATGACCCGGCAAGGCTTCTGGAAGCTCCTACGTGGCTATGCACGGCAGGCTGGCATCACCAAGCCCTTGTCGCCGCATACCCTACGCCATTCCTTCGCCACCCACCTCCTGGAGCATGGGGCCGACCTCCGCTCGGTCCAGCAGATGTTGGGTCATAGCGATATTTCCACGACGCAAATCTACACCCATGTGCTTGAAGCACGGCTGCGTGCAGCATATCAACGCTACCATCCGCGCGCATAAGGCTGGAGGTTAGGTGTGTCGCTCCTTCGACCCGTCGGTCCCCTGCCCGCGGCGCCCCGTATAGGCCAAGCGGCGGAGATGTTACAGGGCTTACAGTTCCCAGAGCAGCGTCTTGAGGCCATGGGCATCCTGCGACAATTCGTGCGGGATGCCACGATGCGCGTGCGCGAGGCCCACCTGGCCGGAGACAGCGGGGTTGGTACCGCCCGCCAATTGGCGGCGGTCATCGATCAGGTCATCATCGAAAGCTACCACTTTCTGGCGCGCAGCCCCCTATTTTCAGAGCGTTGGCGCTCCCTCCGGGTGGCGACGGTGGCGGTGGGGGGCTACGGGCGTGGTGACTTGAATCCCTTCTCGGACCTCGACATCGTCGTGCTCCACCCGCCCGAAGAGGATGAGATCAGTACGCAATTCATGATCCAATTCACCCTTTTGCTCATGGACATGCGGCTCGACGTCCGCTACAGCAATCGTTCCATCGCCAACTGCGTGCAGATGGCCCGCCGCGATTTATCGACGAAGACATCGTTCATCGAGGCGCGCCCGCTGGTTGGGGATGCACAACTCCTCGAACAGTTCCGGCGTGCGGTGCAGCGCGAACTGCTCGGGAAAGGGGTCGATCGGTTTATTCAGGCCAAGGCGGAGGAGCTCCGGCGGCGTCATGCCAGATATTATGGCGCGGTGAGCGTCCTGGAGCCCAATGTCAAGGAGAGCCCAGGGGGGCTGCGCGATTACCACACCGCCTTATGGGTGGGGGCCACGCGCGTTGGGGCACGGTCGTTCGATGATTTGGCAGTCGCAGGCATTATCACGGCGGCGGAGCGACAGGCCGTGGCGCAGGCCTATGACTTTCTGCTGCGGGTGCGTACGGATTTGCATTTTGCCCAGCAGTGGAAAACCGATGTGTTGGCGATTGAGGTCCAGGCAGACACGGCCGCGCGCCTCGGCTATGACGGAAGCGGCCCCGGCCTGCCGGTTGAGCGCTTCATGCGGGAGTATTACCGCCAGGCGCGCGTGATCTACCATCTGTGTGTCAGTGTACTCAATCGCTGTCGGCCACAGGAACGAGGGATTGGAAAAGTGCTCGAATATATGTCACGCAAAGAGCTTGAGCATGGGTTAGTCGTCGCACGGGGTGAGATCACGGTGAAGGAGCGCGGGAAAGATCCCTTCCAGGCGCGTCCCAGCTTACTGTTGGAGGTCTTCGGGCTGGCCCTGCAGATGGGGGTTGGCCTCAGCGAGGACCTGAAGGTCCTCATCCGCGGCCACCTTGGGGCGATCGATGATGCCTTTCGGGCCGATCGCCAGCACAGTCGGCTCTTCATGACCATCCTCAAGCACCCGCACGCTGCCCGTGCCATCCGCGCTATGCATGAGGTCGGGGTGCTGAGCGCGTACCTGCCTGAATTTGAGCCGATCACCGGCCTGGTGCATCATGATCTCTCCCATAAATATACGGTCGACGAACACACCTTGCGGGCCGTGGATTACCTCGACGAGTTGCCAGAGACTCCCGAAAAAGAGCTGCGCGAGTTCGCCAAGTTGTTCCAGAGCCTCGCCAACCCGGAGGTGTTACGGCTCGCCTTGCTCTATCACGATGTGGGCAAAACCAAAGGCATCGAGCACGTCGAGGAGAGCGCCGCATTGTTCCGCACCGCAGCCCCCCGCCTCGGGCTCAGCGAAAAAAACGCCGATCAGGTGGAGTTGCTGGTGAAAAATCACCTGTTGATGAATCATCTGGCCCAGCGCCGGGACATCACCGACCCCAAGGTCGTGGCGGATTTCGCGGAGACCGTGCGCAACGTGGAGAACCTCAAGCTCCTGTGTATCCTCACCTATGCCGACACGCGGGCCGTAGGACCGGACATTTGGACGGTGTGGAAGGGGGCGCTGCTGTGGGAACTCTATATGCGCACCTATAAGCACTTCACCCAGGAGGATGAGGTGGTGGTCACGGGCGAGGCGCTTATCGAACAGGTCAAGGGCGAAGTGATGTCAGGCTTATCCGGGCGCATCCCGGAGGCCACCGTCGATGCGTTCTTCAAGGCCATGCCATATAAATATATTGTATCCACACCGGCCGAGACCATCGTGCACCATGTCCAACTGGTGGAGGGGCTGAAGGGCAGTGCCCTTGCCACGAAGCACACGCATCACCTGGACATGGGGTACTCCGAACTCATCGTCTGTACGCCCAGCAAGGCCGGCAATTTTGCCAAGATCGCCGGGACGCTGGCGGCCAATCAGCTCAACATCTTAGGGGCGCAAATCTACACCCGCAACGATGGACTGGCCGTGGATACGCTGCAGATCGAAAGCCTCGAAAGAAAACCTATCCTGGACGAACGCCTGTGGCAGCGCCTGAATGAAGAACTCTTCGCCGTCTTGGTCGAAGGGCGAGAGGTGACCTATCGCCCGGGACGGACGATTTTCGCCAGAAAAGAGCGGGCGGTGCCGGTCACCACTGTGATCGAGGTCAACAATCGCATCTCCGACATGTACACGGTCATCGATGTGACGACGCAGGACCGCTTGGGCTTGTTGTACCTGATCACGACGACCCTGTTTGAGATCGGCATTAACATTCACCTGGCCAAGGTCTTAACCGAGGCGACGCGGGCCATCGACGTGTTCTACGTGACCGATTTGCTGGGTGAAAAGATCGTCGATGAGCGCGCCATCGAGGACATCCGCAGCCGACTCCACACCGCGCTCGACGGTGATGAGCGCTGAGCGTTGAGTCGGAGAGCGAGGCCCCGAGGGGGCCGGGCCTGCAGCGCGACGATGCGGATCGCAGACCGTACGATCGCTGACTGTAGATCTCAAGCATTGCATGCCAGCTTTATTCTGTGGTATGTTGGGGCGACGATTTTTGAGAGACTTTCACACAGATTGCATCCGAACGGGCAAGGTGGGCTGCCACCTGAATCGGTTGACTCGTCGATGAGTCTCGGGTCACCACGGCGATGTTCGCACCTGGGGCCGGACTTCATGGAGGTGTGCAAAGCAGCTTGGCTGAGATACTGAGCAAAGAGATCCAGCTTGAGGACACCACCCAATTCCCACAAATCTTTGGCATTAACGACGCGCATCTCAGGCTCATAGGCAAAGGGCTACACGTCCGCCTCCAGGCTCGCGAGCGCGGGCTGAGCGTTCAGGGCGACCCCGAGGCCGTGCGCAAGGCTGAGCAACTGTTGCAAGAGTTATGTGAGCTCATGGCCAGCGGCTATGCCGTTGATTCGCATGACTTGCGTTTGATGCTACGCCTTTATGAAAGCTCGCCGCATCCTGACATTCGTCATATCTTTTCCGATCGTATCCCTGTCCCTTCCCGTCGTCGTTATGTATCACCCAAGACCGAAGGGCAAAAATCCTACGTGGATGCGATCCGCCACCATGATATTGTCTTTGCCATCGGCCCCGCCGGCACCGGCAAAACGTACCTGGCGATGGCCATGGCGGTTTCCAGCCTCTTTCAGAAAGAAATCGAGCGCATTATCCTGGCGCGTCCGGCCGTCGAAGCGGGCGAGAAGCTGGGCTTTCTGCCCGGCGATTTGCACGAGAAGGTCAATCCGTATCTGCGGCCGCTGTATGACGCCCTGTATGATACGATGGAATTCGAGCGGGCGCAGAAGATGATGGAGCGTGGCACCATCGAAATCGCGCCACTGGCGTATATGCGCGGTCGAACCCTGAACGATTCGTTCATCATTCTAGATGAGGCACAGAACACGACTTCTGAGCAGATGAAAATGTTCCTCACGCGTCTGGGGTTTAATTCCAAAGCGGTGATTACGGGTGATGTCACCCAGGTGGACCTCGCCCCGGGCAAGGTCTCGGGCTTGGTCGAGGTGCAAGACGTCCTGCGGGGTATCGAGGGCATTCGCTTCGTGTACTTCACCGAGCGGGATGTCGTCCGCCACGAACTGGTCCAGCAGATCATTCGCGCCTATGAGACTTTTCAGCCGAGGGCTGAGCGTCGTGGTGAGGGCCACGGAGGGGGAACGCCGTCCGATGGAACGGGAACGTAAGGGACGAGCACGACCAGTACGGGGCCTTCGGCCGCTATTGACAAAGCTTGGCGTGGTCACGGTCTCGAAGTCGAGTGGGCTGAAGATCGCCTGGCGCGAGATCGGGATCACCGCATTGCTGGTGGCGACATTAACTGTCTTGCTGTTGCCGCGGTTGCAGTTACAGACGCGGACCTTAGCGATTGGCGACATCGCCCCTGCCGACATTAAAGCCCAAACCGATTTCCTGCTCGAAGATGAGGTGTCAGCCCAGAAGAAGCGCCAAGAGGCTGAAGATCAGATCCTGCCGGTCTACGATTTTGATCAGCACGCCATCGAGGCCATCGACCAGCGTCTGCAGTGGGCGATGCAGACCATCGAGGCCGCCTATAAGATTCGCCCTCCAGAGTTCGCGGGGACTCTGCGGGACACGCCCTCGACTGCCCCCACACCCGAAGAGGTGGCACGCGTCGAGGGCTTGCATAATGTCCAGACGACGATGCGTCGGGAAGTGATCACGACGAGCCCCTTCTTGGCTGAGCGCGAACAAGAGTTCCGCCGGATTCTCGGGGTTGAGTTGGGCGAGGAAACGCTCGCGACGCTCCGTCAACTGCAGTATGCGCCCCGACTGGGCCAGGGCATCATCGATGCGCTGGCCGCGGTGATGCAGCGGGGCATCGTCAGCAATCACGATCTCTGGGCGGAACATCGGGAGCGGGGGATTGTGTTCCGCGATGTCCGAACCGGGCAGGACCTCGGCATCACGGATCCCAGCATGGTCTTGGCGACGGATGCGGCGGCGGCGGCGTTGATGGCCGCCGTGTTATCAGCCAATGCTCCCTACCCGCTTGAGCTACAACCGCTTATCGCCGACATCGCCCGCAAGCTGCTGCAGCCGAACTTGACGTTCAACAAGAAAGAAACCGAGGAGCGCAAGAGAAGGGCGGTCGAGGCCGTCAAACCGGTTTTTTTCCAAGTGAAGCGTGGGGAAATGATCATCCGCGAGGGAGAGCGGGTCCGCGAAGAGCATATCCCAAGGCTCCGCGCGCTGGCCGCGGGGAAGCGGAGCGGCGACCCGGGCTCAGCGGTAGCAGGCACGACGATCTTCGTGACTATTGTGGTCATCTTTGGGCTGCTCTACCTCCGTCAATTGCGGCCGAGGGTGTCGTGGAATTCGCAATCGCTGCTGCTGTTGGCGGTCCTGCTGGTGGGCAATATCCTGGGCGTGCGGGCGTTCATGGTGGTCGCTCAAGCCCTGGCAGAAAGTTTCCCGGTCGTGGAGAGCGGGATCATCCTGTATGCCCTGCCAGTGACGGTGGGCGGCATTCTAGTGGCGATCTTCTTTGACTTCTCGGTGGGGATCTTGTTTGCCCTGATGACCAGTTTACTGATCGGCATCCTGGTGCGCGACAACCTAGCCATGGCGGTGCTGGCGCTGGTGGGCAATCTGGTCGCCACTTTTCGCGTGCAGCAGTATCGGCAGCGCTCGTGCATTCTGCTGACCGGGCTGTTCATCGGTCTGGCGAATATCCTGACGCTTATGGCCTTTGGCCTGATGAGTGCGAACCTGTTCACCTGGTCGCGGGCGTATGAGGCGTTGTGTGGTCTGCTCGGGGGGCTGGTGGCGGCGGTGGTCGTGTCGGCGGTCCTGCCACTGTTAGAGTCGCTCTTCAAGTGCACTACGGACATCAAGCTCCTAGAGTTGGCCAGCCTGAATCATCCGCTCTTACGGCAGCTCATCATGCAGGCGCCGGGCACGTATCATCACAGTATGCTGGTGGGGACCTTGGCCGAGGCCGCGGCCGAGGCCATCGGCGCCAATGCTCTGCTGGCGCGCGTCGGCAGCTATTACCATGACATCGGCAAGATGCTGACCCCGGAGTATTTTGTGGAGAACCAGGCGGGCCGTGGCAATAAACACGATCGACTGTCCCCGAGTATGAGCGCCCTGATCATCATGGCCCACGTCAAGGATGGCATCAAACTCGCCAAGGAATACAAGCTGCCGCAGCGCATTATCGACATGATTCCCCAGCACCATGGCACCAACCTGATCTCCTATTTTTACAAGAAGGCCAAGGAACTGGAAGATCCCGCCGTGCAGCAGGTGCACGAGGAGGACTATCGCTATCCCGGTCCCAAGCCGCAGACGCGCGAGGCGGCGATCGTCATGCTTGCCGACAAAGTCGAAGCGGCGTCGCGCGTGCTCACCGAGCCGACGTCACAGCGCATCACCGGGTTGGTACAGCGTATTGTGAGCAGCATCTTCATGGATGGCCAGCTTGATGAATGCGACTTGACGCTGCGCGATTTACAAAAGATCAACGATGCCTTCGGGCGTACCCTCATTGCCATCTACCACCACCGTGTTGAATACCCCGCGGTCGAATCGGAAGAGGTGAAACGCCGCACGCGAAGCACGAATGGCCATCAGTTGTCGGAATCAACAAAAGATCATCTCGGTCGACACCCGGACGCTCCGAAAGACGCTGCTGAGACTGCTCGCGGCCCTCGCATGTCAGAGCTGTGACCTGGGTGTACTCATCGTCGACGATGCCAGGATGCGCCGGCTGAACGCCCGCTATCGCGGCATCGATCGTCCCACCGATGTGCTGGCCTTTGCCATGCGTGAAGGCCACGGTGCCGATCTCCACCCGCAGGTTTTGGGGGATGTGGTGATCTCCGCCGAGACAGCGCTGCGCCAGGCTCGTGCCCGCCGCCACTCGCTGGCTGAAGAGTTGACGCGACTGCTCATCCATGGTACGCTGCACCTACTCGGTTATGATCATGAGGTCTCCCCTGCTGACGCGAGGTTGATGCGCGCCAAAGAGCGTGAACTGTGGAGGCTGGTCCAGCCTTTCATGAACACCCCCCTGAACCGCCAGCCTTCAGGCTCCGACCGTCGATGCCCGTGAGCTGTGAGGAGCTCAGACTCTTGCCGATCCCCTTGCTGATTCCCTCGCGCCGATGTTGGCTCCATCACTGGGGGTGGAGACGGACGTCCAGAGCCGTATGGCTTGCTGTCCCTGCCGTGTTCCCTGGCAAGGGCCGCGCCTGAGAGCGCGGTCATATCCGCAGACGGGAGGCTGGAGGACCTATGGCGCTAGTCGTCTTCGTGCTTGGGGCGGCTGTCGGTATGGCAGTGTTGATCTTTGCGTTTGAGAACCAGGAGCCGGTGACACTGCGCTACCTGTACGCCTGGCAGACGCCGCCGATCCCCCTGTTTGCGGTCATCATGGTTTCAGTGGGGGTTGGGTTCGTGATCGCAAGCCTGTTTGGCCTGGCGGCATATCTGCGTGAACGTCAGATCATTCGCCAGCAGCGACGTGTGATCGCCGACTTACAAGCTGAGTTGCGCACTCTGCGCACCCTCCCCCTCGATGTTCCCTCAGACGCCGGGGGCGGCCTGCACAGTTCCGACAAACCTGCGCCGGCCGCCGGTGAGCTGCCACCGCGATGACTGCCTGGAGGAGCCTGTCGCAGGAACTCGCCTCGCCATTTGCGCTCATCCTGGCCGGGGTCTTGGTGGGCTTGGCAATTCTCTTGATCGCACGGCGTCGCGGCGATGCGTCGCGCTGGCGCCGTCGCGTTCCCGAGGCGCTGTCCTCTCGCCCGTTTGAGCACGGCTTTGATCTGCTCCTCGATAGGCGCTGGCACGAGGCAGCCGAGGTGCTGAAAGCGGCAGTCAAAACCGATCCGGACCGAACTTTGGAGTATCTTGAGCTCGGCAAGCTGTTTCGGCGACAGGGGCAGCCAGGGCGGGCGGCGCGGATGTTCGAGCAGCTCCGGGCCCGGCCAGGTCTCGACCGCGCCGTACGCACCATGACCGAGTACGAATTAGCCTTGTCTTACCGTGCTCTGGGGTGGTATAAACCGGCTGTTGCGCTGCTTGATCAGGTGCTCGCGGCCAATCCATCCCACGCCGAAGCCCGGCAAGAACTCCGTCGCATGCATGAGGACATGGGAAGCTGGGAGAAGGCGGCGGCGCTCGAGATGCTCCGGTTGAAGTGGGGTGAAACCCAAAACCACCGAACACTGGCGGCATTGTTGACGCAGCAGGGAAAAGTCGCCTGGGCGGCGGGCCATCTGCACGATAGCGCCGCCCACTTACGCGCCGCTCTGGCGCTTGATCCCGACTGCACTGAAGCGGCGCTCTACCTCGGCCGCATTCTGCTACGGCAAGGCAAATTGTCCCAAGCCTTTCGCGTCTGGGATGAGCTGGCGAAGAGCAGACCGGAATGGCTGTTTCTGGCCTTCCGGGATATCCAGGCGGCCTTTCGGCACCTCAAGAACGAGGCGGGATGGGAGAGCTTCCTGCGCACCTTCACGGAGCGTCATCCAGGCGATCCTGCGGGTCATCTCGCCCTGGCCGAATGGTACGCCTCGCACAGCCAAATCGAGGCAGCCACCCATTGTCTGCGTCGGGTGCTGGAACTCGACCCCGTCTGTCGGGAGGCCCACATAGCCCTGGTGTCTCTCTACCGTGGGCAAGGCGTCCCCAGTGAAGTCCTTGACAGCTATGAGCGACTCACCCAACACACCACCCAGTCCTCTGGCGGCCACTTCCGTTGCCGAGCCTGCGGCCACACCGGAGATGAGCCGTTCTGGCGATGTCCGGCTTGTCACACGTGGGCCACTCCTGAGCGTCTTCTTCCGCCGCCGGACGTGATGCCCGTGCTGGCAGGGGAAATCATCTCGCCACTGAGTCATTCGAATGCCGGCGCCCCCGCCCCAGTGGTGGTGACGCCTAAGGCGTCGGTCCATCCCCCCTCCGAGCGATGAATTGGAGTCTCCTGCATGGCCGCTGATAGCCCGATGATGCAACAGTATCGGCAACTGAAACAGCAATACCCCGACGCCATCCTCCTGTTCCGGATGGGAGATTTTTATGAGATGTTCTTCGAGGATGCCTGTATGGCGGCTCCGATTCTCGAGATCGCATTGACCGCACGTGATAAGTCACAACCTCACCCCATCCCCATGTGCGGAGTGCCTTACCATGCGGTGGACAGCTATCTCGACCGTCTGCTCAAACGCGGCCTAAAGGTGGCGATCTGTGAGCAATTGGAGGACCCCAAGGCTGCCATAGGACTGGTGAAACGTGATGTCGTACGGGTGGTGACGCCGGGCGCCATCATACAGCCGACGGCGTTGATCGGCAAAGAGAACAATTTCCTCGCCGGGTTATGCGGATCGCGCGAAGGCTTGGGACTAGCGCTGGTCGATGTGTCGACCGGCGAGTTCAAGCTCACCGAGTTCATCGGTGAACAGGCCAACCGCCGAGCGGCCGACGAACTCCAGCGGCTGATGCCACGGGAGCTGCTCATACCGGCGTCGTGGGATGCCCAGGCGACAGCCCTGCCGGGCATTGAGGCGCCGCCGTGGCAGGTCACATCCCGCGACGATTGGCGGTTCGATGCCGAGATCGCCTACCAGCGCCTGACCCAACACTTCAGCACGCATTCGCTGGAAGGGTTTGGCTGCGAGGGGGCGACCCTGGCGGTGACGGCGGCTGGCGTGGTCCTTGAGTATCTGCAAGAGACGCAGCGCGCTGCCTTGACCCATATCCAGGGGCTGTCTCGCTACTATGTCGACGATTTTATGGCCCTGGACGCCACCACCCAGCGCCACCTCGAATTGGTGCGCAGCGCGGCAGACGGGACGCGGGACGGGACGGCGCTGGAACTGCTCGATCAGACGGTGACCGCGATGGGCGGGCGTCTGCTCCGACGCTGGCTCCTCGAGCCACTGCTGCAGGTGGATGCCATTCGACAACGCCAGGCCGCAGTCGCGGCGCTGGTCGAAGCCTGGATGGTGCGTGAGGAGGCGCGCGAGATCTTGAAGGAGATCGCCGATATCGAGCGCATCGTCGGGCGGGTGAATCTAGGGTTAGCCTCGCCGCGCGACTTGTGGGCTCTCCGACAGTCGCTGCAGTGTCTGCCCCGTCTGGCCAACGTCATCACCTCGCTGAACGCGGATGCCTTGCAGCCTTTTGCGAAGGACTGGGACACGCTGACGGATGTCGGCGATCATCTCGCCCGCGCCTTGAACGACGACGCGGCACATGCGACCCAGGTGGGGGAGATCTTTCAGCCTGGCCACCATGCCGAACTCGACGAACTGCGGCAACTGCGCACCGATAGTCGAGGGTTTCTGGCCGCCCTCGAGGCGCAAGAACGCGAACGGACGGGCATCCCAGGGCTACGACTGCACTACAATCGCGTGTTCGGCTACTACATCGAAGTGCCCAAGCGGGCGTTACACCTGGTCCCCCCCGGGTATGAACGCCGTCAGACCTTAGTCAACGCCGAACGCTTTATCACAGCGGAGCTGAAAGTGCACGAAGAGCGCATCCTCGGAGCCGAAGAACGCATCGCGGCGTTGGCACAGGACTTGTTTCAGGCGTTACAAGCCAGGGTGGCGCGGGAGACACGACGCCTGCAGGCGATGGCCCGGACGATCGCCGCTCTGGATGTCTTAATGAGCTTCGCCGCCGTGGCTCAGCGCCACGGCTACACGCGTCCGGAGATGGATGCAGGGGAGGTGATCGACATCAAGGCCGGGCGCCATCCGATATTGGAACGGAGCGGCGAGGGGAGGGGATTTATCCCCAACGACACCTACCTCGATCGGTCGGAGCAACGGGTCCTGATCCTCACCGGGCCGAACATGGCCGGCAAATCGACCTACCTACGTCAGGTCGCGCTGATCGTGTTGTTGGCGCAGATCGGCAGCTTTGTACCAGCCGAGCG
>Ga0081538_10004957_pt1 | contig 12132 bp, 10 predicted proteins | sample TabmetS5T2R1_FD_71022 | JGI IMG/M metagenome (GOLD analysis project Ga0081538, IMG submission 71022) | Tabebuia heterophylla rhizosphere microbial communities from the University of Puerto Rico - S5T2R1 | ecosystem: Host-associated > Plants > Roots > Rhizosphere ... | reverse complement strand
ATTTCAATCTATCCACTACATCGGGCGCGCCTGACTGCCTACGAGGCGACACCTGCGAAGACCTGCCGTTGCCGGGACCGCGCTGTATTGCCGAAGTATGGGTCGCGCCAGGAGTCGTTCGGAACCAGGAACTGCGGACGCACATGCGGGTTATCGGCATTGGCCACGGCGAATTCGCGGAAGGCGTAATGGTTCCACAAGCGGAAGAATTCGCCCAGGTAGATATCGGTCACTGTGGTATCTCCGCGGATCACGAGCATGTTTTCGTCATTGTTGCTTGTCGATGCGTCGGAAAAATTTGCAGAGCCGGAGATCACGACAGGATCGGTGCCGAGTGGATCGACCAGCATGTACTTCGTATGCACGTAGGGCACGTGACGGTTTAGTCCGCTTGCCCGCTCCTGGAGCCACTTGTCGAAACTATTGACGCGAATGCGGCTGCCTACGGCGAAACGATTGAAGGATTTCCGGCGGAGGGAGGCCACGGTCTGTTGCATCGCCGCTGTGGTTCCATCGTTATCGAGCAGACCATAGCGCAAACCGTCAAAGGGCATTGCGAAAACTGGAACGAACGCTTTATTGATGCCGAAGGCAAAAGTCATGCAGAGCATAGTTTCTGCGGCTGCGGCCCGTTCAGCGTACCAATCGAGGAGCTTAAGACCGGAGCGGGGACTGAAGAGCGCCATTGTGCCGGCCGGAGGTTCGTCACCAGAGTTGGGGGTAGGGGTCAGCTGGCCAACCTCCGGACGCAGAACGGCGGAGACAGGGTCCTGTCGCAGCAGTTCCCAGTAATCATGATAGAGAGAGGCGAGTGCGGCATTGTTCGAGACATGGCCGACATTCGAGTGGCCGAAGATGCCTCCTTCGGTGAAGTTCGTGGAACCCGTCCAGACGGATTGCGGTGCGCCGTTTTTCAGCAGAACGATGAATTTGTTGTGTGCGATCGCGCTCGGTTGAGCAGTGCGCTCTGTGCAGATGTTCTTGATCTGGACGGCGGTGATCGCGGCGTTGTTGGCGGCAGCCACGTCGGGATCGCGGGCGTCGTGGATAATACGCACGTCGGCGCCCCGATTTTTAGCGGCTTTGAGCGCTTCAAGTACCGGGAGGTAGGAGAACTGGTAGGCCGCTACGCGCAGGCTGAAATTGCTATCGACTGCATGGCTGATGAACGCCAGCATCGCTTCAAACAGGCCGCGCGAGAGCCATTCGTGGGCGGCTTTCGCAATGTCCGGCGTGTCGGGCGGCTTATTCTCGAAGCGGCGCGCGTACTCCTGGCTGGCCGCCGCGCCCCGGTTGAACCACACCTCGTGCGCACCGTTATCCTCGACCTCAGTAGAGATCGTGATGTCGATCGCATCCTCTTCGTGAAGATCGGAGGGTTGTCCTTTCAGGGCGACGACGCGGTAGGTGTATTCGTGACCAGGCTTCGCCGTGAAGTCCGACCAGGTGAAGCCTTGGACCGGGTGCGAGCGTAGGGAAGCCTGGGCTGTGCCAGGGTCCGTTTCTTCGAAGACTTTGATGCCTTTGAGCCAGAACGCTTCGCCTTCCGTATGGTCCGTTCGATGTACGGCGAAGCCGAGAACACGTCGGGATTTTAGTTTCGTCATACTCCAGCCGAGGAGGACCACATGAGTTCCCGCGAAAGCCCGCATCGTGAGGTTCCCATCATGGTTGGTTTTGCGCATAGGCTTACCCTCCTTACAGAGAACATCGTCCAATGGCGCCTTCGGCGTGTCCTGCCCTACCGCACTGCTGGCAAGGTGAAGCTGAACGTCGAGCCTTGCCCCAGCGCGCTGGTCACTGTGATTTCCCCGCCGTGCAGCTCCACCAGTGCCCTCGTGATCATCAGTCCCAGTCCTGTGCCGCGCACTCCTTGGGTCACGCTATTCTGGGCGCGGAAGAATTTGGTGAAGAGACGCGCCTGGTCGTCGGGGGAGAGGCCGATCCCCGTATCCCGGACGCTGACGCGCACGCGACCCCCTTCTCCGCGTGCGGTGATGATAACACTTCCCCCGGACGCCGTATACTTATGGGCGTTTGAGAGCAGATTGGTGAGGATCTGCGTGACGCGATCGGCATCGCCGGAGACGGCCGGCAGCGCCTCGGCCAGCTCGAGGGTGAGCCCCTGCCCTTTGGCCTCGATCTGTGGGCGCAGCGAGCTGGCCACCTCCCGGACCAGACGAGCCAGGTCAAGCGTTGTGTGCTTCAGTTCGAGCCTGCTGGCTTCCATACGCGAGATATCCAGGAGGTCTTCGATCAAGGCGAGCAGCTGCTCGCCGTTGCGCTGCACAATCTGCAAAGATTCCCGTTGGACCTCCGTTGAAGTGCCCCCCTGCTCTTCGAGCAGGAGCTCGACGTACCCCGTGATCGTCGTGAGTGGGCTCCGCAGCTCGTGTGCGACCAGCGTCACGAACTCGCTCTTCAGCTGGGTGAGCTCGTGGGCCCGCGCTGCCTCCGCGGCCAGACGCTGCGCTGCCGCCGTGGAGCGACGCACCGCGCCAATCACGAGCATCAGACCTAACAGCCCAAAGACCGTCATGGTGATCATCAGATAGAACGTCCCTCGCAGGTTGGCATGGGTCTGCGCGACAGCTGCATCCAGGGGTAGGATGACCTCCAACACTCCTCGTACGTCCCCTGCTTGCCAGGTGGTTTTGGGACTGTCGGGATGCGTGTTATGACATTCGATACAACTCGCTCGCATCAGGTCCGCCTTGGCATAGCGCAGTGATGGGCGGCCCTTGAAGTCTTCAAAGCGCGTAAAGGCCTGCTGTGGGTGTTGCCGCAGGTAGCGCAGTGCCTGTCTTTCAAAGTCGTCCTGTGGACCGCCGTGCTGGCGCCAATGAAATGGGTAATCACTATACAGCCGGGGTTGCCCACCGCTGCCCTTAGCGGCGATGTGATTACCCAACAGCAGGCTCAATGTCGCGGGGAGTGGGATCGCCCCTTCCTTGGCGTCATAGTCATGCGTCACCTCGACGCCTTTCATCTGTGCGCGAACCGCCACTTCTGAGGTGTAGAGGGTGCGAAACTCCTCCAATGCTTGGGCGTACAGTGACGCATTGTTCAGCGTGACCGACTCGATGAGGTTCGACTGCAAACGGTAGACATGCCACAGAATGATCACCACGCCAGTGCCGAACATGATGGTCAGCACAAGGAGGGTGCGTTCATACAGCAGACGCCGCAACCGGTCCGTGGCTTTCGACACGACCATGGGCTTTGTAAAGGGTGTTTCTGCTTCCATCTCAAACCTCCCCCTTCGCCTGGTGGCCTGAGATGCCATGTGCGCCAGCCAGAGGCCATAGCAGGGCACGCAGAGATGTCCCTCCCCGCCGGGAGAGGTGAGATAATGAAATTATTCCGCTGGTGCAGCAATGTTCACATGCGCTGCACCAAGGGCGGATTCCCTCGTCGATCATCCTGGAAGTCCAGGCTAGTTCTCAATCTTGGGCAACGAGAAGACCACCACGGTCGCGGAGGCAGGAGGCACCCTCCAGAATCTCGTGGCGGCTCCTGAAGTGACCGCCACGTATTGCTTGCCGCCGACCTGGTAGGTGACAATGCCGCCGCTGATGGCGCCTCCCGTATTGGAGCGATACAACACACTGCCGTCACGGCCATCAAGCACGATGAAGTCTCCATTGAGCTCGCCGGTGAAGACCAGGTCTGCTGAGGTAGCGGTGACAGCGGCGACCATAGGCCGCGACGACTGGTACCGCCACTGGACGGTCCCAGACGCAGCGTCGATGGCCGTCAGCCAGCCGTGCATTTGGTCCACCGGGTCAGGCTCGAATGACCCGCCCATATAAAGCCGTCCCTTGACGTGGCGCAGTTCTTCAGCCTTCTTATATGTACCGCACCAGTCAACGGCAGGGACATAGAGCATGTTGGTGCGCGGGCTGAACGCAGGGCCATTCCACTGCACACCGCCGAGGGGTCCGGGACAGGTGTGCACGCCCTCAATGGTCACGGGAGCTGCGATGTTCTCTCGGCGTGTGACCGCGACCTCGTAAATGAGCTCACGCGTCTCGCGGTCGAGCACGCGGAGCAAGCCATCCTTCCCGGTCACGGTGACTAGCCTCCGCGACTGGCCTTTCACATCGGTAGTGAAGAGCGGGCTGGCCTGGGTGAGATCCCAGTCGTGCGTGTCGTGTGGGGTCGCTTGATAGTACCACACGAGCTTGCCGGTCCGGGCGTCGAGGACGACCAAGGAGTTGGTATAGAGGTTGTCCCCATGGCGGACGTCGCCATAGTAATCGGGTGCGGGGTTGCCGGTCGCAATGTACACGCGACCCTCGTTCGCATCGAGGGAGAACGGCGTCCACACGGCCCCGCCAGCAGTGAGCGCCTCGGTGGCGCTCCAGGTCTCCGAGCCTGGTTCGTCTCGGGTGGGAAACGTGTGGAAGCGCCACACCAGTTCGCCAGTGTCCAGCCGGAATGCGCCGACCCAGCCTTTGACCACAGCCTCGTTGCCGGCCGGGCCGATAATAACGAGGTCTTCATAGATAAGTGGTGGCATAGTGAACGTCTCGCCCTTTGCCGCATCAGCCGCCGCTTGCTCCCACAGCACCTGGCCAGTCTCGGCGTCGAGTGCCAACAGATAGCCATCACGTGTACCTCGGACAACCTTGCTATCCTTGAAGGCAACTCCGCGCTGCTGAGGCCAGTTCTCCTGTGCCTTCGGCTTCCAGTCATGCCGCCAATGGACGCGGCAGGTAGCCGCGTCGAGGGCGATGGTCGAGTAGGTCGTCGTAACGTACATGACGCCACGATAGACGAGGGGGTTCGTGTGGAACGGATGCCTGTCGCCCGCTTGAAAGCGGCAGACAGGGCTCAAACTGTGGACGTTCGATTGGTTGATCTCGGCGATGTCCATGAACCGTCGTCCGCCGTAATCGTGATTGGGGTGCAGCCAGTCGGCCACGTTGGTGGCCGCAGTGCTCAGCTCCGCCTGTGTCGGCCCTTTCGGTTGCGCGGTCGCCAAGGCGGACAGCAGGGTAAAAAACAGAACGGATAGAAACGCCGCCGTGGATCTGGCCATGGTTGCCCTCCTTCACTGCACCTGAGGCGATGACACCCTGACCCAGCGGCGCTTTGGCCTCGGGTCGCAAATCCACATGTGTGTTAATCACTGCAGTCGTAAATCCCCTTCGGCGGATAGGCATTGTAAACGCCTTTGCGGCGAAGAGCCAGCGGCAGGTGCCGTTGGCCGACCACTACGAGCCCACCTGCGGATACCACGTGTGTAAGGATGTGCCGGTGCAGCGTTGGTCCTGAGGATCTTCCAGCGACGGCAGGGCCCGGGGCGGATAGGAATTTCAAACGCGCTTTTCAAGCTCAGGATGTATGCCCAGCCCCTACCAGTAGGACACCGGCAGCCTCGTTAGCCTCCGAGATGCTTGTCCGCCACAAGGCGTTGGGCTGTCTCATAGTCCTGGTTGAGCAGATAGGAAAAATGATAATAACTGGCCAGGTAGAAGTCACAGTTGAACTGCTGGTAGCGATCGGCCACGGCCAGGAACCCGTACCTGGCTGCCCAACGGTCATGGAACCATGCAGCATGGTAGGTATCATGCAGGAACACCGTGAGGGTCTGCGCATCGGCGCTGGGGATCAGCCGCACGATGCACATATGTGGATGGTGCGAGCGTGGCACAGGGAGCAAGATGTTGTACCCCTCAACAGTGATAAAGTCCGCAAGCACGTCGTTCTCGGAGATGCCCTGAGACTGTGGCCAGTCAGATATTGTCAGAAAATGGTGCCATGCAAGCCAGAACTCATGTTTAGCATCGAAGCCAGGATCAATATCAAGCCGCCAGCGCTGCTCATCACACAAATCGTCCAGGACAGCTTGTGGAAGCTCGGCAATTTTCATAGGTCTCCCTTTGCTTCAGTTGGTTTGCGGTCTTGTGCTCCCACCGCTGGAGCTTTCCCTTAGCATGGACAAACCCAAAGCCCAAACGTTGACGATGAGTGGGCGGCGGCGCAAAAAGTGCTTTTAAACTTCTATACGCGCCCCGCCCTGGCCTCCGCCGCCGTGTCGGCGCCATTGGTGTCACCATTGGTCAGCGCCTGCCCACCGTTCTGCGGCACCTCTAGCAAGGCGTGGCCCTCGGCTACGAGTTGCTCGGCAGTGGTCATCTCGGCGACTGGGACAGCACGTTTCAGCCCGCGTGCGTGCTCCGTAATGAGGCGGCGCTGGGCCACCACGTGCGAGTCCGTGGCCGAGAGGTACTCGGGATACTGGTAGCGGGCCGAGTACATCGCATCGTAGTCCTGGTCGGAGAAATTGTAGTTTTGCAGCCAGTTGCGATACAGGGTAAAGGCAAACCGCTGCCAGAGTCGGCCCACGTGGGTGCGCACCCGCCGCGAGCGGAAGTACACGACGCGGGTCAGGGACTCCTCCACCGGCACACACCAGCGCGTGTACATAGCACCTGGCCCACCCGAGAAGAGCCGCTGCATGCTGGGCAGGTGCAGGCCACCGGCCCACTCTTCGGGGGTCTCGAACTTGGGCGGGGTCTGCTTCTGCCGGTTGCGCCACTCGAAGAACCAGATCCACAGCAGCCGCAAGCGGGTCGGCGGCCAGTAGCCTCCGGTCCGGGGGTAATACATCTGGTAGGGGATAGTGCCATCCTTGGCGTAATAGTTCGCCGCCCCCTCGCGGTCCGCGACCACGGCCGCCTTGTTGTTCACGATTTTGGTGCGATAGCCGAGCGGGGTCCTGGGGCGGCCTCCAAAGCGATTGCGTAGCTGGATAATGGCGTTGCGGTGCACCCAGAAACAGTTGTGGGCATCCAGGGTATTTTCCAGAGCTATCATCCAGTTGCAGTGCCAGTAGCGAATGGTATGGAACACCGTGGTACGCTCGTCCGCCTCAAAGAGCTCTGGCGGCACGTCCTCCTCGATGGGCGCCGGCTCTCCCTCACCCATCCACACGAACACCATGCCCTTGAGCGTCCGCGTTGGGAAGACGCGGGCATGCAAGCGTCCGACCATCTTGGAGTCCGGCCCCTCGGTGATAAACTCGACACATTCCCCCTGGCCATTGAAGGTGGCCCCATGGTAGGGGCAGCTCAGATACCCCTGCCAGACACACTTTCCCAGGGAGAGATACACACCACGATGCGGACAGTAGTCCCACAGTGCCTGCACCTCGCCGTGCGTATCCCGGAAGAACACCAGGTCAGTGCCCAGGAGCCGCAGGCCCACTGGCTTGCGCCAGCCTACGGCTCTGGCAGGTAGGGCAGGGTACCAGTACTCCCGCAGGCCTTGGGCCGGAATCAGGCTGCGGCGGTCGTCGGGATCATGCGGTGGGACGAACGGCGGGGGACGATCGCCCTGATAGCCTCTAGCATAGCGTTTCCACCCGCCAGGATACCCGCCGCGGATCTTGTTCAGTGCCCGTAATAGTCCCATGGCATCCACCTCCCTCATTTACGCTCGGCCTGTGACAGAAAAACCTTGCAGCCCCTCGGGGAACCGGCGGCTCTCAAGCCGGCAGGCCCACCAGGATGTCCTCGCCTTCCACACGCACGGTATACACCTCCACTGGCTGACTGGCAGGCCACGCGGTGGCCTGCCCTGTGCGCAGGTCAAAACGGCCCTGGTGTAGCGGGCATTGCACTTCCCACGTAGCAGAGCGCAGATCCCCTTGATGCAGCCAGGCATCGGCGTGGCTACACACATTGTTGATGGCGTAGTACTGGCCCTGCACCTGGGCCAGCAGGATCTCGGTGTCGTCAACGAGCACCGCTACCATGCCCCCTGCGGCTAGATCATGGGTCTTCGCAACCTTGACAAACATGCTCATCCTCGACGCTCCTCCCCAGGTCACAGGCTACATATCCGCAGTGACGACCTCCCGGAAGTAGGCCCAGATGCCGCCGTGGGGCCGGCCGCCTGGCACGTGCGCCAGGCGGGCCTTGATGTGGGGCTCCGCCTCAGGCCGGGCCAGGGCTATCTCCTCAGCCAGGTGCAACGGGATGGACGGATGGTTGGGGCCGGCCGCACACATGGCCATGTAGTTCAGCCGCGCCTGGTGTTCCAGATGCACCATCGCCAGCACCGCGCCTTCCACCCCCGCGCTGGACGCCGTCACCGCCCCGTGGCCCAGCAGCAGGCAGGCCTCGCCGTGGCCCAGCAGGTGTGCCACCTCCTGGCCCTCTTCCTCTGAGGTGATGATTTTGGTGTGGGGGTACACGGGTAGTGGTTTGGTGACCAGCCTGGCTCCCTCCTGGGCCATGGGCTTGAGGCCGTTCTGGAGGACACTCATCAGCACCACGTAATCCGGGTGTACGTGCACCACCGATAGCACGTCGGGCCGGTTCTTGTAGATACACGAGTGGATCTTCACCTCGCTGCACTGGAGCGAATACGGTGGCCCGTCGACCCAGTTGCCCTCCAGATCGCATACCACCATGTCTTCGGGCCGCATGCGTGATAGCACGTCCATGCGGTAGCCGCGGCCTTTGACCACGAACAGGTTCGGGGCGCTGGGGACGCGCATGCTCACATGGCCCAGCGAGGCTCGCACGCCCGCCGCCAGGCCAACTTCAGCCAGGATGCGGTTGCCGATGGCCGCCTCGACTTTTGCTGCTTCCAGGGAACTCCGGTCCGCCATAGCTCTCTCCTCCCGTATGCAATGGGGGCACGCCGCCATACGCCGTCCCAGTCCTCTGACAGATCGCCCCCATTGTGCGCCAGAACCCCATCAGTGTCCACACTGCCTGGGAGGGGCTAGTACGCGTCGCACTGGTGCGATAGCATGATCTCCCGGTGCTCGTGGGCCGATTGCATGATCGCCAGCACCACCTCCAGCGTTGCGGTGCCCCAGCGGCCATTGTGGCGCACCGGACGCCCGGTGGTGAGGGCCTGATACATCTCGTCCAGCTCGGCCATGCGCTCGTCGTGGAGACCCTCTACGGGGACTTCCTGTTGGCCGTTGTCGTCGTACACCCACAGGCCGTTGGGCGACTGGCGTACATCGCCCCGTGCGCAACTCACTACCACGAGACCCAGGTCACCCTGGAAGCCGCGGGCCGTGGCGGGCCGCCCGGCCGGCTCGCCGGTACCCGCCTCGCGCGTGCCGCCGAAGCGCACCTCGTTTTTCAGCAGGGCTTCCTGGTCGGCGTTGGTCCGCCCCGCCCGGATGGCCCGCCGCAGTTCAGCGCTGGCGGCGCGGTACCGGGAGCTCCCGGCCCACGGCACCAGCTCGTAGGTGGAGAAGTACCCGTAGCCGTTGTGCACGATGGTCGCTGGCACAGCGTTTTCGAATTCTAAGAAGGCCACGTAGTACCCTTGCACGTCTCGACCTGGGAACCACTTGCCCGTCATGGCGCGCACGCTACGCACCCGCCCGCCACCCAGCAGACGGACGGTGTCCACCTGATGTGGACCCTGGCGATAGACGATACCGCCGCCAGTGCGGATGTCCAGTTCCTGTGGCATACGTGGACGGAACATCCAGTCCGTATACGACCAGACATTGATCGCCTGCACAGCACCGATTGCGCCTGATGTGATGAGCTGCCGCATGGCCTGGTTGGCGGCCATGAGGCTAGCAGTGTGGCCGCACAGCAATTGCACGCCATGCTTTTCGGCGGCCTCGGTCATGCGCTGGGCTTCGTCCAGCGTCAGGGCCATAGGTTTCTCCACCACCACATGCTTGCCGTGCTGGGCCGCGGTGATGGTGTGCTCGCAGTGGAACTGATTGGGCGTAGAGATCCATACCACCTCTACCTCTGGGTCGCGGCACAGCGCCTCCACCGATGTGTAGGTGCGCCCCTGGAAGCGCGACGTGAATGTCGCCAGGGCTTCTGGACGCACATCCGCAGCGGCCGTGAGCTGAATGTAAGGGGCGTTCGCCATCGCCCGGATCACCTGGACGGCGCCGGCTCCCAGACCAGCGATGCCCACCTGCAGGCGGCGGGCAGATGTCGAGGTGTCCGAGGCTGGTGCTGTACTGCTCGTCATGGCTGGTCTCCTACTGCTGAGGGGATGGCCGCGGCTACACGCTGACTCCACGTGCCTGGGCGAAGAGCGCCTGCACGTGCGGCGTGATGGGGCTGTACTTCGCCGCCGGGCCACCGAAGCGCTCGGTCTTATCCCGCTCGGTGACAATCTCGATGCAGGCGGCCTCTGCCGGATCGCGGAAGACGTTCATCGGCTCCTGGCCGAGCTGCATCTGCCGCAGATTGTCCTTCAGCATCTTGCGGTACAGGATAATGCCCGCATCGGAGTGCCCCAGGCGTTCTTTGGTGCGGTCGGCAATGGCACCCTGGGTAACCCAGGCGAAGATGTCCTGACCGGGGGCGTTGTCCATCAGCTCCCAGGGTGGCTGGCCCTCGGCATTGGGCAGCGGCAAGGGGATGTCGAAGACGGGCACGGCGTCCTGGTGCAGAGGGCTGACGCCCGGCGTGTACACCGTGTAGAAGATATGCAGCGTGTTGGTGTCGTCCACCGGCACCCGGAACTGGAAGTTGAGCGCGTCCTGCGGGCCCACCACCAGGGTATTAGGGAACAGGATAGGGTGGCCGCGCTGCCAGTCGGGCGCGGTCTCGTCCTCGTCACCCCACATACGCCGCTTGATGATGCCGTGCTGAAATGGGTCGAAGCCGATGCGCTTGTGCGCCAGCACGGCGCGGTCCTGTGGGCGGTCTAGCTGCTCCTGCACGTAATTGGCGAAGTCCTGGTGCAGCCATTCCACGTGCACCGGGTCTAGAGAGTTCTCCATGATCTGCAGCCAGTTGCACGGGATCACCGACACGCCGATATCACGCAGGGAGTCGGGACGGATGAGCGGCTCCCAGCGGGGTAGCAGCGGCACTGGCGGCGGACCCAGATAGGCCCAGAGCAGCCCGCCCAGCTCTTGCACCGGATACGCCTGCAGCTTGACCTTGTCCTTGAAGCGCGCCTCGGGGTCGACCTCTTCCTCATAGGGCTGCTCGATGCAGGCGCCGGTCTCGTCGTAGGCCCAGCCGTGGTACGGGCAGCGCAGGCCGTGCTGCAGGGGCACGCCGTAGAGCAGGTTGATGCGCCGGTGAGCGCACAGCGGTTCAATGAGCCCGTAGGTCCCGGAGCGATCCTTGTAGAGGACCAGATCCTCACCCAGGAGGCGGACCATCTTGGTGAACTTCTTGTCCGTCAGCTCTGCAGCGCCCCCGATGGGGTGCCAGTAGCGCCGCAACAGCTCGCCCATCGGTGTGTCCGGACCTACTCTGGTCAGTAGTTCATTCTCTTCAATAGAGATCATCGCCATCTCCCTCCCTCTTGGGAAATTATGGCTGGATATGCTCCCGTACCCATGGTCGAAACGCTCACGATGTTCTCTCCACTCCTCGACAATGGCCTCAAACTCGTGCCAGCTTATCGCCTCGAGTAAGATGTGCGGTCCCGGTGGAACGCGAATTTGTTGTAGGCGCAGCGTGACCATATGTCCTCCAGAATTGCCGCGCTCGGTGCGACTCTGTCACAATATCCCCAGTGCTGCAGCCTTGAAACGCGCTATTTCTACCTTGTTTTCTCCCCCAACGCAAGGTGGGGCATCTATTAGGCTGTGGAGGTATCAAGAATGAGGGTTCTGATGATCTGTGGTGTGGAATAGCCTGCTCTTGCCCGAGGGAAATGTACCAGGTATCATCGCTGTATCTTCCAGCAACAGAGCAAACGGCGGATGGGACACAACGTAGGGGAGTACCCTCATGACCACGGTCATTTCGCCACAGTTATTAAAAGCCCTCACGGACCTCACTGGTGAAATACACCTCGAGAGTGCTCTGCGCATGGTCACGCAAGACGCCATTGCCCATCGGTTAGAGTCCATTGCCAAACAGCTCTACATCTTGGAGCAGAAATACGGCATGTCCTTTGAGCAATTCGATGCACGTTTCCAGGCGGAAGAATTGCCAAATCAGTACAGTTATGAGGTCGAGCAGGACTATCTGGAATGGGAAGGGCTGCTCTGCAGAAAGCGGAGATTGCAGGAGGTGCGTGATTGGCTCCGTTGACGTTGCGGGAGGCGTATCGACATATCGTTGACACCAGCGCGCAATCTCCTGTTGTCACTGGGATTGAGCTGCTCCTGCTGGAAGAACCCGTCCTGAAGCTGCGTGTCCATCTGGGTACCTC
>Ga0081538_10004956_pt1 | contig 12133 bp, 9 predicted proteins | sample TabmetS5T2R1_FD_71022 | JGI IMG/M metagenome (GOLD analysis project Ga0081538, IMG submission 71022) | Tabebuia heterophylla rhizosphere microbial communities from the University of Puerto Rico - S5T2R1 | ecosystem: Host-associated > Plants > Roots > Rhizosphere ... | reverse complement strand
CCCCGAGCAGCCGCCCTACCGCGACCTCCTCGAGTTCTTCTTCCAGATCCACGACCCGACGACGCTGAACCGTCAGGGAAACGACGTCGGGACGAGCTACCGCTCGGCGATCTACTACCTCGACGACGAGCAGCGCCGCGTCGCCGAGGACACGATCGCCGACGTCGAGGCCTCGGGCCTCTGGCCGGGGAAGGTGGTGACCGAGGTCGAGCCGGCGGGGCCGTTCTGGGAGGCCGAGCCCGAGCACCAGGACTACCTCGAGAAGTTTCCCAACGGCTACACGTGCCACTTCCCGCGGCCTGGCTGGGTCCTCCCTCGCCGCGCGCCGGCAGCCGCCGGCTAACAGGGCTCCGAAGCCCTCAGTCGGACTCGGGGCGATGACCGCTGCCGGGCCCCCGCACGGCCTTCGTCCCTCGATCAACGTTCGTTCCCGTCGAGAAAGGACTGGACGAGCGAAGCGGCCATCGCTCCCTCGCCGACGGCGGACGCCCGATCAGCAAGAACAGCCCATCGGCAGGAATCCCCATAGACGGTGGCGGTGAGCCCCGCCGGCCCCGCCCCGACGATCACGACGTCGTAGAGACCGTGCCTCGGATAGATCGGTAGTCCGGCGCCGTCCGCCAGCTTGGCGTGCCAGATCCTGGACGCTCTGGCTCGCTCGAGCGTCGCGCTGTCGAGACCGGCGGTTCGCTCGATGTTGTTCGGCGGCGCCTAGAGGCGGGTGCCGTCCGCAAAGATCGCGAGCGGAAGCGACGCCGACTCGAGCTCCTCGTCGGGCAACATGGCTGCCAGCGGATCGCGATCGAGGTCGATCCAGCGGAGATCGACTCCGTTTCGGGCCAGGAAGTTGCGCGCGGAGTCGGAGGCGTCGCCGCCGCGTCCGCTGAGCGTCAGCGGACGGAGTCCTGCAATCTCCTGCGCTCCCGCCTCCGCATGCGCGTCGTGGCGGGCCATGCCACGGAGCTCACGCGGCCCATCAGGCCGTTGTATGGTGGGCGTTTGGCGACGCAGTCGCGCCCTCTTCGTACGGACAACTACGAGGCGGTCGTGGTCGGCAGCGGGTTCGGAGGTGCTGTTGCTGCCTGCCGCCTTGCCCAGGCCGGGGTCGCCGTGGCCGTTCTCGAACGCGGGCGTCGCTTCGAGCCCGGGGGCTTTCCACGACCAGCACGTGGTCGTATCGACCGGATGCTCTGGCACGAGGGCGGCGCGTATGACGTCAAGGCGTTGAACGACATCCTCGTCGTGCAGGCCGCCGGCTACGGCGGCGGCTCACTGATCTACGCGAACGTGCAGATGCGCCCACCCGCGGATCTCTTCGACGACGGCTGGCCGAGAGGCCTAACGCGCTCAACGCTCGATCCGTACTACGACGTCGTTGCGCACATGCTCGACATCCGCCCGATCGAACCCGATCCGGCCACCGGCGACGTGCCGACGAAGACTCGCCTGATGGAGGAGGCCGCCACCCGGCTGGGCCGGGGAACACAGCTCTTCCGTCCGAATATCGCAGTCCGATTCGAGGGCGCTGGTGAACCGCTGACGCCGAACAGGTTCGGTGCCCTTCAGTCGGGCTGCCTCCACTGCGGCGAGTGCGACATCGGCTGCAACGTCGGAGCCAAGAACACACTCGACCTCAACTACCTCGCCGTTGCCGAATCAATGGGAGCGGACGTTGGAACAGGCTGCGAGGTGAAGGGCATCGCGCCCACCGAGGCCGGGTTCGAGCTCCACTTTCGCGACCATGAGGACGGCCGAGAACGGACCCTCGCCGCGGGGCAGGTGTTCCTCTGCCTCGGCGCCGTCAACACGACTGAGCTCCTTCTGCGCTGCCGCGACCAGCACGGGACGCTCCCGCGGCTTTCGCCGAGACTCGGCTCACGCTATTCGGCAAACGGCGATTTCCTCGCCCTTGGTCTCGGGGCGTCGCCGCCGTTTCGGGGCACCCACGGGCCCACGATCACGACGGCGTGCATCTTCGACCGGCGAGACGGTGATCGACGAATCTGGTTTGCCGTGGAGGACGGCGGTTACTCGACCTATCTCGCCCATCTACTGCCGCTTCTGTCTCCAATCAGGTTCGCGCGGCTCCTCGGCCACGACCTCGAGGCTCGGCTTGCGCACCATGCCGAAGGGCTCGTGTCCGAGCTCGAGCGCGATGGCGATGCGACCGCGCTTCTGCTCGTCATGGGTCGCGATTCGGCGGACGGGACGATTGAGCTCGCGCATCCCCACCACCGACTCCATGTCCGGTGGAACACGCCGGCGAATCTGCCGCTTTACGCATCGGAGACCGCCGCGTGCCAGGAGCTGCTGACCGCGCTGGGCGGAAGGCTGTGGCTCGCACCAAACTGGCGTCTTCTCGGCCAACCGTCGGCGGCTCACAACCTCGGCGGCTGCGTCATGGCCGAACGCGAGGAAGACGGCGTCGTCGACCCCTACGGCAACGTCTTCGGCTATCCAGGCCTCCATGTCCTCGACGGGGCGATCATCCCCGTCGCGCTTGGAGCGAACCCGTCACACACGATCGCGGCTGTCGCAGAGCGGTGCATCGAGGCTGCGATTCGGCAACTGCCCGGCCGCGAGCGATGGCGCGCCCCCGAGGCGCAGGATGCCGTAACACTCGCCCCGCCCGAGGATCGCGTGTCGATACCGCCTGAAGGGACGGCGCCGCCCGTCGTCCAGGCAGCCGGCCTGCTCTGGCGTGAAACGATGCGTGAACCCTCAGAGTGGAGGGATCGGCGCGGACCGCGTCGGTGGAGATCACGATCACAGTGGCCAACATCACATCCTTCGTCGACGACCCCGAACACCCGGGCGTCGTCACGGGGCTCGTCCACATCGAAGGGCTGACGGCACCAGAAGGCGCACGGATCAGCGGAGGCTCGTTCAACCTGTTCGTCGACGAGGGCGATCCCAACGCGCGCGCCATGCGATACGCGCTGCCGTTCCATGCTGCGGACGGTCGCCAATATGTTCTGAGCGGAGTCAAGGACGTCCGTGGTCGCAGGATCATCGACTTCTGGCGGGCCACGACGACGCTCGCAGCTCGCCTGGAATCGAGCGACGACGGGGCCGTCGGCATCGGGAGGCTCCGGATCAGCACGACTGGAGTTGCGGGGCTGATCAGCTCGATGCGACTCGCCCCCGGCGGTCGGAAAGGCGATGTGCCCGCGGCATTCTGGAGGTTCGTCCGTTTCTACGCAGCGACCCTGCTCAAGCTCTACGCGGCCGGCACCCGTGGACGGTGGCCATGACCGCGTACCACGCTGAAGAATGGGTCGAGTTCGGGGTCGCAGTCGCGGGGGCCGCCGCCGTGCTGGCAGGGCTTGTCTTCATCTCCGTCTCGATCAACCTCGAGAAGGTCCTCGAAGTTCGTGGCCTCCCAGGCCGGGCGGGAGAGAGCATCGTCATGTTCGGCGGCGTTCTGATCCTTTCGATCTGCCTTCTCACGCCCGGTCAGTCGAGAGTCGCCCTCGGCGTCGAACTCGTCATCGGCGGGGCACTCCTCATCACCCTTCTCGTCCTGATCGCGCTGCCGGGGCTCAATCAGCCCACGCGGCAGCCACTCAGCTGGCGGATCACCCGAATCGTGCTCGCGCTCGCGGCCAGCCTTCCCGTGCTCGTGGCAGGCGCGAGCCTGCTTGCAGAGCAGGGCGGTGGCCTCTACTGGCTTGCCGCCGCTTTCATCCTCTCGCTCGCCGCCGGCATCGGAAACGCCTGGGTCTTGCTCGTCGAGGTCGTCCGAGACGAGCGCTACCGCGCGGTCGGCGGCGACGACCACTCGTGATCCGCAAGCTCACCGACGACACGCTCGTCGTCTTTCTCTCCGACTCCCACATCGGGGGCGACCAGGGTCGGGACATCTTCGAATCACCGGACGACCTTGCGGCGCTCTTCGAGAGCCTCGCTACACACCCGGGTCCAGTTGAGCTCGTTCTCGCCGGTGACTTCTTCGACCTCCTCCGCATCGCCGATGTGCCCGCGGGCAAGAACCGTGCGTCTGCGACCAGCTCACGTGCCGAATACGCGGATCTCTTCGCGGCGCTGAGCCGCTTCGCCTCCGAGCCCACGCGGAGGGTCGTCTACCTGCCGGGAAACCACGACGCCGAGGTTTGGTGGAACGGCGAGATCCGCGCCGACCTCGAGGAGGCCGGTCTCGTCCACGATTTCGCGTTGTCCTACTGCGCATCCTTCGAGTCCGAGGCCGACCGAGTCGTCTACTGCGAGCACGGCAACCAGTTCGACCCAACGAACACGATCCACGACTACGACGACCCACTCGACACGCCACTCGGCGAGCACATCGTCACGGATGTCCTCCCGCATCTCCCCACCGGCTGGGAGACCGAAGGGGGCAATCTGCGCGCCATCGACCGGGTCTTTCCGCTCTCGATCATCCCCGGATGGCTCGCCGGGCGACTGTTCTACCAAGTCGCCACACAAACCGTGCGCTGGCTCCTGCTGCCGCTGGTGATCCTTCTCGCCGCGCACGCGATTCTGGAGAACGGCGGTTCTGTCGCCGCCCTGCTCGTCGAATTGGCATACGACATCGGAATCCTGCTCCTCGTCTTCGGGGTGTTCCTGTTCGTTGCGGCGCGGGCGACGAACCGCGTCATCCGCGCGTCGACCACACGGCTGCGCAGCGACGCCGAACACGAGCTGATTCGCAGTCGACTGGAAACGGGCAAGCCTCCGCCCCTGAGCGGGTCCCCCACCTCCGAAATCGCCGTCTTCGTCTCCGGACACACCCACGCGCCGTCACTGACGCACTTCGACGGGCCAACCAGGCATCGAGGAGCCCAGGTCAACTCCGGATGTTGGCTGCGGCAGCTTCAGGCCGTGCCGGGGCGCCTCGGGGCACCCCCGGTTTTCGTCTCCCGGTTCGTCCAGACACACGTCCGCGTCTACCGGGACGATGGAGCGATTCAGGTCGAGCTCTGGGAGCATCCGCGGCCGTCTCCCAGGCAGCTACGGGTCGTGGAGCGGCTTGCGGCCGTCGGCCGTCTCCCCGCCGAACCCGAACAGGCTGCTCCTCCGCGCGTCCGTCAGCGAACCTCGATCGAGCGCGCGCCTCGCCCTCGATGACTTCTCTCCCATGCGCAATCGCTCGCAGACCTATCTCGGAGGGCATGCCTCGCTATCCCGGGGTGCGACGAGCGGCTCCGGGGACCGGCTCTTCGCCTAGGAGCAGCGACTCGGTGGGGACGCCGGCTAGGCCACTGAAGGGCAAGGACGAACGTGGTACGCTCGAACGCCAAGACGCTGGCTCCATCCGCGCGGTTGTCCTCGCGGCTATTGGGTGATCGCGCCCGAGGGACCTCGTCGCCGAATCGAGCGCGGGGGGAGAAGGGAGGAACAGGATGGCGACGGCCCACCTTCCCGGGCCCGCCGGACATGCTCCTCCCGATGGAAACAGCGTTGCTCAGCGTCGCCTGGCGTGGGCTGGCGCTGATCCGTGGCGACTGATTCGTCGGGCGCTCTGGCCCGTTGGGCTCGTCGCCGGGCTCGTCGCGGTGGCCCCCATCCTCGGTGCCGGGAGCCCCGACTTCGATGCCTCGACCGTTCTCTACCTCGTCGTCGGTTGGTCGTTCATCGCGAGCGGTCTCGTCGGATGGGCGCGCCGGCCAGAGAACCGCGTCGGCGTGCTCTTGGTCGCCGTCGGCTTCCTCTGGTTCGCTCCGGAGCTCCTGGCGCAGTCCACTTCGCCATTCGTCTACACGATCAGCGTGTTGCTCTGGAACGCCTGGGCCGTCGTGTTCACTGTCCTGCTGGTCGCGTTCCCATTCGGGCGCCTTGTCTCGAGCCTCGACCGACTCCTCGTCGTCTTCATCCTCCTGCCGGGCATCCCCATGCAGGCGCTGTGGCTGCTTTTCCTCGAGATGAACGAAGGTCCGGGCAACGCCTTTCTCGTCTGGCCAGACGCCGAGGTCGCGGCCGCAGTTGACAACTCGCAGCGGGTCATTGCCATCGCGGCGTTCGCGGTGCTCGCGGCAGTCCTCGTGCGGCGGTGGTTGCGCGCGAGCCCGCCGCTTCGCCGCGTGCTCACTCCGGTCCTTGCCGGAGCAGGAGCCGTCATCCTCTTCGCACTGGTCATCCTGCTCGACAGGATCGGCGGGAGGACGGAGCTCCTCGACGGCATCTTCCGCGTCGTCCTTGCGTCCGTCCCGATCATCTTTCTCGTAGGACTGCTGCGTGCGCGGCTGGCTCGATTGGCCGTCGGCGATCTCCTCGTCCAGCTGCAGGAGCCTCGACCTCCCGGCGCCTTGCGGGACGCGCTCGCCCGCGCGCTGGGGGATCCTTCGTTGACGCTTGCGTTTTGGCTGCCGGAGTTCGAGGGCTATGTGGGCGTGGACGGCCTGCCGATCTCGCTGCCGACCGAGGGCAGCGGCCGTGTCGCGACGATCGTGGAGAGGGGTCACAGGCAGGTTGCCGCGCTCGTCCACGACGAGTCGCTGCGCGAGGAGCCGGAGCTCGTCGCGGCGGTCTGCGCGGCGGCGGGGATCGCGCTCGAGAACGAGCGTTTGCAGGCAGACCTGCGCGCGCGGCTCGAGGAGCTCAGAGGCTCGCGGGCCCGCATCGTCGAGGCGGGCGACGCTGAGCGACGCCGGCTCGAGCGCAACCTCCACGACGGCGCGCAGCAGCGGCTCATCACGCTCTCGGTGGCGCTTCGTCTCGTCGCCTCGCGCCTGCAGCCCGACTCGGAGGAGGCGCGGCTTCTGGAAGGGGCACGCGCGGAGCTGAAAGAATTGTACCGCGAGCTGCGCGAGCTGGCGCACGGCATTCATCCGGGAGTCCTGAGCGACCACGGGCTCGGAGTTGCGCTTGAGACGCTCGCCGCGCGTGCGCCGCTGCGCGTCGAGCTGAGCGTCGACGTGGACGCGCGCCTGCCCGAGCCGATCGAGGTGGCCGCCTACTACCTCGTCTCGGAAGGCCTCACGAACGTGGCCAAGTACGCGCAGGCGTCGGCGGCCAGCGTCGAGGTCTCGCGCACGAACGGCGAGATCGTCGTCCAGGTCGCCGACGACGGCGTCGGAGGCGCCGACCCAGGGAGCGGCTCAGGCCTTCGCGGCCTCGCCGACCGCGTCGAAACGCTGGGCGGACGGCTACGCGTCCGCAGCCCCGCCGGCGGTGGAACAAGCGTACGAGCCGAAATACCATGCGCGTAGTCCTCGCTGACGACGCCGTACTTCTGCGGGAAGGCGTGGCGCGGCTTCTCGGCGAGGCTGGCTTCGACGTCGTGGGCCAGAGCGCGACAGCCGAAGACCTCCTCCTCAAGGTGCGCAGCTACTCGCCCGACGTAGCCATCACCGACATTCGTATGCCGCCCACACAAACGGATGAGGGCCTTCGCGCGGCGTTGGAGATCCGCTCCCGTTTCCCAAGGGTCGGGGTCCTCGTGCTGTCCCAACACGCTGACGTCGGCCTGGCAATGAAGCTCCTCGCGGAGGACGCGGAGGGCGTCGGCTACATGTTGAAAGACCGCGTTACGGACATCGACGAGTTTGCGGAGGCGGTCCGGCGGGTGGGACATCGAGGCTCGGTCATCGATCCGACGATCGTGTCGCAGCTCCTCCATCGCAGCCGCCGCGACGACCCGCTCGAGGACATCACGCCGCGCGAGCGGGAGGTGCTCGAGCTCATGGCGCAGGGACGCTCGAACCAAGGCATCGCCGAGCGCCTCGTCATCACGGAGCGTGCCGTGCAGAAGCACATCACGAGCATCTTCCGGAAGCTCGGCCTTCCCGCCAGCACGGACGATCATCGGCGCGTGCTGGCCGTCCTCGCCTTCCTGCGTTCATAGAAGACGCACCGCGCGAGGTGCGTCCAGACGCACCCCAAGACGCCAGCAGGCTCCCTTCTCATCCGCGCGCGTCCCTGAGACGGTGACGCATGGAAACCGAAAGGAGTGAGGCCCATGCAGACGGTACTCATGCAGAAGGATCGGGAGAACCCCGCCCTGGCTCCTCCTGTTGTTGCCGCGACGAGCGTGACTCGCCGCTACGGCGAGGGTGACACGTGCGTGCATGCGCTCCGGGGCGTCTCGCTCGATATCGCGCGCGGGAAGCTCACGGCTGTGATGGGGCCTTCCGGTTCCGGCAAATCAACTCTGATGCACATCCTCGCCGGCCTCGACCGCCCGACTGAGGGCGAAGTCGAGATCGAGGCCACGAGGATCACCGAGCTCAACGACACGGAGCTGACGAAGCTCAGGCGCGAGCACATCGGCTTCATCTTCCAGTTCTTCAACCTGCTCCCGATGCTCACCGCCGAGGAGAACGTCGTCCTTCCGCTCAACCTTGCTGGAAGGAAGCCTGACCGCGCTTGGGTGGACGAGCTCACCGGCAAGGTGGGGCTCTCCGATCGCCTCTCCCACCGGCCGGCTGAGCTTTCGGGCGGTCAACAGCAGCGCGTAGCGATCGCCCGTGCGCTCGTCTCGCGGCCGACGGTCATGTTCGCAGACGAGCCCACGGGCAATCTGGACTCGACGACGAGCGCCGAGATCCTCGAGCTCGTTCGGGATTCCGTCTCGAGCTTCGGGCAGACGACCGTCATGGTCACCCATGACCCAAACGCGGCCGCCATCGCCGACCGCGTCCTCTTCCTGGCCGACGGGCGAATCGTCAAGGATCTGGGCCGCTCCACGGCCCACGAGATCCTCGAGGCGATGGAGGAGGTAAGTGCACGATGATCCGCGTCGCGCTCAGAGGCCTCTTCAGCCGCAAGCTGCGTGCGACCCTCACGGGCCTCGCGATCGTCCTCGGCGTCGCCATGGTCAGCGGCAGCCTCATCCTCACGGACACGATCGGGAAAAGCTTCGACGCCATTTTTAGCGACTCGTACGAGAACTCCGACGTCGTCATCAGCTCGAAGGCGGCTACGTCCAGCGACGGTGACACAGGAGCCGAAGCCCCGGCCTTCCCGGCCGAGGTCCTCAGCACCGTGGAGGAGCTCCCCGACGTGGATGCGGCCGCCGGGACGATCGAGGACGAAGCGAGGCTCGCCGACCAGAAGGGCGACCTGATCGGCACTGAGGGCTTCGCCATGAGTGTCGACCCGGCCGGAGACCAGCGCTTCAATCCGCTCCACCTCGCCGGCGGCGAGTGGCCACAGGGGGAGGAGCAGATAGCCATCGACAAGGCCGCCGCGGAGAAGAAGGACCTCCAGGTCGGCGATATGGTCGGCGTCGTCGCCGATGGTCCGGTCCGCCCGTACCGCATTACCGGCATCGTCCAGTTCGGTTCCGTGGACTCCCTCGGCGGCGCCACGATCGCGGTCTTCGACCTCGCGACTGCCCAGCAGCTGTTCGACAAGGTCGGGAAGCTCGACATGATTCGCCTGGCGGCGAGTGAGGGTGTCTCGACGTCCGAGCTGGTCCAGGAGATCAGCCCGCTGCTGCCCGAGACAGCTCAAGTGCAGAGCGCCTCGGAGCAGGCGGCGTCGGACAGCGAGGAGACGCAGGTGGGGATCGGGTACTTCCGCACGTTCCTACTCGCCTTCGGCGGCATTGCGCTCTTCGTAGGGGCCTTCGTGATTGCCAACACGCTCTCGATCACCGTGGCACAACGAGTGCGCGAGCTCGCCACCTTGCGGACGCTCGGCGCTTCCCGCCGGCAGGTGCTCTGGTCGGTCGTTCTCGAGTCCGTCACCGTGGGCCTGATCGCCTCGGTAGTGGGCCTCTTCCTCGGACTCGGGCTCGCGCTCGGATTGAACGCGCTCCTGGCCGCCACCGGAACGGAGCTGCCGGAGAGCGGGCTCGTCTTCAGCACTCGCACAATTGTCGTCAGCCTGCTCGTCGGGACGCTGATCGCGCTCCTTGCCAGCCTGCGCCCGGCCTTGCGAGCGACCCATGTCCCGCCGATCGCCGCAGTGCGCGAGGGCGCGGTGCTGCCCAAGTCGCGCTTTGCGCGGTTCGGGCTCGTGACCGCGATCGCCGTGGTCGCGCTGGCCGTCGCCCTCCTGGCCTACGGCGTATTCGCGGACGAACTCGAGACATCCACCCGTCTGCTATCGCTCGGCGTCGGCGTGCTCCTGCTCTTCCTCGGGGTGGCGCTGATCGCGCCGCGGCTCGTCCGCCCGCTCGCGGCCGTGCTCGGCGCGCCCGGAGCCCACCTGGGCGGAGCCGCGGGCAGGCTCGCTCGGGACAACGCGGTGCGCAACCCCGGCCGAACGGCGTCAACCGCGGCTGCTCTCATGATCGGCGTCGCCCTTGTCACCCTCGTCGCCGTCCTGGCGCAAGGGCTCCGCACGTCCTTCACGGACGCCGTGGACGAGCTCTTCGTCGCGGACTATGCGCTGACGCCGACAGGCGACTTCGGTGCGATCAGCGACGACAGCGCGAATGCCGTGGCGCAGGTGGAGGGTGTCACCGTCGTCTCGTCGATCAGAACGGGCACCGGACAGGCGTTCGGGGAAGAGGTCGGCGTCAACGGCGTCGAGTCCGACCTCGGGCACGTCGTCAACATGACCTGGGCCAGCGGTTCGGGGGACGTTGCGGCGCGCCTCGGGAGAGATGGGGCATTCGTCACGGAAGACTAAGCCGAAGAGCACAACCTCGAGCTGGGCTCGCCGGTTCAACTGAAGAACCCCACCGGCGACGTCGTCGAACTCAAGGTCGAGGGCATCTTCGCGGAACCCAAGGGTGGATCGCCGTTCGAGCCCGTCGCGATCTCTACCGGCACCTTCGACGGGACGTTCGCCGAGCGCGAGAGCGTGTTCACCTTCGTGAACGTGCGGGGCGGCGCGACTCCTGAGAACACCGCCAGTCTCGAAGGGGCGCTCAGCGCCTTCCCCGACGCGAAGGTCGAGACCCGCGACGAGTTCAAAGAGTCCCAGATCGCCGCGCTGACGACCGTGCTCAATGTGCTCTACGCGTTGCTTGGCTTGTCCGTGATCGTGAGCCTGTTCGGGATCGTCAATACCCTCGTCCTTTCGGTCTTCGAGCGGACTCGGGAGCTCGGGATGCTTCGCGCGATCGGCATGACGCGGCGGCAGGTCCGACGGATGATCCGGCACGAGAGCATCGTCACCGCGCTCATTGGCGCCACGCTCGGTATCGCGGTGGGCATCTTCCTCGCCGCCCTCGTGACCCAGGCGCTTTCCGACGAGGGCCTCGTCTTCGCCCTCCCCTTCGGCACACTCGCGGTGTTCGTGCTCGTTGCGATCGCCGCAGGAATGCTCGCGGCCATCTTCCCCGCGCGTCGTGCGTCGCGCCTGAACGTGCTCGAGGCGCTCCAGTACGAGTGAATCGATTGGCCCGCGAGGGCGCGAAAGGAAGCTCCAGATGAGCCGGATCAGGTCGCTGTTGGACTTTCCCGATCCCACGACGAGCCCGACAGGGCGCTTCAGCCCGGCCGGCCGGATCGCCCCGGCGGGAACGCCGGAGAGCCGGGTGAAGACGATGTCTTGGGGCTGGCATAACCGCCTGCCTCGGACGAGCCGGCCGCGTCTGCGGACACTGCGGTCGTTCGGTGTTCAAGGGGCTGCCGTGTAAGCGACGGACCTGCCCCCGCTACACGCGCCTATGGGCTTGCGACTGGCGGATCGTCCTCCTCGAGAACCTCATCGCATACGGCGGGAAGGCAACGATGTACACCTTGACCCCGCCCGGCGCGGATCAGCCGCCGTGGGATCGGTCGAAGTGCGGACACGGCGAAGGCGTCGCTTGCGGAGGCAAGCGAGGCTGCGTGATCGACGCGGAGGCTCGACGGTCGTGGAACGACTCGTTCCAGCGACGACTTTCGCGCCTCTATGAAACAGCCCAGGCCGCGACAAAGCGAGAGGTCGGATGTCGGGCGAACATCCTCGCGATCGGCAAAGAGGCGCAGCGGCGAGGCGCGACACATGCCCATCTCGTGGTCGGGTGCGAAACCGGTCTCGAGCTCCGTGCTTCACGGGCGTTTCGACGGCACCTCGAGCGGCTCTCAGGCCAGTCTCGGTACGAGTTCGGACACGTGAACGGGAAGTTCGTGAAGCCGAGACCGCCGCGAGAGGTCGCCGCCTACCTGTCGAGCTACTTTGTGGCGGGCCGGGAAGCAAGGACCTCTGACAGAAGCGGTGCAGAACGCCGAGCTCCGGTGTCTCCCGCTCTACGTCTCGAGGCGGCTCCCGCCGGCAACGGGGGCAAAGATGCGGA
>Ga0081538_10004955_pt1 | contig 12135 bp, 10 predicted proteins | sample TabmetS5T2R1_FD_71022 | JGI IMG/M metagenome (GOLD analysis project Ga0081538, IMG submission 71022) | Tabebuia heterophylla rhizosphere microbial communities from the University of Puerto Rico - S5T2R1 | ecosystem: Host-associated > Plants > Roots > Rhizosphere ... | reverse complement strand
TGGATGCTTATCGACCAGCGCCTGCAACAGTTCGGCGACCTCCTGGCGCCGTTTGCGGCGGCGGAACAGCACCACGGTTTCCCCCGTGTGGTAGTTGACGGCGCCCAGACCATACCGCTTGTACGGCTGTCCTGGGGTAGGAACCATGACTTGCTGACCCCGCGGGCTCCATAGGGCGCGCAGGGTGGGCAGCCAACTGAGGTTGAATTCGTCCGCATAGTAAAACAGCTCACCAGCTTTCAGATGGTCGCGGGTGTCTTCAACCGTCTTTTTTTTACCGCATATTCTGGGTCCGGACTGCTGATCTTATGCTGGGGACGGCTGAGCACAATGCCGGCGTGCTTCAGCGCTCGCCGGACCGTTTCATCGGAGACCCGAATGCCAGTCCTCTCGGCCAGGTAATCGACCAAGCGCTGGAGCGTCCACAAGGAGAACGGAAGCCCTAAGCTCCGCGGGCGGCGGCGCACAGCCGCCAAGAGTTCAGCCTTGTACGCCGCTGTCATCGGCGAAGGGCGTCCAGGGCGGGGTGCATCGTGTAAGCCTTCAGCGCCCTCGGCTCGATAGCGTTTGAGCCAGCGGAGCACGGTGGCCTCACTCTCGCGGACGATGGCCGCAATCTGGAGCACCTTGAACCCTTGTTCCGCCGCCAGCAAAATCATTTGGGCCCGCGTCCGCAGCCGCGGAGCCTTGGTGGTACGGTAGAGTCGGTCGAGTTGTTCTCTTTGCGTTGGCGTCATCGGTGGTAGTTGGAAAGGTCTCATGCCATCAGTATACCACCATTCGTTGAAACTTTCGTGGTTGTACTTAGCTAAGCCGACCGTATGCGGCTACATCATACCGCCGTCTCGAGAGCCCACCAAAAACGCCCGGATACTGTTGGCCAACCCGACCAGGGAGAGGACGTGGCTAGCGTGCTGGTGGGGTAGTCGATTGGGCGAAGTCAGCTTGGGCTCTCTCTGCGCGCAGTGAGAGATGACACCCATCATTTTTTGTCGGAGAACATAGCGCTGAGGCGCGTGTAGCGATCCCGAGGATCCTGCCGAGGAGATCGCGTGGCCTCTCAGCTCGAAGAGGCGTCTTCAGGCATGCCGCAGGCAGGCGCCAGCGCGGCGAAGCGGGAGGTTCGGGTGGCGGCTTGTGGGCGCTCGTCGAGCCAGGCGACTACGCGGTCAAGATTGATGGCGGCGGCGATCGCGACGTGTTGCAAGTGGGTCTTGGCCAGCCCCCGATATCGCGTGCGCCGCAGGCCAAAGGCGCGCACCCCTTGTGAGAGGGTCCCTTCAATGCCGGCGCGGAACTTGTCGCGTTGTCGCCCTTCCTGACTGGCGTACCAGGTCCGCGCCGCCTGGAGTGCTGCATACTGTTCCTGCGGCGGGAGATGGAGGCGACGGCCCGTGGACTCGGCCCGGGTGCAGCGCGACCGTGCGATACAGTTGGCACAGTCCTGCGTGCGAAACGCCACGATAATGCCCGCCCGAGTGCGCTTACGATCCACTTGGGCGGCCCACATCGCAGAGCACTTGCCCTGGGGACAGGTGACCACCTGCCGCTCCCAATCCACCGTAAACTGGTCGATGGTATAGGCTCCCTCGACCTGCGCTTGCCAGCCGGGGGTCGGACGCGTGGGACCGCGCAAGATGATGCCGTGCTCCTCGCGGCTGTCGACGAGCAGCTCGGCATCGATGTAGGCCGCATCGACCAGGTGTTCCCGTGGGGGCACGTCCTTGTCGACGAGCGCCTGCTGGATGGGGGCCGTGCACTGCGCCTCGTGGACAGTCGCCGGCGTCGTGTGCACGTGCGTGAGCAGGTGCGGGGTGGTGGGCTCGCACGTTTCACTGACATGGACCATGTAGCCGGTCCACTGCGTATCCCGTTTGTGGCGGTAGCGCGCCTCTGGATCGTACGGGGATTCGATCCCCTCGGCAGCCGGCGGTAAGTCGCGGTTTGGCCGGAACTGCACGCGGTAGATGGCGTGCTCCCGGTCGCCAGCTGCTTCGTCTGAGGTGCGTTCGTAGTGGCGCTGCCATGTTCGGCGCAGCGCGGCAATGCTCGGTAACATGCGCAGGTCGAGCGGCGCCTCCACGGCCTCTACCATGTCCAACAGGGCAAAGCCATCCTCCCCCACGGTCTGGGCATAGGCCTCGCGCTGTGCCGGCTCCCGGGGCAGGCGGGCATCTTCGATGCGCTTGGCATAGCGCGCGTACCACTCCGGAGGCACCAGGGCTGGCAGCCAGGCGGGTGCCACGGTGGCCAGCTCGTTGAGCGCAGCCCGCAGCGTCTCGGCCACGAGCTCCAGGCGATTGAGCACGCGGATCGCCGCTAACACATGCGTCGAATCGGTGCGCTGTTGCCCACGAGCGGTGAGGAGCCCCATGGCCCGGCAGCGTTCTAGGAGCTTCGCTAAGAGTAGCTCTTCAGCACTGCCGGCGAGCAGGCGCTCGCGGAATTCGCTCAGCACGGAAAAGTCGAAGCCGGGATCTGAGAGTTCAAGACCGAGCAGATATTTCCAGTCGATGCGGGCGCGGACCGCCTCGGCCGCTTGGCGATCGGCCAGGGTTTCCCGGAACTGTAGGATGGTGACGAGGGCGAGGCGCCACGGCGGCAGGCCCGGCTGGCCACACAAGGGAAACAGGGCCATGAAGTCCTGGTCTTGGAAGATCACCCCCAGCTGATCGCGCAGGGTCAAATAAGGATTACCTTTGGGGAAGGCGGCACGGGCCACCCGTGCCGTGTCCTCCGGAACGGGCTCAAGAGACTGAGGGCGTAGTGACATGATGGACCTCCGTAGAGAGGGTGAAGAAGAGCACAACAGGCGTCAGTAGCAGTATGATGCCATAGCACGCTTCCCAGGACTACCTCTCAACGCACGAAGCCCCACTCACACAGCCTTGAAAACCGAAGCCCCGGGGTTGGCCAACAGTATCCGGTCGTTTTCCAGCACGACCCCGGTCCTTGTGTGTGACTCACGTTGCCGGTAGAGTGTGACCCATTGGCAAAGGGGCGGGACATCTCAGGGGTGACCGGTGCGCCAGGTGCTCATCTTTTCGCTCTTGCTGATCATTGGGATGGTCGGCGCGCAGATCCTCCCCAGCGCGGGGCACGGCGCGGCGGCGGTCGGCTATGGCCTCCAATGGCTCACGATGGTGGCCCTGGCCTTCATCATGATCCATGTGGGCTACGAGTTCGAGCTGGACAAGGCCGACCCTCGCCAGTACGGCTGGGATTATGTCGTGGCGATGACGGCAGCGGCGTTCCCGTGGCTTTTTGTGGCGCTCTACTTCATCATCGTGCTGCTGCCGGGGGAAGCGTGGGCCATGTGGGAGGCCTGGACGGAGGCGCTCCTGGTGGCGCGCTTTGCGGCGCCGACCTCGGCCGGAGTGCTCTTTGCCATGCTGACGGCGGCGGGCCTGGGTGCGACCTGGCTCTTTCAGAAGGCCCGCACCCTCGCCATCTTCGATGACCTCGACACCGTGCTGCTGATGATTCCGCTCAAGATGCTCCTGGTCGGCCTGGCCTGGCAGCTCGGCGTCATCGTGGTGTTCCTGGGAGCCCTGCTCTGGGCGGCCTGGCACTACCTTCATCGCGTGCCACTGCCCGTCACCTGGCCGTGGGTCCTCGCCTATGCGGCCGGCCTCACCGGCCTCAGCGAGCTCCTCTATATCGCGGGCACGATCATTGATGACACCGTACCCCTCCATATTGAAATCTTGCTGCCGGCGTTCGCGCTCGGCTGCGTGCTGGGCCGCCCGCCGGGCAGTGACCCCCACGTCGACGATACCCTCGAAGGCCACCAGGCGGGGCCCGAGAGTCCTGGCGAGCAGCGGGTGGCCACGCTGGTCGCTGCCATATTTATGGCCCTGGTCGGACTGAGCCTGCCGTCGCTGGTCACGGAGGCCGTGCCCGAGACGGGCACCCTCTCCGCCGCGCAGCCGATACCCAGCTGGGGGGTGATGGCGGGGCATGTCCTGGCTCTCACCGGGCTCGCGAACCTCGGCAAGATGGTGCCGGCCCTTTGCTACCGGCGGGAAGCCCACTGGAAAGAGCGACTGGCCCTCGCGATCGGGATGTGGCCGCGGGGAGAAGTCGGCGCCGGGGTCCTCGCCTTGAGCCTCAGCTACGGGCTCGGGGGGCCGATGGTGACGGTGGCGATGCTCAGCCTGGCACTCAACCTGGTTCTCACCGGCGCCTTCATTGCGCTGGTCAAACACCTCATGGTCCGCCTGCCATCCCCTGAGCTGGCCCGTGGGGGCGAGGGTGGGCTCCTCAGATGACGAGTCGATCCAGCGCTGCGCCGCGGCTCTGGTGGTGATCCATAGGCGGCCGACTGTGCGGCCGGCCAGCTCGCCATTCGTGAAGAGACCAGCGGCGGTATCTGGACCTGCAGGAGGGGTTATGCGGTATGCCGCCATCCGTCTCACGGCACGCGACCTGGTCCCTCACGAGAGTGATGCGTGATGAACACTGAGTGACGGGTTTTGGCTCAGTACTCCCCCCGATTCTCCTGGCACTGGAGAGGCTCCCATGACCTGGTACCACTTATTCAGCCCGACCGCCGAAAAGTGGCTGACCCTGCTGGTGTTCGCCGCCTGCTTTGCCCTCATCCTCTACCGCAATGTCAAAATCGCCTATGTCTCGTTAGGTGCCGCTGCCCTGCTGATTGTCCTGGGGATCGTCGCCCCCGACACGGCGCTGCAGCGGATCGACTGGGATGTTCTGGCCATTTACTGGGGCTATGGCATGCTCGCCATTACCTTCCGGGAGAGCAAGCTTCCAGCTCTGGTCGCTGCCTCTGTGTTGGCCAGGGTCAAGAAAGAAAAATTCGCCCTGTTGTTTCTCTGCGCCTTGGCGGCCTTCCTCTCCGCGTTTATGGCCAACCCGGTCATCGTCATCATGCTGGCCCCGCTGGCGATCGAAATGGCCGAGCGGCTCAATGCCTCGCTCTTCCTGTACCTGGTTGGGCTGGCGATCAGCTCCAATGTCGTCACCACGGTCACGATGGTGGCCGATCCACCCGCCCTGATCCTAGCCTTGGCGACGGGCATGACCTTCCTGGATTTCTACTGGTTCCAGGGGAAACCGGGGCTGGGAACGTTGTCCGTCGTCGGGGTGGCGGCGGCCTTACTGACGCTGCTGTACCAATTTCGACACCTCAACAATCTCGTGGCGCTGCGGGAGGAAAGGGTGCGGGTGACCTATGGCCCGTTGGCGATTTTCGTCCTGAGCATCCTGGCCCTGGCCTTGATCCCGATGCCACACCCAGGGATCATCGGGTTCCTGGTCGGTCTCACCTCGCTCTACAGCGCTCGCAAGGTGGCCGGCGCACCGAGGGCGATGACCCGTGAGTTCGATTGGGATACGATCTGGTTTTTAATTGGGATTTTTATCGTCATCGGTGCCGTGGAGGGCGTGGGGCTGCTGAAGGATTTTGCGGACTGGTTACAGGGCACAGGGCTGAGGAGCCCGACGGTGTACCTGTGTATTCTGGTCTGGATATCGGTCGCCTTGTCGGCGTTCATCGATAACGTCCCGTACACGATTCTCATGATCCCTGTCTGCAGCTATTTATCCGAATCGCTGGGTATCAGCCCCTGGCCGTTGTACTTTGGCATGCTCGTCGGCACGGGGATCGGAGGCAATATCACCCCAGTGGGCGCCACGGCCAATGTCCTGGCCTGTGGGATGCTGGAACAGCGAGGCTATCGGATCGATCTGTGGCGGTTTATGAAAATCAGCGTCCCCTTTAGCATGGCCGCGGTCGCAGCTGGACATATCCTGCTCCAGGTGATCTGGTTATGAACGACATCGCCGCTCAGGTGACGAGGGCGCGCCGTTGCTCCTCGTCAACACCGATCACCTGCGTTCGCCCCTGCACGCAGCTGTCTGGATCACGTTGCCTGCTTGGCCGCCTGGGTCGCGAACGTACCACTCGAGCATTCTCACGGCAGGTGGGCAGAACCCGATGTTTGTGGGTTGTTCTCAAATAACGTGGGCTCTTGCGCTTTTGGTGATGTTTCTTCAGCCTAAGGTATTGAGTTGAAAAAGTTATCGGAACTACAGCCCCAAAAATGGCTGAGCTGCATAACCGCCCAGATCACAAAGACCTCCGGGCAGCAATCACCAAAAAGCGCACAAGAGCCCTAATCTGGGTTTCGGCAGGGCTTGATTCTCACGGAGTGTGGGCACGAAAATGCGCTGTTATCGGGCAGGACGATTTATATTCTCACGCTGTACAGCTAGCACCGCCAAGCACTTCTTGAACCCATGGAAGGGAACCTATCGTGGTTGGACAAGACCCGAGAGGATTGCGAGTGGGTGCGCCACTTGTCCGCCCAGGTCTCCCACCGACCGCAGCATAGCCCGACAGATACCATATTTGTTGGCAAGAGCTGATGGCATGCCTTTCGTCAAAATACACAGCAGCAAAATCGCCGCCAGGGAGACCCTCCAATGGCGCAGGGAATCACGGCCGATCAGCAGTTCGGCCCTACCAAGTACGGAGATTTTGCAGGTAAGACCGGCAAGGCGGGACGGTCGAGGGCAGGGACAAGACTGGCGTCCCGTTTGTTCATGGGCGTGTCCTCCTTCTCGAGGACAGCATTAGAGAGAGAACCGGGGGCAGTATTTCAGGCGGTACGATTGCAAACCTGACGTGGCTATATGGCTGGTCACGAACAGCCGCCACCTTATGTAAGATGTGAAGCCGCGCACCCGAACAGCGCGAGATCAGTTGAGTTGTTCACCCATGCTGGGCGCGGGTGAACAACTCAATGAAGTGCGAACTGGCCCCCGGCTCCGCTCTGCGCAATGCTCCGTCCTCGCCCCGGCTGCGCGCGGGGTTCGGCTCGTCTCGCGCCCCGATAGGCCTCAGATGTGCCATTCATCCCTACTGTTGAACGACACGCACTGTGTCTGCGCTCTCGGTCCTGGGGTTATAGCCGTCGATTTCGACTTCTGAGCCCACCGTCAAGCCTTCCACACTGTCCAGCTTGACGGTCTTCATTTGGCCTCCATCGCCTTCCAGGGTGACGGTAGTTCCTTCCAAGTTCACGATCTTGCCGCGTAGACTCTCCTCCCCGACCAACAGGACCGTCGCCGCCACGGCGATCACCACGATCGCCGCTCCCGCGAATACAAAGGGTTTCCAGCCTCGTCGGTTCATCTGTCTCACCTCCCGAGCGTGGTGTGGACTCGCTTGTGGGGCCTACACTAGGTGTCACACATGCCACCCACTGAAAACGCCCCACGACCCTAGACGACATCGATGATTTGGGGGGAAAGTCTTCCAGGTATATACCTCCAGTAGCCACTCTCTCGTAAATATAATTTAATCCTATAACCATAAATTATCAACCATCAAGTGAAATTCTTCCCCTACTGGCGCTGTCACACCCGTTGGAACGCCAGGCTGCAAAGTTTTGCTTGGCAAAAGCCACTGGTGCTCACGTGGTCTGACATGGAGCTATTACCGTGGAAGGCATTCCAGTGAGACCGGAGCGCAAGAATTTTTCTTGCATTTGGGTAGTATAATTTAATACAATAAATTATCCTACATGCAAGGCGGCTTATACAAGCCTGTATGCGCCACGGTCAAGCAGGGGATGCAGATGAACCGTCCAAAGTGGACACACTTCCTGGCCGTCGCCATAGCTATCATCGTTTTCGCCCCGGCGACGACGCTGTGGCTCCTCGAGGAGACGAGTCTACGCCGCAAGATCGCGAAGACGGTTAAGATGGAAGGCATCGAGCGGGGAACGTCGCCCACAGCGGTCGCGAATATCTGATGTCCCACTGCGGGGAGGGATAAACATGCGCCGAAGAGAGCTATCGTTCGTGGGCATCGTGGTTTTGGTGAGCCTGCTGATGTCGCTGTCGGGCTTCGCCAATGCCGCTGAATCAAAACGCGGCGGCACACTACGCGTGGCCTATGGCAATCGGATCTCCCACCTGGATTTCCACACCGCCCCCGGCTATGAAATGATGTGGGTGGCGATGAATATCGGCTGCGGCCTGGTGAATATCACGCCGGATGGGCAGTTCGTCCCCGATGCGGCGGCGTCCTGGGAGGGCTCGCCCGACGGCAAGACCTACACCTTCAAACTGCGGGACAACGTCTTGTTCCACGACAACACCAAACTGGACGCTGAAGCGGTCAAGATCAGCATCGACCGCCTGATGGACCCCGAAACCAAATCCGGTATGCGGCGGTTCTACGAGCCGGTGGACCGGGTGGAGGTGGTCGATCCACTGACGGTGCGGGTGCATATGAAGAAACCGTATGCGTTCTTCCTGCACATGATCGCCGGCTACCGCACCGGTCTGGTCCTCTACTCCCCTACCTTCCTTAAGAAACCCGATGCCATCGAAAACATGAGAAGGGGCGAGCCCGGCTCCGTCATCGGCTGCGGCCCCTTCAAGTTTGTCGAGTGGGTGCCGGGGGATCACCTGGTCATGGATCGGTGGGAGAAATACTTCAAAGAGGGACAGCCCTACCTGGACCGCGTCATCGTCCGCGTGATCAAAGACCCCATCAGTCAGATGGCCGCCTTTAACGCCGGCGAGATCGACTTCATCGCCTCGTTCACCCCGGAACACGTCAACACCCTGAAGGCGCAGAATCCCAAGGCCCAGATCCTGACAGGGAAAGAGACCACCCCCATGGCGGCGCTGATGAAGGTCACCGTGCCCTGCGACGGGAAGATGATGTCCGAGGAGCGCTGCCCGCATCCCATCTTCGGGGACCAGAGGGTGCGCAAGGCGGTGGCCTGCTATGGGATGAACCGCGACGAAATCGTCGAGATCGCGTTCCGCGGCCAGGCGACGCCGTGGCTGGGGATCATCCCGCCCGGCACCATGGACACGGTGGACGTCAATCACCTCTGCCCCTATGACCCGAAGCGGGCCAAGGAGTTATTGGCGGACGCGGGATACGGCCCCAACAACCCCCTGACCTTCGAGATCATCACCGACACCGAAAAAGCGGTGTTCAACGCCATCGCCACGGTGATCAAGGAGCAGATGGCGCGCATCGGCGTCACCGCCAACATCAAGCTGGTGGATAAAGTCACCTGGTTGAACCAGGTCCTCAAAGATGCTCCGTGGGATATGGACGTGGAAGACCGCCTGTCCCTGCTCACGTTGGACAGCAATGCCTACCTGTCGGTGACCGACTCCAGCTGGAACACCTCGCGGCACACCGACGCCAAGGTCGATGAGTATTATGCCCGCTACGCTGCGGAAATGGATCCGGAAAAGCGCCAGGCCATCGCCAAAGAGTTCCAGGAGTTCATGGCGGACAAGCTGTACTGGAACACCCTCTCTGGGTCGCCGTTCTACCAGGCGGCCCAGCCATGGATGAAGGGCTATACCTACAACGCCGAGTTCGAAGTGCATTACGAGACGGTGTGGCTGGATAGGTAGCGCAGTGGTATCCGTGGTCCACCACCAGCGGCGCGAGTGGTGGCCTTGCCACGGCCGGGAGTTTCCATGCGAGAATATATCCTGAAGCGGCTCCTCCAGGTGATCCCCACGGTGTTGATGATCACCCTGGTGGTGTTCGCCATGATGCAGGCCATCCCCGGCGATCCGATCGTCGCCCTGCTCGGCGATGCCTACGATGAGGAGGACGCCATCCGGCTGCGCCGAGAATATGGTCTGGATAAGCCGATCGTGGAGCAATACGCCATCTGGCTGGGGAAGCTCCTGCGGGGCGACTGGGGGGAGTCATACCTCAGCGGTCGTGACGTCCTGGACGACGTGGTGCTGCGGCTGCCCATCACCGTGGAATTGATCATCTTGGCGATGGCAGTCGCCTTGATCATCGCTTTGCCGGCGGGGATTATCGCGGCCCTGCGCCAGAACACTTGGGCCGATTATACCGCCATGACCTCGGCGCTGGTGGGGATCTCCATCCCCGACTTCTTCTTGGGGATTCTCCTTTTGCTCGTCTTTTCCTTTGCCCTCCAGGGGCTCCTTCCGAGCTCAGGCTGGGTGTATCTGCCGGGCACCTGCCCTACGGTGGTCTGTAATGAGAGTGTGTGGGGTAATCTGCAGCACGTGATCATGCCAGCCATCGCGCTCGGGGTGGGGCGCGCCGCCATCCTGACCCGTCTGCTGCGCGCCAGCATGCTGGAAGTCATTCGCATGGAGTATATCACCACCGCCCGCGCCAAGGGCCTGGTGGAGAACCTCATCATCATTAAACATGCGTTGAAGAATGCCCTGATCCCCACGGTGACGATCATGGGGCTGCAAGTGGGCTTTTTGATCGGTGGCGCCATCGTCGTGGAGACGCTGTTCGCCATCCCGGGCCTGGGGACCTACGGCATCAACGCCATCATCACGCGTGACTACCAGCAGGTGCAAGGGTTTATCCTGTTGGTGGCCCTCTGCTTCGTGCTGGTGAACTTCTTGGTGGATCTGACCTATTCGTTCCTCGACCCGCGCATCCGTTACGGCACCCAGCGCTGACACCGTAGCAAGAGGAGAGCCAATGCCATGCCGCATGAGGTGATGAGCAAGGAGGCGGTGGCGGATTTACGGCTGCCGGCGGCGCAACCGCGCGAGCACTCTTCGTGGCGGTGGGGGAAGTCGGAATCGCTGTTGATGCAGACGCTCCAGCGGTTGATGCGCAGTAAAACCGCCATCTTCGGCTTGGCCATCGTCAGCCTGCTGCTGGTGGTGTCGATCTTCGCCGATGCCCTGGCCCCGTATAGTCCCACCCACAACACCCCTGACGAAACCTTTCAACAACCCAATCGCCAGCATTTGCTGGGCACCGACCAGTTCGGGCGCGACATGCTCAGCCGCATCATCCATGGCAGCCGGATTTCTCTGGCGGTGGGACTGTCATCGGTGTTGCTAGCCATCTTCGTCGGGGTGCCCTTGGGCATCGTCTCCGGCTTTTACGGCGGCAAGGTTGACACCCTGGTGATGCGAGCCATGGACCTGATCCTGGCCTTTCCCGTCTTCCTCCTGGCCATCATCCTGATGGTCATGTTCACCCCGACGGCTGGCATCATCGGCACCATGAAGGTGGTCAGCGCCATCGCCATCGTGCGCATCCCCATCTTCGCCCGACTCGTCCGCGGCAGCGTGCTGTCGATCAAGGAGAAGGAGTACATCGAAGCCTGCCGGGCCGTGGGCCAGCATGACGTCAAGATCCTATTCTGGCACATCCTGCCGAACTGCCTGGCGCCGATCATCGTCACCGCCACGCTGGGCATCGCCACCGCCATTATCGTGGAAGCGTCGCTAAGTTTTCTGGGGCTGGGCACGCAGCCGCCGACGCCGAGCTGGGGCTGGGATCTCAAAGCGAATGTCCCCTGGATCCAGGAGCACCCCTGGTTAGCGCTCGGCCCTGGCGTCGCCATCTTTATCACCGTGCTGGGGTTCAATCTCTTCGGCGATGGCTTGCGGGATGCCCTCGATCCGCGGCTGAAGTAAGCGCGGTGAGTTGGCAGGAGGACTGCCCATGCACACAATCATGCTTGACTTGTCCTTCGCCTCCCTCGCCCCAACCTTCGCCCATATCCGCTCCCATTTCCTGGTGAGACCCCAACTCCTGATCCTCGCGTAATCCCCTCCTGGAAGGGAGGGGGATCCGCCCTTGCCGTCCTTTCCCGTGGACTCCTCGTGCCGGCCTCGCGTTGAGCCCGCCGGTAATCTCGTCGGCGGCCGCGTGCACGCGGTCCTGTTGGCCCGGCGTTTTCGATGAAAGAAGGAGGTCAAGAATGGTCAGAGAGAGAGCAGGTCGAAAGAGGGAACTTTCGCGCCGTGACTTTTTGATTACTAGCGGTGGGGCGCTCGCTGGGATGGCCGCCTTCGGCCTCGTCGGACCGGCGGCTGCCGCCAAGCGACATCCGCAGCGGGGCGGTACGCTGGAATATAGCTCGCGCAGCGACATTGCCGGCCTCGACGCGCATACGCATAATCTGAACCACGCCGTCGTGGCAAACGCCGCGATATATACTGGCCTGACCGATCTCGATTATGAGGGCAACATCATCCCCGGCATCGCCGAGAGCTGGGAGCCCACTAAGGACCTCACGTCTTGGGTATTCCGGCTGCGCAAGGGGGTGCTGTTCCACAATGGCCGCGAAGTCGATGCTGAGGCGGTAAAGCTGAACCTCATGCGTA
>Ga0081538_10004954_pt1 | contig 12137 bp, 14 predicted proteins | sample TabmetS5T2R1_FD_71022 | JGI IMG/M metagenome (GOLD analysis project Ga0081538, IMG submission 71022) | Tabebuia heterophylla rhizosphere microbial communities from the University of Puerto Rico - S5T2R1 | ecosystem: Host-associated > Plants > Roots > Rhizosphere ... | reverse complement strand
CGCGGCGGCGGCCGGCGAGATGGCGTGCGCCGACTGGATCCCGTTTCGCGCCTGCCGTGCGGGGCCCTTTGCGATGACCGCCCATGTGCGCTATCCCGCGCTCGACCCGACGCACCCGGCCACCTTGTCGCCGGCCGTCATCCAGGCGGTGATTCGGGGCGAGATCGGCTTTGCCGGTGCTCTGCTCAGCGACGATCTGAGCATGGGCGCGCTGTGCGGCTCGCTCGGCGAGCGGACCGTCGCGGCGCGCGCCGCCGGTTGCGACCTCGCGCTCCACTGCAACGGCGATTTCGCCGAAATGGTCGAGGTGCTGGACGCCGCCGGCGTGCTCGAGGGGGCTAGCGCGGCCCGGGTGCACGCTGCGCTCGCCTGCGTGCATGCTCCACAGGCGTTTGATGCCGCAGCCGGCGAAGCTCGGATCGCTGATCTGCTCGGCGCAGTTCAACTCACGGCGTGAACGGGCGCTCGGCGCATGGATTTCTCGACCGTCGTCCACGCGGTCTCGGTCTGGTTCCTGCCGATCGTCGTGGCCATAACCTTTCACGAGGCCGCGCACGGCTGGGTGGCCGAACGCTGCGGCGACGATACCGCGAGACTGCTGGGTCGGGTCAGCTTCAATCCGATCAAGCACGTCGATCCGTTTGGCACGCTGGTCCTGCCGGCGTTGCTGCTGGTGCTCAAGTCGCCGATCCTGTTCGGCTATGCCAAGCCGGTGCCGGTCAACTTCTGGCGCCTGCGCCATCCCAAGCGGGACATGATCTGGGTGGCGCTGGCCGGTCCCGGGGTGAACCTGCTCCTGGCTTTCGTGGCGGCCCTCTTGCTCCATCCGGCAGCATATCTGTCGCCTCAGATCACGCCGTGGGTGGGCGAGAATCTGTCCAATGCCATCTACATCAATGTGATCCTCGCGGTGTTCAACATGCTGCCGGTGCCGCCGCTCGACGGCGGGCGGGTGCTGACCGGCCTGCTGCCTGCCCGCGCCGCCTGGCGCTTTGCTCAGCTGGAGCGCTACGGGCTGCTGATCCTGATCGGCCTGCTGTTCCTGGTGCCTTTGGCGGCCCAGTCCCTGTTCGGCGTCCAGTTCAACCCTCTGTTCGAGGTGCTGTGGCCGCTGATCCAGGGACTGTACGGGTTGATCCTGACCCTGACCGGGCTGTCCTAGGCTGATGTCATCCGCCGTGGAGGAATTCCGTGCACCCGTCGCGGCCGGGGCGGACTTCGTCGTCGACCTCGAGGGCTTCGAGGGCCCGATCGATCTGCTGCTCAGCCTGGCGCGCGAGCAGAAGGTGGATCTGGCCAAAATCTCGATCCTGGCGCTCGCCGAGCAGTACCTCGCCTACGTCCAGCGGGCGCGCGACCTGAAGCTGGAGCTTGCCGCCGACTACCTGGTGATGGCGGCCTGGCTCGCCTACCTGAAGTCGCGGCTGCTGCTGCCCGAAGGGCCCGGCGACGACGAGCCGAGCGGGGCGGAGCTCGCCGAGGCGCTCGCCCTGCGGCTGCGCCGCTTGGCCGCGATCCGGCGCGCCGCGCAGGAGCTGCTGATGCGGCCCCAGCTCGGAAACGAGCGCTTCTCCCGCGGCTGCCCCGAGGGCATCGCGGTGCGCCACAAGAGCCGCTTTCGCCTTGCCTTGCACGAACTCCTGCAGGCCTACGTCGATCAGCGGCTCCGCACAGTGGAGCGCAGACTCACGCTGGTGCCGGCGCCGGTATTCCGGGTCGAGGACGCGATCCGGCGCCTGACCAGCATGCTCGGCGGCCCCGAGTGGCACAACCTGCTGGCGTATCTGCCGCTTGGCCTAAGCGACGAGCTGCTGCGCCGCTCAGCGCTTGCCGCGCATCTTGGCGCCTGCTTGGAGCTGGCTCGTGAGGGCGTGATCGAGGTCAGTCAGGCGGCCCCGTTCGGACCGATCTACGTGCGGCGCAAGCGATGAGCCGCGAGCTTGGCAAGCGGATCGTCGAGGCGCTGCTGTTCGCCGCCGAGGAGCCGCTCGAGCCGGCGACGATCCAGGCGCACCTGCCGGGCGGCCTGCACGCCGGCGAGCTGCTCGATGAGCTGGTCGAGGATTACCGCGCGCGCGGCGTACGGCTGGAGCGCCGGGGTAATCGCTACGCGCTGCGCACCGCGCCGGAGCTCGCGCCCTATCTGCAGCGCGAGCAGACCCAGACGCGGCGCTTGTCGCGGGCCGCTCTCGAGACGCTGGCGATCATCGCCTACCATCAGCCGATCACTCGGGCCGAACTTGAGGAAATGCGCGGCGTCAGCGTCAGCAAGGGCACGCTCGATCTGTTGCTGGAGACCGGCTGGGTGCAGCCCAAGGGACGGCGCAACACGCCCGGCCGGCCGGTCACCTGGGTGACCACGCCGGCGCTGCTGGACCATTTCGATCTCGCCTCGCTCGACGATCTGCCGCGCATCGAGGAGCTGCTCCAGGTGGGCCTGCTGGCCGGCAGTGCGTCACCCACGGAGGCGGAACCGCACGAGCCTCTCGACGCCGAGCCGGCGGATGCCGACGACGCGGCATGGGCGGAGCCCGATGACGAAGCGCCGCGTGCGGGCGGCTCGGGTTGACCTTGCCCTGCCGGCACCGTACCTGCTTGTTGGTCCGAGCCAAACAAACGCGAGCCTGCCCAGTCGACCATGGCGCATGCGCTTGTCGAACCCGCTCTCGCCGAACCGGCTCCCGCCACCGGGCTGGCGGTGACCGCGCTGCGCCACGCCTTTGGCCGGCGGCGGGTGGTCGAGGACGTCAGCCTGATCATCCTGCCCGGCGAGGTGCATTGCCTGGTCGGCCCGTCCGGCTGCGGCAAGACCACGATTCTCCGTCTCATCGCCGGTCTGGAGCCATTGCAGCACGGGCGCATCGTCATAGATGGCGAGGTCGTCGCCGAGCCCGGCTACGGCGTGGCCCCCGAAGCGCGTCGGGTCGGGCTGATGTTCCAGGACTTTGCGCTGTTTCCGCACCTAAGCGTGCTCGACAACGTGGCGTTCGGGCTGCGCGGCTTGTCAGGCAAGGGGCGCAAGCGGCGCGCGCGCGAGCTGCTCGCCCAGGTCGACATGGCCGGCCACGCCGAGAGCTATCCGCACATGCTCTCGGGCGGTGAGCAGCAGCGCGTTGCCCTCGCCCGGGCGCTGGCGCCGCGGCCGCGCATGATGCTGCTCGACGAGCCGTTCTCCAGCCTCGACGCGACGCTGCGCGAGCACGTCAGGGAGGACGCCATCGCGGTGCTGCGCGCCACCGGCACGCCGGTCCTGATGGTCACGCACGAGGCGGACGAGGCGGTGCGCGTGGCTGACCAGATCCACGTCATGCTCGATGGCCGGATCCTGCAGAGCGGCACGCCTGCCCAGCTGTACGCGCGGCCCGCAAGTCCGTTCGTCGCCAGCTTTTTCGGCCCGCTCAATCGGTTCAAGGGCTGGGTGATCGCCGGCATGGTCAGCACCCCGCTCGGTCCGATCGAGGTGGCGGACCTGTCCGATGGCACGCCGGTGGTCGTGCTGATCCGGCCCGAGGCCTTGCGCCTGCTGCGCGACGGCGGGGCGTCGCCGTTCCGGTTCCGCGTGCAGCGCGTGCGCGACCTCGGCACCAACCGCCTGCTCGAGCTGGCGCTGCCGGGCGGGCCGCCGCTGAGCGTTCGGCTGACCAGCGCTGCCGAGTTCGTGGAGGACGACGTGGTTGCGGTCGAGGTCGATCCGACCCAAGTCTATGTCTATCGTTCGCCGGCCCCGCCGCAGTGAGGTCGACTGCAGCCGCCGTTGCGCGCCTAGGCCTTTTTTGCGACACTTCACCTAAGCGGGGCAGAGCGGCGCTGGACGAGCGATCTCTGCGTGCAACGAGGGAGTTCCTGATGAGCATCGGTATCTGGCAGGTCGTGCTGATCCTGCTGATCGTTCTGATCCTCTTCGGCGCCGGCAAGCTGCCGAAGGTGATGGGCGACGTCGCCAAGGGTGTGAAGAACTTCAAGTCCGGCATGCGCGAGGACGAGGACGAGGACAAGAAGGTGCTGACCTCCGACACGGGCGAGCCCCAGGCCGCCGAGGCCGGCCTGAAGCGCGACGAGGCGGCGAAGAGCAGCTGACCCGAACGTCCCGAACGCGAGGCCGCCAGCATGTTCGACATCGGCTGGTCCGAGATGGCGCTTGTCCTCCTGGTGGCGCTGATCGTCATCGGGCCGAAGGACCTGCCGCGCGTGGCGCGGACCATGGGTCAATGGGTCGGCAAGGGCCGGGCGATGGCGCGCGAGTTCCAGCGCGCGCTCGAGGACATGGCGCGCGAGGCCGAGCTCGATAAGGTCAAGAGCGAGATCGAGAAGGCCGGCCGGACCAATGTCGGCAGGGCCATCGAGAACACGATCGACCCGTCGGGCGAGCTGAGCAAAGCGTTCGACCCCAGGGCGGGCAGCGGGACGGCGAGCGGCGCCAAACGGGCGAGCGGCGAGCGACCCGCCAGCGCGGCTGCGCAGCCGGCTAAAGCGGCGAGCGCGCCAGCGGCGCCGGCCACGCCCGAAAGCCACGCGCCGGCGGCCAATGGGGCGGATGGCGCCGAGCCGCGCAAACGACGTGCGCGCAAGAGCGCCCCTGCCGCGCCAGTCAATCCGGAAAGTCGGGCGCCGGCGGGCAATGGAGCGGTCACTGCGCAGGAGCCTAACGAACCCGCACGCGAGACCGCGCCGGCAGAACCAAACTAGAATGGCTGTCATCAAGGACATCGACGATCGGCAGATGCCGCTGCTCGATCATCTGATCGAGCTGCGCAACCGCTTGATCTACTCCTGTGTGGCGATCCTGATCGGCTTTCTGATCTGCTACTTCTTCGCCGAGCAGATCTACGCGTTTCTGGTGCGGCCGCTCGCCGAGATCTATCAGGGGCAGACCGGCCGTCGCATGATCTACACGGGTCTGACCGAGGCGTTCTTCACTTATTTGAAGGTGGCGTTTTGGGCCGGCGCGTTCCTGACCTTTCCGTTCGTCGCCGTGCAGCTCTGGATGTTCATCGCACCGGGACTCTATCGCACGGAGAAGCAGGCGTTCCTGCCCTTCCTGGCAGCCACACCTGTCTTGTTTTTCCTCGGCGGTGCTATGGTTTACTACGTCATCTTCCCCTTGGCCTGGAGGTTCTTTCTGAGCTTCGAGACACCGGGCGGGGACGGCATGGTGCCGATCGAGCTGGAAGCCCGGGTCAGCGAGTATCTGTCGCTCGTGATGAAGCTGATCTTCGCGTTCGGCATCAGCTTTCAGCTGCCGGTGGCGCTGACCTTGATGGGCCGGGTCGGCCTGATCACCTCGGACCAGTTGGCCCGCAACCGCAAATATGCGATCGTCGCCGTGTTCGCCGTCGCCGCGGTCCTCACGCCGCCCGACGTGATCAGCCAAGTCGGCTTGGCCGTGCCGATCCTAATTCTTTATGAGTTATCAATCATAGCCGTGCGTATGGTCGAAAGGCGGCGCGCGCAAGCGGAAGCTGCCGAGGCAGCCGGGACGGAACTCGACGCGGGCTGATAAACCGGCTAAAGCAGCGCGTGCGATTTCAATGACCTATCGAACCGTAGGATGCCGTGCTCGATCTGAAGTGGTTGCGTGATCAGCCTGAGGCGCTGGACCATGCGCTCAGACGACGCGGGTTGCCCGCCATGGCCGCCGATCTGTTGGACCGGGACGCGGCCGTGCGTGAGCTGCAGACCGAGCTGCAGCAGGCGCAGGCTCGGCGCAATTTGCTCTCCAAGGAGATCGGCAAGCTGCAGGCGCAAGGCGGCGACCCTGCAGGGCTGATCGCCGAAGTCGGCGCTCTAAGAGCGTCGATTCAGGCCGGGGAGGAGGCGTTCCGCGCGCGCGCCGCGACGCTCAACGAGCTGCTCGCGACGGTGCCCAATCCGCTCGCCCCCGACGTTCCGGACGGCGCCGATGAGAGCGACAATCTGCTGCTGCGCAGCTGGGGCGAGCCGCCGCGCTTCGACTTCGAGCCCAAGGAGCACGATGAGCTCGGGGCCCGCCTCGGCATGGACTTCGAGCGCGCCGCCAAGTTGTCCGGCGCCCGGTTCGTCGTGCTGTCCGGTGCGCTTGCCCGGCTCGAGCGGGCGCTTGGGACCTTCATGCTGGACGTGCAGGCCCGCGAGCACGGCTACACCGAGGTGGCGCCGCCGCTCCTGGTGCGCGATCACGTGCTGTTCGGCACCGGCCAGCTGCCCAAGTTCGCCGAGGACCAGTTCCGCACCACGTCCGATCACTGGCTGATCCCGACCGCCGAGGTGCCGCTGACCAATCTGGTCGCCGACGAGATCATCGACGCCGAGCAACTGCCGCTGCGCTACACCGCCTGGACCCCGTGCTTCCGCTCCGAGGCGGGATCGGCGGGCAAGGACACCAAGGGCATGATCCGCCAGCACCAGTTCACCAAAGTCGAGCTGGTCAGCATCGTGCGGCCCGAGCAGTCCGCAGCCGAGCACGAGCGCATGACCGCGTGCGCCGAAGAGATCCTCAGACGCCTGGAGCTGCCGTATCGAGTCATGGTGCTGTGCAGCGCGGATACCGGCTTTGCCGCGCGCAAGACCTACGACATCGAGGTCTGGCTGCCGGGCCAGGGGCGCTATCGCGAGATTTCCAGCTGCTCGAACTGCGGCGACTTCCAGGCGCGGCGCATGGGCGCGCGCTTTCGCGCCAAGGGCGAGCGCGAGACCCGCTTCGTGCACACCCTGAACGGCTCCGGTCTCGCGGTCGGCCGCACGCTGATCGCCATTCTCGAGAACTATCAGCAGGCCGACGGCAGCGTGGTCCTGCCGCCAGCTATCCGGCCATACATGGGCGGTCTCGAGCGCCTGTCTCCCGATGGCTGAAACGCCACCACCGAGCGATGCCCTGAAGCGCGCCCGCATCCTCGTCACCAATGACGACGGCATCAACGCGCCGGGCCTGCGCGTGCTCGAGCGGATCGCCCGCACGCTCAGCAACGACGTCTGGGTGGTCGCGCCCGAGACCAATCAGAGCGGAGCCTCGCACTCGCTTACCATGCACCGCCCGCTGCGCATCCGGAAGGTGTCGCGGCGGCGCTTTGCGATCGACGGCACGCCCACCGACTGCGTGCTGCTGGCGCTGCAGACCGTGATCAAGAACGGCCCCGTCGACCTGGTGCTGTCCGGCGTCAATCAGGGCGCCAATCTGGGCGAGGACGTCACTTACTCGGGCACGATCGCCGCGGCGATGGAGGCCACTCTGTTCAATGTCCCGGCGATCGCGCTTAGCCAGAGCTGCCGCAACGGCCAACCCGTCAAGTGGGCCACGGCCGAGCAGCATGCGCCCGGGATCATTTCGCGGCTGTGCTCAGAGCAATGGCACAAAGATCTGTTGATCAACATCAATTTCCCCGATAGCGCCAGCGAAGCAGTAAAGGGTATGCAGGTCACCGCCCAGGGTAAGCGCAAACTCGGCGACGAGCTGCTCGAGCGCATCGATCCGCGTGGCGAGCCCTACGTCTGGATTGGCGGCCTGCGCGTCGAGGACGCTTTTCAGGAGGGCACCGACCTGCACGCGGTGGCCGAAGGGTACATATCGGTCACGCCGATCCATATGGACATGACCCATCGCGCCAGCTTCGAGCGGCTGCGCGTCGCGTTGGGTTGAACGGCCACCGGATCATCTGCTTGCACTAAGCGGCCGAAAGATGCGACGAAATAGGCCAAGCTCATCTGATACAGTTAAAGCATTACTCAAGATGTAGGAAGTTTCGATCGCAGCTCGATCGCGGCGTGCGCTAGAAGATCGAGAGATTTCCATCGAAATACACTTGATCGATCGCGCGGAAACTTATTAACTATGATTCATGCAACGAATGGTTCGCCTTTGCAGGTGCTGGCGGACGGGGGCAGCCCTGGTCGCCGTCGGGGTCGTCACAAGCTGTTCGGTATATCGTCCGCTGGACCAGGGGAGTTCTGTGCCCTGGGCGCACGCGCACCAGAGCGCAGGCGGCGCGGCCTCGGCGAACGGACCGGCGGGCGTAGCCTCGGCAGCGACGCTGCCGAGCGACGGCTATCGCGTCCGCCCCGGTGACCGGCTCGGCCTTCTCGCCGACCGGTTCGGGTTGAGCGTCCCCGAACTGGCTCGGGCCAACCATTTGCAGCCGCCCTACATCATCCGGGTCGGCCAGGTCCTGCGGATCCCGGGACAGGCGCCAGCAATTGGGCCCCAGGAACGGATGGTGGCGGAGAGCGGACGCAGGCCGCCCGTCGCCTCAGTGGCGGTGGCGGTTCTGCTACCCGATTCCGTTGCCTCCGAGGGCCCGGCCAAGGACGAGGTCGCCACCCAGGTCGCCACTCTCGACGTGGCGGCGCTGCCGCCGCCGGACAGGAGCACTGCAGCACCTCCGGCAGCTGCCGGCCTGACGCCGGAGCTGAAGCCTGCAAGGCTCGCGGCGCCTAGCGCTGCACGCTACACGGTGCGCTCGGGCGAGACCCTGTCCGGGATCGCACGGCGACTCGACGTGGGCCTGACCGAGCTGGCGCGCGCCAACGACATCAGAGAGCCGTACCCGCTGCACGCCGGGCAACAGCTGCGCGTGCCACGGGAGGGTTCGTATCGGACCACGACGATCAGGCTTGGCGAGGACGAGGCGCGTACGGTGCACCTGGGGACCGGTTCGCCACCGCCACTGGACGGCGACGATTTCCTGTGGCCGGTCAATGGCAAGGTGATCGGGGCGTACGGGCCGATCGATCAGTGGCGCCGGCGCGACGGGATCGACATCGCCGCGCGCCGGGGCGCCCCGGTGCTCGCCGCGCAGGACGGTATCGTCGCCTATGCCGGCGACGGCATTCGGGGCTATGGGCAGATGGTCCTGCTGCGGCACGACCAGGATTACATCACCACCTATGCCCACAACGCGACGCTCCTGGTCCGCGCCGGCGACGTCGTGCGGCGCGGCCAGGTGATCGCCCGGGTCGGCGACAGTGGCGATGCCACCCAGACCATGCTGCACTTCGAGCTGCGCAAGGGACGCAAGCCGATCGACCCTCAGACCAGGCTGGTGCACGACGCCAGGACACTGGCTAGCGCCGAATAACATCACTCGTGCGAGGTGGGCGGGAGCGGTTGCGCGCCCGGTTTGCTCGTCGGTGCGCCCCACGAGAAGGACGATACCAAACTTCTGCCTGAGCCTGGCCGTAACGGCACCCGAAGGGCCCTCAAGAGTCCCGTCGGCCGGCGAGATCCTGCACGTATTGCCAGGCGACCCGTCCCGAGCGCGCGCCGCGGGTCTGCGCCCACTCCAGCGCTTCCCGGCGCAGCGTCTGCGGCTCGATCTCCAGCGCGAAGTGGCGCACGTAGCCGTCGACCATGGCCAGGTAGTCGTCCTGCGAGCAGGGATGAAAGCCAAGCCATAGGCCGAACCGGTCGGACAGCGAGACCTTCTCCTCGATCGCCTCGCCCGGGTGGATCGCGGTCGAGCGTTCGTTCTCGATCATGTCGCGCGGCATCAGATGGCGCCGGTTGGAGGTGGCGTAGAACAGCACGGTGTCGGGCCGGCCATCGATGCCGCCCTCGAGCACCGCCTTCAGCGACTTGTAGGTGGTGTCGCCGAGATCGAAGCTGAGGTCGTCGCAGAACAGGAGACAGCGGCGCCCGCTCCGCGCCAGGCGCTGCAGCAGGCGCGGCAGGCTGTCGATGTCCTCGCGGTGGATCTCGATCAGGGCGAGCGCGTGAGGCCGCGCGTCGTTGATCCTGCCGTGGATCGCTTTGATCAGGGAGCTCTTGCCCATGCCGCGGGCGCCCCAGAGCAGGGCGTTGTTCGCGGGTCTGCCGGCGGCGAAACGCTCGGTATTGGCGAGCAGGATGTCGCGCACCCGATCGATGCCGACCAGCAGCTCCAACGGCACGCCGGATACCTGCGCGACCGGGCGCAGCTGATGCGTCTGCGCCTCCCAAACGAAAGCATCGGCCGCGTCGAGGTCCGTCTCTGCGGTGATCGGCGGCGCCAGCCGCTCCACCGCAGTGACGAGGCGCAGCAAAAGACCTCCCAGATCTGGAGCCATCGGCTCGACAGAGCCTCCCTCAGGTGCATTCGCCCCGGCAGGCTAGGATCTGCGGGACGATCGATCAAGCGGCCGGCCGCGGCCCACGATTTCCTGCGCTTGGCGGCGCCAGACCCGCCAGCTCCTGCTCGTATGTGGCCGCCTCATCCAATAACCAGGCGCGCACTGCAGCGATCCGGGGGCGCTCGGCGGTGCCCTCCGGGCAGACCAGGTAGTACGCGAGATCGTGCGGCATGCTGACGTCAAACGGTCGGGTCAGCCGGCCGGCGGCAAGGTCCCACGCGGCGAGCGCCAGCCGGCCGAGCGCCACACCCTGTCCTTCGGCGGCGGCTTGCACGACCATTCCTGCATCGGTGAAGATCGGGCCCCGCCGGGCGTCGACCCCCTCGACCCCGGCCAGCTCCAGCCACAGCTGCCAGCCGGTGTAATCCTCTTCGTGCAGCAGGACGTGGTGGCGAAGATCGTCCGGCCGCTGCAGCGGCCGACTGCCCTCCAGCAGCGCCGGCGCGCACACCGGCATCAGGGACTCGCCGAACAGCCGGTCGACCCGTAGGCCGGGATAGTGGCCGCGGCCCATGCGGATGCCGATGTCGACGTCCTCGCGCGCGAAGTCGACCAGATGTTGCGACGTGCTGATGCGCAGGTCGATGTCGGGGTGCATGGTGCGCAGGCGGCCGAGCCGCGGCACCAGCCATCGCGCGGCGAACGAGGGAAGGACGCTCGCTGTCAGCGCGCCCTCGGTGCGTCCGGCGAGCAGCTCTGCCGTGGCAACCTCGAGCCGATCGAAGGCGTCGCGCACCGCAGGCAGGTAGCGCTGTGCCTCCTCGGTCAGCACCAGCCCGCGCGCCAGGCGCCGGAACAGCTTAACCCCGAGCAGATCCTCAAGTCCGCGGATCTGATGGCTGATGGCCGTCTGGGTCACGTGCAGCTCCTGCGCCGCGCGCGTGAAGCTGAGATGGCGGGCGGCGGCCTCGAACGCGCGGAGCGCGGCAAGCGGCGGCAGGCGGTGCGACATAATCCGTGCTCAGCATGAGTTCCCCTCATGCATTGCATGAAAAAGTATCGTTGGTCAAAGGCCGAAGCCAAGCGCATCTTGTTGATGAGTAAGAGCCATGGACATGAGGAGAGCTCATATGGCTAGCGCACGGTTCGGCGCGTCCTACGCGACACTGGCGGGCAGGCCCAAAGATGCCCCAGCGCACCTCGTTCTCCAAGCCTGGTTGGCCCACGCCTTCGAGCAGGTCCTGGCCTGGCACGCGCGGGCGCGGCAGCGGCGGCAGCTGCAACAGCTCAGCGAACACATGCTGAAGGACATCGGGCTCAGTCGGGCCGACGCCGAGGCGGAGATTTCGAAGCCGTTCTGGCGGGCGTGAGATGGCCGCGCCGGAGCGCAATCAGGTCCGCGCCACCGGCGGCTGCCTGTGCGGCGCGGTGCGCTATCAGGTGCGCGGGCCGCTGCGCGGCATCCTCCTCTGCCACTGCGGCCAGTGCCGCCGCGTGCATGGCCATCTCGGCGCCTACTCGTCGGCCGCGCGCGCCGATGTCCTGATCGAGGGCGCGGACGCGCTCGTCTGGTTCGCCTCCTCCGCGCGCGGGCGGCGGAGTTTTTGCCGGGTCTGCGGCTCGAGCCTGTTTTTCGAGCCGGTCGGCGAGAGCCGCCTGGCGATCGTCGCCGGCAGCCTCGACCAGCCGAGCGGCCTCGAGGTCATCGGGCACGAGTACGTCGAGAACAAGGCCGATTACGTGCGCATCGACGACGACCTGCCGGCCTGCCCCGGCGACTTCCGCGCGCCGGCGGCGCACGGGTCATGAGCACGTTCCACACGCTCGCCGGGTTCAACGCCTGGGTCAACGAGCGCTTGTACGCCTGCATCGCGGGTCTGCCGGACGACCTGTACTTCGCCGATCGCGGCGCCTTCTTCGGCTCGATCCACCGTACGCTCAACCACCTGCTCGTGGTCGACCGGCTGTGGACCAGCCGCATCGAAGGCATCGATCACGGCATCCGGGTCGGAGGGTCAGTCTCAGTTTTAGTCTCATTCGCGACCGTTCAGCAGGGTTCAAGCTGGCTTGCCATGCCTGTAGGCGTCGCCTCGCGGGGCGGTCTGAACGTTGGCGACCGG
>Ga0081538_10004953_pt1 | contig 12137 bp, 10 predicted proteins | sample TabmetS5T2R1_FD_71022 | JGI IMG/M metagenome (GOLD analysis project Ga0081538, IMG submission 71022) | Tabebuia heterophylla rhizosphere microbial communities from the University of Puerto Rico - S5T2R1 | ecosystem: Host-associated > Plants > Roots > Rhizosphere ... | reverse complement strand
CGGTGAACCTTGCCCAGCTCAAGATCGCCGATCGAATCGACGCCGACGAACAGCACGTCGGTGTCAGCGGGATGAAAGGTGATGAAGTCGCGGATGTAGGTCTCAAGCCCGCCGACCTTCTGGCCCCGCGGGTCGAAGGGATGGACGAGGCCGATCTGATAGCGCTCTGTATCTACCGCACCGATGTCGATACTGGCCGTCATTGCCGCCATTTCAATAATCCGATACGCGCGTCGATGATCTGTGGAAGGGTGTTTGCGAACAGCGACGGCAGGGCGGCCGCGCAGCGCGCCGCGGAACCGTCAGCGAGGCATTTTCCTGGGCGAGGCAATCTTTTGGAAAAGCTGACGAACAGCGTCAGAGTATCTCTCGGGATCGATCGTTGAACTGGACCTTGCGTCCACCTGACGTCATCCTTTTCCCTTTGATGGCCGGCTTATCGCAATCCCTATGGTTGGACGATGAATCAGCGTCTGTCCCTCGTCAGTCTTGTGGTCGCGGACTATGACGAAGCGATCAACTTCTTCACCCGTGCCCTGAATTTCGAGCTCTGCGAAGACACCCCGCTCGGCGGCGGCAAGCGCTGGGTGGTCGTGCGTCCGTCGGGTAGCGCCGGCTGCGGCCTGCTGCTGGCGCGGGCGGACGGCCCGGCGCAAGCGGCGCGCATCGGCGATCAGACCGGAGGGCGGGTGTTCCTGTTCCTGGAAACGGATAATTTCGAGCGCGACCATGCGCGCATGACCGCCTCCGGCGTGCGGTTCGTCGAGGAACACGCCAAGCTGCGCGCGATGGCCGAGCTCTGGGAGCGGCTCGGCCGCGAGCGCTACGGCGTCACCGAGCCGAAGCTGCTGCGCCTTCGCTACGGCGTGCAGGTCAACTCGCTCGGCCTCACCGAAGCCCAGCCGGAGAACAACGTGCCGCGCATCGTGCTCGAGGCGCTGGCGGTGACCCTCGGCCGCAACGCGCGGGCGCGCGCCATCCAGCTGCCGGCCTGGAACGAGGCGCTCGGTCTGCCCCGCCCGTGGGATCAGCAGTGGAGCCTGCGAATCCAGCAGATCCTGGCCTATGAGACCGACCTCCTCGACTATCCCGACCTCTTCGAGGGCTCAGAAGTCATGGACGGTCTCGTCGCCGAGCTCGTGGAGGGGGCCAGCGCGGAGATGTCGGTCGTCGCCGACCAGGGAGGCGCGGTGGAGGCCGTCCCCTACATGAAGGCTCGGCTGGTCGAGTCGCACCGCGAGCGGCTGGCGAAGATCGAGGCCGGAGAGATCACGGTGGTCGGGCAGAACCGCTTCACCGAGACCGAGGACTCGCCGCTCACCGCGGGCGCCGACGGCGGCATCCTCACCCCCGACCCCGAGGTCGAGCGCGAGTGCCGTGAGGCCCTCGAGCGCTGGAAGACCGAGCGCGACCAGGCGGCAGTCGATGCGGCGCTGAAGCAGCTGGCGGAGGCCGCGCGCAACGAGTCCGAGAACATCATGCCCGCGACGGTCGCGGCCGCGAAGGCGGGCGCGACCACAGGCGAGTGGGCCGGCGTGCTGCGGGACGTGTTCGGCGACTACCGCGCGCCCACCGGCGTCTCGTCGGCGGCCGGGACCAGCGACGGCGAAGCGCTGGCCGGCGCGCGACAGCGCGTCCGCGAGGTGTCCGACGCGCTCGGCCACCGCCTCCGGATCCTGGTCGGAAAGCCGGGGCTCGACGGCCACTCGAACGGCGCCGAGCAGATCGCCGTCCGGGCGCGGGACGTCGGCATGGAGGTGATCTACCAGGGGATCCGCCTCACGCCCGAGCAGATCGCCTCGTCCGCGCTCCAGGAGGACGTGGACGTGATCGGGCTCTCGATCCTCTCGGGGTCGCACCGCGAGCTCGTCCCCGAGACCGTCCGCCTGCTGCGCGAGCAGGGCATCGAGGCGCCGGTGATCGTCGGCGGGATCATTCCCGCGGCCGACGCCGAGGCGCTGCGTGAGGCGGGGGTGGATCGCGTCTACACGCCCAAGGACTTCGACGTCAACCGGATCATGAGCGAGATCGCCGATCTCGTCGCCGAGCGCAGCGGCGCTGGGGCGCCCTCGCCGGCTTGAGTCCGCGCCCGATCTCGTTTCCGGTCGAGGGGCTCGACGACGGTGTCGTCCGTGTGCGACTGATGTCGGACGCCGACCTGCCGGACATCGTGGCGGCGGTCCAGGACCCGGAGATCCCGCGCTGGACGCGCGTCCCGACGCCGTACGGCGAGGGAGACGCCCGGCAGTTTCAGCGCTCGGTGACCAACGGGCTCGCGGCTGGGACCGACTTGGCGGGGCTAGTCGTGGACGCCGAGACCGACGAGCTGCTCGGCGCCGTCGGCGTGCACGGCATCGACCCAGAGAGCGGGCGCTGCTCGGCCGGCTACTGGGTGGCCGCACGCGCAAGGGGGCGCGGCGTCGCGGCGCGGGCGATGCGCCTCGTGTGCGCCTACGCGTTCGAGGAGCTCGGCGTGCAGCGTGTGGAGCTCTGGATCGACCCTCACAACAAGGCGTCGCTCGGCGTGGCGGAGGCCGTGGGCTTCACGCGCGAGGGCCTGCTGCGCTCGTTCATGCCGATCCAGGGACAGCGCCGCGACATGCTCATGTATTCGCTCTTGCCGGACGAGCTCGGGACCTAGCTACGCCGCGCGCGGCGAGCTACGCTGAGTGAACGTATGAGTGAGTTGAACGGCGACCGCAGCGCCTGGCTGCGCTGCTATCGCTGCTGGTCGACCAGGCTCGAGGCACAGGTCCACTACGACGCGATCATCCGCGTCGATCCCGACTCCGGCGAGACGGCCGAGCGGGTCGAGGAGGTGCAGGAGGCTGTGGTGCAGTGCCTGGACTGCATGCACGACCAGCCGCACCTGGCGATCGACGACGGCCACGTGGTCCCCATCGAGGACCGCTGGGAGCGCATGGTCGCCGGCACCCCGTGGGTTGCGTCCTGCACCGTCACCGTCGACCAGGACACGGTCGAGACCTGCTCGGGCCCCGAAGCCGCCGACAGCCTCACGTTTGCGTCGTTCGGCGAGCAGGGGACCCGCGAGTTCTTCACGCACGTGCGCTTCCACAAGCACGACGAGGAGCGCATCGTCGTCCACATGCTGGTCGAGCTCTACGCGCGCTCGGCCGAGGAGGCGACCGACGTCCTCGAGGGAGCCTCGCGCGGCGTGTTGGAGCTCACCTCGCTGGCGGAGGAGTCACGCCCTCCGGCCCACGCGACCGACGAGTCGCACTAGCGGCGCGCGAGCCGCCGATGCCGGTGGCGAAACAGGAACGCGACCACGGCACGCGCGAGGCGGGGCATGCCGGGGATCCGGGCCAGCGGGCGGCGCAGCTCGAACGTGAGCCGGTCGGTGACGCGGCACGAGGCGGGGTCGACCGCCTCGACGGTGCGCTCGTGCTGCCAGGGGCTCATCGTCAGCGTCGACGAGCGCTCCAGGAATCGGTGGCCCGGCCCCAGCTCGGCCAGGAGGAGGTCGTCGTAGTCGACCGGGAGGAAGCCGAAGAGCAGGATCCAGCTGCGCCCGAGCGGGACCCCCACCTCGACGTCGTCGATGGTCTTGCCGCGCAGGTCGCGCGGCATCGTCATCCGCAGGATCGGTCGCAGCTCGTCGTTGATCCCCTCCTCGCTGATCGCCCTGGCCCACACCTCATCGGCCGGGGCCGCGACGACTGACGACTGCTCGACGGTCTGCACGAGGTCCTCAGCCTCGCAGGAAGCGCGCCAGGCCCTTGCGCAGCCCGCGGGCGATCTTGTTGCGAAACCGCTGCGCCTCGAGCTTCGTCGCGTCGGTCGCGTTGCGCATGTTTCCGGCCTCGATGAACACCTTCGGCACGTTCGACAGGCGAAGCCCTCCCAGGTCGCCGCGGCGGTCGAGGCCCTCCGAACCGGCGTAGGTCGATCGCGGCATCCCGGTGCGGCGTTCGTAGCTCGACCGAACCACGCGGGCGAGGCGCCGCGAGGGCTTGTAGATGTCGTCTGTCAGCCCGTCGATCTTGGTCGGATAGATGACGTGGAACCCGCGGCCGCCCGGAGGGCCGCCGTCCGCGTGAATCGAGATCGCCGCGTCGGAGTGCGAGCGGTTGCCGATGCGTGCTCGCCGGTTGATGCAGGGACCGACGCCGTGATCGTTCGCCCGGGTCATCACCACCTTGGCGCCGCGGGCCTTCAGCTTCCGCTTCAACGCTCGCGCGACTTCGAAGGTGAACCGTGACTCGGGGTAGCCCGAGGCGGTCGCGGTCCCGGTCGTGTCGCACTCCTTCGTCTCACCGCCGCCGATGGAGACCTGCCGGTTGATCTCGGCAGGGTGGCTCGCGTTGCCACCGTTGTGTCCCGGGTCGATCGTGATCTTTGCCCCGGCAAGCGGTGCTGCCGACGCGTGCGTCTCGGCCGCAGGAGACGGGGAAGCGGCGAGGGCGAGGGCGGACAGGAGCAACGCGGTCACGAAGTCTCCTGGAGTTCTCGCTCGAGCAGCTCGGCCGCGGCCAGGACGAGCGCATCTGCCTCCGGAGGGCCGACGACCTGCGCGGACGCAGGCAGGCCGTCCTCTGCCGGCCCGCAGGGAAGCGCCAGCGCGGGCGCGCCGATCGCGTTGAACGGATACGTCAGGCGGATCATGCGATCGCGCAGCTCGAGGTCGCCGATGCCGGTGGGCGGTGCGACCATCTCCAGCGTCGGTGCAACGACGATGTCCACGGCGGCCATCGCCTCAGTCATCTGCTCGCGGTAGAGCGCCCGCCCGCGCAACGCCGTCTCATACTCGGCGTCCGTCACCTCCATCGCCCGCTCGATCTTCGCGGCCACATTGGCCCCGTAGAGCTCTGGATGCTCGCTCCACAGCGGCTGGTGGATTTCAGCGGCCTCGTGGCGGAAGACGGCATAGAAGCTCTCGTCCAGGGGCAGCTCCAGCGGTCGGGAGCGCGGGAAGCGCGCCGCGGCTTCCTCGACGCGCTCGCGGACCAACGGGTCGGCGCGGCCCGTCCAGGTCACCCCCACCTCCAGCTCGTCCAAGCCCGGCAGGTCGATCGGCTCGAAGGCCGGATCGAGCGCCTCCATCAGCCGCGCGCAGCCCGCGACGTCGCGGGCCATCGGACCGGCGTGATCGAAGCTCGGTGCGAGGGCGAAGCAGCCGTCCAGAGGCACACGGCCGTGGCTCGGCTTGAACCCCACGACGGCGCAGCACGCCGCCGGGATGCGGATCGACCCCCCCGAATCCGTGCCCAGCGCGAGCTCGACGTGACCGGCGGCGATCGCCGCCGCCGACCCGCCACTCGAGCCGCCCGCAACACGGCCAGGGGCGATCGGGTTCGGCACGTCGCCGAAATGCGGGTTCTCAGACGTGATGCCCCACGCGAACTCGTGCAGGTTCGTCTTGCCGGCGTTGGCGAAGCCCGCTGCCTCGAGCCTCTTGACCGCGTCAGCCGTCCGCTCGGGCACGTGGTCGCGGAAGATCGCCGAGCCGTAGGTGGTCGTCAGGCCCGCGGTGTCGAACAGGTCCTTGACTGCCACCGGGGCGCCAGGGGCCGGCGTCGTCGGCCGTGCCAGGAAGATCCCCGGCGCGGGCTCTTGCCCGGCGTCAGTCGACGTCGGCCTCGGCCCTGGGCGCGTCGCCGTTCGGCAACCTTGGCACCAGCACCGAGCGCTTGAACTCGGCCACCAGCTCGCCCGTCTGCTTGTAGACGCGGGTGTGGACCTTCACGATTCCCCGGTCGGGCTTGGACTGCGACGGTCGCACCTCGAGCACCTCGGACTCGCAGTAGAGAGTGTCGCCGTGGAACACCGGCGCGGGGTGACTGAGGTCCTCGGTGGCGAGGTTGGCGATCGCCTTGCCGGAGACGTCCCCGACCGTCATCCCGACGGCGAGGGAGTAGACGAGCGGACCGACGACCACGTTCTGTCCCTGCTGCGACTCCGAGGCGTAGACGTCGTTGATGTGCAGCGGATGGTGGTTCATCGTCAGCAGGCAGAAGAGGTGGTCGTCCGCCTCGGTGACGGTTTTGGCCGGCCAGTGCTTGTAGGTGGCCCCCACCTCGAATTCCTCGAGATAGCGCCCGTACTGGCGCGCGCCGGTCGCCTCGCGCCCCGCCTGGTCGGTGATCAGGTTGTTCTCTTGGTCGTTCATTGGGCGCGGGATCGTACCCGCACCCGCCCGGCCTACGGCGCCTCGCCCGTGTCGGTCGTCACCACCGTCGGAGTGTGCGACGGGACGTTGTTCGGGAACAACGCCAGGATGCTCGGGTCGTCGCCGGGCTCAGCCGACCCGACGTCCACCGTGATCGGATTCGCGCCATCGCACGGGCCACCGTCGAAGAAGCCCTTGCAGACCAGCGGATCGATCTCCAGCGCCGGGTCCGCCGCGTTGAGCTGGGACGTGAAGACGCCGTTCTCGTCGACCTCGCCCGCCTCGTCGCAGAGGAACCCGGGCGCGTCGCCCGAGAAGACTCCCGTGCACGCGACCACCCCGTAGGCGAACGTCGAGCTGGCGTTGGTAAGCCCGATGTCCTCCGCGCTGACGGGCACGCCGACGACGTTGGAGTTGTAGTTCGAGTAATCGGCGAAGTAGGTCGCCGTGCACTCGTCGAACGGCTCGGCCAGCGAGAGGTCGAACACGCACACGTCGCCGCTGGTCGAGTCGGGGGCTGCCAGCTTCACCACCAGGTAGTCGGCCGGCAGACCTTCGTCCTCGCCCTCGAACACGCCGTCGGCGCCGGTGTCGACCAGCACGTCGACCTCCAGCGTCTCGGTGACGTTGTGGACGTTGTACGTCTGCACGCCGAACTCGATGGGCTCCACCGGCTCGTCGCCGTTGGTCAGGAACTCCTGCCAGGTGAGTCCGCCCGCTTCATCGACGCCCTCGGGCACGCCCTGCGCTGCCTCGTCCTCGACGTCGTTGCCGGTGAACGAGCGGGCACCGAATGCGACGACGTCCTCCTCGCCCTTGCTGTTGTCGGCGTCGATCGCGCCGAGCCCGTAGAGGTCGGCGTGGCTGACGCCCGCGGCCGGGCCTTCGACGAGCTCCATCGTGTCGGGCCCGCCGGTGAGGTCGAGCTCGCTCTCGGAGAGCGAGTTGTCGGACGCTGCCAACGGGGCCACGTGCCACGGGACGTGCAGGCTGTCCGAGCCACGCTTGCTCTGCTCGATCGTGACGTTGCCGTCGACGTTCGGGTGGAAGTAGTAGAGGCCGAATTCCTGCTCGGCCTCGGAGATCGCCGACGGATCGAGGTTGAGGCGCACCGAGACGCGCTTCGACTGCTGCGGCTTCAGCGTGAAGCTCACCTGGTCCGCGAAGCCACCGCCCGCGGCGACGTCCGTGCTCGCGACCCCGGGATCCTCGAAGTCGCTGTAGCGCGGACCGCCTCCCGAGACCGTGTAGTCGTGCGTGCGCTTCTTGTTCTTCTTCCGCGCCTTCTTGCGCGCCTTCTTCCCCTTGCCCTTCTTCTTCGCCTTGGGCTCGGTGTTCGTGACCACGAAGCTCCGCGTCTCCGTCGTCGCACCGCTGGCGAAGTCCAGGCCGAACGACAGGCTGCCGGGCTCAGCCACGGAGACAGCCTGCGCGGACTCGAACGCCTGCACCCGGCCGGAACCCATCACCGTTGCGGAGACGGGCGAGTTGAGGGTGTTGTCGTTGACCTCCTGCGTCGCCTGATTCATCAACACGGCCTTGATGCGAGCTGGCGACCAGTCCGGATGGAGCTGGCGCAGCAGGGCAGCCACGCCGGAGATGTGAGGCGCCGCCATCGAGGTGCCGGACGACTTGACGCCCTCGTCGCCGCTGCCGTTGAGCGTGGACTGGATGTCGAAGCCGGGTGCGGTGATGTCCGGCTTGAGCGCGTTGGTGCCGCGCGCCGGGCCCTCCGACGTGAAGTCCGTCATCGCGTCGGTGAACTGCGGGAACACCGTCTCGGTCGCGTGCAGCGTCACCGTCGTCGGGACGGTGTTGAAGTTGCCATTTCCGGCATCGGGGCTGACCACGCCGGCCAGCTCCTCGGAGTCGGCCGTGCTGATCATCACCACTGGAACGGTGATGTCGCTCCCGTCGCCGCCGATGCCGATCTGCGACGGCAGGCCGCCGAACCCGTTCCAGAGCACGACGGCGATGGCGCCGGCGTTCTGGGCGTTCACAACCTTCTCGTCGGCGAAGCAGTCGCCGGTCGTCGAGGAGGCCTTGAAGACGAACGCGATCTTGCCCGCGAACGGCGTGCCGCCGACCGGGTCGCAGAGCATCTGATCGGTTCCCGTGGGGTTCTCAGGATCGGCCGGAGGATCGAACTCGCGGGCATCGACGATCTCGTTCGTGATGTCCGAGTCGAGCGCCGGCGACCACTCCTGGTTGACCATCAGCCCGCCGTCGGGAAGGGTGGTCGGGGGATTGTCGACGGTCAGGTTCTGGGCGTTGAACTCGTCGATGGAAGCGGCCACGGAGATCACGCCCGGGGCGTTGGCGGGCGTGCCGGTGATGTAGGCGGAGAAGCCGACGGGCTGGTTGCCCGAGTTGCCCGCGGCGGCGACGAAGACCGTGCCCATGTTCACGACCCGTTGGGCGGCCCGCGCCTCGACCGAGTTCTCGGTGCCGTAGTCGACACCGCCCGAGAACGAGAGGACGTCGGGAGCATCCGCGGTGCTTCCGTCGTCGTTCGGGTCCATCGCACGCTCGTAGCCCGCAACGAGGACGTCGTCGCTGGAGTTGCCCTCGTCCCAGACCTTGATCGCAAGCAGCTTGGCCTCCGGCGCGACGCCCGGGCCGATCTCCCCGGGAACGCCGATGCCGGCAACCGTGCCGGACGTGTGCGAGCCGTGGCCGTCGTCGTCGTCGATCGGGTCGCCGTCAGGCTGCGGGATGTCGTTGTTCGGGTCGTCGTCGAGCAGGTCGTAGTTCGACCCGACGAGGTCGAAACCGCCGATCACCTTGCTCGTCGGGAACGTGCCCGGCTCGACGAAGTTCGGATCGTTCGACTCGAACGCCGCCACGGTTCCGGGACCGCCGTAATTGGCGTGCGTGTAGTCGATGCCGGTGTCGACCACCGCCACCGTCATGCCCTCTCCGCTGGCGTCGAGCTCCTCGTGGACCTGGTCGGCGCCGATGAAGGGCACGCTCGACTCGTTCAGCTTCTGCACGATCGACACGGGCTCGACGGACTTGACGTCGTCGCGTCCCGCGAGGTCGGAGGCGGCGCTCGGGGAGAGATTGGCCGAGAAGCCGTTGACCAAGGTGTCGTAGCGGAAAAGCACGCGGCCGCCGAGCGACCGAACTGCCGAGATCGCTCCGGCCTGACTCTGGCGGGCGGCGGCCGCGACCTGACGCTCGGCACTCGCCGACAGGTCGGCTTGCCTGGTCGCCTGCGCAACCGACTGGCCTTCGGTGACCACGAAGTAGCGGCCGAGATCCTGGTTCGCGCGCACAGCGGCGGGCTGGAAGCCGTCGCTCAGGCCCGGGGCATCACCACGATCGTCAGATGCGTCTCCGGCACCCAACGAGACGGAGGTCGCGCCGGCAGCGGTCAGCAATCCTGCGCCGAGAACGACGGCGGCCCGAGAACGAAACCTCATCTCTCCTCCTGCTCCGACTTGCCAGTCCCCGTGCCCCAGAGGTCTATCAGTTTGAGCGGTTCGTTAGGAACGTCGTTAGGCCCTCGAACCGGCCCACGTCGTCGACCTCGGCCTCGAGCTCGGCGGCGATGCTCGGATCCAGGCGCCCGAAGGGCTCGATCTCCACGGAGAGCCGCTTGCCGCTTCGCTTGGAGCCCCAGGTGCCGATCACCCGCCCATCGGCGACGATCGCCGCGCGGATGATCCCGCCACCGGGCGCGAGCCGCTTCTCGTGTTCGTGCCCGACGGCGAACGCACGGCTGGTGTAGGCGAGGTTGTAGTTGTCGAAGGCCCCGAGGAGACGAACGATTGGACCGCTCGACGTGCGTCGGTGGCGACCGACGGCCAAGAGTCTCTCGCCGCTGACGTTCACCTCGCTGAGCTCGGCGGCGATGCGCTCGAGGCCGAGCCGGACATCTCGCAACGGGAGCGCCGACCAGCGGGCGAGGTCGCGGTCGGAGGCCGGCGCATACGCCCGCAGGTACCGCCTGGCCAGCTCGGCGAGCGAGTCGTCTCGCGGTCGCCGGTCCGGCGCGCCGATCCAGTCGCTGGTTCGCACGAGGCACGTCTGCCCGCCCCGGTCGGGGCCGAGGCACAGCGCGCCGTCGAGCGTCGCGAGCGTCCAGAGGTGGTACTGAGCCTCCTTCGCGCGCTCGAACCCCGCCGCGCTGAGGCGGCGAAGGAGCTCCGGCCGGGTGATCGGCCCATGACGGTCGACTTCGCGGTGGATCAGGTCGAGAGCCCGTTCCTGTGCTCGAGCGTCAAAGCCGAAATCTCGAAGCCGCTTTCGCGCGGGGGGAACGATCGACGGCGCGAACAGCTGCAGCATCCACCCCGCGTCCTCCGACGGAATCAGATGGACCGTCCCGCGCATGAGCCACGCGCGAAACAGCGATCGCTCCTCGGTGCGCGCCGCGTCGACGTCGTCCGCGGTGAGGCCACGCGCGCGAGCGCGAAACGCGAGCCTCGTCGCCCTGGGCTCCTGCGCCTGCATCGGGCCGGCCTCGCGAACGACGTCGGCGGGATGACGGATCCCGAGTGGGCGGTGAAGCAGCTGAGACGCGGCGCGCACTCGCGCCAGCCGGTCTGCCTGCAGGCGTCTCAGTGCGCCTTCTTGAGGCGCGAGCGCGCCTCGTGGCGCTCGATCACCTGGCCGATCAGCTTCCGGACGTTGGGGTCGCCGGACACCTTGACGTCGCCGTGATCGTAGGCCTCTCTCCAGTGCCGGATCTTGCCGTCGACGGCCAGCTCGTTGAAGTGTGACCGGGCGACCGCGACCTCGATCCGGGCATCGGAGGGGTCCGTCTTGGAGATCTCCGGGCCGGGAATCCGAACGCGGTACACCTGCACGTCGCCGCGCCCCCGCAGCTCGAGCCGGACGATCAGCTTCAGCTTCGCCAGCGCCGGCACCTCGGCCGTGATGTTCCGGTAGGCGACCGAGATCAGCTCGCGCGCGCCTTGTGCCATCAGCAATCCGGCACTAGATCGGGTTCCGCTCGAGGAGCTTCTTACCGATCACCATCTTCTGGATCTCGGAGGTCCCCTCCCCGATCAGCAGCAGCGGCGCGTCGCGGTAGATCCGCTCGATCTCGTACTCCTTCGAGTATCCGTAGCCGCCGTGAATGCGAAGTGACTCCTCGGCGTTCGACCGCGCCGCCTCGGATGCGTACAGCTTCGCCATCCCAGCCTCGAGGTCGGACCGCTCGCCGGCGTCCTTCATCCGCGCGGCCTTGAGCGTCATCAGCCTCGCGGCCTCGACTCGAGTTCCCATCTCGGCGAGCTTGAAGGTGATCGCCTGGTGCTGGGCGATGGGCTTGCCGAAGGTCTTTCGCTCCTGCGAGTAGCGAAGCGCGAGCTCGAGGGCGCGCTGCGCGACGCCGACCCCGCGCGCGGCCACGTTGACGCGACCCACCTCGAGCGCGTCCATCATCTGCTTGAAGCCCTCGCCCAGCCCCTCCGGTCCGCCCAGAATCCGATCCTCGGAGACCTTGAAGCCGTCGAAGACGAGCTCGGTGGACTCGACGCCCTTGTAGCCCATCTTCTTGATCTTCGGCGGGATCGTCAGGCCGGGAACCTCCGCCTCACCCGGCTCCTTCTCGCAGATGAAGCAGGTCATGCCCTTGTACGGCGGATCGGCCTTCGGATCGGTCTTGACGAGGACGAAGACGACGCCCGAGAGCAGCCCGTTCGTGACCCACATCTTCTGGCCGTTGATCTCCCATTCGCCGGACTCGTTCTTGGTGGCCGTGGACTTGATGCCCTGGACATCGGAGCCCACCTCGGGCTCGGACAGGGAGAACGCCGCGCGGAGCTCGCCGGTGGCCATCTTCGGAAGGAAATGCTCCTTCTGCTCGTCGGTCCCGAACTTCATCAGCAGGTAAGAGCCGATGAAGTGGGTGTTGACGACCCCCGAGATCGAGATCCAGCCGCGCGAGAGCTCCTCGACGATCATCGCGTACGTGGTCAGGTCGAGCCCCATCCCACCGTGCTCCTCCGGGATGGTCACGCCGAAGAGGCCGAGCTCCTTCATCTGCTCGACGATC
>Ga0081538_10004952_pt1 | contig 12138 bp, 16 predicted proteins | sample TabmetS5T2R1_FD_71022 | JGI IMG/M metagenome (GOLD analysis project Ga0081538, IMG submission 71022) | Tabebuia heterophylla rhizosphere microbial communities from the University of Puerto Rico - S5T2R1 | ecosystem: Host-associated > Plants > Roots > Rhizosphere ... | reverse complement strand
GGGAGCGCCCGGGGCCGTTGGTGGGGGGGGGGGGGCGGGCGCGGCGGGGCGCGGTCGGCCGCGAGGGACGCTCCGTCTGCGAAGTGGCCGTCACGGTCGCCGACCTGCTCGGCGTCGAGCCGCCCGCCGCGGCGCGCGGTCGCCCGCTCGTTCCCACCGCTGACGACGCCGTCGAGGCGGCGCCGGCGCCCGGCCGCTGCCTCGCGATCGTCGTGGCCCGTGACGAGGAGCGGGCGGTGGGCGACGTGCTCGCGGACGTCCCGGGCAGCGCATGCGGCATGGCCGTCGACCGGCTCCTCGTCGACGACGGCTCACGCGACGCCACCCCGTCGATCGGCCGCGCCCTCGGGGCGCGGGTCGTCTCGCACGAGTCCTCGCGCGGGCTCGGCGCCGCGCTCCGCACCGGCCTCGAGCTGGCCCGTGACGAGGGCTACGCGGCAGCCGTCTACATCGACGGCGACGGCGAGTACTCGCCGAACGAGCTCGAGCGCGTCCTCGAGCCGGTGGCCAGCGGGCGCGCCGACTACGTGCTCGGCTCGCGCTTTCTCGGCGAGCGGACGGGAATGACCTGGCACCGCCGGATCGCCAACCGCGCCGCCAGCGCCCTCGTCGGCACGCTCATGGGCACCGTGATCGGCGACTGCCAGACGGGCTACCGCGCGTTTTCGGCGCGCTCGCTCGCTGCCGCGCGCATCGCCCACGACTACAACTACGCCCAGGTGCTCACCCTGGCCCTGTGGGGCGCGGGGATCGAGCCGGTGGAGGTGCCCATCCGCTATCGGCGTCGCACGAACGGACGCTCCTTCGTGCGCTACCCGGAGTACTTCGCGCGAGTAGCGCCGGCCATCTGGCGCGAGTGGCGGACCTCGCGAAGGATGAGGAGGACGACCGCCGCGGCGATGCCCGCCGCGAGCCAGTACGCCCAGCCCCCGTCCGGCTCGAACAACGGAAAGAGCTCCACGAGCGGCCCGAACGGCGCGTCCGGCCGGTCGGTCACGAGCTCCCCGCCCGAGCGCGCGTCGACGTAGAGCCAGACGGACCCGGCGAGGGTCAGCACGGCGAGCGCGGTGCCGACCCGCGGGGCGTGGCGTAGTCCCCAGGCGACGAGCGGGATGGCCAGCGGGAGCGCCGCGAGCAGGTGCCGCGGCGGGAACCAGAACCCGAACATGGTCGGAGCGAGGAATGCGGCGACGACGAGCTGCGCGCCCAGCACGGCGGCGCAGAGGCCGCCGGTCAGCTCGATCCCGCGGAGCGCCGGCACCGCTCGCGCCAGGCGGTCGCGGTGGGAGCGCCACAGCAGCCACAGCCCGGCGAACGCGAGCACGAACACCGGCGCCCAGCGAAGCAACCCGTATTCGCGGTCGATGAAGAGCGCGACCACGCGGTATGCGCGCTCGACGTACCCGCCGGGGAACGCGGCGTCCGTGGCGGTCTCCTCGCCGACGTCGGCGGCGTAGGGAGTGGGGCCGCCATAGAGGGCCTCGTTCAGCCCCACGTAGAGGGCGACGCTGAACAGGGAGAGCTCGACGGACCCGATGGCGAGTGTCCGCCGCCGCACGCGCCAGAGCGACCGCCCCGCCAGGAAGCCGATCACGACCCCCGCGGGCACGAACTTCGTCCCGAGCCACGGGAGCGTGCCCAGCAGGGCGAAGCAGCCGAACGCGTCGCCGCGGCTCGGGCGGTCGTCGAGCCGCAGCGCGAGGAGGGCCGCGCCGGCCAGCGCGGCACCGGCGCCGAGCTCGGGATAGACCGCCGTGCCATAGGCGAGAAAGGGCGGGCTCAGCCCGACGGCAAGCGCGGCTCCGAGCGCCCACGGGTCGGGCACCACCCGCAGCGCGAGCCGGTAGGCGAGCGCGACGGAGAGCGCCGCGATCGCCGCCAGGAAGAGCTCGACGCCATCGGCGCCGCCAAGCGCGTACGCGGGCGCGATCAGGAGCGGGAAGCCGAGGCCGTGCGGCTCGTTGAGGCGACCCTCCGTCTCCTCCCCGTGCCGGTCCAGGTCGTACGGGTAGAAGTCGTCGTACGCGCGGGCGGCGTACTGGTTCTGGACGTCGACGTCGCCATCCTCGACGAGCGACTCGGCGGCCAGCAGATAGTGCGGCTCGTCGCCCGCGTAGTCGGAGTCGCCGAAGGCGTCGAGTCCGAGGGTCGCCGCGTAGGCGGCGAAGAGAAGGAGCCAGAGTGCGCCCGTCCGTCGCACGGACGGCGTGCTAGCACACCCGCCCCGTGGTCGATACTGCGCCCATGCTCGATATCTGCGTGGCCGGGGCGACCGGGTGGACCGGCGCCGCCGTGGTGGAGGGCGTCCTCGGCGCCGAGGATTTGCGGCTGCGCTCCGCCGTCGCGCGCTCGGCGGCGGGGCGGGAAGTCGGCGGCGCCCCCGCGTTCGGCAGCGTGGGCGAGGCCCTCGACGGGGTCGACGTGCTGATCGACTACACCTCGCACCTGGTGGTCAAGGACAACGTGCTGACCGCCGTCGACCGCGGGGTCGCGGTGGTGGTAGGGACCTCCGGGCTGAGCGCCGACGACTACGCCGAGATCGACGCCGCCGCCCGCCCGCGCGGCGTCGGCGTCGTCGCCGCCGGCAACTTCTCGCTCACGGCCGCCATGGCCCAGGCGGCCGCGCTGCTCGCCGCCCGTCACCTGCCGCACTGGGAGATCGTCGACTACGCCGGCGCGACCAAGCCCGACGCTCCGAGCGGCACCGCGCGGGAGCTGGCGGAGCGGCTGGCCGCGGTGCGCGCGCCGGTCCACGAGCGGCCGCCCGACGAGGTCGACGGGCCCCGTGAGGCGCGCGGGGCGACGGTCGGCGGCGCGCAGGTGCACTCGGTGCGGCTTCCGAGCTTCGTGGTCTCGACCGAGGTCGTCTTCGCCCTGCCCGACGAGCGCCTAGCGATCCGCCACGATGCCGGCGGGTCACCCGCCCCGTACGTCGCGGGGACCCTTCTCGCCGCCCGGAACGCGCCCGGCCGCGTGGGGCTCACGCGCGGCCTCGACGTCCTGCTGCTCGAGCTCGACTGACGAGCGCCGCTCAGCAGCCGAGCGCGCGGGCGATCACCATCTGCTGCACCTCGTCCGTGCCCTCGCCGATCGTCAGGATCTTCGCGTCGCGGTAGAAGCGGCAGACGGGGTACTCCTCGATGTAGCCGTAGCCCCCGTGGATCTGCACGGCCTCCTCGCTGGCCTTGACCGCGAGGCGGCCGGTCTTCAGCTTCGCCTGGGCGGCGGTGAGGCCGTAGCTCCTTCCGGCGTCCTTCTCGAGCGCCGCCTTGTAGGTCAGGAGCCGGGCGGCCTCGATCTCGGTCGACAGGTCGGCGAGCTTCGCCTGGATCGTCTGGAACTTCGAGATCGGCCGGCCGAAGGCGACCCGCTCCTTCGCGTAGGCGAGGGCCTCGTCGAGCGCGCCCTGGGCGAGGCCCACGCCCATGGCGGAGACGCCGATGCGGCCGCCGTCGAGCGTCTCCAGGAACTGGCGGAAGCCGTGCCCGCGCCTGCCGACCAGGTTTCCCTTGGGCACGCGGCAGCCCTCGAACGTGAGCGGCCTGGTGTCGGAGGCGTTCCAGCCCATCTTGCGATACGGCTCGCCGATCTCATAGCCGGCCGTGCCGTTCGGGACGAGGATGTTCGAGATCTCGTCCTCGCCGGTGCGGGCGGTGATCGTCACGCACCCGCTGATCTCCGTTCCCGCGTTGGTTATGAACTGCTTTGCGCCGTCGATAACCCAGTGACCGTCGTCGAGCGCGGCGCGGGTCCGGGTGTTGCCGGCGTCGGAGCCCGCCTCCGGCTCGGTCAGCCCGAAGGCGGCGAGCCGCTCACCGGAGCACAGCCGCGGCAGCCACTCGGCCTTCTGCTCCTCGGAGCCGAACGCATAGATCGGCCAGGTGCCGAGGCTCGTGTGGGCGGCCACCGTGATCGCGACGCTCGAGTCGACCCGGGTCAGCTCCTCGACGGCGATCGCGTAGCTCAGGTTATCCGCGCCGCCGCCGCCGAGCTCCTCGGGGTAGGGGATCCCCATCAGCCCGAGCTCGCCGAGCTTCCGCACGATCTCGTACGGGAAGCGCTTGGCGCGGTCGAGCTCCTCCGCGACCGGCCTGACCTCGCCCTCGGCGAAGTCGCGGACGAGCCGGCGGACGTCCTGCTGCTCGTCGGTGAGGTCGAAGTTCATGGGCGGCGCTGATCGTATCCCCAGCGGTTAGGCTGCCTGCCGGCATGACGCGGTTTCTCATGGCGGCGGCCCTCTGCGCCGCGATCGGGTTGAGTGCGGTGGGCGCGGACGCCGCGGCGGCGCGATCGTGCCGCCCGGTCGTGAACCCGTACCCCGACACGCGGTACGAGGGCACCGACCTCCGCCGGATCCGTGCGACCGGCGTGTCGTGCCGCGTCGCCCGCCGCGTCGTCCGACGCGCGCACCACAAGGCCCTCGGCCTCACGCCGTCGGGCCCCGTGCGCCGCTTTCGGTGGCGCGGCTGGCGCGTAAGGGGCGACCTCCGCCGGGACAACGACCGCTACGTCGCCCGGCGCAGCGGGGACCGCGTGCGCTGGATCTTCTGAGCCCGCCGGTCTAGGAGACTCCTGAGAAACGCTCTGGAAGCACCCACCATCCTGGATAAGGCGTCCAGGAGACGCAAAAGTCAGGACGGTTGCGTGTGGAGACCGACCGGCGATCGTCGTTAGAGCCCCCGGGGCCAACGTCCAGCACCTCTATACCCCGCCCACCGGCCGCGGGCGGTCGCGGCGGTTGAACGTCGAGGGGAGCCCGCCACGCCCCACCGCTCGCCCGAATCCGGGCGACGGAAATGTCTCGGAAGCTTCGTCGCGGAAGCCTTCCGGAAGCCCTAGATCGGCTTAGAACGGCTCGGCTGTGTTCGACGCGGTGAGGCCACGGAACTTTCAGCAGTCTCCTAGGCGAGCCGCAGCCGGTGGACCGTGACGACGCCACGGACCCGCGTCTCGACCGCCCACCGGCGGCGTGCCTGCTCGACGAAGGCGCCCGCCGCGGGGCGGCCCGGATCGGCGAGCAACGCCTCCGGCGCCAGGCGCGGCACGAGCGACAGCAGCGCGGCGACGGCGGCGCGCTCGTAGAGCACGTCGGCGGCGAGCACCAGGTCGAACGGCGCCCGCGCGAGGAGCTCGGCGGGCGCCGTCCAGTCGATTCTCGCGGTCTCGACGCGCACGCCGTTCAGGCGCGCGTTGCGGGCGACGAGCGCGAGCGCCTCGCCGCAGACGTCCGTGGCGAGCACCTCGGCGCCAGCCCGGGCCGCGGCGATGCTCGGCACGGCGAGCCCGCACCCCAGCTCGACGACCCGCACGCCGCCGAGCGTCATGCCGGCGATCTCGTCCGCGAGCGCCACGCCGCTGCGCCAGAGCACCGCCCAGTACGGCGCGACGGGCGCCCACTCGACGGGACCGGAGTCCGGTAGCTCGGCCGCCTCCCGGGGCTGCAGCAGGCGAAGCTCGCCGCTCGACAGCTCGATCGACCGGCGGACGAGCTCGTCCGGCACGCGCCGCCCTATCCGGCGCTGGTCTCGTCGAGCAGCTGCAGCAGCTCGTGGGCGGTCAGCTCGATCGCCTTGTGGCGCCACCTCGCCGCCTGGTAGTGGCACGCTATTAGGCCGATTCGGTGAAGCCGACGGAGGTCTCCGTAGACGAACGCATACCGCGCCTTCGTCCGGTCGGTCGCCCCCTCCGTCAGCGCGAGATGCCACTCGGCGTACTCCTCCCACGAGTGGGAGGCGAGGTACCTGTTCTCGTCCTCGGCGCGGGGCTGGGCGAGGCCCCAGTCGCTCTCGAGCACGTACTGGCGCGCTTCGATCAGTCGCCGCGCCTTCTCGACCGCGCGTTCGTTCACGGCGTACGAGGCCACGCCCGCATCCTGACCGAAACGGCACGGGGCGGTAGCCTCGCGAGCGATGCCCTCGCCCGAAGCGCCCCTGACCGGAAGCTGCGCCTGCGGCGCGGTGTCGTTCGAGGTCACGGCGCCGTTCCGGAGCGCCGGCTACTGCCACTGCAAGCGCTGCCAGCGCCGCAGCGGGACGCTGTGGACGCTCAACGCGCAGGTTCCTGCCGATGGCTTCGCGATCTTGAGCGGGCGCGAGGCGGTGCGCATCTGGGCGCCGCCCGACGGCCTGCCGAAGGCGTTCTGCGGCGAATGCGGCGGCCACGTCTACTCGGATGGCGGCGACGTCGTGGGCGTGCGGCTCGGCGCCGTCGACGGCGACCCCGGCATCCGGCCCCAGTGGCACCAGTGGGTCGAGTCCGCGCCCGACTGGGAGGCGATCCCGGACGACGGCCTCCCGCGCTTTCCGCGCCAGCGAGAGTTGTAGGGGCTCCCCGGCACGGTTCGCACGCCCCGGGCGCCATCACATTCGTCCCCGGCTTGACATATTCCCATATGGGCATATTATGGGTCTGTAATGGCACGAGCAGCGACAACCGCGGACGCGTTCAACGCGGTGGCCGAGCCGCGGCGGCGGCAGATCCTCGACGTCCTCGCCGCCGGCGAGCGCCCGGTGAACGACCTGGTACGTGAGCTCGAGCTGGCCCAGCCCCAGGTGTCCAAGCACCTGAGGGTGCTACGAGAAGTGGGGGCGGTCGACGTGCGTGATGAGGGTCGGCGGCGGCTGTACCGGCTGAACGGCCGCGCCCTCAAGCCCATCCACGACTGGGTGAAGGGCTACGAGCGAACGTGGTTGGAGCGGTTCGACGAGCTGGACGTTGTGCTGGAGGAACTCAAGCAAGAGGAGGTCGAAGATGGCGGCAAACACCAGTAGCGGGACGGCGACGGTCTCGCTCCCAACGGACGAGCAGATCCTCATCACCCGGGAGTTCGACGCGCCACGGCGCCTGGTCTTCAGGGCGTTCACCGCGCCCGAGCTGATCAGACGCTGGTGGCATGCGAAGCGCGGCGAGGTGACCGTCTGCGAGAGCGATCTGCGCGTCGGCGGAAAGTGGCGCCGCGTGATGATCGCGGAGGGCGGCTTCGAGGTCGGTTTCCACGGCGAGTACCGGGAGATCGTGCCGGACGAGAAGGTGGTCTACACGGAGGTCTTCGAGGGCGCGCCGCCGGAAAGCGCCGAAGCGGCGACGGTGAACACCGCGACGTTCGAGGAGGTGGACGGGCGCACGACGCTGACGCTGCTCACGGAGGCTCCGAGCAAGGAGATCCGCGACGCGATCATCGACTCCGGCATGGAGGCCGGCCTGCAGGACGCGCTCGATCTGATGGAGGACGTCGCGCGCTCGCTTCGCTGACCGGGCCGCCATCGGGCGCCGGCGCCGGTCAGACGACCCGGTTCAGCCGGCGCCCCATGGCCGCCCCCGAAGCCTCGAATCTCGCGCACAGCGCCCGGAAGGTCCCGTCCGGATCGCGCCGGCGGAGCCGCTCGTAGTGGCGGCGGACGAGGGCCGCCGGCATGAGCAGCGCCGCGGCGAACTCGTTCGCCTCCCGCTCCTCCGGCGGGTAGGCGCGGCGCGGCTCGCCGGAGCCGTCCGGCGGGTCCACCGTCTGCGAGCGGCACCACACCGCCCCCTGGGTGCGGTGGAGGCACCAGTGGCCGAGCTCGTGAGAGATCGTGAAGCGCCGCCGGGGAGTCGAATCGCGGGCTTCCGCGGCGTTCACCCAGATCTCGCCGCGGGCGGGGAGGAGAAGGCCGGAGAGGCCCTGCGCCGCCGGCAGGTCCGGGACGCCGGGCGCCGAGCGGAGGTCGTCCACGTCGCGGACGTGGAGCCCGAAGCACGAGTCGGCGATGTGCTCGACCGGGACGGGCAGCGTGTCACCGTCCCAGATCCACGACGGCACGCCGGCCAGCACGCGCTCCGCTCGGCGCTCGATCTCGGAGGCCTCGTCCACGGCCCCCGATGGTAGGGCGCGACCGGGCGTCAGCCGGCGCGGAAGAGACGGTCCACCTCGTCCCACTCCTCGGGTTCCGGCGCCTCCTCACCCGGCTCGCCGGGCGGCTCCGTCACGCGGGTGGTACGCGTATACACGGCGCCCGCCTCCGGCGCCGGCCCTCCCGGCGCCGGCATCTCGCCGGCGCGGCGGAGCGCTTCCCTGCCGTAGCCGACGATCCTGCCGAGCGCCTCGAGCACGGTGTCGGAGACGCCGGCCGCGGGCAGCCGGCCCTGCTCCATCTCGTGGTAGTAGAGCGCCACCTTCTCCCGCCGGGACTGCGCCCCGAGCCGCGCGGCCAGCTCGGCCACCAGGTCCGCCCGCTTTATTCGGGCCTCGTTTCGCAGCCGCGGGAGCAGGACGGGCCAGAGCCCGGCCGAGCCCGCGAGGGTGCGCCCAGCCGCGTCGGCCGCCGCGACGGCCGGCGAGTCGCGATAGTCCGCCGCGTCGAACGGTCGCCGAGGGGCGCGCGCCAGGTAGGCGTCGATCAGCGCGGCGAGCTGCTCTCGATCGACCCCGGACACGCGGGCCAGGAACGGTCGCGGGTCGGCCTCGCCGCCGCTTCGGTGCGCCTGCTTGTACTCCGCGAGGACCCGATCGACGTCGCTCATCGCCTGATCGCCGTGTTCCCTTCCTCGAGGAGCGTCTTGAAGCGCCGCTGGAAGCGCGACGCGATCTGGTGCACGTTCGGCTCGGTCATCCCGGCGCCGATCAGCCGCGCCGTCTCGGCGGCCGCGTGGGGGCCGAGCACGTACAGGTCGATGACCCGGCGGTGGCGCGGCGCGTCGATCTCCTCGTACGCCCGCGTCAGGCAGTCGTGCGCGAACAGCGCCTCGCCCTCGAACTCCGCGGCCGGCTCGGCGCCCCACACGTCCTCCTCGCCCTCATGCTCGCTCGGAAGCGGCGTCGTCTGCGGCCGACGCTTGCGGGCCTCGAAATAGTCGGCGATCCGCCGGCCCAGGATCGTGTGGAGCCACGCGCGGAACTCGCCGATCGACTTCCCGTCGAAGGCGGCGGCGAGCGCGCTCGCCGCCGCTTCGCCGGCCACCTCCTCGGCGTCGGCCGCGGGGAGCTTCAAGCGGGCGCGGTTCACCAGGCTGGCCCAGTAGCCGTACACGAGCACGCCGATGGCCGGCTTCATCGCGTCGTGGCGACCCGCGTCGCGCGCGCGGCGCATGTACTCGATGAGCTGATCATCGCTGAGCGTCGCCAGCTGGCTGTCGGGGAGCTCGTGAAAGCCGGCCAATGGACCGATAGTCGGCGGACGCCCGCCGATCTGACGGTGGCGGGTGCGCCTGAACCGTACAGCCCGCGGTCACCGCTTCCGTCCGCGCCGCGCGGCAGGCTCGGCGCTGCAGCATGGCCTCGATCGCAAACGCCGCCTCCGCCCGCTTCGCCCTACCCTCGGACCGCCTGTACCTGACCGACCGGCACGTCTGGGTGCAGATGGCCGACGGCATCGCGACCGTCGGGGTCACGGCGCCGCTCGGCGAGGCGCTGGCCTTCACCCCGGAGGTCGAGTTCTGGGCGGTGGATCGCGTGGACGTGGGCGACACGCTCGCCACGGCCGGTGGCCGCGACGGGCACGTCGTCGCCGTCGCCGCTCCGGTGGCCGGCTCGGTGGTGGAGCTGAACGAGTTGCTGCTCCGCGCGCCTCAGGCGCTGCTCGGCCAGCCGTACCGGCGCGGCTGGGTCGCCCGCCTCGCGCCCGAGTGCTGGGATCGCGACGCCTCCCGCCTGGCGAGCGCGCGGCGCTACCGCGAGGCGCTCGACCGCGAGCTGCCGGTCGGGCGCGACCTCTGCCTCGGCGGAGCGCTCCTCGGTCCGCGCCCTTAGCCTGGATCCACCATCCTGACGGCATTTCCTCGCCGGAATGCCGTCGCCAGTCGCCACCGGCTCGCTCGCGAGGGCTTTACCCTCGCTCCGCTCGCCGCCGGCCCCTGGCTTGGCCTCCGTCGCGGAAATGCTCGCCAGCCCGGTGGATCCAGGCTTCGCGCCCCCGGCTACGCCCATGCACGTGCCGGCCGTCGCCTCAGAGTGGCCACCGCCACGCCGCCCAGCACCACCGCGACTCCCGCGAGCTGCACCGCCGAGGGCGCCTCCGAGAGCAGCACCGCTCCGAGGAACACGGCGCCCACGGGCTGGAGCATCAGCAGGATCGAAGTGACGACCGCGGGCAGCCGGGGCAGCGAGACCGAGATGAGCAGCCAGCCGAGCACCTGCGACGACAGCGCGAGGACGACGAGCCACACCTGCGACTCGGGGCCCGGCACCCAGTCGATGTCGCCCACGACGAGGCCCCCGAGCCCGGCGAACGCCGCGGCGGAGACCGTCGCGTCGAAGAGCGGGCCGCCGGGCCGCCGGACGTCCGCGTTCCCCTGGCGCAGGATGAGGAGGAAGAGGGCGTAGGTGAGCGCGGTGAGCAAGCCGTACGCGACGCCGAGTGCCGGGTCATCGCCGTAGGCGCCGGCGCCGACCACGCCGGAGATCAGCACCACCCCGACGAACACCACGGGGATCGAGGCGAGCGCGCGGTTGTCCGGCCGCTCTCCCAGCACGACCCAGGCGAGCACCCCCACCACGACCACCTGCACGTTGCCGAGCACCGTCGCGAGGCCGGCGCCGACCGCCTCGATCGAGTGGTGCCAGAAGGTGAGGTCCGCGGCGAGCGCCGCACCGGCCGCCAGCGCCAGGAGCCGCTCGCGCCGTGAGCGCGGCCCGTAACGCCTTCGCTCCAGCCAGGCGAGCGCGCCGAGCACCGGCAGCGCGTAGAGGCAGCGGAAGAACGCGGCGGTGGAGGGGGAGACCTCGGCGAGCCGTACGAGGATCGCCGAGAACGCGATCACGAGGGCGCCGACGGCGCCGGCGAGTGCCGGTCGTTCGCGCACAGCGCCCGAGGCTAGTAGGGCCCCGGCTATCGTCCGCCGCCGTGGACCGCAACACCGTGCTGTGGACGCTCGTCCTCTTCTTCGGCGCCTCGCTCATGTTCGCCACGATCCGCGACGCCACCCGCGGCGAGGGAATCGGCATCGCGCTCGCCGCGCAGCTGGCGGCCGGGCTTCTGCTCGTCACCGCGATCGTGCTCTACATGAGGCGCCGGCGATGAGGCCGATCGGCGAGCAGACCATCCTCGTCACCGGGTCGAGCGACGGCCACGGCAAGCTCGTCGCACGCGAGCTCGTCGATCGCGGGGCGACGGTTCTGGTGCACGGTCGCCACCGCCGGAAGACCGAGGCCGCCGTCGAGGAGATCGGCGCGGCCGGGGCGCTCGTCGCGGACCTCGCCGAGCTGGACGAGGTCCGCCGCCTCGCGGACGATATCGACGAGCTCGACACGCTCGTGAACAACGCCGGCGTGATCGTCCCCGAGCGCCGGGAGAGCGCCGATGGCCACGAGCTCACCTTCGCCGTCAACTACCTCGGCCACTTCCTGCTGACCCGGCTGCTCTTGGCGAGGCTGCGCGAGCCGGCCCGGATCGTGAACGTGTCGTCGATCGGCCAGCACCCGCTCGACTTCGACGACCTGGGCTACGAACGGGACTACAACTCCTACCTCGCATACTCGCGCAGCAAGCTCGCCCAGGTCATGTTCACGATCGAGCTGGCGGAGCGGCTCCGCGACCGGGACGTCACGGTCAACGCGCTCCATCCGGCCACGCTGATGGACACGAAGATGGTGACCGGAGCCGGGGTGCGGCCGAGGAGCTCGGTCGAGGAGGGGGCGGCGGCCACCGTGCGCCTCGTGACGGACCCTGAGCTCGACGGCATGAGCGGCCGCTTCTATGACGGAACGCGCGAGTCGAGCGTGGACGGACAGGCCTACGACGCCGCGGCGCGCCGGCGGCTATGGGCGCTGAGCGAGGAGCTGACCGGGACGGCGTGAGCGCGCGCTGGATCGTCGACGGCATGAACGTGATCGGCTCCCGCCCGACCGGGTGGTGGCGCGACCGGCCGCGGGCGATGCGCGAGCTCGTCGGCGAGCTGCGCGAGCTCGGCGAGCCGGTCACCGTGGTCTTCGACGGCGAGCCCTTCGACCTGTCCGACGAGGCCGTCGACGTGCGCTTTGCGATGCGGCGCGGCCGCGATGCCGCCGACGACGACATCGTCGCGCTGGTGGCCGAGGCGGACGAGCCTCTCTGCGTCGTGACCTCCGACACGGTGCTCGCCGCGCGCGTACGCGAGCACGGCGCCGACGTGGTGGGGGCGGGCGCGTTCCGGGCGCGTCTCGAACGCCGGGGAGGGAGCGGGCGG
>Ga0081538_10004951_pt1 | contig 12138 bp, 9 predicted proteins | sample TabmetS5T2R1_FD_71022 | JGI IMG/M metagenome (GOLD analysis project Ga0081538, IMG submission 71022) | Tabebuia heterophylla rhizosphere microbial communities from the University of Puerto Rico - S5T2R1 | ecosystem: Host-associated > Plants > Roots > Rhizosphere ... | reverse complement strand
CCATTTAGAACGTTTAGAGCTTGAAGAAAATACCAACCAATAAAACATATGCATATGCAAGTAAATTCTGTTAACTTTCTAGCGTCAGGCTGTCAAAAGTAACATATCTATCTAGGGTAACCCAAGACAGTTTATGAAGTATAGAGAAGAAGCAGGTAAACTTGCAAATAATGAGGCTTAACGGCTAGACGTACTACTGAATAACAGTTTGGCCAACCACCTCGATCTATACTTGATACTTTATGAATTATTTGATATCTGTGGTTACTTTTACTACTCCCAATTCTCATGTTCTGAACTTACATTTAATGGTCGCTCATCTTGAGGGGGTCATTATTACTATGCTATGGCACTTGGAGATGAGGTAGGGCCAGTAGTGGGAGCAGCAGAAGGCCTTTCAAATCTCTCTGCTATCATCTTGTACATATCTAATTCCTGAGTTGACAACGGTCTAATCTTTTTCATTGCCTCTTCAAAATGTCGCATATGTATCTTGAGCTCTTTGGCGTGTTCCTCGGCTTCTTCTGGTTTTCCATATTTTGATATATGCTCTCGTAGAGCCAGCATTACTGCCGCTGATGCAACGGCTGCAATGTCTGCACCAGTATAACCGTCCATCTTAGTTGCAAGATTGTCAATGTTGGTGTCCTCAGCTAGTGGCTTTTTCTTTGTATGAATGCCGATAATCTGTTTCCTTGATTCGTAGTCTGGTGGGGGCACATACAAAAGTCTGTCAAATCTGCCAGGTCTTAAAAGTGCTGAATCTATAATATCGGGTCTGTTAGTTGCAGCAATCACTACCACATTTGTGAGTACTTCAAGACCGTCAAGTTCCGTAAGCATCTGGCTGATTACCCGTTCAGTAACATGAGAGTTGCCAAAGTCGCCTCCTCTTGCAGGGGCGATAGCATCTATTTCGTCAAAGAAAATGATGCATGGTGCTGCCTGCCTTGCCTTTCTAAATATCTCTCTGACACCTTTCTCTGATTCGCCGACCCATTTTGACAACAGTTCAGGGCCTTTTATGCTGATGAAGTTGGCTTCACTTTCATTTGCGGCTGCTTTTGCCATTAGTGTTTTTCCAGTCCCTGGTGGCCCATAGAGAAGGATACCTTTTGGAGGAGTTGCATCGGCATATGCAAACATTCCTTGGTATTTTAGAGGCCATTCTACTGCTTCTCTTAAGTCTTGTTTTATTGTCTCGAGACCGCCAATGTCTTCCCATTTGACATCTGGAACCTCTACAAATACCTCTCTCATCGCAGAGGGTTCCATCTCGTTAACTACATCGATAAAGTCTTGCATCTTGACAATTATCTTGTTAAGTGTTTCAGCAGGAATACTCTCTGCAGATAGATCTATTTCAGGCAAAATGCGCCTCAATGCCCGTATTGCAGCCTCTTTTGCTAACGCCTGAAGATCTGCTCCAACAAACCCATGAGTGATATCCGCTAGCCTTTCTAGGTTGACATCCTTATCAAGAGGCATTCCTCTTGTATGTATCTGGAGTACATCGAGTCTTCCATCTCTATCTGGAACGCCTATCTCAATTTCCCTGTCAAACCTGCCAGGACGTCTAAGCGCCGGATCTATTGCATTTAATCTGTTTGTGGCACCGATAATTACTACTTTGCCTCTTGCTTTTAGCCCATCCATTAGAGATAGCAGCTGTGCAACTATTCTTCTTTCTACCTCGCCACTCACTTCTTCTCTCTTGGGGGCTATGGAATCAAGCTCATCTATGAATATAATCGAGGGAGCATTTTTTTCCGCTTCTTGGAAAACATTTCTCAGTCTCTCTTCACTTTCTCCATAGTATTTGCTCATAATTTCAGGACCTCCGATTGTGTAAAACTTAGCATTTGTCTCATTGGCCACTGCCTTTGCAAGTAACGTCTTGCCAGTGCCTGGTGGCCCATGAAGAATAACACCCTTTGGTGCTTCAACTCCAAGCCTTCTGAAAAGCTCAGGATGCCGTAGTGGTAGTTCTATCATTTCCCTTACCTTGGTGACTTCATCTCTCAAACCTCCAATGTCTTCGTATGTGATTGATGGGATGTCCCCTTGTCTAGCTGCTGCAACAGCTTCTGCAGTCTCTTCGGAGACACTTACCTCTGTCTTTTGAGAGATAATGACAGGTCCACCAGGCGCAGTAGATATTACAACGAGGTCAATTCGCTGCCCCATAACATTTAGGGGAACTACATCCCCTTTTGTAACGAGCTGACCTTCTAAAAAGCTGGCAAGATACTCTTCAGCACCCAATATACGCAAGGGCTCGGTAGGTGCAAGCGTAATTTGCTGAGCCTCTTTTGTTTCGACCTTTTTAATATCGACTGTATCATTGATGCCAACGTCAAGTTTATTTCTTGTATATCCATCAATACGAATCAGCCCTCTTCCATAATCCTCTTGATAGGCAGGCCAATGGAGGACAGTAGTCTTTTTATTTTTGCCAGCTGAAATTTCAATTGCATCGCCTGCTGACAGGCCCATCTCTCTAGCTACCTTTGGGTCAACTCGTCCAATTCTTCTTCCAACATCTCGAGAGTTTGCTTCAGCAACTTTTAGGATCCTACTACTAGTAGGATCTCGTCCATCATCATCGTTTTTATTCCGACGTCTTGAAGACATAATGGCTCTTGAAGAGGGAATAACACTCAAGCTATCTAAGAGTTATACATTATGTTTCTTAGTTTGCAAACAATAGAACCATACTTACACTCCTACTGTACTGATGTTCATTTAGTCAATTACGGCTCTTCATATAAGAAATATATTATTGTATGGTAACTTGAAGGAATTTACTGCATTGGCCAATGATGTAATTTTTTCCATAATGTTGAACCACCATCATAGTCACACCGGGTTATAATACTGCTCATGAGAAAAAGTGTTGCCAACAATTTCATTGTCATTATTTGGGGTTATGACCAATCACTATGATTTCTGCCTCACTCCGCAAAATTCTCTACTCCGACACATTGTTGATATAGTTCCCTGTTTGTAACTGTCTTGCTTATGCCAACAAGAGCATTCAACCATGTTGCTGTATCCGTTACTGACATAGACTCTGCAATGCGATGGTATCGAGATGTAATTCAAATGACTCCTCTAACTGAACCCTCAGAGAAAACTATCTATGAAAAGGAGCATAACTATGATCCACATATTGCTAAACTTTTGAGGATAGTCTTTGGGCCCAGGGTCGGAAAGTTCAAAATTTGTCATATGAGTTCTGCAAACGGTGTTGGCATTGAGCTTTTTGAATTCATTGAACCTGTTTCGCAGCTCCGTTCAGAAGAAAATAATTTTGAATACTGGAAAACAGGATATTCTCATATTTGTCTAACTGAACTCAACATTGAGGAACTTGCAGAAAAGATAGCATCAACTGGAGGTAAACGAAGGACTGATATACTGGAATTAGTTCCTGGCTCCGGCAAGAAAATTTGCTTTTGCGAAGATCCGTTTGGCAACGTAATCGAAATATATTCACATAGTTATGAACAATTCTGGGCTAATACTTAGTTCTAGGTCTATAGATTACAACTGATAGTTAGTGTCCCCTATATCCATTTCCTAAACATCAGATAGTCTCTTTTCTGGTTTTCTCCTAAAGTAAGTTCACGCTAACTAAATAAGGTTAAACATATTTACTAAGAATTGAATTCCTACCATAATTAAATAACTCCATTCGCATATTGTATTGTGACAAGTAGAAAATCAAAAACAGCTTTATTGTCCCATCTTATAGTCACTGATCCAGACACTGGCGAGTTAATACGCAAAGACACTGGTGAAGTTATTTCTGATAATTCGCTATCACCAGAAAGGGAATGGCGCTCATTTAACATGGAAGAAAGCGAGAAGAGAGCACGAGTGGGCGTTCCTACATCGCTTGCATTTCACGATATGGGACTTTCTACAAAAATTGGCAATGATGCAACTGATGCCTCCGGTAATGTAATTGATGCTGAGACTCGAACTAGAATGAATAGGCTTCGTATGTGGAATAACAGAAGCCAAAGTCACTCTTCTACAGACAGAAGCTTGCAGCGAGCTTTTACACTGCTTTCTAGGATAAAAGATAGACTTGGGCTGCCAAATCATGTAACCGAAAAGGCTGCGTATACTTATAGAAAAGCTCAGGAAAGAGGTCTTATTCGTGGAGATACGATAGGTTCAGTCCTAGCAGCTTCAATATATCTTGCTGCAAGGCAGTCAGGAGTGCTAAGGACGCTCGATGACATCTCGGAGATCATCGACATTAAGCCTGGGGAGGTGGCTAGATCTTACAGACGCATCATCTCAGAGCTTGACATTAAAGTGCCACTGATAGACCCTAGGAGATATATAGTCAAAGTAGCAAACAACCTAAACTTCGATGAAAAAATAAAGCGTAAAGCACTTGAGCTTATGGAACAAGCTCAGAAAAAGCATGTTATAGTTGGTAAGGATCCAATAAGCATGGCTGCTTCTATCTTATATCTTGTAAATCTTTTAGAAAAAAAGCCTAGGACACAAGCAGAGATCGCAAAAGCCGCAGGAGTAACAGAAGTAACAGTGAGAAACAGGTCAAAAGAACTTAGGAAAAAACTCGACCTGAGCCTTCTCGGATCCTCCTCCTCCTCCTCCATGTAGAATAGAGAACAAATTCAAAAGCTACTATAACAGACAGTCGAGCTACTGCTTGCTGCGAGATTTTTATTTTTTTATATAAATTTGATAGGACAACAGCCACGCGGCAAAAAGATCGAATGCGGATATAGAAGGAGATAGTTGTTTAAAATGCTAGAAAGTTGCTTACTAGACATATCTCAGTTATAGATGATTGGAAAAAGCTAGCGCTTAATAACTGATGATGTAAGGGTCACGCTTGATAATAGGACTTCTTGTAAGTAGGTAGATTCAATTGTAGAGATCATAATTGTGTACGTTTTTTTTGGAACTAATAATATACAAGTGTCAGGAACCGGCTTCTTCTTTTTCTTTTTCTTCTTTCTTATCCTTTTTGATTATTCTTGTTTTACTTACCCTGTAGTCTGCCATTTCTTCATATAACCGCGCGAAAGCTTCTGAAACTTGATCCCAGCTGGGAAGAGTTCTAGCATAGGCTAATGCTTCTTGCTCTTGCATACGGCGTAGTTCAGGCTGCACGAGGAATTGGACTACGTTCCTAGCAAAATCCCCCACCCCATCTGCAACTACCACAGCTTTATGGGTGGAGAGATCTAATCCCTGCGCTCCAACAGATGTACTGACTATTGCTTTACCAAAGCCTAATGCTTCCAAGACCTTCACTTTTACTCCTCCCCCAATCCTCAAAGGACAAACCACAACGCCAGCATGTCTATAGAAAGGAACAAGAGAAGCAACACGGCCTGTAACTTCAATTTGTTTGTTTGACGTTAACGAGCAGATTTCTGGAGGTGGAGCAATACCTACAAGAAATAGTTTTACATTGGGCACATCTTTTACGATAAGCGGAAAGATATCTCTAGAGAAATATAGTGCAGCATCGATATTTGGTTCATATGCGAAGTTGCCGACAAAGAGGATATAAGGACAATTATCAATGGCAAGAGGGGCCTCATAGCTATCGGATAATAATGCCGTCGTGGCAATATCTCTCTCTTTTTGATGGTCACTGCCATTAGGGATCATTCTGACATCAAGATTAGAATCTAGTCGTTCCATGTTGATTTTATCCTCGTTAGTGAGTGCAAGACATACGGTTGCTCGCTTCCACGTCAGCCGTTCCCATTTTAGAGTCTTGACATACTCAGACCAAAAGTAAGATTTTTCTTGTTGTGTTACCGCTATCATGAATCGTTGTAGAGCCAGCAGGTGTTCTATGTTATGCTCTACTAAAAGAATAGGAATCTCGGGCTTAACGGGAACATGTTGTAAAAGATAATATCCTTCAATATGAACAGCATCGAAGGACTCATTCTTTAGCAAAAATGAAATGTAAGAACTCGCTTCTTCAGACATATGCCTTTTCATTTGGTCCGGGTAAGATGCATACTGTTCCTTATCAGTTGGCGCCTTGGCTTCAAAGAGATTAACACTTCTGCAGTACTGCAATAAATCGTTAGTATACATTCGATCCGTGTCCCATGATTTTGTTATAGAGCATAAATGTATTTCAAAACTTTTTGATAACCGGGATATCAGTTCAAATTCTCGCCTGCGGCCACCACTCAAAGGGGGGTAGGGCAAATGTGCAGTCAAGAATAATATTTTCATTAGTGTTAGAAGGATTTCCAGGTCATCTGGAATATATTTTTGATGATAGTTTAGTTAAGAATTACAATTGGCATTTTCATATAGAATTAGCTGACTATATTATTGCAATGTTTCTAATCATATAACTTAATCTACTATGAATCAATTTCAAGCAGAAGGGTAATCTCCTTCAGTATAGTTGGCTATAAATTGCCATTTCCTCCCGGAGGGTAATTTTTCTTTTTTTGTTTTGATTTGCCGAAAATTACCATAAGAATTAGGCAGCCAAAGCCTATGAACTCTGGAACTATGAATGTCCAAAACCTCCTTTCTGGAGAAGCATTATAGTCAGCCAAGCTTAGGATAGGTCCTCCTACCAGACCACCAAATATTCCGATTACGATGGCGGCATTGATTATTCTATCCCTATCCAGCTTATGCAACCCCTTATTTTTACACGCCAGGCTATAATTAATTTGAGAGAATACTGCTGATGTGAATATAATATCAGCTTCTAATTGGAAATTATATTATACTGCTTCACAATTAACAGGTCTCCTCTGCCTTAACCACCGCAAACTCCTTAACAACACGTTATATACTGAGCAAACAGATCAAAATAAGAAAGATAATGACAAAGATGTCTAAAAAGGAAACAAGAGAGTTCCTCATGAGGGGAACATTTACAGGAAAACTTGCGACAATTAGAAAGGATGGAAGTCCTCATATCGTTCCAATTTGGTTTGTATTAGATGGTGGAAAGAATTGTAATGAGGGTAGTTGGAGGGGGGATCATAATGATATTATTTTCACTACTGATGATGCATCTGTTAAAGCAAAAAATATTCGACATGACACTAGAGTAAGTATTTGTGTAGATGATCAAAGGCCACCTTTTTCATTTGTAACAGTGTACGGCAATGCGAAAATATACCATTGCAAGCAGAATGAGCTTTTAAAATTTGCAACTAAAATAGCGCAACGATATATGGGAAAAGAAAATGCGGAACTGTATGGCAAAAGAAATAGCACTGAAGGTGAGGTGCTTGTAAGAATAAAACCTATAAAAACAATTGCAGAAAAAGAGATAGCCGGATGGGATTAGTGAGGACTAATTTAGAGACTTATCCTACTTCTATAAATTGAACAATATATCTCCCCTTGTATGCTATGTAAACAAAACAGTATTCAACTTACTGAAGTTATTAACTACTATTCGCTTTGTTGGAATATAATAAGGACATAGTCTAATTTTTTGAGGGTTATTTCATTGCATATATTATCCCTCTCTGGGTCTGTTATCATCATTATCTCAGACTTAGAGTAATTTTATTTGAACTATTCAAAAATTTTTTCTAGCTTCTCAAGTAAGCCTTTTCCACTATTCTACTATCATTGTATTATTGACATTACTAAAAGTCAATTTTCTTTAAAATGCCATAACCTGTGAAGAAAAGATGGCTCAATAGATATGTGAGGTGCAGATATCTTTTTTTGTTTCAATGAGGCGACTTTACGGATAGTTAGAAATAATGTGAAGGTTCCTAGTAAAGAAAGACCTAAAGTAATTGAATTAAGGGAGTTCAAGAACTAGAGGAGAATAAATGGGCAAGTAATTAGGGTTACATACTGACGCGTTGACAAATATGGTTTCGGTTACTCTAGAGATACCGTGACCCTCATGTATGTGACCAAAGATATGCAGTCGCGGTTTTATTCTTTGACTGATCTCTGCCAATAGTGATGTACTACCTGCGTGTTTTCTATCAACTGTAAAATCTAATATTCCAGCAGGCGGTCCATGAGTGATGAGGATCTGCGTATCCGCAGGTATGTTCTGCCATTTTTTCACCAATTCTTCCTCTTCTTTGAGGGTGAATGCCCACCCATAACCGAACTCAGGCTGCCATGGTGTACCATAAAATGAGATGCCGTCGGTTCTGAATGGAGTGTCCTCAAGGTAGTGTATCTTGTCATGTTTTAACAGTAGCTTTTTTGCTTTTTCAGGCTTTTTCTGAAATAGGATATCGTGGTTGCCAGCTATTATTACAATGGTGCTGAAAGGCGAGTCACGCAACCAATAGCCAAACTCTTCAATCTTATCAGACCTTCCAACCATTGTGAAATCTCCAGCATGAACAAGAATGTCACCTTCTGGCCATAATATACGGCTGTGCAGTTCATGTGTATCTGAGCAAAGAACAAGTTTTTTGGACACGAAAATTACCCTTGAATAAACAATTCTATTACTGTATAATGCTTGCCATGTGTAGTTTTTGAACCATGGCACCTTGAAGCGTAGAGCTTGTGTGATTTGGAGGAATTATAGCATTTCATATTTATCAATTCAATACAATCATAATGAGGACGGTATTTTTTCTCAGTAAGATATATTATTATTTGTATGCCTAAATGTCCAGCGAATGTTTACAAGTTATGGGAGGGATGGATGGATGGATGGATGGAATAGCTTGTATTCAGGACAAAACTAAAATGAGCACAGCAGCAAAAACACGAGACACTTCCTCCATTAGCAAAGTTTAATCATTCGAAGAAATAGCCTATTGTATTGCAATAAATGCAGCAAGGCCGGATTTTATTCCATCGTTTTGAAAGTAGTATACTAAAGTCAAATCCTCTCAACGATCCATATGTTAGAGATGTGGTAGTTTACCTTCCACCAGGATACTCTCACAACAATTCCAAAGGATATACCGCTGTAATGTATCTTGCTGCTTTTGGCAACTCTGGTAAGGCACTACTGAATCTTGATCCTTTTAGCGAAACAATAGAAGCAAGAATGAATCGATTAATTTTGGAAAAGAGATGTAGTCCGATGATTCTCATCCTTGTTGATTGCTTTACTAAATTTGGGGGCAGTCAATATATCAACTCAACTGCAACTGGTAGGTATGAGGACTATCTCACTAATGAAATTGTTAAGTTCATCGACGAGAACTACAATATATCAAATCGTGCAATAATGGGACATTCATCAGGAGGATACGGTGCACTTGTCGTGGGAATGCGTCATCCTGACATCTTTCAAGCAATAGTTGATCATTCCGGAGATTCGGCATTTGAGTATTGCTATCTGCCAGATTTTCCCAGAGCACTTGAAGTATACAAAAGAGCAGGAGGAGGAGACCATGGCGACCCCAAGAAATGGTTTGAAGAGTTTTGGCAAAAACCAAACAAGTATCAAGATCCAGATGATATGACTGCTCTCAATATTCTTGGGATGGCAGCCCATTATTCTCCAAACCCTCAGTCTCCATATTTAGGATGTGATTTTCCATTCGATTTGCAGACAGGGGAGATAAATCAAGATGTTTGGAACCGTTGGATATCCTTAGATCCTACAAGGATGGTGGTAAAATATCAGGACAACCTAAAGAAAATGAAGCTGATTTACATAGACTGTGGAACGAAAGATGAGTTCAATATGCACTTGGGCTGCAGAATTCTTCATTCAAAACTTGCAAACATGAGAATCAGGCATTTTTATGAGGAATTCGTCGGCGGGCACAGCAAAATCAGTTATAGATATGACATTTCTCTTCCGATGATATCTCAAGAGCTGGCTGCGTAGAGACTGTGCACATCAAAAATAACCTGTTAGTCTATTACATCATAGGCTACATACAGTAACCTGCGGGTATGCTATAGCAAAGAGAAGTCTAACGGGCTTATAAATGAGGGGAAGAATTGTAGTTTCGTGATTAAGGTTTTCATTCGTATAAGTAGCAAAAAGAAGAAGTGACTTTTGCAAAAGAATTAGACTCACTTGTCATCTTCTTTATACATTAGATTCCAAGTGCATACTTTATAACTGAATAAGAGAGACTTACATGGAAAGTCAAAAAGACAGGCCCTTGGGCGTTACGATAATAGCAATACTGACATTAATTGGAGGATTAATATTTCTTGGTAGTGGGTTCGTTCTTCTCATAATTGGAATTGGTTTTATATTGTTAGCATTAGGTATTGCGTATTTGGTTATGGCTTATGGCTTGTGGAAAGGCAAGGGTTGGGCTTGGACTATTACCCTGATATTATCAGCTATAGGCATTATAGTTGCTATTGTTTCAATTGCTGCTGGCAATGTCGCAGCAGTAATTAATATAATTATACATGGCATAGTTATCTACTATTTATATAGACCGAGCGTAAAAGCCTTCTTCGGCAAGTGACTCTATTTTACAGTTCAGCATAATAACCAGTCGGAGATGAGAAATTGAGCCCATACAATGTTGGGAATACCTTCATTTCTGTCAACAAGAGACTTTTGCTCCTAGGACACTTCCTTCAGCCTGATTTGATTTTTGGACATCTCGTGGGTACTCGAGAGAGGCATGAGGGCTGAACAAAAAACAAAAAACAAACAACTACTCATAAGAAGATTCTTGTTTAAGCTTAGCGGAGCTTCATTAAGAGGTCTTATCTCTCATAAAGCAAGATAAAGATGTTATTTTTTATCGTATAGAGATGACAGTTATTACAAGGACTATTAGTGTAGGCTCAAATGGTGAGAATGATATGATTGACATTACGCCCCAAATTGATGAAGTCATTAGGGACACCAATCTTCAAGATAGCATTGTTGCAGTTTTTGTATCGGGCTCGACTGCAGCAATTACAACCATAGAGTATGAGCCAGGCCTAAAGAAAGATTTCCCAAAGATGCTTGCCAGAATTGCACCACGTGGGATAGAATATGAGCATGATAATACATGGCACGATGGAAATGGACACTCACATGTACGTGCGTCTTTGATAGGGCCAAGTCTTACGGTGCCATTTAAAAATAAAGGTTTGATGCTTGGTACTTGGCAGCAAATAGTATTGCTTGAGATGGATATCAGACCAAGGGAGCGCAAAATTATTGTACAGATGATCGGAGAATAATTGCAATATGTCATAATGGCTAGCAACACAATATCATAAAAGATGCTAGAGAGATATTCCGGGAATTGTTTTGAGGTCGCACCGCACATATAGGTATTGCAAGCAACTTAAGGAAATAAAGACTAGTCAAAGCCAGCTGGCTAAAATGATAGGTGTGTGCTTAGTGTGTTCCTCAGAAATTCCCAGAACTATTTTGCTATCTATGCAGCGGCACTCCATATTGAGGGCTTAATAGGTTCATTGTTTGCGTCAAGAATCCATGTTACGACACCATAGATCGGTTGGCCTCTGAAACGATTGTCAGTTTCTGCGGGATATAATAAAATGCTTATCGTGCTACCATTAAAGATGTTAATCGATACAGGAACATTCTGCCATTCCATCGTACCACCAGTCAGTACATCGACATATCCAAATAGCGAAAGGCTATAATTATTTGTAGAGCTCAAGACTAAATTATTATTAGTACTTGAAAGTTCTTGGTCTGGAGTTAATCCAGTGTTTTGTGCAGAGGAAGGTATTACTATGTTCTCTAAATTCTCAATGGAATAGACCTGCGCTTGCATACCATTTTCAAGGGCCATTATGAAATCAACCTGGAGATAATTTATCTCCCCATTTACAACACCCATAGACCAGTTGCCGGCAAGCACATAAAGTGGGGGTGTCGAGCCGGTCACATTTTCCTTCATTGTAGGATTTAGAAGATCGGTTACAAGACTTCCTACTGCTCCATCAATCTGAAAAGTCTGAATAGCTTCATTGGCATTTTGTTCATCCTGAACAGTAGTAATAGAGCTTTGGGCCTCTGCAAATAGATCACCACAGTTGTTTGTTGCATATGACAATGAGAAGAGTACAAAAATAGACGCAGTTAGAATTCCTAACCGATAGATAAATTTAGGACTCCTCACTCTCATAGTAGAGAAAGAAACATCCGTTCCTATGATACCCAATTTTGCCTCCACCATTAATAGCTCCATCAAGACATTGGGATAA
>Ga0081538_10004950_pt1 | contig 12138 bp, 14 predicted proteins | sample TabmetS5T2R1_FD_71022 | JGI IMG/M metagenome (GOLD analysis project Ga0081538, IMG submission 71022) | Tabebuia heterophylla rhizosphere microbial communities from the University of Puerto Rico - S5T2R1 | ecosystem: Host-associated > Plants > Roots > Rhizosphere ... | reverse complement strand
ACCCGGTCACGCCGCCGCGTCGATCCGCGCGGCGCGGGGACGGAAGATCTCCATCCGCTTGCGGAAGGCGCGGACCTCGGCCTCGGCGCGGGTGTCGTCCCAGCCGGCCTCGCGCGCCGCGATCGGCGCGGCGGCGCGGTCGGCGCCGAGGCCGGCGTCGGGGCCGAGGGCCACCATCGTCCGGCGCAGCAGGATGTCCTGGAGTGTGGTGGCGAGCTCGGTGCGCAGGGCATAGACCACCTCGGCGCCGATCGCCAGGGTGGCCGTGTCGAACACGTCGGCGAGCGCCGGCTCCTCGCGCGCCAGCGCGAGCACGTCCTCTGCGCGCGCGCCGTAGAGGCGCAGCACGCGCCGCGCGACGGGCTCGGGCAGGCCGCTCGTCGCGACGAACTCGTGCCCGTAGGCGTCGAGGTCCGCGATGGTGCCGCCCGGCAGAGCGAGCTCGGCCGTCCGCGCCGGGGGCGCCGGGCGGCCGAGCTTCTCGAACGCCCGGTCGACCGCCTGCTCGGCCAGCGCCCGGTGGGTGGTGAGCTTCCCTCCGACGATCGAGATCAGGCCCTCGAAGTCGGGCGCATGGTCGTGGATCACGTGGTCGCGCGTGATCGCGCCCTCCGCACCGGCCGGCGCGTGCGGCAGCGGGCGCACACCGGCGTAGCTGTAGAGGACACTGGCTTCGCTAAGGCCGGCCGATGGGATGACGCGGTTGGTCTCGGCGATGAGGTAAGCGATCTCGTCGTCGGTCGGCTCTACGCGGTCGAGATTTTCCTCGTAGCGGGTGTCCGTCGTGCCGATCAAGAACAGCTGGTTCCACGGCACGATGAAGTAGGGGCGCCCGTCCCCGGCCTCGACGTACAGCGCCGACCGCGGCGCGCCGGGGAAGCGCTCGACGACTATGTGAGTGCCCTTCGTTCCGCCGATCAGCCGCGGCTGGGGCGGCGCCGTGTCGAGGACCTCGTCGACCCACGGCCCGGCCACGTTGATCGTGACCGCGGCGCGCGCCGTCGTAGCTGCACCCGTGCGCTCGTCGCGAAGCTGCGCGCCCGCGACCCGGCCGTCCTCCACGAGCAGGCGCTCGACGCGGTGGTAGGTGAGCACGTGAGCGCCGTTGTCGTGGGCGGAGAGCGCGATCTCCACCGCCAGGCGCTCCGGGAACTCGCTCTGCGCGTCGTGGTAGAAGGCGGCCGCGAGCAGGCCGTCGGCCGCCAGCCCAGGGTCGCGCTCGAGGGCGGCGTCGCGGGTCAGCATTCGGTGGCGCGGCAGGCTCTTGTCGAAGGAGAGGGCGTCGTAGGCGAGCATGCCCACCCTGACGAGCGCCGGCCCCCGCCGGTCCTCGTCGTAGATCGGGATGAGGAAGCCGAGCGGACGCACGAGATGAGGGGCGACTCGCAACAGCCGCTCCCGCTCGCGCAGCGACTCGCGGACCAGCCGGACCTCGAAGTGCTCGAGATAGCGCAGGCCGCCGTGGATGAGCCGGGTCGACCAGCTCGTCGTTCCGCTCGCGATGTCGCCCTTGTCGACGACCAGCACCCTCAAGCCACGCATCGCGGCGTCGCGCGCGATCGCGACGCCGTTGATGCCGGCCCCGATCACGATGAGGTCGAACGGCTTGGCGTCGAGCTCGTGCGCGATGACTCGCTTCATCCCTGCTCTCGCCCTCGGGCCGCCCGCGGGCCCGGCGCTACGGGCGGTTCGCCTCCGAACCGCCCTCGCGGGACTCTGCGCGGCGCTCGCCCGGGGCGCCCGGCTCCGCGCGGCGCTCGCCGGGCGCGCCCGGCTCCTTGATGGCGTCGGCGGCACGCTTGGCCTTCTCTTGGGTGCTCCCGGGGCCGCGGGCGATGTCCTTCAGCTCCTCCGCATCCTTCTTGAGGGCCTCCGTCCCGCCGCGCCTGTCCACCACCTGCTTCGCCTTGTTCATCAGATCGCCGAAACGCATGTCACTCCCAACCGGTCGGGGCCTCCAACGATAGCCACGCGGTCGCGTCACACTCCGAGCAGCGCGCCCTCGTGTGCGAGCAGCGCGCGCTTGCGTTCGAGGCCGCCGCCGTAGCCGGTGAGCTTGCCCTCGGCGCCGATCACTCGGTGGCAGGGCACCACGATCGCCACCGGGTTGCGACCGTTCGCGGCCCCGACCGCGCGCGCCGCATCAGGCGTGTCCAGCCGGGCGGCGAGCTGCCCGTAGCTCACCGTGGTTCCGTACGGCACCGCCAGCAGCGCCTCCCATACCCGGCGCTCGAACGGGGCGCCGTCGAGGCGCAGCGGGATGGCAAACGACGTGCGGGTGCCGGCGAAGTACTCGTCGAGCTGGCGGCGCTCCACCGCGAAGCGCTCGTCGGCGCGGGTCCAGCCCGCGGGCGCGCCGGCGCCGTCGGCGAAGGCGAGTCCGCTCAGGGCCTCGTCATCGCCGCTGAGGAGCAGTGGCCCGACCGGTGATCCGTAGACGGTGAAGAGTGTCGTGGAGCTCATGGGGGATGAACGCCCGACAGGGCGGCGGCGTGAGATGGGCGTCATCCGTCGATCGCCTCCTCGACCTGCGCGCGCGTAGCCTGCGGATCGAACCCGGTCAGGCACCACGTCGCGCCCGCCGCGACCCACGGCGCCGGGTCGGCCCCCGGTGGGTTCGTCACGACCAGGTCGAAGGTCCGGTCGCGGTCGGGGCCGCGCAGCCGCTCGAGCTCGACGGCCAGCTCGGCCAGGGCCTCCGGGGCGGGCAGGTTGATGGGAAAGAGCCCGTCCCAGCGTGCGGCGCGGCGCAGGGGACGCCGATGCGGCCACTGCGCCGCCACCCAGACGGGGATGCGTTCGCGCCCGATGGGCCGGGGCTCGAACTCGCCCTCCCAGTAGGCGGCCAGGCGCTCGAGGCCCTCGTCGAGCAGGCGCGCCCGGGCGCGCGGGTCACCCTCCTCGCCGAACCGGTCGGGGTCGAACTCGCCGGTGCGATCGCTCCCCAGGCCGACCCCGAGGACGAGCCTCCCGCCGCTCAGGCGGTCGAGCGTGACCGTCTCGCGGGCGAGGTGGTGCGCGCGCCGCCGCGGCAGGGGCGTCACGAGCGGCCCGATCGCCAGCCGCTCCGTGGCAACGGCCACGGCCGCGAGCGTGACCCACGGGTCGGCGAGCGCCCGCACCGGCTCGGGGAAGGCCACGTGGTCCCACAGGAACACCCCGTCCCAGCCCCGCCGCTCCGCCCGCGCCGCCAGCTCGGCCACTAGCGTCGGCTCGGACAGCTCCTCGAACGGGGCTAGGAACAGGCCGCGGCGCGCAGACATGCTTCCACCCTACGGGGACCGCGGCTGTACTGCTTTACGCCGCTCAGAGCGGGCGAAATGCATCCCAGCCGCAGCCGCGGGGCGACCTCAGCTGACGGCCAGGCAGACCGCGGTCGCGTCGTCCCTGAGCTGCCCGTCGCTCGCAGCGAGCACCGCCCGGTGCAGCTCGCGGACGGTCTCCGCCGCGGCGCCCCGTTCGGCTTTGAGCGCGGCCGCCACGGCACCGCCGGCACCCAGCCCGGCCTGACCCTCGCCGCTGGCTGCCACTCCGTCCGAGACCAGGATCAAGCGATCGCCCGGGGCGAGCACCGCCCCCCGGTGAACGGGCTTGGGGCTCGCCCGTCCGCCGAGGCCGTGGCCGGCGCCAACCGTGAGCGGCTCGACCGGGCCGGCGGCGCGCAGGATGGTGGGCGCGATGTGACCGCAGTTCGCCACGGTGAGCTTGCCCGTTGCCGGATCCCAGTGCGCCGACACGGCGGTCATCTCTGCGCGCGGTCCGGGCATCTCCCGCAGCGTCTGATGCATCACGACAAGGGCTTCGCTCGGCGTCGCGCCGCTTCGGCGGCTGGCCCGCAGAGCGCCGAGCGCCACCGCGCTGCTCGCGGCGGCCCGGGTCGAGTCCCCCAGCCCGTCGGCCAAGGTAATCCAGATCCCGTCGGCATTCTCGACCACGTCGAACCAGTCACCGGCCACCTCGTAGCTCGGCAGGACGTTGCCCGCGACCTCCCCGCCGGTGACGCGGACGATCCGGGGCGGGAGCAGGCTCTGCTGTATCTCGGCCGCTGCCTTCGGCTGCTTGCGTCGCTGCGCCTGGGCAAAGGAATCGGTGTAGCGGTCGGCGAGGGTGATCGCCGCGCTGGCCTGCCGGGCGAGGTCGGTCAGCGGCGCGGCCGGCCGCCCGAAGGCGATCAAGACCCCGTTGGCCCGGCCCCGCAGCCATAGCGCGTAGGCTTCGGCCCCCTGCCAGCCTGATAGCTGGTCGCGCAGCTGGGAGAGGCCGTCGGCGTCCAGCTCCGGGCCCACGGCCAGCGGCGTGGCGATCCGCGCGCCGAGCCGTCGCGGCCCGGCCATGTGCAGCAGGTGAGTGCCGTCGATGTCGAGCACGTAGAGCGCGACCGGCACGCCGGCGAGGCGCTGTGCCTCGGCCACGAGCTGGTCGGGGAGCACGGCCGGCGGCACGACGTCGAAGACCTGAATCGCGTCGAGGCTGACCGGCCGTTCGCGACCGAGCCGCCCGGTAGGTAGCGGATCCTCTGATCGACCGCGTTCGGCACCCCGCGGCCGGTCGCGGAGCGCGGCGATCAGATCGTCGCGGTTGTGAAAACGGCGATGGAGAGTCGACCGCGAGACGCCCGCGGCCGCCGCGATATCGGCGAGCGTCGCCGACGGTGAGCGCCGGAGCATGCGCTCGGCGGCGTCCAGGATGCGCTCCCGGTTGCGCAGGGCATCGGCTCGGCCCAGGTCGGCCTGGGGCCGGAGCGCCTCTCGGTGGCTTGCGTCCGGCACTGGCACATCATGGCGCGTCAAATGGAACAGCGTGTTCCACGCCGGCGTCTCAGTTGCCCATGCGCTGCGTACACGCTCGATTAATCGTGCGTCGACCGGGCATTAGAGAGCGACGCTCAGACGAGAGGAACCCGCATGCCAGACGTGAACAAGAGAAACGACGAGAGACCGGTAGGGGAGCTCGTCCAGCAGCTCTCGGAGCAGACGTCCACGTTGATTCGCCAGGAGCTGCGTCTGGCCACCGCCGAGCTGCAGGAAAAAGGACGGCACGCTGGAGTCGGTGCGGGAATGTTCGGCGGCGCCGGTGTCGTCGCTCTGTACGGGGTTGGCGCGCTGATCGCGGCGGCGATCATCGGGCTCGGCACCGTGGTCGAGCCCTGGCTGGCCGCTGTAATCGTCGGCGTCGTGCTGCTCGTGCTCGCCGGCATCGTGGCTCTCGCCGGCAAGAAGCAGGTCGAGCAGGCCACCCCGCCGACCCCGGAGCGGACCGTGCGGAGCGTGCGCGAGGACATCGACACCCTCAAGGGGAGGGCGCACGGATGAACGAAAGCGAGACGAGCGTCGAGCGGTCCGGGGAGCAGCGGGACCCGGAGCAGATCCGGCGCGATATAGAGCAGACCCGGGAGGAGCTCGGCGACAGCGTCGAGGCGTTGGCCGCCAAGGCCGACGTGAAGGCGCAGGCCAAGCGGCAGGTCGAGGAGCGCAAGGAGGCGCTGCGCGCTCAGCAGCAGCGGGCGCAGCAGAAGTTCACGGAGGTCCGCGAGCGGGTGGCAGGCGCCACCCCGGAGGATGCCAAGGGCGCGATGACGCGGGCGGCCACCACGGCGCAGGAGCGGCCGGGGCCCGCGATCGGGATGGCGTTCGCCGCCGGCGCGTTCCTTGGCTGGCTGGTCGGGAGGCGCTAGTGGTGAAGGCCCTTTACACGCCGATCTCCATCCTGTTCAGCGTGCTGGGCGCCGTCGTGGCGGGCGCGATCTTCAAGCAGATCTGGAAGCGGATCTCCGGAGAGGAAGAAGCACCGAAGGCACTCGAGTCCGAGTACGGCTGGCGCGAAGTACTCCCGGCGGCCGCCGCCCAAGGCCTGGTCTTTGGCGCGGTCAAGGCAGCGATCCAGCGTGGCGGAGCCAAGGGCTTCGAGCGAGTGACCGGGGTCTGGCCCGGCGACTAGGGAAGCGGAACGATCACATGGCACAGACAAGACAAGATTCCCCACCCGCCCGCCTGGAGCGGGAGGACGCACCGGACAAGCCCACCGAGCTGGGCGGCCGCTCGTGGGGCGGCGTGCTCAAGCGCACCGTCAAGGAGTTCCAGGACGACAACCTCACCGACTGGGCCGCGGCGCTCACCTACTACGGGGTGCTGTCGATCTTTCCGGCGCTCCTCGTGCTGGTCTCGATCCTCGGCCTGATCGGGGAGTCGGCCACGCAGCCGCTCATCGACAACCTCGGAAGCGTGGCGCCGGGACCGGCCAAGGACATCTTCACCAGCGCCATCGAGAACCTGCAGAGCGGTCAAGGCGCCGCCGGCGTCCTGTTCGTGGTCGGCCTGGTGGGCGCCATCTGGTCGGCCTCCGGGTACATCGCCGCGTTCATGCGCGCGTCGAACGCGATCTACGACATCGAGGAAGGGCGGCCGATCTGGAAGACCCTGCCGGTGCGGGTGGGCCTGACCGTGCTGCTCATGGTCCTCACCGCCGCGAGCGCGGTGGCGGTCACCCTCAGCGGCGGCTTGGCCAAGGAGGTCGGCAACCTCATCGGCGTCGGCGACACCGCCATCCAGATTTGGAACATCGCCAAATGGCCGGTGCTCGTGGTCCTCGTGAGCTTCATGTTCGCGGTGCTCTACTGGGCCGCCCCGAACGTCAAGCAGCCCGGATTCCGCTGGATCTCACCGGGCAGCCTGCTGTCGGTCCTCGGCTGGATCGTCGCCTCGCTCGCCTTCGCCTTCTATGTGGCGAACTTCGGCTCATACAACAAGACGTACGGCGCGCTCGCCGGACCGATCATCTTCCTGGTCTGGCTCTGGATCTCGAACATCATGATCCTCCTCGGAGCGGAGCTGAACGCCGAGCTGGAGCGCGGCCGGGTGATCGAGACCGGCGAACGACGGGCCGACGAGGAGCCCTACGTCGAGCCGCGCGATACCCGCAAGATGGAGAGCTCGTCGTCGTAAGTACGGTCTTGCGGACACGCTTCTGAGCGAAGAAGCCCCGCGGAAGCGGGGCTTCTTCGCGTCGAACCTCAGCGCTTCTTGACGCGCGTCACCCAGTACTCGGTATCCGGCGTGGCCGGCGTGCCGAAGCGTGCGTTGGGGAGGTACAGGCTCCCGCGTTGGAGCGCGACGGTCGTCGGGACGTCGAAGTCCGGATGGGTGATGGTGCGAACGACGCGGCCGGAAGTGAAGCGCTTGCCGAGCCTCACCACCGCGATCTGGTTCAGGCGATTCTGAACCACCAGCAGCGTGCGCTCCCCGAGCAGCAGCAGGCCGTCGCCGGCGGTGAGCTCCTGACCGCCGAGGTCGACGGCAGTATGCGCTCCCGTCCGGGGGTCGATCCGCCACAGCACGCCCTCCGAGGTCTGGATCGCGAGCAGGACGCGACCGTTCGCCGCCGCCTCGATGCCGTTGAGGTTGATCTCCTCGGTCATCGGGAAGCCGGTCAGCTCGATCGGCGTGACGCCCGACAGGTCGCGCTTCACGGCGTAAATGACCGGCTGCATCGAATCCGTGAAGTACGCCGCCTTGCGAGTGAGCACCACGTCGTTGATGAACGTCGGCATTCCGACCGCGGTCAGCTGGAACGCCGCAAGCTCGGTACCACTGCTGGCGTCATAGACGAACGCCTTGCCCGTCGGGCCGCCGCTCACGAACAGCCGATCCTTGCGCTCGTCGTACTTGAGGCCGATCGCCGCGTGCCCGTCCCGTGCGGGCACCGCCTCCCGCGCCGCTCCGGTCTTCGTGTCTATCTCGAGCACCCGCCCGGTCGGGATCGACCCGACGTAGATGCTCCCGCCCTCACCGGCGGCGATCCCCTCCGGCCGGTAGCCGTCGGGCAGCGGAATCTTCTCCGGACCCTTGCCGGCGACGGCCACCGCCGCGATCACGAAGGCTGCCGCCAGTACCGCTCCAAGCACTACGAGAAGTCTCTTCATGCGTCGGGTGTATCCACGTCCGCGCCGCCCGAAACGGGGGATCGGCGGGGCCGCCTCGAAGCGCCGGCGGAGATGCGCGGAGGGCCGTTGCCGTAGAACTTCGAGGCATGGCCACATCCGAGGCGACGATCGTCGACGCCGGTGGGCGCGATCTACGGGTGTCCAGCCCCGATCGGGTCATCTTCCCCCCGACCGAGCGCACCGGAGCGGTCACCAAGCTCGACATCGTCAAGTACTACCTCGCCGTCGAGGACGGGATCATGCGCGCGCTCGAACGGCGGCCCACGACCCTCGAGCGCTGGCCGAAGGGCGTGCATCCCGGCATCGTCGTCTCCACGCGCGAGAGGGGCGGCGGCGATGCGTTCTACCAGAAGCGCATCCCGCGCGGAGCGCCGGATTACGTGCAGACAGCGCGGATCGAGTTCCCGTCGGGTCGCCATGCGGATGAGATCTGTCCCAGCGAGATCGCCGTTGTCGGCTGGGCGGCGCAGATGGGCACGCTCACGTTCCATCCGTGGCCGGTGCGCCGCGAGGACGTCGACCACCCCGACGAGCTGCGCCTCGACCTGGACCCCCAGCCGGGCACCGACTTCCCTGACGCCGTGCGTGTCGCCGCCGAGGCCCGCGTGCTGTTGGACGACCTGGGCTACACCGGCTTCCCGAAGACCTCGGGCGGCCGGGGGGTGCACATCTATGTCCGGATTGAGCCGCGCTGGACGTTCACCGACGTCCGCCACGCCGCGATCGCCTTCGGGCGGGAGCTCGAGCGCCGACTGCCCGGGCAGGTGACCACCAAGTGGTGGAAGGAGGAGCGTGGGGAGCGCATCTTCCTCGACTACAACCAGAACGCGCGCGATCGCACCATCGCCTCGGCCTACAGCGTGCGGCCGAAGCCCGGCGCGCCGGTCTCGGCCCCGGTGACCTGGGACGAGCTCCCCGGCGTTGCGCCCGAGGACTTCACCGTGGCAACCATGCCCGCCCGCTTTGCCGACGGGGGCGACCGCCACACGGCGATCAACGATGCCATCCACTCGCTGCAGCCGCTGCTGGACATGTACGAGCGCGACGAGGCCGAGGGCCGGGGCGACATGCCCTATCCGCCCGACTATCCGAAGATGCCCGGAGAGCCCAAGCGCGTTCAGCCCTCGCGCGACCGCGACCGCAAGCAAGACTGAACCACCCCGCTCACACCGGGCCAGCCCGGTGTTCTTGCTTAATCAACCGCTCACACCGGGCCAGCCCGGTGTTCGCGGCTATGGCGCCTGCGGCAGCTTCTTCGCGCCGCGCTTTACCACCGGCCTCGAAGGCGGTGGCACAACCGGCCCGATGTCCCCGTCGGGCGCCTCGTCCAGGTCAACGATCACCGGCGCGTGGTCGCTCGGGCCGCTGCCCTTGCGGGCGTGCCGGTCGACCCACGCCGCCTTGACCCGATCGGCGACCGACTCGCCCGCCAGCACCAGATCGATCCGCATCCCCAGGTCCTGATGGAACATCCCCGCGCGGTAGTCCCAGTAGGTGAACACCCGCTCGTTCGGCCAGCGGTCGCGCACCACGTCCCGTAGACCCAGTGACTGCAGCTCCTGTAGGGCCGCCCGCTCGGGCTCGGTCACGTGCGTCTGCCCGATGTAGGCGTCCGGATCGAAGACGTCGTCGTCGGTCGGAGCGATGTTCATGTCGCCACATACGATCGTGGCCTCCGGGCCGGCCGCGACCATCTCCCGCAGCGCGGCCAGCCAGGCGAGCTTGTACCGGTAGTGCTCAGAGCCCGGCAGGCGCCCGTTCGGCACGTACACCGAGACCAGGCGGACCCCGTCGCAGGTCGCAGCGATCGCCCGCGACTCCGGATGCGGGAAGCCCGGCGCCCCCGCGACTCCGGGCACGACGTCCTCCAGCCCGACACGCGAGAGGATCGCCACGCCGTTCCACGTGGCCTCGCCGTGAGCCGCGACCGCGTAGCCGCGGTCGGCCAGCTCGTCGCCGAGTAGCTCGAGAAACGCGTCGTCCGCGAGCTTGGTCTCCTGTAGACACACCACGTCCGGCCGCCGCTCATCCAACCAAGGCAGCAGCCGTGGCACGCGCTGCTTGATCGAGTTGACATTCCAGCTCGCTATTCGCACCGCCCCCACGGTAGCCGCGCCGCCAACCCTCGGCTCGCTCAATCCGAATGCGGGGGTCCCAGGGCCTCCATCGCCTCCTCGATCGTGGAGAAGATCCGCAGCTCGACGCACTTCCCTCGCCGCAGTTTCCAGACGTTGACGATCCCCTCCTCGATACCGAGCGCGCTGCTCTTGCCCGTGCCGCTCTGCTTGATCGGAACCACGACGTAGGCGCCGTTCACGATGAAGTCCTGCGGCTCATAGACGACCTGTTCAAACGCCTCCCAGTCGGTCTCGCTGAAGCGCAGGAAGCCCTCGGGGCCCTCGTAGACCGACGCGTCCGGGTGAAAGGGGCGGTCGTATATGCGGATCGACGGATCGAGGTCCGCCACCAGCGCCTCCCTGTCGCGGCGCGCGAACGCGCGGTAGATCGCGCGCACGACCTCGACGTTCTCGCGCGACATCGCCGGGCGAGTATCGCGCCCTCTCGCATCGGGGACAAGCAGGCCGCCGCTCCCCGCCGTGGGCGGTTGGTCGTCCAGACGCCTAAGCTCGACGCGCTATGGGGCGCGCCGCTTGACCGGGATCTCGGCCGCGGAGCACCTCGAGCGCCAGGCGCGGCTAAGGGCCGCCGCGGCGGATCGCGGGCTGCGGGAAGTGGTGGCGTTCTCGCGCGGGGGCGGGACGCACGACCGGGCGGCCGACGTGTTGTGGCTCGCCGGCCTGGCGGTCGCGCAGCCATTCGTGCCCGACCTCGCCGGACACTGGCGTGGGGCCGGGCACGTGGCGGTCGTGGTGCCGGTCGACGGGCCGTCGACGGCGATCGTGGAGGCCGAGGAGCTGCAGACCGCGCCGGCCGTGGACGACGTCGTCGTGTCAAGCGATGTAATCGCCGCGGCGGGCGAGACGATCGCCGCCGGACTTGGCGCGGCGCGGGCGCGCATCGGGGAGCTCGGCAGCGACGCGGTCCCGGCGGCGTGGTGGATGGCGCTCGAAGAGCTCATACGCGCGCGGAGCACAGCGGCCGCGCTGGAGCCGGCCGATGAGCTCGCGCTGCAGCTGCGACGCCGCAAGAGCCCGGCCGAGCAGGCGCTGCTGCGCGCTGCCGGCGAGCTCGGATCCCGAGCGATGACCGCGGCGCTCGATGCGGCGGTGCCCGGAGGCTCGGAGGCCCAGGTGGCCGCCGCGCTGTTCGAGACGGTCGTCGCCGAGGGCGGCGCGATCTACGACGTGGTCGTCTCGTCCGGGACGAGTGCGGGAACGCTCGGGCCCTCGGGCGGCGCGGCGGGAGCCGCACGGTGGACGACCCGGACGCTCCAGACCGGCGAGCTGCTGCGCATCGACGCCTACGGATCCGTCGGCGGCTACCTGTTCGACTTCGCGCGCTCGATCGTCGTGGGCGGCGCTCCGTCCGACGAGCAGGCCGACCTGCTCGACGCGCTGCGCGCGGCAGTGGCCGCCGGGATCGAGCGGCTGCGCCCGGGCACGCCCCTGTCCGATGTCGCCGCGGCCTGCGAGCGCGTGCTCGCCGCGTCCCCGCATGCCCGCCGGCACGGCGTCCCGGCCCACACGATGAGCGGGTTCTGGGGCCACGGGCTCGGGCTCGGCTGGGAGCCGCCGTGGATCGGCCTGCACAGCCCCGACCCCGTCGAGGCGGGCACGTGCCTGGCGCTCGAGCGGCGCGCCGCCGTGGCTGGGCTCGGCGGAGCCCAATACGAGGACAACGTGCTGGTCGGACGCGACGGTCCTGAGCTGCTGACGACCGCCGGGTAGGCGCACTCGGCGGCCGCCGTGCCGATGTGTTGCGGTTGAGCACCGCATCTGGCTGAACCTCGGTCTGTGACCAGCCCCTCACTTCGCGCGAGGCAGCGCTGGTACGACGGTTGGCATACGCCGTTTCGTCTCTCCCCACTCTCGTGTGCTGTTGGCGGTGGCCGCTACCAGCCTCGTCCTGTGGCTGCCGGCCGAGGTCGCCATGGGTCAGGCTCCCTCCGCGACCTCGACTCCGCCGGCCGGGGACGAGCAGGTGGTGGATGAGGGCACGGTGGTCAATCCGGATACGCCCGGGCCGGGTCTGCCTCCGCCGGACACCGGGACCGAGCCGCCGCCCGAAACCTTTCCCGA
>Ga0081538_10004949_pt1 | contig 12139 bp, 9 predicted proteins | sample TabmetS5T2R1_FD_71022 | JGI IMG/M metagenome (GOLD analysis project Ga0081538, IMG submission 71022) | Tabebuia heterophylla rhizosphere microbial communities from the University of Puerto Rico - S5T2R1 | ecosystem: Host-associated > Plants > Roots > Rhizosphere ... | reverse complement strand
TGACCTGGATTGTCTCTCGCACGGAGGAAGCCAGGGGTTCAAATCCCCTCACCTCCACCCCACAACCCAGCAGCTCAGAGCGTCGTCGGTGCGTCATCGGCGGCGCTCTTGTCGTTCCTCGGGGGCCGCGTCCCGTGGAGTGGTGGAAATGAGGGCGTCGTCGTGATGCTCAGTGACGGTGCGTGAGCTGGTCGTTAGGTAGCGACGAGCTCGGCGGCTGCCCTCTTCACCTCCTTGGGTTGGCGGCCATCATCCTCGGTCTGGGCGAGCTTGGCCATCGAGCCCTCCGACAGATAGCGGCGCTCGGCGACCTGCCATTCGTCGTGGGCCTCGATCAGGACCGCACCGGCGAGCCGCAGCACGGCAGCGTCATCGGGGAAGATCCCGACCACATTCGTCCTGCGCTTGACCTCTTTGTTGACCCGCTCCAACGGGTTCGTGCTCCAGATCTTGACCCAGTGCGCAGGCGGGAAGGACGCGAAGGCGGTCAGGTCCTCACGGGCATCGGTCAGCATCGCGGCCACGGCCGGGAACTTGAGTGCGAGCATGGCGGCGACCTTGTCGACCTGGTCGATGACCTCGGCCCCGGTGGGCTGGGCGAAGATGGTCCGGATGGCCGCGGCCACCATCTCGGCCGAGCCTTTGGGGACGCGGGCCAGGACGTTGCGGAGGAAGTGGACCCGGCAGCGCTGCCAGCCGGCCCCGGCCATGACCGCGGCGATGGCCGCCTTGAGCCCGGTGTGGGCGTCGGAGATGACCAGCTGGACCCCGGTGAGCCCTCTGGCTTTGAGGCTGCGCAGGAAGGCGGTCCAGAACGCGCCGTCCTCGCTGTCGCCGACATCCAGACCCAGCACCTCCCGGCCGCCATCAGCGGTCACGCCGGTGGCGATGACAACCGCCCGGCTGACGACCCGCCCAGCCACTCTGGCCTTGAGGTAGGTGGCGTCCACGAACAGGTACGGGAAGCTGGTGTGGGCCAGCGAGCGGGACCGGAACGCGGCCACCTCGGTGTCGAGTTCGGCGCAGATCCGGGAGACCTCCGACTTGGAGATCCCGCTGTCGACACCCAACGCCTTGACCAGGTCGTCGACCTTGCGGGTGGAGGTGCCATGCACATAGGCCTCCATGACCACCGCCAACAAGGCCCGGTCGATGCGCCGTCGGGGCTCCAGCAGCGCCGGGAAGAACGAGCCCTCCCGGAGCTTGGGGATGCGCAACTCGACGTCGCCCGCCTTGGTCGACAGCAGCCGCGATCGGGTGCCGTTGCGATGGACGGTGCGCTGCTCGCTCCGCTCATAGGGCCGAGCGCCGATCTGCTGGGTAGCCTCGGCCTCGATCAGCGCCTGCAGGACCAGGGCCAGCCCTTCGCGGATGACGTCCAGATCACCGCCAGCGCGCAGTGCATCCAGCAGGTCGGACAGGGCAGACTTGCTGAGGGCCATCGTGGCGAACTCCTTGGTGTGAGCCTTGGTCGGATCACACTGAGCTTCACGCGATGGCCCCTTGCCTTGCTACTCAGCAGGGCAAGGAACCTGCCCTCAAAGTCCACCACCACCTGGGACGCCTACAGGGAGGATGGAGGCAGGGCAACAGTACTGGGGCCGTCGTGGGGCCGCGAGACAGCGGCTAACTTACGGTTAGCCACGGTGCCACGGACAACAACGGACATGGGCTGGCCGCGCAGGACCTACTGGTCAGGCGCCCGACTGTGCGCCGCTCGGGGCGCGTGCCTGTGGAACAACCGGTTGTGAACGTCTCTTAATATCTCCTTTACCGGCGCACAGCTACCGTACGAGTGGACTTTCCGCCCTGTCTGGAACGTCACAGTCGGCAGGCTAGTCAATGCGCGCAGAACCGGAACACCGGGGCATCCTGGCACTAGATATCCAGGGATTCGGCCGCCTGGAGCGAACCAACCCTACGCGAGCTCGGATGCGGACAGGCCTGCACCGCATCCTCGGCAACGCGATGACATCGGCGGGGATTGAGTCAGAACATGTCGAGCAGAGCGAGTACGGCGATGGCGTCCTGGTGTTGCTCCGCCCGCAGGTCTCCAAGGCACGCCTGCTCCATCCACTGCTGCCCCGACTCCTTAGCGGCCTCGCCAGGTATAACCGCACCGCTCCGGACACCGCCCGGCTGCGTCTGCGGGTTGCTGTCCACGCCGGTGAGCTTCTCCGAGACGCCCACGGCATCACCGGCGAGGACCTTATCCTCGCGTTCCGCTTACTGGACGCTGACGTGGTCCGCGCCCGTCTCATCGAGGACATGGCTGATCTGGTGCTGATCGTCTCCAATGCGATCTATCAGGGGATCGTCAAACACGGGTACAGCAGAATCGACCCTGCGGTGTTCGAACCCGTCTGGGTCACCGCCAAGGAGACCAGCACTCGCGCGTGGCTGCACATCCCTGGCACCGGCCGCCGGGGTACAGAGGCCGCCCAAGCGCCAATCGTTGCATCGAGCCAGTCGCTCACCGGTCCTCTTCCGGCGCAGCCCACTCCAACCACCGCCCCGTTGGCTGGCCGTCGACTCTCTGGGACATGGCAGATCCCCGCTCATGCCTATGTCCAGGGTCGCGTCCAAGGTCCGGTGTAACAGCGACTGACGTAGTTCCTGACTGAGCTTGGATATCGCTGCAGCAGGTTCGAGCGATCACTCCTCGGCGAGCGGGGCCTGCGCTTCGGCCGCCTCCGCCTCCGGTGGGCGCCGCGGCAGGTGGAAGCAGAACACCTCGGAACGTCTCGCCGTAGCGGAACGGCTCCTTGGAGTCCTTCCTTCCGTCATGGCAGGCGCGTTTGGGATCTCTGGATGTTGGCGTGGGCCTCGGCGGTTCCTGGAGCTGTCGGCGTCGACCAGCAGGATCTGGCTGCCGGAGGCGGCCGCCTCGAATGCGAGATTGCTGGAGGCGGCCAGTCGGCTGGTCGGTGACAAGCGGTGCCCCCCGGCCGCAGCCGGGGGCACTCACGGCGTCGAAGGGCTGCTCAAGACGGCGGCGCGTCGTTGAAGTCGCCGCCGCGCTCGGCCTGCCGCTCCCGACCCTGGTCACGCTGGCCGTTGCCGCGCTGGCTGGTCCGCTCGACCTTGGCCGTGGCCCACTTGAGGGAGGCCCCGACCTCATTAGCCTCGATCTCGGTGACCGAGCGCTTGTCGCCCTCGGGGTCTCCCAGCTGCGCTGGCGCAGCCGCCCGGTGACCATCACCCGATCCCCCTTGGAAAAGGGAGTCGGCCAGGTGCTCGGCCTGCCCCCCGCCACTTGCTGTGCGCCTCCGGGATCCAGGTCTCCTTGGGAAGAACCGTCGGTATCGGCTGAATCGGAAAGGAACCGCCAGGCGAACGTGGCGAGGTGCCGGATTGTGGCGAACCCGATGGTTTAGCTCGGGTCCATCTGGCTGGCGGGATCGACTGGAGCGTGACCGATGTCACACCGGCGGTGTGACGCACGGCACTGCGCGGTCCACTCGGATATGCCATACCGCCCAGATGGGAACCGGACAGGCGAGGGGGACCTCCGGTGACGCAATCAGCCCCGCAGGCCAGCGGTAAGGCGGCCGAGTTTGACCTTGGGGTGCTGTTCGTCCACGGCATCGGCGAGCAACAGCAGTACAGCACGCTCGCTCGGTTTGGCGGCGCCCTGCAGCGTTGGCTGCGCCAGTGGGAGGAGGGGCGCAGGGACGAGGCCCAGTACGGCCGGGTTGCTCCGCCGCCGGTGGTCGACGTTCGTGCCGTGAATCCGCATCCCGATGGCGCCGATAGCCGGAAGCAGCCGGCGCACGCTGAGGTGGCGGTCGGCCCGGACAAGAAGTGGCTGTTGGCCGAGGCTTGGTGGGCGCCGGAGGTTACGCCGCCTAAGTTCAAGGAGTTCATCCGCTGGGTCCTGCCGATGTTCCCATGGCTGGCCGCCGAGTACGCGGTGGCGGCGGGCCACCGGGTCTACCGCCCCGACCCCTCCCCGAGCCTGAACGACCGCCAGCCGAGCTGGCTGGAGTGGGGGTCGCTGGCGGGGTTGGTCTGGCTGGCAAGTCCCCTGATCGCGGTCGTGTTGATGGTGGTCTGCCTGCTGCTTGCCCTGCTCCAGCGGCTTCCGGTCATCGGCAAGCGGGTCAGCTCCCTGACAGTGAGCCTGGTGAAGGGGGTCGGGGACAGCTACCTGTTCGCCCACGACGCCTTCGCCCGCACCGCCATGGTCCAGCGGATCCGTGCGGACCTGGACTGGCTGCGGGCCAACGGCTGCGACCAGGTGGTCATCGTGGCCCACTCCCAGGGTGCCGCCCTGTGCCATGACATGCTCCGCGACGACGACGGCCCAAAGGACATTGATTTGCTGGTCACCGTTGGGTCCGGGGTTCAGCGGCTGAACGGGTTCCGGGAGCTGTACCGCAACGCCACCCTCCGCTCCATCGGCTGGTGGAGCATCGGCGCGATGGCTGCCCTGGCGGCCGGGACCGTGCTGGTGGTGGGTGCCCTGGGCCTAGGGGTCCCCGGCCTGTGGGCGTGGTCGGGCGTCGCGCTGGTGGTGGCCGGCGCCCTCATCCCGGGGATCTACAACTCCTGGGTGGCGGTCTCCAAGCCCCAGCCCACGCCTGAGGACGAGGCCGCCCGCGTCCTCCCCGGCGTGCGCTGGGGAACGGTGTCCGCCGTGCTGGGCGCGCTGGCCTTCGGTGTCGCCGGCCTGCTCGCCCAAGGCCAGATCGACGTGCGCCTCGTGGCCGGGAGTGCGCTGCTAGTGGTGGGGATCGTCGGGTACGCCGTGGCCTACCGCAAGGTCGAGACCCAGATCGAGAAGCCCCCGCAGCTGGCCCTGCCGCCCAGCGCGGTGGTCGACTGGGTCGACTACTATTCGACCGCCGACCCGGTGCCCAACGGGCCCCTGGTGACCTGGACCGACCCGGCGCGGCCCGAGCAGGACAGCACGGCGGTCCATCCGCTGCCCCGCATGGTCTATAACCTGCGCTCGGTCCAGGCCGACCACTCCTTCTACTTCGACAACGCCGACGAGTGCGTCTCCCAACTCGCCCTCGACCTGGCCGCCAGGGGCAACCTTGACCTAGGTCCGCTGAAGCACCGCAACGATCTGCTCCGGGAACGAGCCGCCCGGCGCTGGCGGACCTCCTGCCGCAGCGACCTCCGCAACCTCCTTTTCGGGGCCGGGCTGCTCGGTGCGCTGGCCGTCAGCCTGAATCTGGGCGGCGGCGGTGGCTGGGGCCACCTGGGCGCTGACCTGGGAGTGCGGACCCAGCCGCCGTACGGGCCGGTCGGGCAGCTGTCGCGTTCCGTGCTGGATTGGCTGGCCAAGCTCCCCTTCCTGGGAAGCCTCAAGAACGTCGATCTGCAGGTCTTCTCCGGCCTGCTGGTGGCCGCCGTGGCCGTCGCCGCCGGCGCGATGGCGCTCGGCTGGCTGTGGTCGATCTGGGATCGCCACGCCATCGCGAGGTTCTTCCAGCGGCACCGGACCGGGAAAGCTGCCGCCTCAAGTGGAGTGGCGACCGCGTTGCGGTGGGCGCCGACAGTGGCGTTCTTTGTGCTGGCAGGGTTGCTGGTTGGCGGGACGGCCGCGGTCGCCCAGCGCTACGGGGGCGCCTGGTGGCTGTGGCTCGCCTTTCTGGTGTCCGGGGCGTTCACCGCCGTCCTCGCCGTTATGCGCCACCGGACCTGCTTCGGCCCGCCCCAGAGGAAGCGGACCTCCACCCCCTCCGGCCACCAGGACGAGGCCGACGGACCAGAGCTGGCTGGGCAGGAAAGCGAGAGCACCGCCGACAGCGAGCCTCCACCAGCCCTCACTCGCTGAAGGGAAGGCGCGGGGCTGACCCGAGTGTCGAGGTGAGGAGGGAAGCCCATGCGGATCGCGACGTTCAACCTGGAGAACCTCGACGACGAGACTGGCCAGGATCCGTCGATGGCCACCCGAGTGGCCCTCATGCGTCCCCAACTGGAGCGCATCGCCGCCGACATCCTCTGCTTGCAAGAGGCTCGGGGGTTCGCATCGAGCTCGACGAGCCGCTGGAGCTGGTGCCCGGCGGCGCCGAACCCCTCCAGCCCAACGAACCCCTGGCCGCACTCAGCAGCCGGCTGTCGAGGACGGCCATCTGTACCGGGACCATCCACTACCTCGCGACACCAAGTCCCCAGCGGGACCAGCCGCACTGGACGGCTGGTGGTGGCCAAGGCCGCGCTCACCGCCGAGCTGCCCTGCCAGCTCCTCTCCTATGCCCTCCAAGAAGCCGGTCTTCCCGCGCGACAGCACCAGCGACCAATGGTTCGACCATGGCCAGTTCGACGCCTACGAGGTCCTCGGCCGCTACCTCGGCGACCGCGCCGTCGACGCGGCCAAGCAACCGATCAGGGCACGGCGGCGCAGCCAAGAAACGGACAGCCTCGATCCCTCACGATCACCTGGAGCCGACCATGACAGCGCATGCTCGCCGTCAGGCCGGCGGTGACGGCGAAGCCAATGCCATCTACCACAATAAGGGCGGGCTGCGGCCTTCTGCCGCACCGGGCTGCTTTGGAGCGTCCTGCTCCTCGGAACGCGCTTGACAAGTCACCCGAGCAGCGCTAACCAGTTATAACCAGCACAGCACCCACAAGTAGCTCAAGCGCCCATTAGGGCCGAATGCTCCACAAGCCACGTTCGCTGGGGCCGGAGTGAGGTCTGACGGGAGAGCCCGCTGAACTCGATGCCTGACCGACTGAGAGGGCGAGGAAAGGGGTTGGCGATGGCCGATCCGATCTTCCAACCGCTTCGATTCCGTAACCTCGAAGTGAAGAACCGGGTCTTCCGCTCCAGCATCTCCGGGCGTATCGACAACTACAACGGCTCGGGAACACAGGCCCGCATCAACTGGGAGGCGAAGTTCGCCCGGGGCGGGGTCGGGGCGATCATCTCGGCCCACGTGCCCATCAACGTCCGCGGGCGCATCCTGCCGAACTACGCGCACATCGACTCCGACGAGCGCATTCCCTTCTGGCGACGTGTCGGCGAGCGGGTCCACGAACACGATTGCAAATTCATCCTGCAACTGAGCCACGGTGGCCGCCAGCAGGACATCGCGGGGGTGGAGAACCTCGGCAAGCGGGCGCTGAGCTCGACCGACCGGCCCGACCCGTTCCACGGCCTGCCCTGTCGGCGCATGACGGTCCGGGAGATCCACCAGACCGTGCAGGACTTCGCGGCCGGGGCCCGCCGGGCGCGCGAGGCCGGCCTCGACGGCGTCGAGCTCCACGCCTGCAACGGCTACCTCATCACCCAGTTCCTAAGCTCGGGCATCAACGACCGCGAGGATGCCTACGGCGGAACGCTCGAGAACCGAGCCCGCCTCCTGCTCGACATCATCACCGCGATCCGCAAAGAGGTTGGGCACGACTTCCATCTGCAGGTGAAGATCAGCGCCGTGGATCACAACGACGCGATTATCTTCTGGGATAGGAAGGGCAACACGCTTGCGGAGTCGGTGCAGGTTTGCAGATGGGTCGAGCAGGCGGGCGCCGACGCCCTGCACGTCTCCACGGGGAGCCTCTTCCCCCACCCGCGGAACCCGCCGGGCGACTTCCCCATCGCCGACGTCGTGCGGAATTACGACACGATGCTGTCGAGTGGCGTGTACACGTTTCGCAATTACCTGCTGTTCCGCTTCCCGCTGACGACACCGCTGATGCGGCTGCTGTGGAACCGGACGAAGGGCGACGTCGTCGAGGGCGTCAGCCTCGACGATGCCGCCGAGATCAAGCGGAACGTGTCGATCCCGGTCCTGTGCACCGGGGGGTTCCAGACCGCCTCGGTCATCCGGGAGGCGATTCGGGACGGCAGATGCGATGCGGTCGCCATCGCCAGGCCGCTCATGGCCAACCCTGACCTCGTGCAGGTGTTCGCCGAAGGGCGGGACCTTCCCGAGCGGCCCTGCACCTACTGCAACAAGTGTCTCGTCAACGTGATCGAGAACCCCCTGGGCTGCTACGACGTGAGTCGCTATGACGGTGATCACGACCGGATGATGCGCGAGGTGATGTCGTTCTTCGAACCGTGACAGGGACGCCGCCAGGAAGGAGACGCCAGTGGCAGGTCGCGCTCGAATCGGCACGTGGGCCCGCTATGGGCTTGCCGCCATCCGGCTGTTCAACGGGACGGCGGCACTGATCGCACCGGCACGGCTGTCGCGTCGCCTCGCTATCGACCCGGACGCCAACCCAGGCGCCATCTATGCCTTCCGGCTGTTCGGCGTCCGGACCATTGTCATGGGCGCCGAGCTGCTCCTGCTCGACGGCGAAGACCTCGACCGGTCGCTGCGCAACGGCGTCCTCATTCACGCCAGCGACACGGTGTCCGCGGTCGCCGCGGGCGCCACCGGGCAGATGCCGGCGCGCCCGGCGATGCTGGCCACGCTGATCTCCAGCGTCAACACGGGCCTCGCGCTGGCCGCCCGCCGGCGGGACTGACATGCGCTGGCCACCACGGCACGACCACGAACGGAGGCAAAGGATGACCAAGGATCGCGCACGGTTCCTGCGAGCGGCGGTCGCGGCGCTGTCCATTGGGGCGGCCGTCGCCTTCGCCCGCAGACCGGAAGGCGGCGATCAGCGATCGCCGCTCTGGCGCTTCTACGAGGGCGCCACAGCGGCGGTCGACCGGGTGGTCGGGTGGCACCGGCTACCGACCCCCCTCGGCCTGCTCGTGCTGGTCGGCCTGCGCGGCGTCCTGCGCAAGCGCAACCTGCACGACACCAGCGGGCAGCCGGCGGTCGACACGCCGCCGGTGGAACCGCCGCGTGCCAGTAACGCCACCGTGCGCACCATCGACGGCAGCTACAACGACCTAGACCAGCCCGCCATGGGCATGGCCGGGTCGCGCTTCGGTCGCAACGTGCCCATCCAGCACACCTATCCCGAGCCCGAGGCCGCGCTGCTCGCGCCGAGCCCGCGCGAGGTCAGCCGGGAGCTGCTCACCAGGCACGAATTCCAGCAGGCGACCGGGGCCAACGCGCTGGTGGCGGCGTGGCTGCAGTTTATGATCCGGGACTGGTTCAGCCACGGAAAGAGCCCCAAGGACAACCCGTGGCGCGTGCACCTGGTCGACGACGATCCCTGGCCGCAACGCCCGATGCTGATCATGCGGACCCGACCCGACCCGACGCGACCCGAGAGCCCGAGCGACCTTCCGCCGACGTTCGTCAACACCGAGACCCACTGGTGGGACGGCTCCCAGCTCTACGGCAGCAGCAAAGAGCAGCAGCAGCTGGTGCGCGCCGGCGAGCATGGCAAGTTGCGGATGCGCCCCGACAGCCTGTTGCCCTGGCCGCGTGAGCCTGAGCGCAACCCGGCCAACGTGCCGGGGTTCTGGGTCGGGCTGGCCATGATGCAGACGCTGTTCACGCTCGAGCACAACGCGATTTGCGACCGGCTGCGCGCCGCATACCCGTCCTGGTCCAACGACGAGCTGTTCGAGCGGGCCCGGCTCATCAACGCGGCCCTCCTCGCCAAGATCCACACGGTCGAGTGGACCCCGGTGGTCATCAGCCATCCCTCCACTCGGATCGGCATGCGCGGGAACTGGTGGGGTCTGGCCGGCGAGCGCGTCCACAAGCTGTTCGGTCGCATCAGCGGCAGCGAGGCCATCAGCGGGATCCCGGGCTCCGCCACCCGGCACTTCGGCGTGCCCTATGCCCTCACCGAGGAGTTCGTCGCCGTCTACCGGATGCACCCGCTGGTCCCGGACGACTACGACCTCCGCTCCGCCGCCGACGACCAGCGCATCCAGAACCTGACCCTGCGGGACCTCTCCGGACCGGCCGCCCTGGAGCTCATGGAGCGGCTGTCCATGACCGACCTGCTCTACTCGTTCGGGACCATCCATCCCGGTCTGGTAACCCTGCACAACTTCCCCCGCCATCTCCAGGAGTTCGAGCGGCCGGATGGCGAGCTGATGGACCTCGCCGCCACGGACGTGCTGCGCATCCGGGAGCTCGGCGTGCCCCGCTACAACCAGTTCCGGCGGCTGCTGGGCCTCGCGCCGGCCAAGGACTTCGAGTCGCTGACCAACAACCCGGAGTGGGCCAGGGAGCTGCGCCGCGTCTACCACGACGACATCGAGCGGGTGGACCTCATGGTCGGCATGTACGCCGAGCCGCGGCCGCAGGGATTCGCGTTCAGCGACACCGCCTTCCGCATCTTCATCCTGATGGCATCACGCCGGCTGAACAGCGACCGCTTCTTCACCAAGGACTACACACCAGAGGTCTACACCAGGATTGGCCTCGACTGGATTGACGAAACCACGATGTCCAGCGTGCTGCTGCGCCACTATCCGCACCTGCGCCCGGCCCTGCACTCGATCGGCAACGCCTTTGAGCCGTGGCGGCGGGCGGGGAGGACGGCCGAGGCGGAGCCTGAGGTCATCGGCGCCGCAGCAGACGCAGCAGACGCGTCCTGAGATTGAACGCCGCGAGCAGCGCCCGCTCCAGTCGCGACCCACGAGCCGGCAGCAGCCCGACGGCGCGAGCGAAGCCGGCACCGTCATAGAAGATCGTGTTGCGCCGGATCAGCCCGTGCTCGACCTCGATGTACCCGTCGACGCCGCGCAGCTCCACAGGCCTGCCCGTGGGCTGGATGCCCTGGTAGGGGGCGCCGCTGAAGGTGCCGACGGCCCGCCAGCGCACGTAGGCCCCCCGCTCGTCGGCCATGACGTGCTCGATCTCCATCCGCAGGTCGGGGAACCCGCGGAACAACTCGGCGAACACTCCGAGCACCGCCTGCCGGCCGCTGAAGACCCCGATGGGCACAAACTCCTGGACGTCGTCGGGATGGAAGAACCCGGCGATGGCGTCCAGGTCGTGCGCGTCGATGGCCGCGAACACGCCCCGAGCCGTCTCCTCGGCGCTGCGATCAGCGTCCCCCGCTGCACCGCCACTCGGGCCCTGCGCCAATGGGACCTCCCCGTCGATCTGTCGCCGAACCTTGGAAAACAATGTAGCCCGAGGCGGTCCGCGGGGTCGTGCAGATAGGGCTGACCCCGCGGCGGCTGGGGATCAGGGTGGCCGGTGGAACCTCGCTATGCTTGGCGGACCCTGACCAATGGAGGCGACAACGTGGCGGTCAAGCAGGTCCGTGTCTCTGACTTATCAGGTCGCCAAGCCACCGAGGAGCAGTTCGCCAAGCTGATCGTGCACGAGCATCCCCAATTCCAGGGGCCGATCACCCTGGATGTGCTGCCTGAGGAGCTCGGGGAGCTGCCCGAGGCCGACCAATACGTGTCCATCGAGGTTATCCAGCCCGGCGAGCGTAGCGGCGAGCGGGCGCTGCTGTCGGTAGAACGGTTTAACCAGCTCGCCGCCGGCGGCGACATGCGCAAGATCCTGATGAATGCGGTGACCAGCCAGCAGTCGCACCGTCCAGCCCAAGCCCGCCGCCGGGGCCGCGGCCGCGGGACTGGGGACGGCCAGGCCAGGGATAGCCAGGCCAAGGGTCGCAGGGGCACGGTGGAGTGGGGGCTGCCCCATCGTGGGCGGATCTCGCCCGAGGAAGCGGCCTGGGTTCGAGAGCACCTGGATGAGGTCCAGCAGCTGCGGTCCGAACGCGGCGTGCCCTTGCTGGATCCGGCCGACCCCAAGACCAAGGAGCGCTACGGCCTGTAACCCCAGGCGCCTCCAGTCTTGGACCATGCTGGTGGTGACCGGAGTTGAAGCACACCATGGTGAGGGGTGAGCGACAGCCCGACCGCCCCGCCGGGTTGGAGTCGCCGGGCCAGGAAGGCGAGCTGGTGGTAGCGGTCCCGGGATGGGGGCCACCCGGGGCCGCTCGAGTTGCCGGCTGACCACGGCGGTGATGCGGTCGGGGTGGCCGATCAGCCAGCGGACGGTAGCTACCAGCAGGGCGGTGGCGGCCAGGGCGAGTAGCAGCAGGCTGGCCCGTTTGGCCACTTGCTCGACGTTTCGCCAGTGAGTCCCGGTCACATAGCCCAGCAGAACAAAGCCGCTAGCCCACAGCACCCCCGACGATGTTGTAGACCGCAAGGGTCCGATAGGGTAGCCCGTCCATGCGGCCAACCCCGGGGATGAGGGCGGGCAGGGCGGGGCTCAAGCGGCCGAAGAGCACCGCCAGGCCGCCCCGCTCGGCCAGGTAGCGTTCGGCCCGCTCCAGGAGGCCGTCG
>Ga0081538_10004948_pt1 | contig 12139 bp, 13 predicted proteins | sample TabmetS5T2R1_FD_71022 | JGI IMG/M metagenome (GOLD analysis project Ga0081538, IMG submission 71022) | Tabebuia heterophylla rhizosphere microbial communities from the University of Puerto Rico - S5T2R1 | ecosystem: Host-associated > Plants > Roots > Rhizosphere ... | reverse complement strand
AGAGGTCTAATGAGTTCAGACAGGCAGAATCATGGAAATTTGAACACCACATCAAACTGAAACAGATCCTCCTCTCTCGAGGCATCAATCTCCTTAGTATGGTAATAATCAATGCCCACTTCGACGTACTTCAAAACGCCATAAGTGACAATGACCTCATGGCCTTCCGCATTGGTTTCGCCGTTGAGAACATCGGCGTCTGGGAAGGTATCGAGCCACGCGTCTCGCTCCAGACGCCTGTAGGAATATTGTACCTGCCAATTTCCCTGCTCTCTAATGCGCTTATGCCCAAACTTGATCCCTGCAAGAAATCCATCATTGGCATTATCTGGATCAAAATTATGCACATATTCACCAATCACGCCTATATAAGGAATGAAGTCACCGAAAATTTTGTTAAAGCCTAACTCAGCACTGACGCTCACCACGTTATAATCAAATGCCAGTACCTCCTCTGCTAATGTGTTCGTCCCCGACGAAAAGTCGAGGATTGCTCCCTGGACGTCAATAAATTCGTAATATGTGGCGGCGAATTGTAGGGTGACTGGTTCCGCGAATGTGACTGTCACCCCACCCTGAATCGGCACCAGGAGTGGATCAGCCCCATCACTAACCTCATCCAGAACAAATACCTCAGCAAGCAAAAAGAGATCAACCCTGGGTGGGAGTTTGTATTGCAGAAATATCGCTCCTCCTTCTGGCCTGATGTCAGAATCCCAGAGCAGGTCCGAAGGTGTCCACAGCGGATTCTTAAATTTCCCCCCGATGATGTCAAACCATTCAACAGGTTTGTACTCGGCAAATGCCAGATCTATGCGGATATTTTTACCTGAAAAGGTATCTGTAAAGCTCTGGTTTGTCGAACGTGGATTCTCATCGCTGCCGCTTGCAATACCAAACCCCACCTTGAGATTTTCGAGAATGTTTGCGTCAATATTGAGCCGATATCTGAATCGCCCCCTGTGACGTTCCGTTTCTTCTGTCTCATTGTCATATTGATAGCGTAATCTCAGATCCCCTGAGAATTGGAATATTTTTATCCAGGCCGGCAGCTGTAACTTGGCGATCTTTTCATCAAGCCGTTCCTCGAGACTCCGGGCCTGCTCCTCCAGGGTTTGGGCCTGGGCGTTTCGTGCGCTGACGAGCAGCAGTACTCCCAATCCGAGACCTACGCTGAGCCGTACGCATACTATAGACCATTTTATGGATTGCCACATGGATATCTCCTTGCGAAGACCAATGGAAATCCTTATATGGAACACTCATACGTAGGTACTTAAGCAGCGACCGGTTCTTCGTTGCTGTTCCTAAGAGCTTTATGATCAGATAGTTCAAAGACCGGTTTGAGTCCGAGCTGAGCGCGCCCCGTGCGCGCGTCTCGCTTCGGGTGAGCCCGTTTGGCATTGCCCCCGAGATAACGGATCATGGCTTTAAAGGCGCGCCGATACCAGGGCCCATCACCTTGACGCAGGGAGCGAAACAACTCAGGTAAAACATAGGCCGGGCTCATGGCGGCCTTGCGGGTCGAGAGCACCACTTCAAGCCCATGCTCAGCCGCATGGGCCAGGAAACGCTTGAGGGTCGCCGCCACAAGAGACGCCCAAATCAAGGCTTCGGCAATCGTTTCCTTTTCGGTATCAAAGGCATGGAGATTGGCATGGGATTTCCACTCCTTGAACAGAAGTTCCACTTGCCACCTGAGTTTGTGTCCAAGACAGACGGTGGTGAGCGGGTATCGGGAAGACTCAAGGTTCGTTAAGAGGTAGTCAAATGCTTGCGTCTGCGGGTTCCACCTGACGATGAGTCGCAGAGTAAACGGGTCATGATCCTTGGTCCATTCAACCTGGCATTCAGCGCGTTGCTGTTTGGGAAATTTCGAGATGATGGCCTTCAACTCGCGTCCCTGACACGACTTGATGCGCCTCCCGTCTTCACGAAAGGCGTCGAGCACCCGGGGGTTCAGCCCGGCTTTGGCCCGCACGATAAAAAAGCCGCCATGGCGGTCAATGTCTCGCAGATAGGCCAGATCAAGGTAGCCTCGGTCAGCCAGGAATAAATCGCCCTTGAGCGTTTCAGGTGCAGGCCGGTAGTCGTGTTCGGAATCGGTGTCCGGGCTCAAGACAATGGTGAAGGGCGCATCTTGCAGCACATCCATGGTGCAATGCAACTCAACAGCGGCGGGTTTGACGGCACGGAAACGGCCGGGAAACCTATCGGCGAGGGCATTGTGGAGGGCCAAGGAACTGCCATCTTGAATCACCAGGCGTTTGAAGTCGCTCAAAGCATGGCCGGTTTCAAAGCCCAGAACCTTCCGGGTCAACTTGCCCATCACATCGCACAGGGAGAGGCGGAAAAACTCGGCACAACTGGCTTTGGCTAACTGCTGATAGAATGCCTTATAGGTCGACTCCATGTCCCACAGAGCATTGAAATCACGATGTAAAGAGGCAATGCTCGGGACCTGCTGCGTGGCCATAGAGGCGATGACGGAGAGGCCGAATCGAAAGGGAGTCAGTTGACGCTGGCGTTTGGCAAACTCAAGATGCTGACCACGCTCATTGAGGGTGGTGCGATCCAGGGCTGATTGGAACTTGGTGGCCATGATGGTAAGGTGTTGTTGATCCATCCAACACTCCTTTGGTTGACCGAAGGATTTTGTGGGTTGGATGGATCTTGCCTGAAATATCCAGAATTTCAATAGGTTAGACAATTAAACCACCTGTCAAATTTCTTAAGTACCTACGTATGTGCAATGGATAGACTTTGAAATAGAACAGAATGAAGAGTAATTTATCTTCCATGGAAGTGAGACGAGGTTTCCGTCCACCCCCATAGCGTCGCTTGCGGGCTTTCTTTTTGACATGTTGCTCGTACCTGTAGGCATGATAGGCCATCTCAAAGTGTCGCAGTAATTTTTCAAACTCTGCTTGATCCAAGCCTGTGAAGGTACGAAGGGCACGGGGATGGTCTTTGAGTCGTTGATAAGAGAGCACGGAAAAATCCTTCGGTCAGGAGTGCTTGATGTTTCTAGCATTGCGTGCCCTCTATTATAATATTATTCCGGATAATGTCTATTGGAACCGTGTCAATTATTTTAGCCCTACAGCGACACTTCTCTTTGACGTCAGAGTAGCCACTCGGTACGCTGCTCCTGTATACCCTATGCCGTCTCTGTAAACAGCCTGCAAACAGGCCCGTGAACGCACATTCCATGCAAAGATGCCAACGCCTGCATTGGCGAGGGCTTCGCATGACTGCCATGCCCCAAGCAGGACATGACACCAGGCAAAACGATGGCTGTCTACCCCTGTTTCCTCCTATAGGGTCGTTGCTGGAGCTGCTCCCAGTCACGAGCCCATTTCCGACGGGTGGACGTCCATTCATCTGGGATTAGCTCAATCGGTGGCGGTGCGCGTCGCTGACCCTTCGCCGTACTGAAGACGTCGATGTCCGTCTCGCGCGAGAGGAGGAACTGGAAAAAGCTTAGGCTCTTGTACTTACAGGTGACGGAGAGACTCAATAACACCAGGTACGTCTGCAACCCGGTCTCCGAGAAGTAGCCGTCCGCGATCTCGCGGTAGTATGCGAATCGCTTCACCGCATGTTCGGCGTTGTTGTTATTCCAGGGTACCCCATCGTGCTGCAAGAACGTGAAGAGCTTGTCCTGATAGGTCCGCAGGCGTTTCTGATAGCCTTCAGCAACCTCCGAGCGGTAGAGGCGGCCCGAGACCGTGCGGAAGAACGCCTCCACATCACGCTGATGCTTTCCAAGGTGCCGTTGTCGCAGCCCATAGCAGTCGATGGTCGCGACGATGGCCCGCAATAAGCGGCCAAAGTCGGCGGCGAGGGTTTTGAGCTCCTCGTCCCAGGGGTTGCGCTGGATGTCATGATTGAAATCTCTCATGAGATGGATCAGGCACTTCTGCTGCGCACACGCGAGGGCATCGTACGGCGCGTAGAAGTCCGAGACGAGCACGCCGCGGAAGTCCTTGAGCAGGTCGTGGAGGAAACTGCCCTCGCGCGACGGCCTGTACATGAACACCACTTCTTCGAGGTTCGTGAACACCCAGACATACCCTTTACCTCGCTGCTTGAGATGGACTTCCGTCTCGTCGGCGTGGAGCAGCGCCCCATGCACCAGCTTGGCCAGCAGCGTGTGGTAGGTCTCGTCATAGTCGTGGGCCAAGCGCCGTTTGAAGGTCTTCACATCGAAAGCAAACACGGGTAATCCGAAGTACTCCTTCACCTTTCTCTCAATACTGAGAAACGTGGCCCGATGGACGACATGTTCATACATGGCCCAGCTTTTCAGGGTGTGGCCATGCGCATCCAGACGGAGATATTCCCGCGGCAAGAACCGCTTCCCACACCCCGTACACCAATGCCACGTGGTCGTGAAGCGTGTGACCCATCGCCGGAGCCCGCTACGGCTCTGCCGGAGGTCAAAGGTCAAGCGGGCGAGCCGCCTATCCTGCCGCCGCGTCAAGGCTCCTCTACCGCAAAAGGGACAGGCTGGACTACTGAGCTCGACGCAGCGATTGACCCAGAGATTGTGCTTGCCTTGCCGGCTGCGTGCGCGGGTCTGAAGACGCTTGAGGGTGGGACTTGTCCGGATGAAGATCCGATCGTGCTGGTAATCGAAATAGGCACAATTGTTGATAAAGGCGAAGTCGGGGAGCACAAAATCCGCGGTGCCCCACTCCCGTCGGCTCGACGGAGGTGTCATTTCTTCCACCCGCGACACCTGCGGTCCTGCATGCGAGGTGGGCGGGCCATCACTCGCGGCCGGTGGGCGGGAGCACACGGTATAGAGGAACTCGGTCACTGTCCGGAGAGCCAGACAGTCCTCCAGGTTGTAGGTGATGAGCGTGTCCTTGAACGCCGTTGCGCCCGTGGCCTCCCACTGGCTCCGCCACACGATACTTTGCAGCCCGGAGGCCTCCGCAGCGGTCCAGCGACAGCCCAAATACTGCCCGATGTCCTTGAGACCATTGGAGTACGTGGGAAAATAGACATGGGCATAGATGAGGGAGAGGACATTCACGACGCGCGTCAGGAGCTGGCCATCCAGTGTCGGGCACGCGGCCACCTTGCCCATCCGCCGCAGGAACGTTGCTTCGTAGCTCCCGTAGGTGTAGAGCCGGCTGTCTGGGTAGCAGGCCACAATCTCGAGGAACTGCTGGTAGAGCCTGGCCTCCTCAGCTGGTGTGTCGGCCCAGAAGGTATAGCGCTCTTCCACGGCGCCGGCCTGGACGACCATGCCGAGCAAGTAGACGAACTGGCGGTCTGGATCGCCCTCGAGGTCTAGGTAAATCCGCGTGGAACAGACGGGCAGCTGCATAGTGCCATGCACATAGATCTTCTGGTCGCGGAGGGCAAGGGCCTGGAGAGCGGGCTGATGCAGTGGGGGCTTGGGGGGCGCCGTCTTCCGCCTCTTCGGCGGCCGGAACGTACAGGAGAGCTGGGTGACGGTGAAGATCCCGCGTTTGTTGTATTTCGTGATCTCGGTCGCACTCAGCCCGTGTAACAAACTCAGGTCATCTTTGGCGAGTGCCTCCGCCTGGCACCGTTGGCGGAACTCACAGCGGGGGCAGTGACTATTGAGCATCAGCCGTGGGGGTGTCCCAGGCTGGAGGGCCAGGAGATCCTGGAGCACCCGCCGAGCCTGCCCCTCGTGGGAGGACAAGGGGAGCCGTTTGATCTCACACTTCGAGCCGTGGATCAGGAGGCCAGAGGCCGGTGCTCTCCCCTGGAGCGCGCCAAGAATCACGCCACAGAGGGCCAACAGAGATCGCGGGACGTGGGAGGGGCGCTCGGCCTCATGGCACAACACCGGGATATAGTGGAAGTCGCCGAGTTGCGATGGGCCTGGAACGCGCTGGAGTGCGTCGAAGCGGAGCATCAGGCGCTCGTCCTCGATGGTGGCATCCAGTACGAGTGGCGCACCGCACTTGAGCACCGCTGGCGTCACGGGCAGGTTCCACAGGCTTTCAGAGGTGCCATACCGGGTCAGCAGTTTGTCCATGGCCGCGAGCCGCACACGCGCCCTCGTCTCGCGCAGAAACCGCTCGTACTCTGAGGGTACCCCCTGTTCCCCGACGAGTAGGAGGTAGCTCTTGTAGCGGCACTGGAGGAAACTTTCGAGGATATCTGTGGTGATGTGTATGGCCATAGTGCTCCTCGACCCGGTGCAAGGCCTGGAGGCCTGGCCAGTTGCCAGGCTCTCTGGATGGAGAGCGCGATCGGCCTGCACCCCGTATAGGGGCCATGGTTGGCCGCCCTGCCGTGTCAATCCCTGCGTCCGGCTGGGTGGCAGTCGGCCCGCCAGGGCTTTGGCATGGGAGCCGTGGCGCGTGCAGCGCGGTTCCATGTCATCCAAGTCCCGCGCTAACACACTGTCGATGAGTTCGGACGTGAGCGGCTTTTGCCCCACCTAGACCCTTCTTCCAGCGCGCGGGTGAGGTAATGGTCCTTCTATTGAAGATGATCACACAGACATGGAATGGTAGCCTCTCTCCAGAGCAGGGAAGGAGATATGCGAAAGAAACTGTCCCACCACGTCTTATTACCCTACACTGCCCTTTTTTTAGCCTGCGGTCTCTCGCCGCTTTCGGTGAGCAAGATACGCACTGTGATTGCGCTGCTGCACCCACGCGATGAACTCCAGCACGCCTTCAACCGTATACGTCCGCAAGGGTAAGACGACTTCCAATAGTGTCCGCACCTGCGACACGGTGAGGGCCGGAGCTTTTTTTCCCCAAGTGCAGCTTTAGGTGCCACAGAAAGAAATGTGCCAGCATCGTCGTCAGCATATGGTGATGCCAGCCCGCATATTTGCGGACTTCATAGTGGTCCATCCCCAACTCGGTTTTGCCTTCTTCGAAGCATTGTTCCACGGCCCAGCGCAGCCCACTGAGCCAGACAAAGGTGCGCAAGGGGGTGCTCGCTGGCGCATTACTGATCGCGTAGGTATACGATGGCGCGGGACCCAATGTCCGCTTGATCACCAACCAGACGGTGCGATCCGGCAGCCCGTCCTTACACAGCGTCACGCGTTGCCTGGCAAACTCATACTCGATCGGGCCCTTGGTCCCTTCTGACACTTGCCGGCGATACCAGCGGGAAGCCGGCAGACGCGCTGCCACAGTCGCCACCATGCATGGTGCGCTGTCTGGAGCGACCACGACGCGCTTCGCGCGGGCTTCTCCCTTATATCGGTAGCGCTTGTCTGCGGTCCGGGGCCGCTGGAGCCAGCAGCGCGTCTCAGCCGGGATCGCCACCAACGCCGTGATCCCGACACACGTGTCCACCGCGTCTAAAAAGTCGGGGCTATTGCCATAGAGGCAATCCGCCACCACATACTTGAACGGCAGGAGCCCCTCCTGCACGATGCCCTGCAACATGGTGGCGGCCAACTGCGGTTTGCTCTGAAATGTCAGCGCCTCAGGAACCTGACACTTGGTCCGGCGACTCGCATACGCATCAGTCCACCACATCTCGGGCAGGAACAACCGCTTGTCCACGAGGGCATACCCATACCGTGAGGCATAGCCGGCAAACACCCCGACCTGACAATTCTCGACTTTGCCCAGGGGGCCACAATACTGCCGCGCGACTCCTACGGAGTCCGTGCCCTTTTTGGCGAAGCCGGTCTCATCGAACATCAAGACGCCGTCTGGATCACCCATCTCCGCGGCCACGAGTTGATGGTAGTTCCACCGCATCTGCTCCTCATCCCAGTGGACATCACTGATGAACCGCTGCAATCCACGGATGGTGCTCCCCTCCACCTGGAGGGCCATCGGCTCAATCGATTTGCGTTCGAGCGTGCTGAACTGCCCCACCATGTAGTCAAAGAAATGGGTACGCGGCTCACTGCGGGCAAAACAGTCGTGGAAGGTCGATTGAAACGCCCAGAGTGCCTCCATGAACCCTTCCACATCGCTGGGCCCAACAGCAAACGTGGGAATGGCAAATCCTTCGCCCTCGGTCCGACAGGCTAGTACTCAATCATATTTGTCTTTAGCAGTTGTCGATTTCTGCCGATACCTCTCTGAAACATCATCATGAGGGATGGAGGGATCGGCATGAACAAAAAATACATCGTGCGACTCACAGACGACGAACGACAGAAACTGATCCATCTAACCAAGACCGGTAAGGCGGCGGCCTATAAGATCAAGCATGCCCATATCTTGCTGCAAGTCGATGCCAACGGTCCCAATTGGTCCGATGACCATGTCGCCCAAGCCTTCCGTTGTCACGGCAATACGGTCCGCAACACGCGCCAACGGTATGTCGAACACGGCTTGGAGGCCGCACTGAGACGCAAACAACAGGTGCGACCGTCGCGCCAGCGTCTCCTCGATGGCGCCAAAGAAGCCCGCTTGATTGCGCTGCGGTGCAGCCAACCGCCAACAGGAACAGCCAAGTGGACCTTGAAGTTATTGGCGGATACACTTGTGACGCTCAACGTCGTCGAGACGATCTCCTATGAAACGGTGCGCCAGACACTGAAAAAAACACGCTCAAGCCGCACTTGCACAAGTGCTGGGTGATTCCCCCGGAGCGCAGTGCGGACTTTGTAGCCCACATGGAAGATATCCTGGATCTCTATCAGCGCCCCTATGAGCCCCGGTATCCGGTGGTGAACATGGATGAAAAGCCCCTCCAACTGATCAAGGAAACGCGTCAACCCCTGCCGGCCAAGCCCGGCCAGCCGCAGCGCTATGATTATGAATATGAACGTGTCGGTACGGCCAACGTGTTTTTGTTCACCGAGCCCCTGACAGGGTGGCGGGCGGTTGACGTCCGCGAGCAACGCACCAGCGTGGATTGGGCGCATCAGGTTAAGCATCTTCTCGATGACTATTACCCCAACGCCGAAAAGATACGGTTGGTATGCGATAACCTTAACACCCATAAGGTCGCCTCACTCTACGAGGCCTTCGAGCCCGCTGAGGCCCGCCGACTGGCCCAACGACTGGAGTTACACTACACGCCCAAGCATGGCAGCTGGTTGAATATCGCCGAGATTGAACTGAGCGTGCTCAGCAAGCAATGTCTGGACCGGCGGATTGCCGACCTGGAGACGGTACGACATGAGACCAAGGCGTGGGAGCACGCGCGCAATGCCCAACAAACTGGCGTGGACTGGCAATTTACCACCGAGAATGCCCGTATTCGGCTTAAACGCCTCTACCCACAATGTCAAGGCTGAACAAGTACTAGAGGATACTTGGAGGAGTTGAAGAAGCTAGAAACAGAGGCTTTACTAGTAACAAATGCATATGTACTAATACCAATTCGGTTGAATTTTCATGCAAATGAGGATATGCTACATGCAAAAAAGCCATGTATCAGCCCTTCCCGACCATTACCGAAGACCTCGAGACCTTACAAGACCGCCTGCGCCGCGAACGTAACCCCAAACTCAAGCCCCGTCTGCACCTGTTAGTGCTGCTCAAGTCCGGGCAGGTGACCACGCGGGGCCAAGCCGCCGCGCATTTGGCCCTCCATCGCAACACGGTCGGCACCTGGCTCCGCGCCTATCGCGAGGGGGGACTGGCGACCGTGTTAACCTACAAAGAGCCGGGGGCGCCGGCAGGCCAGAAGAGCTTGCCCCCAGCCGTCTTCGACCGGCTGAAAGAGCGTCTCAACACCCCGACGGGCTTTGCCAGTTACCTCGAAGTACAGCAGTGGCTGCGCAACGAGTATGGCATCGTGCTGGGCTACAAGACCGTCCATGGGATTGTGCACTACCAATTGGGCGCCAAGCTGAAGCGGCCCCGGCCCCGCCATGCCAAAAAAACGCCGCTGAGGCGGCTGACTTCGTTCAACAGCTCGACCGCCGCCTTGGCACGGTCGTAACCTTCGCTCGGCAGTCCCCACAACAGCCGGTGCGCTTGTTCTGCCAGGATGAGAGTCGCTTGGGGCTCCAGTTGCCCACCCGGCGGCGTCTCACCAGGGCGGGGGTGAAGCCGTCCCAGAGGGTCGCGCCCCTCTATGAATATTACTGGCTCTATGCCGCAGTCGCGCCCACCACGGGCGAGGCCTTTTGGTGGGAAATGCCGCCGCTCGACGCGGAGTGCTTTACCGTGTTCCTCACCCGGTTCGCGCAGCAGTATGCCGACAGTCTCAACCTCGTGCTGCTCGATAGTGCCCCAGCCCATGTGGCGCAGCGGGTGCCCGTCCCCGACAATGTCGTGCTCATTCCGCTGCCCGCCTACAGCCCAGAGTTAAACCCCGTGGAGCGACTCTGGGAAGACCTCAAGCAGCGGATTGATGTGCTGGATAGCCAGGTCCGGGCGAGCCTGACAGCCTTACAAGCCCACGTTGCAGACATTATCCGACGCTACACGGCCGAGGCGATTGCATCGCTCACAGGCTACCCCTATCTGGTGGAGGTGGCTCGTGCATTATGATTTCAACGAACTGGTATTACCACGCCTGTTCCGCCCGCGAGATCGCCCAGCGCCTGGAGGAGGCCGAGGCCACGGTGCGCAGTCGCCTGCGCCTGGCACGGCAGGGCCTGGGTGATTTCTCAAAAAGAATATCCTGAGTCATGATGTTGAGGCCGGATGGATCAGAATATCCCATTTGGGCAACTCCAGGTGGCGCTCCAGTCGGGCTTCGACTGCCCGCATCGCGCTCTTGCTCAGCGTCACCCCCTTTTGGTACACCTGCCGGCTGAGTTCAACGATCGGGTGAATCCCCTTCCACGTCATACTCTTCGCCCACTGCAACATTGTCTCTACATCCACCAATTTGGTCCCGTTCCAGTGCAATTCCAAGATGCCCCAACACCGCTCGATCGGGTTGTATTTACTGTGGTACGGGGGATAATAGAGCAGCTGAATCGGCTTGCCAATGGCATCGCAAAACGCCACCATCCGATGCAAAAATTGCGTCCGCCTCCCACTGCTTTCTGGGCCGTTATCCATTTTGATCTGCAGCCGCGCCATCGCCTCCTGCGCTGTTTCATCCAACGCCGCCCACCAGGCCTCAAGCGCGTCGACAATGAAATCACTGGTCTTGTAAGAACTGCCAAAGGTGATGTGCAGTTGACCGCTATCTTCATCCACAATTCCACACGGAATGTACTTTTCCTGCAAGCCCAGGTCATGATCCCAGGCCCGGTGATCGCCCCGGGTGCGGCCGCCGCGTGACACATCGCCGATCTGCACCGTCGCTTTGCAATCGATGCTCAAGCATTTGATGTTGTCCGCTGCCGCCGCTTCTTGGTCTTTTTTTCAATGTTGTCAAAAATGGCATCGGTCTCGGCAATCTTCTTTTGCGGTTTGGCTTTGACCACTTTGCGCAGCCGAAAGCCCATGCGATTGAGCACCTCGGCCATCGTCGAGAGCGAGGGCAATGGGGCCTCAGCAGCGCCTTGGGCTCTCAAGGCTTCCAGGGCGGCTTTGGCTGTCAACCGGGTATAGGCCAGGTTCGTCCGAAACGTCGGGTCTTGTTGCGCATGGGACTCGGCCAGTTGGCGCAGCGCCTCGGCCGCTTGCGGATGCTGGTCTTCCCAACGTTTGCGGCCGCTGAAGGCTGCTTGGGCACCGAGACAAATGATCCCTGTGCGTCTCTCGGCCAACCCCAGCTCAACCGTCCGACGTCCCCAGCCGAAGGTGTTTTCGGCCACAAGAGGGTTGCCTCCACAATATTTCAACGTCATCTCGGCCTCAAAGGCTCGCCGTTTCGGCCCAGTCATTGTGGACGCCGCTAGGCGTAAATCGGCGATTTGCGACGCACTGAGTGGCTGATGAAATTTAAGCGGAGAGTCTTGCATACTCACGACATGACCTCTCGAAAGGCGTAGGGCTTCACATATCTGTACGATCATCTGAGCATGCTTACTCTAGCAGAGTAAAATCTTTCCCGGAAGTCGCCTTAATTGATTTGGAGAGGTGGCTACTCAAGTCCATAGCCCGGATGGTGGCTTAGTTCCACCACATCACATAAAGTGGCCAAGAACCTGAAAGCTGCCACCGATTCCGGTTGAACCCTGCCACCCCTCCAGGGGTATTGGAGCACCAGACGACGCAGACATAACCCCATCGGTATCTTGCACCTTTCTCAACTAGCGAGGGAGGAGCAGATGCCAGCACAGAGGTTATCGATGCGCCAAGTCCGC
>Ga0081538_10004947_pt1 | contig 12139 bp, 9 predicted proteins | sample TabmetS5T2R1_FD_71022 | JGI IMG/M metagenome (GOLD analysis project Ga0081538, IMG submission 71022) | Tabebuia heterophylla rhizosphere microbial communities from the University of Puerto Rico - S5T2R1 | ecosystem: Host-associated > Plants > Roots > Rhizosphere ... | reverse complement strand
GCGGAAAGGGGGGGTCGGGGGGGGGCGGGGATGGGGGGGTGGGGCCCCCCGGCCCGCCGTGCGGCGCCGGCCCACGCCGAGTCGCGCCCCGCGGTGGCGGAGACCGAGGCGATCGTGCGCTGCCTCGAGCTCGCCCGCGCCGCCGGGGTTCGCCTCCACCTCTGCCACGTGACGGTGGAGCGGGGCGTCGAGCTGGCCCGCCGCGCCCGTGACGATGACGTGGACGTCAGCGCCGAGACCTGTCCCCACTACCTGCTCCTCGACGTCGAGGAGCTCGCCCGCCGCGGGGGCGAGGCCAAGATCAACCCGCCGCTGCGCCCCCGCACCGAGGTCGAGGCGCTCTGGCGGCGGCTTGCGGCCGGCGAGATCGACCTGGTGAGCTCCGACCACGTGGGCTGGCCCCGGTCACGCAAGCGCGGCGACGACGTCTTCGCGCTCGCCGCCGGCGCGCCCGGCGTAGAGCTGATCATGCCCCTGCTGCACGACGCGATCGCGCGGCGCGGGCTGCCCCCGGCGATGCTCTCGCGCGTGCTGTGCGAGGCCCCGGCGCGGCGGTTCGGCCTCTGGCCGGGGAAGGGGGCGCTCCTGCCCGGAGCCGACGCCGACATCGTGGTGCTCGACCCCACCGCCGAGTGGGTGGTCGACCCGGGCGCGCTGGTCACCCCCGCCGGCTGGAGCCCGTACACCGGCCGGCGCCTCCGGGGGCGCGTCCGGCTGGTCTTCGCAAGGGGGGAGCGGGTGTTCGACGGCGAGCGGGTGTCGGCGGGGCCCGGCAGGGGACGGGTCGTCCGCCCGGCGCGCCGGCGGGAGCCGGTGCATGCTTGAGCCGGCCGAGCGGGATGCCGTGCGCGCCGGCCGCGGGCCGGCGCTGCGCTGCCGGGGATGGCGCCAGGAGGTGATCCTCCGCCTGCTCGAGAACAACCTCGAGCTCGCCGAGCGGCCGGCCGACCTGGTGGTCTACGCGGCCCACGCCAAGGCCGCACGCGACTGGGCCAGCTACGACCGCATCGTCGCGGCGCTAAAGGTCCTCGGGGACGGCGAGACGCTGGTCGTGCAGTCCGGCAAGCCGGTCGCGGTGCTTCCCACGGGCGAGCGCGCGCCGGCGGTCGTGATGGCCAACGGCAACCTGGTGGGCCGGTTCGCGACGCCGGCGACCTTCTACGCGCTCGAGCGGGCCGGCCTTGTGGCCTGGGGCGGACTGACGGCCGGGGCGTGGCAGTTCATCGGGGCGCAGGGCGTCATCCAGGGCACCTACGAGACCTTCGCCGCGGTCGCCCGCGAGCACTTCGGCGGCGACCTCCGCGGGCGCCTGATCGCGACCGCGGGGCTGGGCGGCATGGGCGCCGCACAGCCGCTCGCCGTCGCGGCCATGCTGGGCGGGGCGATGCTGTGCGCGGAGGTCGACGAGGAAACGCTCGCCCGGCGACGCGACCAGGGCTTCGTCGACCGGGCCACGGCGGACGTCGAGGAGGCGCTCTCCTGGGCCCGGACCGCGGCGGCCGACCGGCGCCCGCTCTCCGTCGGGGTGGCGGCCAACGCGGTGGACCTCCTGGAGCACCTCGTGCGGGCCGAGACGACCCCGGACGTGGTGACCGACCTGACGGCCGCCCACGACCTGCGCTACGGCTACGTCCCGGCCGGCCGCTCGGCGGACGAGGCGGCGGCGCTTCGGCGCGAGCGCCCAGAGCGGCTCGAGGAGCTCGGCCGGGCATCGGTGGTGCGCCACGTTCGAGCCATGCTGGAGCTGCGCCGCCGCGGCGCCGTGGTCTTCGACTACGGCAACAACATCCGCCCCCAGGCCGCCGACGCCGGCTGCCCGGAGGCGCTCGACATCGACGTGTTCACCAAGCGCTACCTGCGCCCCCTGTTCTGCCGCGGGATCGGTCCGTTTCGCTGGATCTGCGCCTCGGGCGCGCCCGAGGACCAGGCCGAGCTGGACGCGCTGTGCCTCGAGACGTTCCCCGACGTGCCGCGGATCGCCGACTGGATCCCGCTGGCCCGGCGCCACGTGCCGATCCAGGGCCTGCCCGCGCGGATCGCCTGGCTGGGACACGGTGAGCGCACCCGCTTCGCCGGCGCCGCCAACGCCGCCGTGCGCACGGGGCGGCTGCGCGGGCCGGTGGCCTTCACCCGCGACCACATGGACGCCGGGGCGATGACGCACCCGTACATCATCAGCGAGGGGATGCGCGACGGCTCGGATGCGGTCGCCGACTGGCCGCTCCTCGACGCCCTGCTCACGACCGCGTCGGGGGGCGACCTCGTCGCCATCCACTCGGGCGGCGGCGGGTACGCCGGGCACTCGATGAGCACGGGTCTGACCGTGGTGGCCGACGGAACGGTGGCGGCGGCGCAGCGGCTCGAGCGAGCGCTCGGCGTGGACTCCGCCCTCGGTGTATTGAGGCACGCGGACGCCGGCTACCAGGAGGCCGCGGATTGTGCCCGCGAGTCGGGGCTGGGGCTCCCGGAGCCGCGATGAGGGACCTCGATCGCCACGCGGTGGAGGCGGCGGTCGCCGGGGGGTCGGTGCTCGCCGCCGGCGGCGGGGGCTGGGTCGAGCACGGCCACCTCGTCGGGCGCACCGCGGTCGCGTACGGCACGCCCCGGCTCGCGACGCTCGACGAGATCGCGGACGACGCCACGATCGCCACGGTCAGCGCGATCGGAGCGCCCGCCGCGGTGGGCTGGGAGATGCGGCCCGGCGACTACGTCAGGGCGCTGGAGCTGCTGATCGACGCGCTCGCCGAGCCGGTGATCGGCACCATCACCGCGCAGAACGGCTCGAGCACCACCTGTAACGGCTGGATCCAGTCGGCGGTGCTGGGGACGCTCGTGATCGACGCCGCCGGCGACGGCCGGGCGCATCCGACCGGGAAGATGGGATCCCTGGGCCTGGCGGCGGACCCGGACCACCAGACCGTCCAGGCCGCCGCCGGCGGCAACCGCGCTCAGGGCCGGTATCTCGAGGTCGTGACCCGCGGGCCCGTGCGCCACACCGCGGACGTCCTGCGAACCGCCGCGGTGGCCTCGGGCGGGTTCATCGCCGCGGCGCGCAACCCGCTGCCGGCGGCCTACGTGGCCGAGCACGGCGCGGTGGGGGCGATCTCCTTCGCCCTGCGGCTGGGCGAGGCGATCCTGGCTGCGGGCGCGAAGGGCGCCGCCGCGGTGATCGAGGCGATCACCGCCGCACTCGAGGGCCGCGTCCTGGGCGCGGGCGCGGTCCGTCACAAGCGGCTGCGAACGGACGGCGGCTTCGACGTCGGCGCCCTCCACGTCGGCGAGCTGGAGCTGGGCTTCGTCAACGAGTACATGACGGTCGAGGCGGCGGGCGAGCGGCTGGCGACGTTCCCCGACGTGATCACGACGCTGTCGGTGCGCGACGGGCGGCCGGTCTCGATCGCGGACGTCCGCGAGGGGGACGAGGTCGCGGTGCTGGCCGTCGCCAAGGGGCACGTCCCGCTCGGCGCCGGCGTGAAGGAGCCCTCGGTCTATCCGGAGGTCGAGGAGATGCTGGGTAAGCCGCTCGTCGACCGAGCACTCGCTTGAGAGCGGCGCCGAGTACGGTCCCGCCATGCCGACGCCGAGCGAGCCCGCCGGCCTTCGCTGCCGCGGCTGGCAGCAGGAGGCCGCGCTTCGGATGCTCGAGAACAACCTCCATCCGGACGTGGCGGAGCGGCCCCAGGACCTCGTGGTCTACGGCGGCCTGGGCAAGGCCGCCCGAAACCAAGCCTGCTACGAGGCGATCCGCCGCGAGCTCGAGCGCCTGGGCGAAGCGGAGACGCTGCTCGTCCAGTCGGGTAAGCCGGTGGCGGTCTTCGAGACCCATCCGGCCGCGCCGCGGGTGCTGATCGCCAACTCGAACCTGGTGCCCGAGTGGGCGACCTGGGAGCACTTCCGCGAGCTGGACGCCGCCGGGCTGATGATGTACGGCCAGATGACCGCGGGGTCCTGGATCTACATCGGGACCCAGGGGATCCTCCAGGGCACGTACGAGACCTTCGCGGCGCTGGCGCGGCGGCGCTTCGACGGCACGCTGACGGGTCGCCTGGTGGCGACCGCCGGGCTGGGCGGGATGGGGGGCGCCCAGCCCCTGGCGATCACCATGAACGGGGGCACGGCCCTGTGCGTGGAGGTCGACCTGCACCGGATCGAGCGCCGGCTCGCGACCGGGTACCTCGACGAGCGCGCGGGCTCGCTGGACGACGCGCTCCGGCGGCTGGGCGACGCCCGCTCGCGCCGCGAGCCGCTGTCGATCGGGCTGCTGGGCAACGCCGCCGAGGTGATGCCCGAGCTGGTCCGGCGGGGGGCGGAGGTCGACGTGGTGACGGACCAGACGAGCGCCCACGACCCGCTGAACGGCTACGTCCCCGCCGGCCTGACCGTGGAGCAGGCCGATGCCCTGCGGCGCTCGGACCCGCGGGACTACCTGCGTCGCGTGGGGGAGAGCGTGCTGGCCCACGTAGACGCCATCCGGGGGCTCGCGGGCGCGGGCGCCGAGGCGTTCGACTACGGCAACGCGCTGCGCGGCCTGGCCGCCGAGCACGGCGACGAGCACGCCTTTGCCTACCCGGGCTTCGTGCCCGCCTACATCCGGCCGCTCTTCTGCGAGGGCAAGGGCCCGTTCCGCTGGGTGGCGCTCTCCGGCGACCCGGCGGACATCCACGCCACCGACGCCGCGATCCTCGACCTGTTCGGCGACCAGGACAGCATCGCCCGCTGGATTCGGCTGGCCGCCGACAGGGTGCTCTTCCAGGGCCTGCCGGCGCGCATCTGCTGGCTGGGCTACGGCGAGCGCGACCGCGCCGGTCTGCGCTTCAACGAGATGGTCGCGGCGGGCGAGCTGCGCGGGCCGATCGTGATCGGGCGCGACCACCTCGACGCCGGGTCGGTCGCCTCGCCCCAGCGCGAGACCGAGGCCATGCGCGACGGCTCGGACGCCGTGGCCGACTGGCCGGTGCTGAACGCCCTGGTCAACACCGCCACCGGCGCGAGCTGGGTGTCCTTCCACCACGGCGGCGGCGTCGGGATGGGCAAGTCGTTGCATGCCGGGCAGGTGTGCGTGGCCGACGGCACCGCGGCGGCGGGCGAGCGCATCCGCCGCACGCTCCGCGCCGATCCCGGGATGGGCGTCGCTCGCCACGCGGACGCCGGCTACCCGGAGGCGCTCGGGGCGGCCGACCGGCTGGGGGTGCGCATTCCGATGGCCGGCACGTGAGCATCGACGCCGGCGACCTGGCCCAACTGCTCGCCGACCTCGAGCCGATCGGCCGCTCCGAGCAGGGCACCACCCGCCTGGCCTGGACCGCCGAGCACGAGGCCGCGGCCGAGTGGTTCCGCGAGGCGGCGGCCCGGGTGGGTCTGCGGCCGGCGCGCGACCCCGCCGGCAACCTGTGGGCGTGCCCCGAGGCGCCCGCGCCGTGGTGGGCGATCGGCTCCCATCTCGACAGCGTCCGGGAGGGAGGCCGCTACGACGGCGCGTTGGGGGTGGTCGCCGGCTTCGCCATCGCCGCCCGCAGCGAGCTCCCCCTCGCGGTGGTCGCGTTCGCCGACGAGGAGGGGGCGCGCTTCAACACGCCGACGTTCGGGAGCCGGGCGCTGACCGGCACCCTTGACGTCGGCGACGTGCTCACCCGCGTCGACGAGAGCGGCGTGACGCTGCGGGACGCGATGAGGGGGGCCGGGGTGGACCCGGACCGGCTGAGCGAGGCGCCGACCTGGCTCGACCGCCTGCGCGGGCTGCTCGAGCTTCACATCGACCAGAGCCGGGACGTGGCCGAGCGGGCCGGCCCCGCGGCGGTGGTACGGGGCCTGGCGGCCCGGATGCGCGTCCAGGTGGAGCTGCGAGGGGCCGCCGACCACGCCGGCACCACGCGCCGCCCGGTTCGCCGCGACGCGCTGCTCGCGGCGGCGCGACTGATCATCCGCGCCGATGAGCTCGCCGGTCCCGAGATGGTGGCGACCGCGGGGCGCATCCTGGTCGAGCCGAACGCCCCCACCACTGTGCCAGCCCGCGTACGCGCGTGGCTGGATGCCCGAGCGTCGCGGCCGGCCGAGGTCGACGCCTGGTGGGCAGGCGTCCGCGCGGCGGCGGACGACCTTCGGGCGTCCACGGGGGTCGACGTGCGGACGAGCGTGGCGTCGACGAACCGCGGAACCGTCTTCGACCCGGACGTTAGGCGGGCGCTGACGCGGGCCGCGGAACGGAGCGGCCTCCCGGCGGCCGAGGTGGTGTGCTTTGCCGGCCACGACGCCGGGGTGATCGCGCCGCGCCGCCCGGCGGGCATGGTGCTGGTGCGCAACCCCACCGGCGTGAGCCACGCCCCGGGCGAGGACGTGAGCCTGGAGGATGCCGCCGCGGCGGCGCGGGTCGTGCGGTCGGCCGTGGAGGCGCTGGCTTGACCAACCGGGGCCCGGCCCGCGGTTGCGCCGGTAGACTCGCGACCGCGCGGCAGCGATGACCACGGCCTCGGTCCTGTCCGATTCTTGGAACCACCAGCTGGTAGAGCACGACCGCCGGTGGCTGTTCCTCGTGCAGGAAAGGCCCCCCCGCTGAGGAAGGCGGTGGACGCCCCCGTTGCGCGGCGGCGGTGCGGTGTGGGTATCCGTATTGGCCCATTCGCGCCCCGGGTACACAATCCGGGTTGAGATGGCCACAACTGTCCTCATCGTCGACGACCACCCGAGTTTTCGGGCCAGCGCTCGGCTGCTGCTCGAGTGCGAGGGCTTCGAGGTCGTGGGCGAGGCGGAGGACGGTCTGTCCGCGGTTCGGGCGGCCAAGGCGCTGGCGCCCAACCTGGTGCTCCTCGACGTCCAGCTCCCAGACATCGACGGGTTCGAGGTCGCGGCGCGGCTGGTGGCGAACGGATCGGCGCCCGCGATAGTGCTCACCTCGAGCCGCGACGTGGAGGACCTCGGGCCGCTGGCGGACAGCGCCGCGGTCCGCGGCTTCGTGCCCAAGTCGGAGCTGTCCGGCGCCGCGCTGGAGGCGCTCCTCTGAGCGGCCTGCGGCGGGCCCTCTGGGCTCTGGCCGCCACCGGGGTGGCCATGGGCGGGATCGCGGTGGCGATCATCGCCTCGAGCGACCACCTGACCGATCCCGAGCTCATCGCGGTGGTCGCGCTGCTGGTGGGCTGGGGCTTCATCGGCGTCGGTCTGCTGGCCTGGGGCAGCCGGCCGGACAACCGCATCGGGCCGCTCATGGCCGCGACCGGCTTCGCCTTCCTCCTCTCGACGGCCGGAGCCTCCGATCTGCCGCTGGTCTTCACCCTCGGCCAGCTGTTCGGCTCGCTCTTCTTGGCCACGGCCGTCCACATGCTGCTCGCCGCGCCCAGCGGCCGGCTCCAGACGCCCGGCGACCGCCGCCTCGTGGGGCTCGCGTATCTGATCGCGGTGGTGCTCATCGTCCCGCTGCTCCTGGTGGCCGACCCGCGCGACGACTTCGGCTGCACGGAGTGCCCGGAGAACCTCCTGCTCGTCACCAACAACGACACCGCGCTGACCGTGATCGGGCTCGTCATCAACGCCTCGGCCGTGGTCCTCGTGGTCGGCGTGCTGGTGAGCCTGGTGCGCCGCTGGCGGCGGGCCGCCGCCCCCGAACGACGCCTGTGGGCGGGGGTGTACGCGGCGGGGGTGGTGTTGATGGGCGCCCTGGTGATCGGCTTCGCGCTCACCTCCGCGGTGGGCGTCGACAAGGACAGCACCGCGCTCGACGTGGTGTGGGGGCTCGCGATGCTGCCCCTCGCCGCGGTGCCGTACCTCTTCCTGTTCTCGTTCGTGCGCGCGCGCATGATCCAGCGTGGCGCGATGGGGGAGTTGATCGCGCGCATCCGCGACGCCCCGCGACCCGGCGAGCTTCGCGACGCGATCGCCGAGGCGCTCGGCGACCCCACCGTGGAGCTGGCGTACTGGCTGCCGGAGGACCGGCGCTGGGTGGACGGCAAGGGGCGCATGGTGAGGCTGCCCGCGGAGGGGTCGGGCCGCGCGGCCACGCGCGTGGAGCGCGACGGGCAGTGCGTCGCCGCCATCGTCTATGACTCGGCGCGGGGGGCGCAGGCCCGCGAGCACGTGGACGCGGTCGGTGCGGCGGCCGCGCTCGGGATCCAGAACGAGCGGCTCGACGCCGAGCTCCGGGCCAAGGTGCAGGAGCTGCGGGACTCCCGCCGGCGGATGCTCAGCGTCGGCCTCGAGGAGCGTCGCCGGCTGGAGCGCGACCTGCACGACGGCGCGCAGCAGCGGCTCGTGTCGATGGCGCTCAACCTGCGCCTCGCGCGGGCGCGGTTGCGCACCGACCCCGACGGCGCCGATGGCCTGCTCGTCGGCGCCGGCGAGGAGCTCGATGCCGCGCTGGAGGAATTGCGTGAGCTCGCTCGCGGCATCCACCCGGCGCTCCTTACCGACCGCGGCCTCGATACCGCGCTCGAGACGCTCGTCCACCGCGCGCCGCTGCCGGTGGAGCTTCGCGGCGCACCGGGGGAGCGACTACCCGAAGCCGTCGAGCTGGCAGCCTACTTCGTCGTGTCCGAGGCACTGACAAACGTGGTGAAGTACGCGGCGGCCAGCCACGCGGTCGTCGACGTCATGCGCGAGAACGGCCGGCTGGTGGTCGAGGTGACAGACGACGGCGTGGGCGGCGCCGACCCGGAGCGCGGGACCGGCCTGCGCGGCCTGGCCGACCGGCTCGCGGTGCTCGAGGGCCGCCTGGAGGTCCACTCGGAGCGCGATCATGGCACCACGGTGAGGGCGAGGATCCCATGCGAGTAGTGGTGGCGGACGACTCGGTCCTCCTGCGGGAGGGCGTGGTGCGGCTCCTCGAGGAGTCGGGATTCGAGGTCGTGGCCCAGGCCGGCGACGCCGACGACCTGCTGCGCAAGGTGAACGCCCACCGGCCCGACGTGGCCGTGGTGGACATCCGGATGCCCCCGAACAACACCGACGACGGGCTGCGCGCCGCGCTGGAGATCCGCGGCACGCAGCCGGACACCGGCGTGCTCGTGCTCTCGCAGTACGTCGAGGAGGGCTATGCGCTCGAGCTGGTGGGCGACGCCGCCGGCGGCGTGGGGTACCTCCTGAAGGACCGCGTGGCCGACGTCGAACGCTTCGTCGACTCCGTGCGGCGCGTCGCCGAGGGCGGGTCGGCACTCGACCCCGAGGTGGTGGCGCAGCTCGTGGGCCGGGCCCGCCGCGACGACCCGCTGGACGAGCTCACCCCGCGCGAGCGCGAGGTGCTCGCGCTGATGGCCGAAGGCCGCTCGAACCACGCGATCGCCGAGCAGCTGGTGGTCACCGAGCGGGCGGTGGAGAAGCACGTGACCAGCATCTTCGGCAAGCTCGGGCTCGCGCCGGCGCCGGCGGACCACCGCCGGGTGCTCGCCGTGCTCACGTTCCTTCGGGCCTGACGCGGTCGGCAGGCTCGAAGCCGAGCACCCGGCCGTAGAAGGACAGCTCGGCCTCGAGCGCCCGGACGATCGTCTCCGCGCGCCGAAAGCCGTGCTGCTCGCCCTCGAAGGCGAGGTACTCGTGCGGCACGCCGGTTCGCTTCAGGGCGGCCACCATCCGCTCGGCCTGCGAGGGCGGCACCACCGCGTCGTCGAGCCCCTGGAGCAGCAGCACGGGGGCCCGGATCCGGTCGGCGTAGTGGATCGGCGAGCGCTCGCGCCAGACGTCCCGCCGGTCCGGGTAGGGGGCGATCAGCCGGTCCAGGTAACGCGACTCGAACTTGTGCGTGTCGCGGGCGAGCGCCTCCAGGTCGGCCACCCCGTAGTAGCTGGCCGCCGCCGCGAACACGCCGGGGTGAAACGCGAGCGCGCAGAGCGTCGTGTACCCGCCCGCGCTGCCGCCGCGGATCAACAGGCGCCCGCCGTCCGCCCGGCCCTCCCCGACCAGGTGACGCGCCGCCGCGATGCAGTCCTCCACGTCCACGATCCCCCACGCCCCGCGCAACCGGTCGCGGTACGCGCGCCCAAAGCCGGTGCTGCCGCCGTAGTTCACGTCCACCACGCCGATCCCGCGGGTGGTCCAGAACAGGACCTCCTCCTGCAGGGCGGGCGCGCTGTGGCCGGTCGGCCCGCCGTGGCTGTGCACGATGAGCGGCGGCCGCTCGGTGTCGGGACCCTCGAACCCGGGGTGCGCGGGCGGGTAGTGGAACGCGTAGGCCCGCCGGCCGCCGGCGCCCTCGTACTCGATCTCGCGCGGGACCGAGAGGAACGCGCGCTCGAGCGCCTGCTCGCCGGCCCGGCGCAGGACGGTCTCGCCCTCGGCTGCGCTCCAGGTGACGAGCGCCGGGTCGCGCTCCGCGTTGCCGGCGATGAAGATCAGCCGCGGCCCGCGCGAGCGCAGGTGGGGAAAGCCGTAGGCGGTGTAGGGCAGGCCGGCGTCCATGAGGCGCCCGTCGTGCAGGAGGACGAGGCGCTCCACCGCCCGCTCGGTCCGGACGCAGGCGATCGCCCCGCCGGCCAGGAACGCGTAGGTCGCGCCGCCGAGCAGCCACTGGGGAAAGCCCAGGTCGGCGCGCTCGCGCGTCAGCTGTACGCCCTCGCGATAGAGGTTCCACCAGCCGTCGCGATCGGAGACCCAGTGCAGCTCGCCATCGGCGCTCCACTCCGGCTGCCAGATCGACTCCTCGGGGCCGCCGGCCACGCGCCGATCGCCGACCCAGAGCTCGGTGCCGTCCCAGGGCATGTTCGGGTGGTCCCAGGCGAGGAAGGCCAGCCCGCCGCCGTCCGGGCGTACCCGCGGGGCGGCGTAGAAGTCGCGCCCCGACGCCAGCACCGCCGGCTCGCCGCCCTCCACCGGTACGCTCACCACCTCGTTCACCGGCTCGCCCCCGCCGTGGCTCTCGCGCACGCAGACGATCGCGGAGCCGTCGGGCGTGGCCCGCCCGTCGGCGAAGCGGCAGGCCCCGGCGGGGGTGATGGCCTCGGGCCGGCCGCCGGGATCGAGCCGGTACAGGCGCTGGTCCTCGAAGTTCGAGAAGAACGCCGTCCGGCCGTGCAGCAGCCAGGCGCCGCCGCCGTACTCGTGCACCCGCGTGCGGACGTCGACCGCGGGCGGCGTCACGTCGCGGCCGTCGCGCACCAGCGTCGTACGGCCGGCCGCCCGCGGGCGGCGCTCGAGCCACCAGGCCGCGCCGTCCTCGCCCAGCGCGGGCTCCGAGAGCCGGATGCCGGCCTCGGCGACGCGGGCCGGCCCGAGCGGCGAACGCCAGGAGCCGTAGGGGGCCTTGGGCATGGACCGATCATCGCCGCTACGGGCGCGAACCGCGGGTTAGCCGTACCGCCCCGGGCCCGCGGGCCTGGCACCCTGCCGGGTTATGGACGCGATCGTCACCGCCGCCGATGTCCGCCGCCGCTACGGGGAGGGTGACGCCGCCGTCGATGCGCTCGCCGGCATCACGACCGCCTTCGAGCGCGGGCACTTCAGCGCGATCATGGGGCCGTCCGGCTCGGGGAAGTCCACGCTCATGCACATCCTGGCCGGGCTGGACCGCCCCACCGCGGGGACGGTCGTCCTCGACGGCGTGGACATAACGGGCCTCGACGACGGCGACCTCACCAAGCTGCGCCGCGACAAGCTGGGCTTCATCTTCCAGTTCTTCAACCTGATCCCGGTCCTGACGGCCGAGGAGAACATAGTGTTGCCGCTCTCGATCGCCGGCCGCCGGCCCGACGAGGAGTGGCTGCGGCGGCTGGTGGACACGGTCCGTCTGGCCGACCGGCTGACCCATCGTCCCGCGGAGCTCTCGGGCGGGCAGCAACAGCGCGTGGCGGTGGCCCGTGCACTGGCGTCGCGGCCCGCCGTCGTGTTCGCCGACGAGCCCACCGGCAACCTCGACTCGCGGTCGAGCGAGGAGGTGCTCCAGATGCTGCGCCGGTCGGTCGACGAGCTCGGGCAGACGGTGATCATGGTCACCCACGACCCTGAGGCCGCCTCACACGCGGACCGCCTGATCGTGCTGCGCGACGGGGTGGTGGTGCACGACGCCGCGGCCGGCACGCCGGACGACGTGATCGAGCTGATGAAGGCGGTCGCGTGACTAACTGGTCATCGCCTCAACTACGGTCGCGCTCGGACGGCCGGCACCGCGCCTGGCGCCCCCCGCGGTGCTCGCCGATGCTTCCAGCATCGACTGCGCCCGCGTGCG
>Ga0081538_10004946_pt1 | contig 12140 bp, 10 predicted proteins | sample TabmetS5T2R1_FD_71022 | JGI IMG/M metagenome (GOLD analysis project Ga0081538, IMG submission 71022) | Tabebuia heterophylla rhizosphere microbial communities from the University of Puerto Rico - S5T2R1 | ecosystem: Host-associated > Plants > Roots > Rhizosphere ... | reverse complement strand
GGGCCCCCGGAGACCCCCCCGCCCGTGGGCGGCGGGGCCCTGCCCCCCTGGAACTTCTTCGGGTTCTCGAGGAACTCCTTGATCTCCTGCAGCTCCTCGACCGCCTCGTCCACACCCGCAACGTCGCGGAAGGTGATCTTGGGCGAGTCCACCGACATCCGCTTGGCGCGCGACTTGCCAAAGGACATCACCTTCGAGCCGCCGCCCTGCATCTGATTGATGATGAAGAGCCAGAACAGCAGGAAGATCACGAACGGCAGGATGTACGTGAGGGCCGTGAGCCAGCCCGATCCGCCCTTCGGCTTGACCGTCACCTCGACGTCCGCCGCCCGCAGCTGGTTGATCAGATTCTGCTCGGTGTCGTTCAGGAAAGCGGTCTGGTACTTCCGGCCGCTGTCGAGCTCCACGTCGATGCGGTTGTTCTTGCTGTGGAGCGTGACGTCCTTGACCTGGCCGTTCTCGACCTGCGTCAGGAACTGCGTGTAGTTCGGATCCTTCTGGCGGTCACCCGGGCTGATCAGCTTCTGAGCGAAGAACGCCAGCACAACGACAATCAGAATCGGGAATGCGGCGCTCTTAAAGAATCTGCTCACGGGCTAGTCCGACCTGCTTCCCTCACATCCAAACCTGCCATGCCTCCGGGGTGAAACGCAAGCGTAGCAAGGGGGTAGTTACCTCTTTTGGCCCATTTCGGGCCTTCCGGGGGCGGTCTACGGCTCGTTCAAGACCGCCACATAAGGCAGGTTCCGGTAGCGCTCCGCGAAGTCCAGTCCGTAGCCGATCGCGAACCGGTTGGGGATCTCGAAGCCAACGTACTTGATCGGCAGCTCGATCTCGCGCCGCTCGGGCTTGGTCAGGAGTGCACAGACCTCCAGGGAGGCCGGGTGGCGCGCCCTCAGCATCCGGAACAGGTACGAGAGGGTCAGCCCCGAGTCGACGATGTCCTCGACGATCAGCACGTGCTTGCCCTCGATCGGGGCGTCGAGGTCCTTCAGGATCCGCACGACACCCGAGGAATCGGTCGACGCGCCGTAGGACGAAACCGCCATGAAATCGACCTCGCAGTCGACGTCGAGATGGCGCATCAGATCGGCGAGGAAGAAGACCGCTCCCTTCAGGACGCCGATGAGGAGGAGCTGGCGTCCGGCGTAGTCCCGGGAGACCTCCTCGCCCAGCTCCTTGACGCGGTGCGCGAGCTCGTCGCGCTGGACGAGGATCTCTCCCAGGGCGGGGTCGGCCATCAGGGGCGCGAGTCTAGACCGGTTCTCCGGCGACCCGCGCCTCGACCACGCTCTCCTCGCGCGCGAGCGCGAAGACGGCGCCGAGGGACTGCTCCGGCGAGTCGCTGTGGTGCAGGGCGGCGGCCAGCGTCGAGCCCTCGGGTGGGCGCACGAGCAGGAAGTCGGCGGCCTTGCCCGGGCTGAGGTCGCCGACCTCATCCGCCAAACCGAGCGCCCGCGCCCCCGCGCGCGTGGCGAGATCGAGCAGCTCGACGGGGCCGAGCCGCACACCGTCGTCGCGGAGCATCTGGAGCTCGTAGGCCATCAGCCCCTCCTTGAAGAGGCTGAAGCCGGTGCCGGCGCCCACGTCGGTGCCGAGCGCGACCGTGACCCCGTGGTCGAGGTGCCGCCTGAACGGGAACAGCCCGCTCCCGAGGAACGCGTTGCTCTCGGGGCAGTGGGCCACGCTCGTGCCGGCGGCTGCGAGCCGGCCGAGCTCCGCGTCACGCGGGTGATCGTTGTGTGCCAGCACGGTCGACGACGTCGCGAGCCCGAAGCGCTCGTAGGTCTCGAGGTAGTCCTCCGACCACTCGAACAGCCCGGCAACGGCCTCGACCTCGGCCGGGCTCTCGTTGATGTGGCTCGTCACGAGGGCACCCACCTCCGCGTGCAGCGCGCCGCAGGACTCGAGCATGCCGTCCGTGCACGAGAGGGAGAAACGGGGAGTGACCGCGTAGCGCAGACGGCCTCGACCGTTCCAGCGCCGGGCGAGCTCGGCGCCCGCCTCGTAGGCGGCCTGAGGTTCCACGTGGAGCTCTGGCAGCAGGTTGCGGTCGGACACGACAAGTCCGCTCGCGATACGCAGGCCTTTCCGCTCAGCCTCCTGGAACAGCGCGTCCTGAGCCTCCGGGAAGTGGGAGCCGAACACCAGCGCCGTGGTGGTTCCGTTGCCCGCCAGAGCATCGAGAAACTCGCGCGCGACCGCGCGCGCGTAGACGGGGTCGGCCATCCGCGCTTCCTGGGGCAGCGCCCGTTGCTGCAACCACTCGAGCAGGCTGAGCCCCATCGCGCCGATGATCGGGAGCTGCGGGTAGTGCACGTGCGTATCGACGAGGCCGGGCAGCAGGAGCGCGTCCCGCTCGTCGCGTACCTCCGCCCCAGGGTGAGCCCGCCGGATCTCGTCGAAGCCGCCGGCGGCGATGATCCGCCCATCCTCGAACGCGATGGCGCCGTCCGAGAACGCTTCGAGCGCGCCGGCGGGCGTGTGCATCACCTGGGCGCGGACGATCTGCACCGCGCTAGTGGTCTCCGACGGAAAGACGGTCGTGGCTCGGCGAGCGAGAACCGAGCATGGGCGTGCACGCGAGCGCAGTCGATGCAGAGCATCGACGAGCATCGCGGGTGCGGCCAGGCGAAGGTTCGCAGCCGCCGAACGCGAGCGTATTTGCGGAGGCGACCACTAATGGAGGCGGCCACGGCCACGGCCGAACGCGAGGCCCCGCGCGCTGAGGGCGGGGGGCGGCGGCGGCTCGGCCGGCGCGCGCTCGATTGGCTCCTGAACGCGTACGCCGGCCTGGCTCTCATCTACCTGCTGGTCCCGATCTTCGTGATCCTCGTGTTCTCGTTCAACAACCCGCGCGGACGCTTCAACTTCGTCTGGCAGGAGTTTTCGTTCGAAGCATGGACAGACCCGTTCGCCGTCCCCGGCATCGGCGACGCGCTTCTCACATCGATCGAGATCGCGGTCCTCTCCACGCTCGGCGCCACGATCCTGGGGACGCTCACCGCCCTCGCCCTCGTCCGCTACGAGTTCAGCGGCCGGGCGCCGATCAACTTCTTCATCTTCATCCCGCTCGCCACGCCCGAGGTCGTGCTCGGTGCCGCGCTGCTGTCGCTCTTCCTGAACGCGGGCGCCCCGGCGCTCGGCTTCGCCACGATCCTGATCGCACACATCATGTTCAACCTCTCGTTCGTGGTCGTGACCGTGCGTTCTCGGCTGATCGGCTTCGACCGCTCGCTCGAGGAGGTAGCCCAGGACCTCGGCGCCACGCCCTGGGAGACGTTCCGGCTCGTGACCCTGCCGCTGATCATGCCCGGCGTGATCTCGGCGGCCCTGCTCGCGTTCGCCCTGTCGATCGACGACTTCGTGATCACGTTCTTCAACTCCGGCTCGACGATCACGTTCCCCGTCTTCATCTGGGGAGCCGCCCGCGTGGCGATCCCGCCGCAGATCTACGTGATCGCGTCGATGATCTTCCTGTTCACGCTGGCGATGATGCTGCTCACGATCTGGCAGCAACGCCGGGCGGAGCGGATGGCCATGGTCCGGCCCGAGCCCGAGGAGGTCTAGGTGGAGGCGTCCGTGCAGGCTCCCGAGCGCAGCGAGCACGGACTGAAGAAGGATGCGATCGGCTTCGTCGACGGGCTGATCATCGGAATCGCCTCGACGGCCCCCGCCTATTCGCTCGCGGCGGTGCTCGGGATCGTCGTGGTCACCGTCGGCGTCCAGGCGCCGGCGGTGCTGCTCGCGTCGTTCATCCCGATGTTCCTGATCGCCTCGGCCTTCTACTACATGAACCGCGCCGATCCGGATTGCGGGACCACCTTCTCGTGGGTCACGCGCGCGATGGGCCCCTCGCTCGGCTGGGTCGGCGGCTGGGCGGTGTGCACCACAGGCATCATCGTCATCGGCTCGCTCGCCGACGTGGGGGCCTACTACATCTTCGACATCCTCAGCCTCGACGGCCTGCGCGACTCGAAAGCGGCGGTCACGATCTTCGCGATCGTGATCATCGGCGTGATGACGTGGATCTGCGTGCTCGGTACCGAGCTGTCCGCGCACGTGCAGCGCTTCATGATCGCCGCGTGCCTTCGGGCACGATGGATTCTTTCGGCGGCCCACGGAGACCGTCGACCCCGAGGTGGCGGCCAGCCGCAAGGCGGGTGTGGCAGCGGTGCCTGAGGAGGCCGTCTGAGCGTCTCCGCCCGGGGTGAGGTCGACCGCGAGCGACTCGACGCGCTGACCGCTCGCGAGCGCGAGCGCTTCGCGCTGGAGCACCCACGCTCGCGCGAGCTGCACGAGCAGGCGCGCGGGAGCCTGATGGCCGGCGTCCCGATGCCGTGGATGGCCATGTGGCGGGGAGGGTTCCCCGTCTACCTCGCCGAGGCGCGCGGCGCGCGCGTGACCGACGTGGACGGCAACGAGTACGCCGACTTCTGCCTCGGCGACACCGGTGCGATGGCGGGCCACTCCCCCGAGCCGACGATGGCTGCGATCTCCGGGCGCGCCGGGCTCACGGTGATGCTCCCGACCGAGGACGCGGCCTGGGTCGGGGCGGAGCTCGCACGCCGTTTCGCCATCCCCTACTGGCAGTTCTCGCTGACCGCAACGGACGCCAACCGCTGGCTGCTGCGGATGCTGCGCCACGTCACCCGCCGGCCGAAGGTGCTCGTGTTCAACTGGTGCTACCACGGCAGCGTCGACGAGGCCTTCGTGACGCTCGACGCCGGCGGGCGCGAGCGCTCGCGCGAGGGCAACGTCGGGCCGATGGTCGACCCGGCCGAGACCACGCGGGTCGCCGAGTTCAACGACCTCGGCTCGGTCGAGGAGGCGCTCTCGCACGGCGATGTGGCCTGCGTGCTGATGGAGCCCGCGCTCACAAACATCGGCATCGTGCTGCCCGAACCCGGCTTTCTCGAGGGCGTCCGCGCGGCGTGCACCAGGGCGGGCGCGCTGCTCGTGATCGACGAGACCCACACGCTGAGCGCCGGACCGGGCGGCTGCACTGCCGCCTGGGGTCTCGAGCCTGACGCGGTCACGCTCGGCAAGTCGATCGCCGGCGGGGTCCCGATCGGTGCCTACGGCGTGAGCGCAGCGCTCGCCGAGCGGATCGCGGCCCAGGAGGACGCCGACTACGAGGACACGGGCGGCGTGGGCGGCACGCTCGCCGGCAACGCGCTGTCGCTCGCCGCGGCGCGGGCGACGCTCCGCGACGTGCTCACAGACGAGGCCTTTGAGCGCATGGTCTCGCTGCGGGAGCGTTTCGTGGCTGGGGTCGAGGAGACGCTTGCGCGCCACGGCGCACCCTGGTCGATCGTGAGCCTCGGGGCGCGCGCCGAGTATCGCTTCTCAGCCCGGCCGCCGCGCACTGGCGCGGAGTCGGCCGCGGCCGCCGATCCGGCGCTCGACGAGTACCTCCACCTGCGGCTGCTGAACCGCGGCGTGATGATCACGCCCTTCCACAACATGGCGCTCATGTGCCCGGCGACCACCGAGGCCGACGTCGACCTCCACACCGAGGCCTTCGCCGAGGCGGTGGCGGACTTGTTCTCCCGCTAGGCCAAGGCGGCTGGATAGTCTCACCCGCTTGTGAGCACCTACGACCTGATTGCCGACCTCCCGCTGAAGATCGAGTCGCTCGAGTTCGAGGGCCGCGAGTTGGCCTTTGGCGAGGCGTTCGTGCGCAAGACGACGCTGATCAAACTCCACGGCGACGGCGCGACCGGTACCGGCGAGGACGTCGTCTACGACCCAGAAGACCACGACGCGCTGCAGGCAGCGGGCGGAGATTCGATCGACCTCGCGGGCGAGTGGACGCTCGACTCGTTCTCGCGGCGGCTCGAGGAGGTCTCGGTTTGGCCCCGCCCTCCCGCCCGCGGCGACGTCTCGCGCGACTATCGCCGCTGGGCCTTCGAGTCCTCGGCGCTCGACCTGGCGCTGCGTCAGGCCGGCCGCTCGCTGGCGGACGTGCTCGGCCGCGAGCCCCGGCCGCTCCACTTCGTCGTCTCGATGCGCCTGACAGCGCCGGGCGAAGGGGAGCCTGAGACCGCGGAGCGCGCCGTCCGCCTCCTCGAGCGCTACCCCGGCACGGGCCTGAAGCTCGACCCGACCAACACCTGGACCCAGGAGCTCGTGGACGAGCTGGCCGCGACCGGGGCCGTCAACTCGATCGACTTCAAGGGCTTCTACAAGGGCACGCCGGTGGACGTCGTGACCGATCCGAAGCTGTACGCCATGTGCATCGAGGCATTCCCGGACGCCTGGTACGAGGATCCGGACGTCACCGACGGCACGCGCCCGCTGCTCGAGCCCGTCTCCGGCCAGGTCACCTGGGACGCCCCAATCCACTCTGTCGCCGACGTCCTCGAGCGGCCCTGGAGGCCGCGCATGGTCAACATCAAGCCCTCTCGCTTCGGCCCGCTGCGCAACCTCTTCGATATGTACGACTGGTGCGAGCGCGAGGGCGTGGGTGCGTACGGCGGCGGCCAGACCGAGCTGGGCGTGGGGCGCGACCAGATCCAGTACCTGGCCTCGCTATTCCACCCGGACACCCCCAACGACACTGCGCCGGGCGGCTTCAACATCCCGGACCTCCCCGACGGCCTGGCGACGAGCCCGCTCGAGCCCCACATCGCCCCCGCGGGCTTCGGCTGGGACCGCGGCTAATCCGAGGGTCCTCCGCGGCGCCGGATTCCGCCCGAGGTCCGATAGCGTCGCCGCCTCGTGATCGAGGTCCAAACTCTCCACCCAGGCGGGCAGTCCGCACTCGAGATGGCCAAGCGCGTGGCCGGCTTCCTGAACGAGGCGCGGGAGTCACTCGATCTCGCGCTCTACGACGTCCGCCTGCCCGGCGAGCCCGGCGACCTCGTCTCCGGTGCCCTCCGCGACGCCAGCACGCGGGGGGTGCGGGTGCGCGTGGCCTACAACGCGGATCACGACGAGCGTCTGTTCCCGCCGCCGCCGCGCACCGAGCCTGAGCTGATCGAGAGGCTGCCGTTCGACACGCGCGGCGTGCCGGGCATACCCGACCTGATGCATCACAAGTACGTGGTCCGCGACCGCGACAGCGTCTGGACCGGATCGACCAACTGGACCACGGACTCCTGGACGATCCAGGAGAACGTGGTGCTCACCGCGCGCTCGCCCGAGCTCGCCGCCGAGTTCACGCAGAACTTCGAGGAGCTGTGGCGATCAGGGGACGTGTCGGACTCCGGCCACCGCGAGCCGCGTCGCCTCGAGCTCGCCGGCAGCGAGGGCCGTGCCTGGTTCACGCCGGGTCACGGCGAGGAGCTCTCGCAGCGGATCGCCGGCGCGATCGGCCGGGCGCGCCGGCGGATACGGATCGCCTCACCGGTGATCACGGCGGGGCCCGTGCTCGGGACGCTCGCCGAGGTGGCGGCCGAGGCACGTGTCGACCTGCGCGGCGTGGTCGACCGGACGCAGATGGAGGGCGTCGTCTACCAGTGGCGCACGAACGGGCGCTCCGCCTGGAAGATCCCCATCCTCGCGTCCGTGCTGAGCCACGCCGACTTCAGGGGCAAGGTCTCCGTGCCCTGGACGCCCGAGTCGGTCCACGACTTCATGCATGCGAAGGTCACCGTCTGCGACGACACGCTCTTTGTCGGCTCCTTCAACCTCTCGCGGTCAGGCGAGCAGAACGCCGAGAACGTGGTCGAGCTCCGCGACCCCGAGCTGGCTGAGCTCGTCGCCGGTTTCGTCGACGAGGTGCGCGGTCGCTACGAGGCTATGCCCGCGCCTGACGGTGCGAGGCCGCGCTGAGCAGCTCACGCGCCTCGTACGGATCGTCGGTGAGCGTGAACAGCTGCTCGTCGCCCGCCGAGATCTTCCCCTCGCCGAGCGGCTTCGCGCACACCCAGTCGACCAGGCCGCTCCAGTAGTCCGTGCCCATGAGGATCACCGGGAACTCGCGGATCTTGTCCGTCTGGATCAAGGTGAGCGATTCGAACAGCTCGTCGAGCGTGCCGTAGCCGCCCGGGAAGACCACGAACCCGCTCGCGTAGCGCACGAACATGATCTTGCGGGCGAAGAAGTAGTGGAACTCGAGCTCGATGTCGCAGTACGGGTTGAGGCCCTGCTCGAAGGGCAGCTCGATGTTGAGTCCGATGGAGAGGGCGCGGGCGTCACGCGCCCCCCGGTTCGCGGCCTGCATGGTTCCCGGCCCGCCGCCGGTGATGATTGCCATGCCGGTCTCGCCGACGATCCGGGCGGTCTCGCGCGCGAGCGTGTACTCCGGGTGGTCCTCGGGCGTGCGCGCCGAGCCGAAGAACGACGCCGCCGCGCCCACCGGCGCGAGCGCCTCGAAGCCCGCCCGAAGTTCCTCCGTGATGCGCTCGATCCGGTCGGCGTCGGTGAGGGTTGAGACGACCGCCTCTTCCTGGGCGGCGAAGATCTCCTCGTCGAGCGTCTGGGGCATGCGGGGCTCGGGGCCATGGATCTCGTCCATGGCCCCGAGCCTAGTCCCCTCCCCCAGAGGACTACTTACGGCGCACGGCAGGCGGTCATGCTCACGCCTGGGCAGCGATGCCGCGCCCGTAGTGGGCGAGTCACCGCCGAGGTGCTAGTCCGGAGAATGCTTCGGCGGCTGGCGGCGAATGCGCGCATCGGGCGGGTGACAGTTCCTCTTTTCCTCTGAGGAACTATTCCGCCACTTTACCCAGCAGCGGTGTACACGACGCCCGCCGCTTTGGAGCAGATTCCGTTGTGTGTTAGGCCGGGGCGGCTAAACGCCGTCGGCTACAGAGCGAGTGACAGCGGCTGCTCGAGCAGCTCCTTGACGCGGGCGAGGAACTGCGCGCCGTCGGCTCCGTAGAGGATCCGGTGGTCGCACACCAGGCTGAGCGTCATCTGGTCCTGCGCCACGATCCGGCCGCTCGCGTCCACCGCCGGGCGCTTCTCGAGCTTGCCGACCGAGAGGATCGCCGCCTGCGGCGGGTTGATGATCGGACTGAAGAACTCGATCCCGAACATGCCGAGGTTGGAGACCGTGAAGGTGGCCCCGGAGAGCTCGGGGGGCGTGACGCTCTTGTCGCGTACCTTCTCGATCACCGCCCGCGCGTCCTTCGCGATCTGGCCAAGCGACTTCTGGTCCGCGTTGAAGATCGTCGGGACGATGAGCGCGTCCGGCGCGGCCACAGCCACGCCGATGTTGACGTTCTCGTAGAGCTCCCACTTGCCGTCGCGGTAGGCCCCGTTCACGCGCGGGTGCTCGGTGAGCGCCGCCGCTGCGGCCTTGACCACCATGTCGTTGAAGGACGGCGCGGGATCGGCCACCTCCTTGAGCCGCTTGCGCAACTCGACCGCCTGGGTCATGTCCACGGTCAGGCTGATCGAGAAGTCGGGCGCCGTCGCCTTCGACTCGGCCATCCGGCGGCCGATCGTCTGCTGTATCCGGGTCAGCTCCTGGACCTCGGCCTCGCCCTTTGGACCGGCCTCGGCGCGCTGCGGCTCAGGTGCCGCGGCGGCCGCGGGCCGTTCCTCCTCGCGCTCGGCGGGCTCGGCCTTCGCCTCCGCGGGTGCCGCCTCGGCGGGTGCCGCCTCGGCCGCGCCGCCGTCCTCGGCGGCGGCTTCGACGTCCGCCTTGACGATCCGTCCGCCGGGCCCGCTGCCCTCGATCGCTGCGAGCTCGAGTCCCAGCTCGCGCGCCATCCGCCGCGCGACCGGCGACGCCTTCACACGCCCGTCGCCGTCCCCGTCTCCGGCCGGAGCCCGCTCGCGGGTGGCGGTTCCGCCGTCCCCGCGCTCGGCCTCCGCGCCCGAGCGCGTCTCGCCGCCGCCGTCGGCGGCGCCGGCCCCGCCACGCGACTCGCCGGCTTCGGCGGCCTGTTCGTCTGGCTCGGCTTCGGCCTCGGCCTCCTCGCGCTCGGCCGTCTCGTCCTCACCCTCGCCCTCGCCCGCCTCATCCTCAGCGGTCTCCTTTGTCGCCGCCTCGCCCTTCTCCTCGCCGCCGGACGGCTTGCCATCCCCCTTGACCTCGCCGGCATCGCCGATGCGCGCGATCACCTCACCGATTGCGAGCGTGTCGCCCTCCTCCGCGATGATCTCGACGAGCACGCCGTCGGCGTCCGCGTCGTAGGTCATGTTGGCCTTGTCGGTCTCGATCTCGACGAGCGGCTCGCCGCGCTTGACCTCCGCGCCCACGTCCACCAACCACTTGAGGACCGTGCCCTCCTCCATCGAGTCGGACAGGCGGGGCATCGTGACGTCGCTGGCCATTCGCTGAGTCTCCTCCTATAGGTCTCTGAAGCTGGCGAGGGCGGCGTGGACCACGTGCTCCTCGTGCGGGAATGCCGCCTGCTCGAGCGGCTTCGAGTAGGGCATCGGCACATCCGCGCCCGTCACGCGCTGGACGGGAGCATCGAGCCAATCGAAGGCCTGCTCCTGGACGAGGGCGGCGATGTTCGCGCCGACGCCTCCGTGCGGCCAGCCCTCCTCGACGATCACGGCGCGGTTGGTCTTCTTCACAGACCCGACGATCGTGTCGAGATCGAGCGGGCGCAGCGTACGCGGGTCGATCACCTCCGCCTCGATCTCGTGCTCCTCGGCCAGGACGTCGGCCGCCTTCTGGGCGGTGATCGCCATGCGCGAGATGCCGATCAAGGTGACGTCGTCGCCCTCGCGCCGCACGGCTGCCTCGCCGAAGCGCATCGGCCCGCCGTTCTCGGGCACCTCGCCGCGTTGGCCGTAGAGCGTCTCGTGCTCGATGAACACGACCGGGTTGTCGTCCTTGATGGCCGCCTTGAGCAGGCCCTTGGCATCAGCGGGGGTGGACGGCACGGCCACGAGCAGCCCGGGCACGTGCAGGTAGAAGGCCTCGAAGCAGTGAGAGTGCGTGGGCCCCAGCTGGTGGCCGGCGCCCTGGGGCATCCGCACCACGAGCGGCACCTTGACCTGGCCGCCGAACATATACCGGATCGCCGCCGCGTGGTTGACGATCTGGTCCATCGCGAGCAACGAGAAGTTGATCGTCATGAGCTCGACCACCGGCCGCAGCCCGAGCATTGCGGAGCCCACGCCCATGCCGACGATCGTGTTCTCGGAGATCGGCGTGTCGCGCACGCGCTTCTCGCCGAACTCCTCGAGCAGGCCGGCGGTGACCTTGAAGGCGCCCTGGAAGACGCCGATGTCCTCGCCCATCAGGAAGACCTTCTCGTCTTCCTCCATCTCTTCGCGCAGCGCCTGGTTGAGCGCCTCGCGGTAGCGCATCGTGGCCATCAGCCGGCCCCGCTCTCCTCGGGCGCGTCGGCTCCGGGCTCGCCCTCGCCGCTGGCCTCCGCTCCGGCCTCGGCCTCCTCGTCCTCACCCGGGCCCTGCTGCGCGCCTTCCTCGTCCTGGTCGCGGGGCGAGCCGCCCTGGCGCGACTTGCGGTCGCCGACCCCGGCGTACGCCGCGCCCTTCTCGGCCAGCTCGTGCGGGAGGTCGCCGGCCTCGCGTTCGCGCTCGCCGCGGTGTACCTCGGGCGAGCGCTCGTCGACGGTCCACCAGGCGGGCACCTCGTCGGCGAAGACGTAGATGTCGTCGTAGAGCGAGTCGAGCTCGGGGAAGGGCGAGTTGTCGGCGAACTTGACCGCCTCGTCCACGACCGCGATGGCCTCGTCGTCGAAGGCCTTCACGTCGTCCTCGGCGATCACGTCCTCCTTGACGAGGCGGTCGGAGAACGCCTTGATGGGGTCGCGCTCGCGCCACTCCTCGACCTGCTCCTTGGTGCGGTACTCCTCCGGGTCGGCCATGGAGTGGCCGCGGTAGCGGTAGGTCACGGCCTCCACCAGCTGCGGCTTGCGCTCCTCGCGGGCGCACTTGAGCGCGTCGGTCACCACGCTGTGCACGTCGAGCACGTCCATGCCGTCGCAGCGGGTGCCCGGCACGCCGAAGCCCTGGGCCTTGAGGGAGAGGTCCGTCACCGCCGAGTGGCGGTGGAGCGCCGTGCCCATCCCGAACTGGTTGTTGATGATCACGAACACCACCGGGAGCTTCCAGAGCGCGGCGAGGTTCATGGTCTCGCCGAAGGTGCCCTGGTTCGTGGCGCCGTCGCCCATCATCGAGAGGATCACGTCCTCGGTTTCCATGTAGTCGGCGGCGAGCCCGACGCCGGCCGAGAGCGGCAGCGAGCCGCCGACGATGCC
>Ga0081538_10004945_pt1 | contig 12140 bp, 6 predicted proteins | sample TabmetS5T2R1_FD_71022 | JGI IMG/M metagenome (GOLD analysis project Ga0081538, IMG submission 71022) | Tabebuia heterophylla rhizosphere microbial communities from the University of Puerto Rico - S5T2R1 | ecosystem: Host-associated > Plants > Roots > Rhizosphere ... | reverse complement strand
CAAATCCGCTGATGGGACCGAGAGCCGCCACCGCGGCGGCGAGGCCGAAGACCAGCTCGATGCGGCCACCCTCCAGGATCGCGGAGAGCGCCGGCTTTACGAGCCAGACGAGCAGCGCCGTCGCTCCTGCCGCGACCCATGTCAACATGAAAGCCAGGGCCAAAGCGCGGTGATGCGGGCGGAGATACTCGCGCTGCAACCATCGAAATGCGTCGATCAGGTCGCGATCGATCTGGCTGGTCAGCCATCGCGAAAGGAGGCCACCCTGCCCAGCCGCGCCAGCTTTCTGCGTCTGCGCCTCGGTCCCCACACTCAGCAAGCGCCGTCTCCTCTAGCGGATGGCGACCGTGCACCATTGCGGCGGAAGAGCGCACAGTCGTGGCGTAGCTCGTTAAGGGCGTCAACCCACTTGATCCAGGTACTATTGGCTCCTGTCTGTTCAAGCCCTGCAGCAGGACCACAGCCACGCAGAAACAGGACGGTGAGGGAATATGAGTAGATTGGCGCTCCAGCGCGCCACCAGGATTTGGGTAAGGCCGGCTTGGGGTCAAAGGGCGACCTTGATTGAGGCCATTGGAATGGCCGCTCTTCGCCGCGGTTTTGGCGCAGGGCTATCCTCGCCGGCTGACGGTCAGCGGTGGCGACACCCCCTCCGCCAGACTGCGACGCCAGCGGTAGCGCTGAGCCCGATCACGGCGCCACCGCGGCCGCTACCGGCGCAGTCGCCCCTGGCGCAGCCGGTGCGGGCGCCGCCACCACCGGTGCCGTCGGCGCCGGCACGGCCCCGGGAATCAGCGGCACGATGGCGTCATGGAGCGCCCGGGCGAGCTGCTCGTTCGCCTCTTCCGTCAGATGGACCCAGGTCGTCAACCGCGACCTGTCCTGGTCGACGATGGCGATATTGTCGACCACGGGCAGGTTGCGCTCGCGCGCGAGGGCATCCAGCTCGTCGATCAACCGATGATGGAGGAACATCCGGTTCTCGAGTTCGGTCAGCGGCTCCCGAGCGGCGATTTTCGCTGTCACCGCCGCGTATTCCTCCCCGTACGTCCTTCGATTGAAGTCGCGGTTGTCGACTTGCGTGGTCATGGGCTGCCGCACCAACATGGCCCCTATGCCGCGTTCCGCCGCAAAGGTCAGGATCGCCTCCATGTTCTGGCGGTAGCGTGCTGCGACGGCCTCCGCCGTCTGGTCCAGGGCCGCCGGATCGGTCGACGTCGGCAACCACCTGCGAAGCTTCCTTCCCAGCCAGAGCACCCGGCTGTCCGGCAGCAGGGTCTCCTTCATCACGAGATAGATCATCGAGTGCTGCGAGATCCAGAACAGCAAGCGCGTCCCGGACCCGCTCCCGAGCGGCCAGGAGGCGTCGTTGTATGCCGCATACAGCGTGATCAGGTCCGGATCGTAGGATGCCAGTTCGGTCTCGAGCAGCGATCGAACGCTGGCGGTCGTGTAGTACGGGAAGCCGCCATTGATGACCTCGACCGACAAGCCGTTGATCGGCTCCCCAAACAGCTGCTGGAGCTGATAGGGGTACGTGCCGCTATCGCTATCGTGGAATCCGAAGGTCGAAGAGCCACCCAGGCAAATCACCCGGAACGTCCCCGCAGGCTTGATCGGGTCGAAATCCGGTCCGCGAAAGCCAAGCGAGTTGATGGCCGCCGTCTCGCCGCCCTGTCCGGCGGCTCCCTGGAGGCTGTAGCCGGGTGGGAACTTGTAGTGGCCGCCGCCGTAGACCGACCAGGGGCTGATTCCCACGCGCCCGACCAAGCCGTGGAAGCCATAGAACAGGTAGAATTGGTTCCAGTCGTTCCAGAAGAACGCGCCGAGCCGAAGTACGGTCTCCAGCAGCACGATCACCAGCACCGTGGCTGCCAAGATCCCGAGGCCTTGCTTCGCGACGATCCGGCTGGATCGACCATGCCCGTTTTTGCTCACCGTGCGCTCCGTTATGGTTCTCAGACGCCAGGGGCGAATGGTTCGATGTTGCGCCACCTTATCAGGTCGAGGACCGTCGTCACCAGCAGATTTACATCTCACCGTGCGGCAATCCGAGCCGACATTTCCCGGATGCGGCTCACTGGACCAGGATTGGCCGAGGTTGCAGCCCCGCCTATGAAATGGTTCACACCGCAGCAGTCCTTTTCTTCGCCACGCAACTCCCGCGAAGAAGGGCGCTCTGAGCTGGGCAAGGCGCCGACTTCGCCCAGATCCAGGTTCGGGCAGCAAAGTAGTTCCGGCGCATTCGTCTGGCGGGCATTCGGCCCGCGACCGTAGCGGCGCATCACGCGCCGACCGGGATTGTATTTCATTTGTAACGCGAATCACGCCAGCTGACATCGTTCCGAAATTTGCGGTCGCTAGCAATGCGCGCTGCTTGCAACGGTACGGTTAGCCTGACCCATGCTTGCAATGGTGCGAGGTGCGGATCGACGGATGACCTCGGCGTCCCACCGGCCGGCGCCGCGCGATGGGGAGCAGTTCGGCCACTACCAGATCCTGCGCCTGCTTGGCCAAGGCGGGATGGCGATGGTGTACGACGCCTACGACCCCAAACACGACCGCCGGGTCGCGCTCAAGGTGCTGAGGCCGGAGTGGCAGCGCGTCGCCGAGGCCGTCGCCCGTTTCCTGCACGAGGCGCGCGCCGCCGGAGGATTGAGCGGCCCCCATATCGCAACGATCTACGATTCCGGCGAGCAGCCCGTGCCCTTCATCGCGATGGAGCTGATCGACGGACCCACGCTCGCAGAGTTCCTTCGGCTGCACGGCAGGCTTCCCGTAGCCGAGGCGGTCCGGCTGGTGCGCGGCCTGGGCGAGGCGTTGGCCTATGCCCATGCCCGCGGCCGCATCCATCGCGACATCAAGCCGTCCAACATCCTGCTGTCCGGCCCGGAACGCACGCCCAAGCTGGCCGACTTCGGCATCGCCGTGATCACCGCCGAGGCGATTCAGGTCACCCGCCCGGACCACACGCTCGGCACCCCGCGTTACATGTGCCCGGAGCAGTGGCACGGCGAGCCAGCCGACGCGCGTTGCGACCTGTTCTCCTTGGGCCTCACCTTCTATGAGATGCTGACCGGTCGGCGCGCGTTCGACGGCGAGACGGTCGAAGCGCTCGGCCATCAGATCAGATGCCAGGCGCCGGCGCCGCTGCAGAAGCTTGCACCGCAGACTCCGCCCGCCATTCGCGTGATCGTCGATCGCCTGATCGCCAAGCGGCCCGAGGAACGCTTCCAAAGCGCGCGGGAGCTTCTCGACGCGCTCGACGCCTTGAGCCGGGCCACCCCTCGTCTCGCCCGCTACGTGGCCGTCATCGTGGCCGCCGGCTTCGTGGTCATGGTGATGATCGCCGGGGGTGCGGCCGTCTGGTGGGCCTCGCCGATCAACCAACCTCTGCCGATCAACCAGCCTCTGCCGATCAACCGACCTCTGCCGATCAACCAACCTCCCGTCGCGCGATCGGCCGAGCGGGCGATCCAGGCGGACCAGTCGCTCGAGATCGATCTGGCCTCGCTCGTTTCGGACGCTGATCGGGATCCGCTCGAGCTGGCGGCCGAGCTTGCGCCGGGCACACCTGGCCACCTCGCCCTGAAAGGAGCGCGGCTGCGCTACGAGCCAGGCCCGTCGTTCGCCGCGCTCGTCAGGGGCGAGAGCCGCGCGGTCCGCATTCTCTATCGCGCCAGCGATGGCCAGAACGATCCGGTCCACGCTGCGATCCGGGTCCGCGTGGCCGGGACCTTGGCGCCCAACCGCCCGCCGATCGCGGCCAACGACGGGGCTTGGACAAGGGCGGGTGAGCGAACCGCCATCGACGTGCTCGCCAACGATGCCGATCCGGACTCGAGCGATCGGCCGCAGCTGGTCGATGCCCGGATGGCGCCGGGCAGCCGCGGCAGCGTGCGCATCTCCGATGGCCGGCTCGACTACGACCCCGGGCCACCGCCTCGGGTGGCGCCGGATCGGATCCCGATCGCGGAGATCAGCTACGCGATCGCCGACCGCGCCGGCGCCAGGGCCGAAGGGCGCGTCTGGGTCAGGATCGAGCCGCCTCGAAAGGGTCCGACCCCACGGGTCCAGTCGCACGACGATCGCCGCTGCCAACACGTCGTCGAACGATTCCAGCTTGGAGGAGTGTTGTCCGATGAGGAGCGAGAGCTATTACAGAGCAGCTGCCCGCCCTGAGCGGGGGCGGATTCTCGCGCTGACGATGGCGTTGCTCGTCGTAGCCGGGCTCGCTGGCTGCACGAAGCTCCAGCAGCTTTCCTCGGCGTTGTCGCCGCAAGCCGGCACGACGTCGGTCCGGCCTGCCGCCGCGCCGGCCCCGGGCCAGCCGTTCGACAAGGCGGTGGTTCAGGCAGCCGACAAGCTGTTCGCCTCGGCCGCAGCCGCCGAGGCGGGCTCACCACCGGGGGTGCCACAGGCATTGGTGATCGACCCCCTGATCGACGAGGCGACGGGCTTTCGCTCCGCGGCCACGCGATCGATGGAGTCCCAGATCGTCGATCTGGTGCGCACCAAGCACCCGCAGTTCGAGGTGCAGGAGCTGACGAGCGAGACGCTGGCCCAGGAGCCGCTGGTCCTGCTGGGGAGCCTCGCCGGCGTGCCGGCCGACGGCACGAGCGTCGGCAGGCCCGAGGTCTACCGCATCTGGCTCGTGCTCGCCGACCTCAAGTCCGGCCAGATCGTGGCCAAGGGGGCCGCCCGCGCGGCGCGCGAGGGCGTCGACCTGACGCCTGCGGCGTTCGACCGGGAGAGCCCGGGCTGGGTGCGCGACCGCTATGTCGGCGGCTACCTTGCGACCTGCGGTGGCAAGGTCGGCGACCCGATCGATCCAGCCTATCTCGAAGGCATCCAGACCGCCGCGGTGGTGCGTGCGGCCACCGATGCCTATGAGGCCGGGCGCTACGAGGAGGCGCTGGATCTGTACACGCAGGCCTCGAAGACCGCGGCCGGCGATCAGCTGCGGGTGCACAACGGCCTCTACCTCGCCAACTGGCAGCTCGGCCGGCGCGAGCAGGCGGCCGAGGCCTTCAGCGGGCTGGTCGACTACGGCTTGAGGAACGACAGGCTGGCGATCCGCTTCCTGTTCAAGCCGGGCACCGCGACCTTCTGGCCGCCGGAGCTCGCCAAACCCTATCCGATGTGGCTCGGGCAGCTGGCCCAAAGGACGGCGAACAGCAGCGCCTGCCTCGAGGTCACGGGCCACACCAGCCCGACCGGCCCGACAGCGTTGAACGAACGGCTGTCCTTGCGCCGCGCCGAGTACATCATCTACCGGCTGCAGGGCGAAGCGCCGCAGCTCGGCGGCCGCATGATCGCGAGCGCGATGGGCTCGCGCGAGAACATCGTCGGCACCGGCACGGACGACGTGACCGACGCGATCGACCGCCGCGTCGAGTTCAGGGCGCTGAACTGCAAGCTCGAGGCGAGGGCCGCGCCGGCACGCGGTTCTGCGCTCGCCTCCCGGCTCGCCGGGTGACGCCATGCCCGATCAGCGCGCCGCAAGGCTGACCACCGCATTGGGCGACCGGCTGCGGTTCCGGCGCCTCCTCGGCGAGGAGGCGCTGAGCCGGCCGTTTCGTTTCGATCTCGAGCTGGCGAGCGACGACGAGGCGATCGCGTTCAACGAGGTTCTGGGCACCGCCATGGCGGTCGAGGTGCCGCTGACCGGCGGCGGCAGCCGCTGGCTGCACGGGCTGGTCAGCCGGTTCGTCTTCACCGGCTGGGAAGGCGGCGAGGCGCGCTACCAGGCCACGCTCCGACCGTGGCTGTGGTTTCTGTGCCGGACCAGCGACTGCCGGATCTTCCAGGAGAAGAGCGTGCCCGAGATCGTGCGCATGATCTTCGCCAAGCACGCCGGCAGCCTCGATGTCGACGTCGAGGAGCGCCTGTTCGGCAGCTACGCCCCGCGGCCCTACTGCGTGCAGTATCGCGAGAGCGATTTCGACTTCGTCGATCGCCTGCTCCAGGAGGAGGGCATCACCTATTTCTTCACCGCCTCGGCCGGCAAGCACACGCTCGTGCTCGCCGACTCGCCGCAGTCGCACCGAGCCTCGCCGCAATACGAGGAGGTCCCCTATTTTCCCAAGGACGAGTTCGCGCGGCGCGAGCGCGACCATGTCTTCGTCTGGGACATGGCCGCCGAGGTGCGCTCGGGCCGCTTCGCGCACACGAGCTTCGACTTCGAGAAGCCGCGCGCCGATCTCATGGCGCGCCAGGAGCGGCCGATGCCGCACAGCCTGGCGGATGGCGAGATCTACGACTATGACGGCCGGTTCACCGAGCCCGAGACCGGTGAGCGCGCGGCACGCCTCAGGCTCGAGGCCGATCAGGCAAGCCAGCGCTGTGCCGCCGGCGAAGGCACCGCCGCGGGGCTCATCGCCGGCCATCGGTTCAGGCTCGCCCGCTGCCCGCGCGAGGATCAGAACGCCGAGTATGTCCTGCGCGAGGTCAGCCACGAGCTGTGGGACCCGGCCTACCGCAGCGGCATGGCCGACGGCGAGGAGATCGATCTCTATCGCTGCCGGTTCACCGCGATGCCCGCCGAGATCCCCTACCGGCCGGCGCAGGTGACGCCCAAGCCGCGGATCCGCGGCCCGCAGACCGCGATGGTCACGGGCCCCGCCGGCGAGGAGATCTGGACCGACCGGCATGGCCGGGTGAAGCTGCAGTTCCACTGGGACCGCGAGGGGCGGCACGACGACCGGAGCTCGTGCTGGATTCGCGTCTCGCAGCCCTGGGCGGGGCCGGGGTTCGGCGGCATTCACATTCCCCGGGTCGGCCAGGAAGTGATCGTCGAGTTCATCGAGGGCGACCCGGACCTGCCGATCATCACCGGCCGGGTCTATAACGGCCAGGCGCAGCCGCCCTATGCCCTGCCGGCCAACGCCAGCCAGTCCGGCTTCAAGAGCAACTCGACCAAGGGCGGCGCCGGCTCGAACGAGCTGCGCTTCGAGGACAAGAAGGGCCTGGAGGAGGTCTACCTGCACGCCCAGCGCAACCTGCAGGCCGTGGTCGAGCACGACCGGACCGAGCACGTCAAGAACAACCACACCGGCACCGTCGAGGTCGACGAGACGCTGACCGTCCATGGCAAGCGCACGCGCACGGTGGACAAGGACGAGACCGTGACCGTGCACGGCAGTCGCACCCGCACGGTGGACAAGGCGGAGACCGTGACGGTGGGCGACAACCGCACGCGCACCGTCACCGGCAACGAGACCTACACGACCAAGGGTGATCGGACCTACACGGTCACCGGCAAGGACGTGCTGCACGTCACCAAGGCGCAGGAAGCCACGATCGGCGCCGCGCGCAGCCTTACGATCACCGACGCCGACGTGGTCAAGATCCTCCGCGGCAAAGCCCGGCTCGAAGCCGCCGCCAACCGCGAGGTGATCGCCGGGGAGACCTACAAGCTCGATGCCAAGGTGATCGAGCTGACCGCGACCAATTCGATCAAGCTGACAGTCGGCCAGAGCTCGATCAAGATCGATGACGAGGGGATCACCTTGGTGTCGGCCGACGGCCAGCGGATCAAGCTGAATTGATGCAGGCCGCGATCCCAGTTCGTCGAGTGCCCGGCGACGTCACCCTTCGAGAGCGGACTTGTACCACCACCAATCCTTCTTCTGCGGCTCCACCTTGTCTTCCGCGACCAGTCGGGCCTTCCGGCTTTCCCGCCGAAGCCTATGGGCCACGGCATCCTCAAATCGTTTCCACATCTCTGTACTGACCGAAAGTCCGAGCTGGCTCAGCGCCTTGATCTCGTCGCACAAGGAGTAGAGCTTGTGCATCTCCTCATATTCTAGCGGACCGTCATAAAGCGCGAGTCGCTCAGCGTAGAGGATCTGCTCACGGAGCAGATCCTGCATCCCCGATCGCTCAAGGAATTTGACGTACTCCTTGAGAAGCTCCTGCTTCTCTTCCCCGACGAGGTGATCGTTGCTCATTGCTCGAAATAACTCATAACCCAGCGCGGCCGCCTCGTGCGGCAGTCGCGCCGTACGACTCAGGCGCCTGCGGATTAGTCGAGCCTGCCTGTCTGTCCGCTTCATCGTTACCCGCTGATCAGGTCGCGAAGCCTGGTAGCTTCCGCAGATTCTCCCATGTCTCTGGGAAGTGGGTCATGATTGTCGGCGTCCGTCGCGTCTGGCTCGTAGCCGTGAAGAAGCCGGTATCAGGATCCCAATAGCCTACCCTCCGCTCGCCGCTCGAACGATCGCGGTATGTGAAGCGACGGCCGTTCTGTACCGTCCGCCTAGCACTCATGTCGTAGTCTCGGGCATTCCTAGCCCCGACTTGGCTGCCATGCTTTCCAAAATGGCCCCTCAGGCCTGGCCCCTCGACGCCCTGCCGCGATCGAACCCACTTCGCCTTCTTTGCGATGCCCGTGAACTGACACCGCAGACCAAAGATATCAACCCAGTCCCAGATGTTGGGCGCATAGCGGTACAGGTCGTGCCCACCCTCCAAGCCGAGCGGATCAGCGCTGATGAACGCGCCAATATGGGGGTCGTAATACCGGTGGCGATTGTACGAGAGCCCAGTCTCCGAGTCGAAATATTGGCCTTGAAGCCGTAGTGGGCAGGCGTCGGACCGCGTGCCATAGCTACCACCAAGCGCGTCGTAGCAGCTCGTCCAAGTGCTCGTTCCGTCGCTGGCCACGAGATCGTGCGGAAGGCCGACAAGATCGTTGTCGAAGTACTGTATCGTCTCGCCAATCAGAGCCAACGGCTCGTACCCATCCGGGCGAAAGACGAACTCTCGCTCCCCGTGATCACTTGGGTCCCTCGCGTGGCCTGAGGCGTCGCCCGAGGAGTCCGATAATAAAATGTCGCCATCCCAAACGAAATGGGTGTGTACCTGGCCAACTGCCTTCCCGACCCGACGGCCGAGCGCGTCATAGCTCATCGTGACCGTCTGGCCACTGGCGTTGCGAACTCCGACGAGGCGATTCATCTGATCCCACTCGAAGCGGACTTCTCCGGCGGGCGTCATGCGCCGCACAAGGTTCCCGGCCGTGTTGAATGCATACCAACTGTCCTTGTAGGCAGCCCGCCGTTCGCCGCCATCCGCCACGCCGAGGTCACGAAGCAGCGTCCCCGTCGGGGCATAGACGTGACGATCCAAGCGCGTGGTGCCGTCCGTCCAGCGGGTGATGCGATCCATCGGGTCACGCTCGAACTCGAAGACTCGCGTTACGCCGCCGACATTGTCGGTCCGTTGGAGCATACCGGAAGGGCCATAGTGGTACCGACGTGCAATGACCGTCTGGGAGCTGCGGGAAAGCTCCTGCCGCAACAGCATTCCGTCACCGTCGTACGAATAGCTGCGACCCAACTCCTCTGTCAGCTGCTCGCTTGCCAGCAGACCGCGACGGTCGTAACGCATCGTCATTGGCGAACCGCGGTTGATCCGGATTTCCCTGACTTGCCCAACGGAGTCATGGCCAAAGCAGAGCTCATTGCCGTGGGTAGAACGGCGGCATATGCGGTTGCCGGCCAGGTCGTAGTCGCTCTGGATACAAAATTCGCCCTGGCGTTCTTCGACCAGATTGCCGTCGTCGTCGAACACGCGGCTCACCTTGATCGTGAGGTTCTCTGCGGATATGAGATTGCCGTTGCGATCGTATCCAAATGTCTCGGTCGTTCCGTCCTCGAATTGCCGGCACTTGAGTCGGTCCAAAGCATCGTAAGTAAACCTTGTCGTGCGTCCGATGGCATCGGTGATGGCGGTGATATTGCCTGCTGTGTCGTAGCTATAGCTCTTGGTGCCTCCCCAATAGTCGATCTCTTTGACAACACGGCCAAGAGGATCGCGAACGAGCTGAAATACCTGGTCACACTCGTTGGTCACGGCTGTAATTCTCTCCTCGGTGTCGTACTCAGTTTGGACAACGGTTCCGTCTGCCTGGCGGCGCTGGCCGAGCTCTCCCAAGCCGAAGTAAGCATAGAACGACAGGGATCCGTTCGGATCTCTGAAGCTCGTTAGCCTATCTTCATCGTCGTAGCCGTAGCCGGTACTCGCACCTGAGGGATAGCTGACCTCGAGGATGCGGCCCTTCTTGTCATAGCCGTAGCGGGTCTCGAAGCCTTCCCCGTCTGTGTATCGGATAACGTTGCTCAGATAGTCGAGGACGAACTGCTGTCTGCTACCCAGGGCATCGACAACGCCGGTCACATTGCCCAGGTGGTCAGTCTCGATATCCAGGCGCGCGCCGAGCGGGTCGGTCACCGCAAGCAAGTCGCCTGCCGCGCTGTCGTAGTCGTATCGCCAACAGGCCCCGCGCGGGCTCACGCGCTCCCGCAGTTGACCACGAGCATCCCACGTCATGGTCCAGCTTGCGCCGTTGGGGTCGACATGCTCGGTGGGATTGCCATTGAAGTCGTAGCCCATGGCACTCTTCGTACCATCCGGCCTTGTTAGCTCGACCAGATTTCCCTGTTCGTCGTAAACATACCCAGTGATCCGCCCCGCCGGATCGACCACGGCCGTCGTGCGCCCCACCTCGTCGTAAGCATAGCTCGTGATGCCACCGAGCGGGTCGGTCTCGCGGGTGATCTGGAGCAGCTCGTCGTACTCCACTGTCCAGGGGTGGCCGAGCGAGTCGGTGAGGTTCGTGAACCGGGCGACCGGGTCGTACTCGAAATGGTAGTCGTAGAGTCCGCCATCGCCCCACGAGTGAACGCAGCGGCTCTCGGAATCGTATTCGTAATAGAACGACAGCCCGGTGCGATTGGTGTGGCGGACCAGACGATGCCGATCGTCCCAGCCAAAGGTGTAGGGATGGTCGAGCGCGTCATAAACCGCGGCGAGGTTGTCGTCGTCGTAGGCGAAGCGGACCAGGGTGCGCCGCTCGGGAAAGTCCGGGTGATGCAGGGCGATCGAGCGCAAGAGCCCCTGCTCGCTGGAGCAGATCAGCCGCCGGCCGGCGCTCTCGACGACCTCGCGTAGGCCGTCCCGGTCGCGCACGAAGTGCAGAGAGTTGCGGCAGCGGTCGACGATCGCAGCGACCAGGATCTCGGCCCCGGGTGCGGCCGGCAGCTCGAAATAGTAGGTGAGCCCGCCCTTGAGCTCGACCGCATAGTGGCGGTCCAGCCGATATAGGCGGCCGCCATCGACGGGCTCCAGGACGGGCTCGGCGCCGGGCAGGGCGTCGAAGTAGGTGGCAACACCTGTGCCGTCGTGGAACACGACGCCATCCGCCTGGGGCTCGAGCCGGGCATCGGCAGGCGTCTCCCAGCCAACGCCGCACGCGCCCTTGCGCGTCGAGCCCGAGCGATAGTGCCTGGTCCAGCGGATCGGGATGCGGCCGGGCAGCTCGAAATCCTGCTGGTCGACGACCACGTCGCCGGTGACGACGTCGACGGGCTCGGCGCGCAGGACCTTGCACTTAAGGAATCCGGGTTTCATGTTGCGGAAGGCGCGCCGGCGCGCCTTCCTGGCCGCCGCTGCCGCCTTGCGGAACGCTTTCGTCTTGCGGATCGCCTTGGCGAGCGGGCCCACGAGATGGCCCGCCAGGGCGAACAGCGAGATCGTGGGCGAGCCGCCGATCAGGACCGGGGCACCCTTCGGGATCGGCAGGACGATGCTGGTCGGCAGGACGAGCGATCGGAGCTTGGTCTTCTTCTTGGGGCTCCGCCGCGGTGGCGGCGGCATGCCGATCGACTGGCAGGAGAGGCAGGGCAGCGCCATGTAGGCGGCAGCATCGTGGTCGATCTGGACCGTCGAGCTGCCCATGAAATTCTCGTGCACGTTCTGCGGCAGCGGCGGCGCGAAGGTGCCGCCGATCGGGAAATGGCTGGGCAGCGCCTTGCCGGTCGTGCCGGCGATCGCCCGGTGCATGCCGTTGATCTTCACCGTCGAGCCGATGATCGGCAGGTAGTCGAAGGGATCGAACACGATGCCGATATAGGGGTGCGGAATCGGCGTGGGCGGCACCGGCCCGGAGGGCTGCACCATGTGGACGTCCACGCCCACCACGGGATCGAAATGGGTCGCGGCCGGCATCATGGGACTGCTCCTTGCGGCTCGAGCGCCCGCTCCCAATCCTTGCCGAACACCCCGTCGAGCCGGCGGCGCATGACCTTGGCCTGGTGCAGGTCGTGGCGGTAGTGGCGATCGAGCAGGCGCAACAG